>Ga0315906_10008844_pt1 | contig 12031 bp, 9 predicted proteins | sample LakEriMetagenome_4_FD_203526 | JGI IMG/M metagenome (GOLD analysis project Ga0315906, IMG submission 203526) | Freshwater fungal communities from buoy surface, Lake Erie, Ohio, United States - Buoy 2 MA122 | ecosystem: Environmental > Aquatic > Freshwater > Lake > Lake biofilm | place: USA: Lake... | reverse complement strand
GAGCGACTCGATGTTGCGCGAGCTCGATTCGTTCGCTGTCACGAGCAGGTCGCCGATCCGCTCCGCGCGCTCGACCAGCGCGCTCGCCTGGCCAAGCCGCTCGAGCGCCGACTCGGCACGCGTGATCGCCGTGCTCGCATTCGCGCACGCATCGTCGATCCGCGCGATCCGCTGGCCGAGCTCGCCATCAAGCCACGCAAGCTTGCTGTTCGCGGCATGCTCGATGCGTTCCTCGATCTCCTTCACGCGCTCGAATCGCCACGCGAGCTCGCGCTCGATCCACTCGAACTTCTCGCGGATCACGCCTTCGGCAAGTTCCTTGATCGCGTTCTGCGCGCCCTGCGCCGACTCACGCGCATGCGACTCCGCGCGCACGAGGAGCTCCTGCGCCTGCGCGGAAGCCTGCTCGCCGCGCTCGACCTGCACGTCGATCGCCTGCAGCATCCGCACGCCGAGGCGGAGGCGTTCCTCCATCTCGCTCGTCGCGCGCGCGGCGCGCTCGCTGGCCGCGCGCTCGTCGTGCAGGCGCGACTCGAGATGAAGAAGCAGCAGCTCGGCGCGCGCGACCATCTCGGAGAGTCGATCGGCGCTGCGCGACTGCGCGTTGGGCACCACGGCGCTCGCGCTCGCGCGCGGCGCAGGCACCGAAAGGGGCGAGGGAACCGAGCCATCGGCGCGCGGCGCTGCAGCTGGATCGGACGGGTCGAATGGGGTGTGCGTCTGGTCGAGCATGTCCTACGCTCGCAATGGGCATCCTGCCGGGACGAGATCGCTGCCTGCGCGGTTGCTGGCGGCGCGCGGGGATGGTAGCGAGTCCGAGGGAAGCGGTCGAGGCGATCAGGCGCGCGCGGGTCGTCCGGCGGCACCGCGTGCCGCGCGCGAGAGCATCTCGATCTCGCGGCCGGTCAGGTCGCGCCACTCGCCGACGGCCAGCCCCTTCAGCTTGAGCGGGCCGAAGCTCGTCCGCCGCATCTTCTTCACGGGGTGCCCGAGCCCGAGCATGAGATCCTTGATCTGCAGGTTGCGGTGCTCGCAGAGCTCCATGTGGACGACCGATTTCTCGCTGTCGGTCGAGATCAGGCGGATCGAGCTGCGCGGCTCATCGCCCGTGGGGCCCTTGGCGGGCTCGGTGAAGATCTTCTTGCGGATCGAGGCGATCGCGGTGGCGTCGAGGTGCCCGTCGAGCGTGAGGTCGTAGCCCTTCGGAACCTGATAGCGCGGGTGGGTGAGGCGGTTGGCGAACTCGCCGTCGTTGGTCAGGATCAGCAGCCCTGACGCATCGAGATCAAGCCGGCCGACGCAGTAAAGCCGTGCCCGCGATGGATGCCGGACCAGGTCGATGGCCCTCGGGCGTCCCTCGGGGTCGCTGTTGGTGCAGACGGTGCCGCGGGGCTTGAAGAGCATCACGTAGACGTGCTTCTCCGCGGGTCGCAGCGGGCGTCCGTAGACCTCGATGCGGTCTTGGGCGGGGTCGGCCCAAGCCGGCAGCGTGTCGATGGTCTTTCCATTCACGGTCACCGCACCCTCGATGATGAGCGCCTCGCACTCGCGCCTCGACGCCACCCCCGCGTCCGCGAGCACCTTCTGCAGGCGCTCTCCGCGCTCCTTCTGTCGGTAGGGCTGCACCGAGGGGTGCTCCGTGCGCGCCGTCGACTTGCGCGGCTTGCGCGCGCCCGACCGCGACGGTCCCGGCTTCGAGGGAGCTTTCTTCTTGGCGGCTGTGCCGGAGGGAATTGGCTCTCTTGACTCTGGCTTGCGGGAATCTGGCTGACGGGAATCGGGCTTACGGGGACGTGACTGGCGGGGACCGGGCATTGCGGCAGTGTAGGGCGTGACGAATCCGCCGCAGGGACGCGCTATCCTGTGTCCATGCCGATTTACGAGTACGAAGCAGTCGAGGACGGCGAAGTGATCGAACTCATGCGCCTGATGAAGGACGCGGATGCTCCCGTCGAGGATCCGAAGGGTCGCGGGCGGACCTTCCGTCGCAAGATGTCGGTGTTCGGAGTGAGCGGGGCGGCGAGCGCCGCTGCTACCGCCGCCTCGGCGGGCGGGCACGTCCACTCCTCGGGCTGTGGCTGCGGCCGCCCGAATGGAAGCTGCGGTCTCTGATGCCCATCCGTGAACCCCGATCGGCTGGGCGGCTCTTCCTCCACGGCGTGGATTTCAGCGGTGCGGACGGCGGCGGCGCGGCGAAGATCCGCATCGCCGAACGCGAGGCGGGCGCCCGTTCCGCGGTCTCCGTGCGCGGCAAGGTCGATCGAAACGGCCTCCGCAAGGCGATCCTCGAGAGCGCATCCGACGGTCGTCGACACCTCTGGCGCATCGACGCTCCCTTCGGCCTCCCCGTCGAGTGCTTCGCGGGCGAGCGCCCCGATGGCATGGCGGATGGACCGCTCACCTGGCGCGCGATCGCCGACTGGATGGCGGGATTCGACACGGCGCGCGATTGGCGCGGCGCGATGCGGGACATGTCGCGGCGCGAGCCCAAGCGGATCTGCGACCGCGAGTTCAGGACGCCGCTCGCGCCCATGAACCTGCGGGTCTTCAAGCAGACCTTCACCGTCATCAAGGAGATCCTGCTTCCGCTTGCGGAGGAGGGGATCGCGATCGAGCCGGTCTCGGTGCCGTCCGATGGCGCCGCGCGCGTGCGCGTCTGCGAGGGTTGTCCCGCGAGTGTGCTGCAACATCGCGGGTGGCCTGCGAAGGGCTACAAGGGAAGCGGTGAGCCGCCGCGCGTCCGTCGCGAGGAGATCATCCGGCTGCTCCGCAAGGACGGGCTCGAGATCCCATCGCAGGTGGCCGTCGAGGCGATCCACGATGTCGAGGGCGACGTTCTTGACTCGCTGATCCTGGTGACCGAGCCGCTCGGAGTCGAGATTCCAGCCGAGCACGCCGCGACAGCGGCGATCGAGGCGTGGGTCTACTGAGATGGCGACGGCGCCCGACCAGTCGCTGCTCGAGCAGACGCTGCGCGTGAACGAGACCTTCTTCTCGATCCAAGGCGAGTCGACCTACGCGGGCGTGCCGTGCTTCTTCGTCAGGCTGACGGGCTGTCCGCTGCGCTGCCATTACTGCGACACCGAGTACGCTTTCCGCGAAGGCTCGCCTCGGACGATCGGTGCGATCGTCGATGAGATCGCGCAGTCGGGCGCACGCGTGGTGGAGCTCACCGGCGGCGAGCCGCTGGCGCAGAAGCGCGCCTTCGACCTGATCGCGATGCTGTGCGAGCAGGGCTACACGGTGCTCATCGAGACGTCGGGCTCGGTCGACATCCGTCCGTGCCACCCGAAGGCGATCCGCATCCTCGACATCAAGACGCCCGGATCGGGCGAGTCCGCGCGCAACCTCTGGTCGAATCTCGACGACCTCCGATCGACCGACGAGGTGAAGTTCGTGATCGTGGACCGCGCGGACTACGAGTGGTCGCGCGACTTGATCCGTGAGCATCGGCTCGACGAGCGCTGCAACGCGGTGCTGATGAGCCCGGCCTTCCCACAGAAGAAGGGGCTCGAGATCCTCGGCTGCCCTGGGCTCTCGCCGCGCTCGCTGGCGGAGTGGATCCTCGCCGATCGACTCCCTGTGCGGCAGCAGACGCAGCTTCACAAGCTGATCTGGGATCCTGGGCAGCGGGGCGTCTGAAGTTTCGGCTGATGAACGAACCCCAGTAACGCAACAGGCTCCGCGCGGGTCGCGCGGAGCCTGTCGAAGTGCCCAGAAGAGGACTCGAACCTCCAAGGTTGTTACACCACCAGCACCTCAAGCTGGCGCGTCTGCCAATTCCGCCACCTGGGCAGGTGCCCCCTCTGACGTGTCATCGGGGGACGGAGAGGATAGCGAAGCTGGTCCGCTCGGGCAAGGTGGGGAATCGTGGCTGGCCGGTGCAGTCTCGCCCACCCGCGCAGCGCTGGCCGGCCGAGCCGTTGCCCGATACCTCGGTACTCGGCCGAAGCGCCTGGCAGGGCCGTTTCGAGGCTGCGGAGCGGCGGGGGGAGGACGATTCGAGGCGGTCGAGGCAGGAAGGGTCGGCGGGAGACAGGTCGAGGGGCGAAAAGCAAAGGCGGAAGCCCGTGAGGACTTCCGCCTTTGGTGTTGCACTTGGGTGTCCGGCGTGCGCCGAGAACAGCCGTGGTCGGGACTAGACTCAGTTCGACCAGTTGTTCAGCAGGATGCCGAGGTCGATGCCATCGACGCCACCATCACTGTTGATGTCGCCGACGCCGATCCCGTTCCAGTTGTTGAGCATCATGGCAAGGTCTGCGCCGCCCACGATGCCGTCGCCGTCAAGGTCGCCCGGAATCGTCGGAGTGCACTCGACCACGCGCATGCGGACTTCGTCGATGGCAGCCTCGATCAGCGAGCCAGTCGCAAGATCCTCGGCGATGAATCGCACCCGCACCTGGTTCGTCGGGGGGATCACGTCAGCGACGCGGAACTCCTTGAAGATCCAGCCGCCATTGACCTCGCCGCCGGTCGGACCAACGGTCTCGAGGGCGATCCAGCTTGCGCCGTTGTTGTTCGAGATCTGCACACGGAAGACATCCGCGTTCGGCGCGCCGCCTTGCTGGTTCGAATACCAACGGTAGTACGAGATGTATGCCTCGCCTCCCGTCGCGTCCATGGTCGGCGAAGTCAGCGTTGTCGCGCCGCCATCAACGTCCGCCGCACCGAGCGTGCCACCAGGGGTGCCCTGGCCCGTGAAGAAGCAGTTGACGCCGGGCGCAGCGGTCACGTCACTCTCAGGCTGAACTTGAACGCCCGCGTTGACGGTGCCGACTGGATCGGCTCGCACCCACAGGCCCGACGTCGCCGTGTCGCCAGCGGTGGAAGTCGTCCAGCCAGCGACCGCAGTCTCGGCGGTGTCGATGAACGGCTCGCCGAAGCCCGTCGCGGAGATCGCAGAGTAGAACGCGGTCGGCGCGTTCGACGGGCTCGTGCCCGTCGAGCCGGTGGTGGCGTTCGCAGCCACGTAGAAGCGCAGGTTGGTGCCGCACGTCGACGCCGGGAGCGACGCCACATACTGGTTCGCAGCCGACTCCGTCATCGGGACCGACGTGAAGGCGCCCGTGCCGATGCTGTAGAACAGGCGGCCAGTGCCCGGAGCGGGGGTGCCCGAAATGCCGGTCACGTTCACACGGAACGAGGTTCCGCCATTCGGCGACGCCTGTGCGGGAATGCCATCAGGGAAGGAGAAGGCCACGAGTTCGACTGCCGGCCCCGGCATGCCGTGCTCGCTGAAGCCGCCGTTGATCTCCGGGTAGTGCGGCGTGCCGTTGCTGATGTTCGCGTCGTTGTCATCGAGCGTGAGGAAGTCGATGGTGAGCTGCGGGGTGATGGAAGTACCCGAGTGCAGCAGCACCGAATCGATCGCCAGGTTCGAGATGATCGAGCGGTAGGTGGTCGGATTGGTCGCAGCGAGGTTGTTGCGGACATCCCACACGCAGCCCGAGAGCAACGTGCCGCAGGTGTGGATCGCGCTGCCGGCAGACGAGCAGCCGGTGCCCGCAACGTACTGATTGGTATTGTTCGCGTCGCGGATGCCGGTGTTGCAGGTCTGGAAGCCGACAGCAAGGCGCGACTCGTCGGTGACGAGGACGCCCATCACGTCGCCGAAGCCCTCGCCGTACGCGCCCTGGCCCGAGCCAGCGGTCGCCACGATGTGGTGACCGAACTCGTGGTGGACGACGACGCTGAAGGCGGTGTTGTTGCAGCCACCGCCAGCGGGATAGAAGTTGATCGAGGCGCCGTCGTAGAAGGCGTTGCACGTGCCCGTGACCTGCACGTTGATCGGCCAGGAGAGCTGGTTCGCGATCGTCGGGAAGGTCGGGTTGTAGGTGAGCAGGTAGTCGCGAACCTTGTTCGCCTGGTAGTAGGCGTTCACTTCCGCGCGATCCGACTCGTCGGTGTTCGCTGCGTTGTGCAGGAACTCCAGCACGCCGCCGGTGCTCGCCTGGGTGATCGAGCTCTCGCCCGTGGCGGCCTGGTCGTTCACGTTGAAGAAGCGGCCCGCCGTGAGCATGCTCGAGGTGATCGAGATGTTCGCGTCGGTCGGATTCGGGATGACCACGTTGCCGTTCGCGTCAGCGAAGTAGGTCACGCCGTTCGCGGTCACGCGCGCGTGGGGAAGACCGATCGGAGCCTCGGGATTGCACGCGTCCGCCGCGGTTCCGGTGGTCGCGTTGCCGCGCACGTTGACGCTAACGTCCGCATGCGAGATCTGGTCTTCCTGGAAGAGGATCTTGTTGGTCGCCGCATCGACGACGTACAGCATGCGCTGGTAGAGCGAGCGATCGAACACGCCCGTTCCCGTCACGATGAACTTGTAGGCGAGGCGCGGCTCCTTCGCGGGAGCTCCGTCGTAGCCCGCCCAGATCACCTGCTCCTGGTGCGAGATCTTCGCGCCGGGGCCGAACTGGTTGAGCGGGAGGCGCGACGCCTTGCGGACATCGACCTGCGAGGGCGAGATCGGGCGACCCGTGAAGGTCTCCGCGAACGCGCTGACGTTCTTCAGGGCATTCGCCACGAGTACGAGCGGGTAGCCCGGCTCGTTGCGCACCAGGCAGCGGACGTCGCCACGGAACACGGGGATGCCGTTGACATGCTGGGTGTAGCCGACGAGCGAGAAGCGATGGCTCTCGTCAGCAGCGTTGTAACCAAGCTGCAGGACGTGCGCGCCGTCACCGTTTGGGCCGATCGGCAGCAGGTGGCCGAAGCTCGACCCGAGCACGCCCGCGTGCTGCTGGAGGAACGCATCCGCGCTCTCGACCGCGCTCGCGCCATGCGAGAAGGCAGCGCCGTACACGCGGCTCAGGTAGCCGTCGGACTCGAAGTAGAAGGCCGCACCAGGGTGCTGCTCAAGGAAGGACTGCTGGGCCGAACCGATCGCTCCGCCAAGCTGTGCAGCCTGGGCGTTGAGCAGAGTGGTGGCGCACAGCGCGCTCAGAAGCGCTGCTGCGGCGGTACGGCGTCCGTGGCCAAATCGGGGCATCGAAACTCCTTGCAAGATCAGGGCAATCTCTGGGACCATCCACGGCGCCATCAACGGCGGCGCCTCCGTTATCTTGCCTCCCTTTCGCCAGTTGGGGCACTTTGATCCGCAAAAACCCCCAATATTGAGCGCTCGCAACTCTGATCGGACCGTCTTGATCCGAACTTCTGCGACGCTGCACAGCCCGTCCGCTCCCATATCCATGAAGGACCGCAAGAACCATAACTCCGCAGACGACGGGGGCGCCCGCGAGCCTGTGATCGAGAATCGCAAGGCGCGGTTCGACTATGCCGTTACGGAGACCTTGGAATGCGGGCTCAAGCTCACCGGCACTGAGGTCAAGAGCCTCCGAAAGGGGCAGGCGAGCATCGCGGAGGGCTGGGTCCTGGCCTCCATCGATCCGCCCGAGCTGACCCTGCTGAACGCCACCATCGCCGAGTACCCGTCGGCGGGCGCGAATCGCCAGCACATTCCGAACCGCCAGCGTCGTCTCCTCGCCCACCGCAAGGAGATCGTCAAGTTCGCCACCGAGGCGAAGGCCAAGGGCGCGACGCTCGTACCCCTCAAGATCTATTGGGTCAAGGGCCGGGCGAAGCTCCTCATCGGGATCGGTCTGGGCAAGAAGGCGCACGACAAGCGCCAGTCCATCGCCAAGCGCGAGGACAAGCGCGACATCGATCGCGCGATGAGCCGTCGTCGCTAGGCCGCCCGTGCGCATCCCGCACTGCCGAGCTCACGGCGAGTAGACGGGAATGACCTTTCCGTTCTCGCCATCGCGCTCTCCGCACGCGCAGGACACGATGACCTCCGCAATCGCTTCGGGCGGCAACGCCTTCTCGCGCGGGATGACGTTCTCAGGAAAGTTCCGCCGCAGCATCGCCGTCTCGACGCATCCTGGGTTCACGGCGAAACCTTTCACGCCGATCGATCTGCCCTCTGCGCGGATCGATCGCACGAAGCTGTCCGCAGCGGCCTTGCTTGCCGCGTACGCAAAGAAACCCGGGAATGGGTCGAGCGTCCCGAGCGTGGACACCACGACCACGCGACCGGATTTCTGCCGCTTGAACACGGGCCACGCGCGGGTGATGAAGAACGCCTTGCCGAAGGCGTTCGTGAAGAACGCCTCCTCGAGGATGGACTCGGTCGTCTGCTCGATCGGCGCGCGCGGCGCGGTGCCTGCGGCGAGGATGAGGGCATCGATGCGCCCGTAGGCCTCCATCGTGCGATCGACGGCTTCATTGGCGAGTCCGCTATCGGCGACATCGGCGGGCATCACCAGGTGGCGCGTCGGCTCCGTGAGCGACGCGCGGACCTCATCGAGCTGCGCGACGCGCCGTCCGACGAGCACCACGGCGTGCCCGCGCGCGGCGAGCATCCGCGCAGACGCGGCTCCGATGCCGCTTCCTGCGCCAGTGACGATCGAGACAGGGGTGCTGGGAACGGGTTCCGTCATGCTCCGCGCTTCGTCTGCGGCACCGCCGCCGATTCAAAGCCCGAACAGACGGCTGAGATCGTTGTAGAAGGTCAGGAGGAACAATCCGGCGACGAGGGCGATGCCAGCGAGCGCGGCCGCGTTCTGGAAGCCGATCGAGGGCGGCTTGCCGCGGATCTTCTCGTACATCAGGAAGACGAAGAGGCCGCCATCGGCAATCGGGATCGGCAGCAGGTTCACCACCGCAAGGTTCACGCTGATGAGCGCCATGAAGAAGACGATGTACATGAAGCCTTCGTCGGCGACCTTCGTGCCCGTGTGGAGGATGCCGACGGGACCCTGAAGCTGGTTCGCACTGACCGAGCCGCGGAACACGCGGTCGATGGTGAGGAAGACTTGCTCGACCATCACGACCGTCTGGCGGAAGCCCATCGAGATCGCCGTGACGGGGTTGCCGTTCGCGGTGAGCACGGTGAACTCAGGATCGAAGAAGGTCTCGGGGATCGGGAACGAGTAGCCGAGCCCGCGCAGCATCTTGAGGTCTGCCGGACCGATCGCCGTCTCGGTCTCGTGCGGAGACGAGCCGGGCGACGGATCGCGCAGCCCGATCTTGACCACCATCGGTGCATCGCCTGCCTGCGCCTTCGCGCGCGCGATGAGCTTCGCGCGGAGATCGGTCAGGCTTGCGATGGGAGCGCCATCGAGCGAGACGACGGATCCGAGCGGCAGCGCTGCGAGCGCCTTCGCGGGGGTCGCTGCAGACTCCGGAGCGGCCTCGCCACCAGCGCGTGTCTCGTCGATCGAGTGGGCGAGGAGAGGGAGGTCCCACGCGCTCTCGAGGTAGACGCCCACGCGACCATCGCGATCGGTCTTGATGGCCACGTCCGTCTCCTTCCCATCGCGCAGGACAAGCGCCTTGAGCTCGGAGCCAGGATTTGCGCGCAGGTGCGCCATCAGCTGCGAGATGCGCGGACCCTCGAGCGAATCGACGCGCAGGAACACGTCTCCAGCGCGCAGTGTCTCGGTGTTCGCGCTGCCCTTGGCGAAGTCGAGGACGCGCGCAAGCGGGGCGAGTCCAAGCAGCGCGGCATCGCCTCCGCTGCCGTCGGCTCCCGAAAGCACCGTGAAATCAGGACGAAGCGCAACGCGCGTCGACTTTCGGCCGTCCGCCGCAGCGCCTTCGCCCAACGACCAGATGACCTCGACCGACTCCGTGTCGGCGGCGCGGACAGCGCGCTCGATCTCCGCATACGTTCGCACCGACGCTCCGCCGACCGACTCGATGAGCGAGCCTGCGCCGATCCCGAAAGTCGACGCCTCCGGCACCGAGCGCGCGAGCATGCGGGCGACATCCTCGCGGGAATCGCGGACATCGGTCAGCGCGCTCGACCGCGCAGGATCGACGCCGATCGAGAGGAGCCCGCTGCCCTCGTCGCGCTTCGGCGTGACCGAGTAGGTCAGTCGCTTGCCTTCGCGCTCGATCTCCATGGAGAGCTCCGTCTCGGGCTTCGCCATCGCAGCGGCCACGCGGAGATCGATGAACGTCTTGGTCTCTTCGCCGTCGATCGCGAGCACGCGATCGCCGGGAAGAATGCCCGTTAGCGCACCAGCGGTGACGGGCTTCGCGATGGCGGCAGGGGAGTTGGGCAGCACGAAGCCGATGGTCGGCGCCGGGAAGCGCACGCCTGCGAGGAACGCGATCAGGAAGAGCACGATCGCGAGCATGAGGTTCGCGGTGATGCCGGCGAGGATCACCACGGCGCGCCGCGGGATCGTCGCCTTGCCGAAGCTCCGCGCATCCTCGCTCGTCGCCTCCGGGTTTCCGTCCTCCTGCCCAAGCATGCGCACGTAGCCGCCAAGCGGCAGTGCGCGCAGCGAATACTCGGTCTCGCCGATCCCGTGGCCTTCGCGCTCGGAGTCGGTCATCTCGATCGGGCGCTTCCCGTGCGCGCGCACGACCTTCGCGTCGGCGGAGCCGAGGCAGAAGCCGATGCCGCGGCGGTAGCTCGCGACGCACGGTCCCATGCCGATGGCGAAGCCGTCGGCGCGGATGCCCGCCCACTTCGCGGCCAGGAAGTGCCCCAGCTCATGGATGAAGATCAGGAAGCCGAAGCCGAGGAGGACGAGGAAGAAGCCTGAGGTGGCGCTCACGGACGGATCCTATGCGGGGAGGGCTCGAGTTCGAGTTGGAGGATCGCGCGCGCGCGGTCGCGCGCAGCGCGGTCGGCCGCGAGCACGTCATCGAGCGAGCGGACGGGGCGGGTCTCGGCCGCGTCGAGCGTCTCGCGCACGACCTCGGTGATCTCGAGGAATCCGATTCGGCGGTCGAGGAACGCCTGCACGGCGACCTCGTTGGCTGCGTTGAAGGTGGCGCCTGCGGTGCCGCCCGACGCGATCACGCGATGCGCCAGCCCGATGGCGGGAAAGCGCGCGTGGTCGATCGGCTGGAAATCAAGCTGGCGCAGCGCCGCGAAGTCGAGCTTGCGCGACGGGCCATCAAATCGCTCGGGATCGCACATCGCCTGCTGGATCGGCGTGCGCATGTCGGGCGGCGAGAGCTGTGCGAGCACGCTGCCGTCGAGGTACTCGACGAAGCCATGCACGATCGACTGGGGATGGATGATCGCATCGATTCGATCCGCGCCGAGCCCGAAGAGCCAGTGCGCCTCGATGAGCTCGAGCGCCTTGTTCATGAGCGACGCGCTGTCGATGGTGACCTTCGGGCCCATGCGCCAGGTCGGGTGCGCGAGCGCATCCTCGAGGGTGGCGCGCGCCATCTCGTCGCGCGACTTCAGCCGGAACGGCCCGCCGGAGGCGGTGAGGACCACGCGGCGGACCTCGCGCATGGAGGTGGACGCCTTCAGGCACTGGAACAGCGCGTTGTGCTCGCTGTCGACGGGGATGACACGCACGCCAGCCCGCTCGGCAGCGGGCATCACCACGGCGCCTGCAGCGACGAGGGTTTCCTTGTTCGCGAGCGCGATGTCGCAGCCGAGTTCGATCGCGGCGAGGACAGGCTTGATGCCGGCCGCGCCGACCATGGCGGCAAGGACGAGATCGCCGCGGCGTGCGAGTTCGGAGAGCATCTCGCACGCGGCGTCAGGTCCTCGGAAGACCCGGGTGCCCGCGGGCAGTTCGATCGCAGCGTCTGTGTCGGCGAGCGCCACGGCCCCGACCCTGAACTCGCGCGCTTGCTCGGCGAGCGTCGCGCCGTTCCGCGCTGCGGCCAGTCCGACGATTTCGAAGCGGGCGTCGCCGCGTCGCGCGAAATCGCGCACCACGTCGAGCGCACTCGTTCCGATCGAGCCGGTCGAGCCGAGCAGGAAGATGCGTCGCCTCGGCGCAGGCATCAATCGTCGCCGCCGCCCTTCGGACGCTCGCCCGGCGCGAGCTTGCGCACGCGTCCGCCATAGAGCGAGCGCGGCTTGGGCGCTGGCGCCGGAGCAGGAGCGGGGGCTGGCGCCGCGGGCTTCTGCTCGCTTCGCTGTCCGCCCTCACGATTGTTGCCGCGATTCTCGCCGCGGCTCTCTCGGCGGTCGCTGCCGCGGTTGCGATCACGGTTGTTGTCGCGGCGATCGTTGCCACGGTTTCCGCCACGTTCACCGCCGCGT
>Ga0315906_10008841_pt1 | contig 12033 bp, 9 predicted proteins | sample LakEriMetagenome_4_FD_203526 | JGI IMG/M metagenome (GOLD analysis project Ga0315906, IMG submission 203526) | Freshwater fungal communities from buoy surface, Lake Erie, Ohio, United States - Buoy 2 MA122 | ecosystem: Environmental > Aquatic > Freshwater > Lake > Lake biofilm | place: USA: Lake... | reverse complement strand
CTTTTAGCCGCTGCTCACAACGCCATCCGGAGACCATTCGCCATGACAACTCGCTCTTGCCTGGCCGTCGGAGCAGTGCTCGGTGCGGCGTTCGCAGCGACTGCATGGGCGGCTGACTGCACCTGCGCGGGCACCGGCCGCTGCATGGCATGCGTGCCCGCATGCAAGGCCACGTGGGACGAGAAGAAGGCCAAGAATCCCGCCTACGAGATGAAGTGCGAGTATGCCTGCGCCCGCGACTTCGATTCCTGGCATGCGCCGCCCCCCGAGTGCCGCTGCACCCCGCCATGCGGCCGGCTCTACGTGAAGAAGAGGATCTACAAGACCGAGCGCGAGGCCGAGGCCGAACGGGTGCCGAAGTACGAGGTGACGACCGTCGCGGCGCCGCCGTGCGACTGCAGCCGCTGCCGCGGATCATGCTGGTGGGATCCGCTTGGCCTCTGCGACTGGCTGCAGGGTCGGTAGCGGACTTCAGCTCGTGGTAGGACGCCGGCTCGGGGGCGGTACAAGTCTCGTCGCGGGACCTCGAAGACTCGGTCCAATGCTCCTCGAGCTTGCACCGACCCCCTCACCTCCCGCTGCGAAACAATGTCGCTCGAGTATCCAGTGACGAATGGTGTGGCGGAGAATGGTGCTGTGAATAAGGCTGCGCTAGGAATCGTGTTTGCCGTGCCGATCGAGGCCGATGCGTTTGCGCGGCGTGCGTCGGGCGTGACCGAACTCGAGGCGGGGGGACTCGTGTTTCGCGAGGGGCGAGTGGCGGGCAGGGGGGTCGCCTGGTGCGTGGCGGGCGTGGGCCGCGAGGCGGCGGCGCGGGCGGCACGGCGACTCATTCTCGGGCATCGCCCGCGGCTCGTCGTGAGTGCCGGCTTCGCCGGTGGGCTCGCTCCTGACCTCGTTCGCGGCAGCCTGATCCGCGCGGCGCGGGTCACGCTGCCGGATCGCTCGCAGGAACTGCGGCTCTCGCATGCCGTGGTGACGAACGGCCGCGATCTCACGCTCGTCACCGCCGATCGGATCGTGACGACGCCTGCCGAGAAGGCCGACCTGCGCGCGGCCAGCGGAGCCGATACGGTGGACATGGAGACGTTCGCCGTCGCGGAAGTCGCAGCCGCCGAGGGACTGCCCTGCGGCTCGCTACGGGTGATCTCCGACGGCGCGGGCCAGACGCTGCCCCGCGAGGTGGCGATGCTGGCCCGGCCACAGTCGGCGATGCGCCGGCTGGGCGCAGCCGTCGGCGCGATCGGTCGTCGCCCCCGTGCGGCGACCGACTTGTGGCGGCTCTGGGAGCACGCCGTCGTCGATGGCCGCACGCTCGCGGCCGCGCTCGCCGACCTCTGCGGCTCGCTGCCCGAAAGTGAGTCCGTCACTCCATGACGGACGCGGCCCGTGTTGCCCGTTGCGGAGCAACGGATCGACACAGCAGCCGGACGAGTGGGTTCTTGGGGAGGTCGGGTGTGAGGCCCGCGCACGGGACGCCGAGGCTCGCCGCGGCTTCGACGGCGGCGAGGCGACCGCTCCGCACGGCGCCCTCCATCGTCGAGGGCCAGCCCGTGGCCGTCCAGTCGCCGGCGAGGAAGAGATTCGGGATCCGCGTGCGGGTCGGCGGCCGCACCTCCTCGACGCCCGGCCGGACCGAGAGCACGGCCGTCGGATCGGTCACGACCCGCGCCTCGACGAGCCGGGCGGCGCGGGCCCGGGGAAACACCTGGCGAAGCTCGTCCACGACGGCATCCCGCAGCCCGTCGCGGTCGCCCGCAAACAGCCCGCGTGAGGCGCTGATCACGACCTGACAGTGGCTGCGTTCGCCCGTCACGTCGCCACGAAACACCCACTGCGACACGCGGCCGACGAGCACGGCATGCGGCAGATCGACCACGTCGCGATCGAACCAAAGATGCACCGCCGTGATCGGCGAGCCGGCGAGCCGCTCGTCGGCGGTCGGCACGAGATCCGGCAGAAGTCGGGCCGCCTGCCGCCAGGGCACCGCCACGACCACCGCGTCGCACGAATACTCGACACCGCCCGCCACGACGGCACGCACGCGGCCATCCGGGGCGCGAACCAGGCTCGACACGGCCGCTCCGGTCACGAGCGTCGCGCTACGCGACTCGAGCCAGGCCGTCAGCGTCTCTCCGAAGAGGGTGCCGAGCGGCGCCGTGGGCACCCAGAGATCGGCTGCTTCACGATGCGCGAGAAAGCCGTCCACCGCCACCTTCCGCGCGGCCGACAGACTCACCAGATCGATCGATTCGCCGAGTGCGCTTTCGATCACCGGCTGCCAGAACAGGCGAATCACCGACTCTGGCTGGCCGATCGACTCGAGCCAGGCCAGGGCAGTGGGCTCCTCCTGGCGCAGCCCGCTGTGGGACCGCGCGAGCCGCAGCATGCCCATTGCAAGCGCCGTTTTGTCCCGCCAGGAGAAGTGCCGCATGCCGAACACGAGCGGGAGCAGATGCAGCGGCGCCGGCAGCAGGCGGGTGGGGGTGCAGGCCGCGCGATCGCCATCGGGGCCGATGAAAAACAGCGTCCGATCGCGCCGCAGAGCATCGGCCAGCCCGGTGCGACGGCAGAGGTCGAGAAAGTTGGTGCAGCAGCCCATCGCGACGTGCTGACAGGCATCGACGAGCCCGCCGGCAACGGGGTCGTCGAACGAGGCGGCGCGGCCGCCGCAGCGGCGGCGGGCCTCGCAGATCGTCACCCGCAGGCCGGCCTCCATGAGCGCCACGGCCGTGGCAAGCCCCGCGAGCCCGCCCCCCACGATCGCCACTTGCGGCGCCTTGGATTCCACGGGCTTCATGACCACAGCCTCCGTGCCGGCCGCGGCCCGAGGCAGAGCGTCGCGGCCGCCGACGCCATCACACGAGACCGCACGGGCCGCACCCGCGTGGTGAAGATCGCCGTGCCAGACCGGCGAACCGCGGCGAACAGCGACCTATAGACGCCGAACATCGCACGAAACACCATCCGGCCATCGGTCGAAAGCAGGTCGTCGAGAGCCGCGGCGCGGTGATAGGAGGCGGCGGTGCGGTCGGCCTGAAGATCGGCCAAGCGGCCAAACTCGGGGCCGATGCAGCCGGCCTGCAGGTCGGCCGCGGTGCAGCCGCAGGTTTCGAGATCGGCGCGGGGCAGGTAGATCCGCCCCCGACCGAGATCCTCCGGGATGTCACGGAGGATATTCGTGAGCTGAAATGCGAGGCCGCACTGATGCCCTGCCTCGAGGGCGGCCGGCGAGCGGAAGCCCCAGATGTGGATCGCCGCCAGACCGACGGCGCTGGCCACGCGGCGGCAATATTCCTCCAACTCGGGGAACGTGCCGTAGCTCGCCTGGTCGAGATCCATCCGCACGCCGGCGATCACGTCGCGGAGATACTCGACTGGCACCGCGAACCGCCGAGTCGTGTCAACCAAGGCCCGCAGCACGGGCTCCGGCGAGGGCTCGCCGACGAGGGCGGCCTCGACCTGCGTGGCAAAGGCATCCAGTCCGCGCCGGGCCGATGCTTCATCGGCCGCCTCGTCGACGATGTCGTCGGCCATCCGGCAGAAGGCATAGAGGGCGGTCGTGCCACGCCGCTTGGCCTCCGGCAGGAGCCGGATCGGCAGGGCGAAGCTCGAGCCCGACCGCTGCAACAGGGCGGCGCAGGCGGCGTGGTCGGCGGCCAGCGAGTTCATCGCGATGCCCCCAGCGTCGCCCACTGCAGCCCGAGCCAGGCGCGGCCTGCGAGCAGCAGTTTCGTGGCCCGGCTTACGAGCGGGCGGCGGGCGAGCGTGTCGAACCCCTGCCGCTCGATCGCGGTGGCGATGGCCCGGCCGCCGCCGAGAAACATCCGGATCGCCGGCCGCAGGGCAGGGGGGGCCTGGCCGGCCAGTGGGCGACCGCGGTCGAAGCAGTCACGGGCCCATGCGACCTCCTCGCGGACGAGATCGCGAAGTGGCGGCGGCGCGGAGGCCAGATCGAGCATCGCCTCATCGACGCCATGCCGCCGCATGTCATCCGCCGGCAGGTAGACGCGGCCGGCGAGCCGGTCTCGCTTGAGATCCTGCCAGAAGTTGACGAGCTGGAGCCCGGTGCAGATCGCGTCGGATCGATCCAGCAGCTGCGGGTCGCGGCAGCCCTCGAGCCCGAGCACGATTCGGCCCACGGGATCGGCCGACCGCCGGCAGTAGTCGAGCAGCTCGCCACGGGTGGCGAACCGGGTCTTCCGCTGATCCTGTTCGAAGGCGGCGAGTAGGTCGCTGAAGGGACCGATGCCGAGACCCGTCCGATGCACCGTGTCGGCGAGCGCCACGAAGATCGGGTGCAGGGCGTGGCCGGCGAAGCACGCCTCCAGTTCCTGCCGCCACTCGGCCAGCGCACGGGCGGCCTCGGCCGGGCTGGCGGCCTCGTCGGCCAGGTCGTCGCTCCAGCGGGCGAATGCGTAGACAGTCGCGAAATCCTGCCGCAGCCGCCGGGGCACGAGCCGCGTGACCACGGAGAAATTCTCGTAGTGAGACCTCGCGATCTCACGACAGAAGGCCTGCGCGGCCGCGAGCGACCCGGCCTCGGGCAGCGGCGCGAGCCGCCACGCCGGCAGGTCACGGGCGGCGGCGGGCAGGGAAGGGGACTCCATACGCACACGGTCTGCTAGGATTTTGGCGTTCGATCGTCGCCCAGCGTACCAGTAGCCCCCGAGCGATTCCCCATGAAAATCCTGCTTGCCAGTCCCCGTGGTTTCTGCGCCGGGGTAAACATGGCCATCGAGACGCTGGAGACGGCAATCCGGCTCTACGGCACGCCGGTCTACGTGTTTCACGAGATCGTGCACAACAAGCACGTCGTCGATCGCTTCGTGAAGGAGGGGGCCGTGTTCGTCGACACGGTCGAGGAGGTGCCGGAAGGGGCTGTGCTGCTCTTTTCGGCCCATGGCGTGGCGCCGGAGGTGCGGCGGGTGGCCGAGGCCCGCCGGCTACGGGCGATCGATGCCACCTGCCCGCTGGTGACGAAGGTGCATCTCGAGGCGATCAAGTATGCGAAGCAGGGCTATCGGATCATGCTCATCGGCCACGAGGGGCACGACGAGGTGATCGGCACGATGGGCCAGGCCCCCGACGCCTTCACGCTCGTCGAGACCACCGACGAGGTGGATGCGCTCTCCTTCGGCCCCCACGACAAGCTCGCGTATCTCACGCAGACGACCCTCTCCGTTGACGACGCGTCGCGGATAATCAATCGTCTGAAGGAGCGGTTTCCGCAGATCGTCGGCCCGCCGAAGGACGACATCTGCTATGCGACACAGAACCGCCAGGAGGCGGTGCGGCTGCTGTCCGAGGGGGCTGACATCGTGATCGTGCTCGGCAGCCAGAACAGCTCCAACAGCCAGCGGCTGGCCGAATTGGCTCGCGAGCGCGGCATCCGCGCCCACCTCATCGACGGCGCCAACGAGATCGACCCCGCCTGGTTCACGGGTGACGAGACGGTGGTGATCACCGCCGGGGCGAGCGCCCCGGAGAGCGTCGTGCAGGACTGCATCAACTGGCTGCGGCAGCGGTATGCCGCCGAGGTCGAGGAGCGAACGATCCGCGAGGAAGAGGTCTACTTCCCGCTGCCCAAGGAACTGCGGGCCGCGGCCGCCGCCGTGCAACTGCCGATGGCATGAGGCTGCAGCCACGGACGACCCCGGTGTCCGAGGAAAAATATTTGACGTAAGGCGTGTATCGCCAGTGGCTTGGGCGACAGGGGTTGCCGCGGGGCATGCGGCGCATTTCAGGGTTGCCCAGCGACCGGAGGTGTTTCCGGTTCGTGTCGGGCGTGGCAGCGGAGGCCCGTCATCGTGCCTCCGTTGCAGGTGTCTCCATGTCGGCCTCCGCGTCGGTGTGCTCGTCGATCCGCTCCATACTCTGTCTGCCGTTGGTTTCCTTGGGCTGCATCTGTGCCGCGCTGCCGGGGCATGCCGGCAACGTGAACTTCAACTTCAACACCGGCGAGCAGGGCTGGCAGTCACTCTCCGGCTGGGAGCACACGCTCGATCAGGCGAACCAGAAGAGTTGGAGGGTGCCCGCGGGCACGAAGGCACTGGAGAACGTGCTGCTCTCGCCCTGCCTCGTCGTCACCGACAAGACGGTGCAGTTCATCATCAACGAGGGGCACCGGTTCAACTTCGGTGATCCGAAGGGCGGAGCATTTCCGCCTCCAGGTGCCGGCCAGGTGCAGTTTTCCACCGATCCCGAGAACCCGGCGGCCTGGCGGGCGATCGGCCTCTCCGCCGGTGGCTCGTGGTCGAACGCCAACAACGACGTGGCCCCGACGCTCGATCCGGCGACGATCGCCGCCCCAGCACCGCTGCTGCTCGACGGGCTCGCTTTCGAGGGCGTGTCGCCGCGTTATGACAAGCCAAACAACAACGGCGTCTCGAGCCTGGCGGTCCTCCCGCCGCTGGCCGTCGGCTCCCACCTGCAGTTTCGCTTCATGGCCGCCGTCCGCGATCCGGCCGCGTGCCCCGATCCGACGCGGCCCGGCCCGATCTGGGACGTCAACAAGCTGCTGATCAAGGGAGTGGCGTTGAGCCCGTTCCCGTGCCCGGAGCCGGCGCATACGGCAGAGGGAGCACTGGCGGCCGGCCTGGGGCTGGAACTGGTGCGGCGGGTCCGGCGGCTGCGGCGGCGGCCCGCGGCCGCAGGCAGAGCCCCAGCAGGATCGGCACCTGCACCAGCGTGATGAACGTCGAGAGGAGCATGCCCCCGAGGAGCACGGCGCCGAGGCCGCGATAGAGTTCGCTGCCCGCCCCTGGAAACACGATCAATGGCAGCAGGCCGAGCACCGTTGTGAAGGTGGTCATGAAGATCGGGCGAATCCGGCTCCGGACGCCTTCGAGGATCGCCTCGATCGGATCCGTGCCTCCTTCGGCCATCACCTGCAGCGCCCGCTCGACGATCAGGATCGGGTTGTTGACGACCGCGCCGATCAGGATCACGAAGCCGAGCATCGTGAGCACGTCGAGCGGCTGAAAGATCCCGAACGGTGTGCCGAGCCAATTCAGCGCCGCCAGGCCGAGCAGCCCGCCCACGCTGCCCAGTGGCACCGACGCGATGATCGTGGCCGGATAGAGCCACGACTCGAAGACCGCGGCCATGAGCAGGTAGGTGATGAGTCCCGCGATCACGAGGTTGAACCAGAGCGAACGCCAGGTGGCCACCAGCTTGTCGGTGGTGCCGCCGAGCCGGATGGCATACCCCCCCTCGAGCCCGCCCGACGCGGCCAGCGGCGCGACGACGAGGCTCTCGATCCGTTCCTGCGCCTCTTCCAGCGGCATCCGGCTCGGCGGCGACACCTGCACGGTGATCGCCCGCTGCCGCTCGCGGTGCAGAATCTGCTCGGGACCGCTGGAAAACTCCCGCACCTCGGCCACGCTGTCGAGCGGCACGAGCTGGCCGCCGGGGGTGACGACCGGCAGCGTGCGGATGTCCTGGGTCCGCTGCACGAATCGCTCGTCCCCCTTGATAACGAGATCGATCCGGTCGCTCCCCAGGAAGTAGTCGGTGGCGTAGCCGCCGTCGACGAGGCAATCGACGATGTAGCCGAGCTGCCGCGCATCGAGCCGCATGTCGGCCGCCTGCTCCAGCCGCGGCACGAGTTGCACCTCGGGGCTCGAGAGATCGAGCGAGGGCTTCGGCAGGTTTTGGCTGCCGGGGGTCGCCTCGGGCAGTTTTCCCATCACCTGCACGCCGAGCTGCACGAGCCGCCCGAGGTCGGGGCCGGTGATCTCGATGTCGATGGTGCGTCCCGAGCCCAGGCCCTGCTCGAACAGGCTCGACTGCTTGGCGATGGCGATCGTGCCGGGCAGGTCGGCGGCCACGCGGCGGACCAGCGGCACGAGCCGGCCAGCCTCGAGTGGATCGAGCGCCCGCAGGCCGACGAACACGCTCTTGCCGCGAGCCACGAAGAACAGGTCGCCGAGCACCGGGGCGTCGAGCGCCCGCGCCTCGGGCGTGCCGGGGTCGACGTCCCAATAGGGCACGAGTCGGGCTTCGACGATGTCGGCCAGCCGCAGCAGTTCATCCATGTTGTAGCCCGGGGGCGGCAGGAGGATGCCGAACACGAGATTCCGATTGCCCTCCGGCAGGTATTCGACCTTCGGCATGAGCACCCAGGTGGCGGCGACGGCGCCCGTGAAGATCACCACCGACGCCGCGACGGTTCGCCAGGTCGATACCAACAGGTATCGATCGAGGTCGGTCACGGCCGTGACGAACGCGGAGCCCAGCCGGCCGAGCAGATCCCAGCGATGCCGCGTCGGTGCGGCCACAGCCTCGCCATCCTCCGCGGCGAGCGCGGCCGTCACGGCGTCGCGTGCGTGCCGCCCGGAGAGCAAGGCGGCCGCGGCGGCTGGGATCATCAGGCCCGACACTGCCAGCGACAGACCCACGGCCGCGGTGATGGCCAGGGCGATGTCGCCAAACAGCTGCCCTGCCTCGCCCTGCACGAACACGACGGGCAGAAACACGGCGACGTTCGTCAGCGTGCTGGCGAGGATCGCGCCCCAGACCTCCGTCGCCCCGCGGACCGAGGCCGTGCGGGCATCTTCACCGCGGCTCCAGTGCACGAAGATGTTTTCCAGCACGACGACGGAGTTGTCGATCAACAGGCCCACGGCGAAGGCGATGCCTGCGAGGCTGATCACGTTGAGCGTGCGGCCGAAGGCGGCCAGGGCCAGGAACGTTCCCATCACGCTCACGGGAATCGAGAGTGCCACGATGAAGGTCGAGCGGATGTTGCGGAGAAAGAGCAGGAGCGTGCCGATCGTGAGCAGGCCACCGACGAAGATGTTGTCGTTCACCAGCCCGATGGCTGAGTCGATGTAATCGGTCTCGTCGTAGACGACGGTGAGGCTCAAACCACGGGGCCGCAGGCTGCGGTCGATCTCCTCGGCCACGCCCCGCAGTTGCCGCATCAGGTCGAGCACGTTCGCCCCCTGCTCACGGGTGATCCGGATGGCGATGTTGCGGGCCCCGAATCGCCGCACGATGCCGGTGGGCTTTTTCATGCCCAGCTCGGCTCGGGCGACGTCACGCACATAGACGGGCTTGCCGCCTCGGCGGGCGATGATCACGCCCTCGACCTGCTCGGGCGAGCGGAGTTGGCCGAGCGTCCGCACGACGTACCGCCGCTTGCCCTCCCAGAGGTCGCCCCCCGACGTGTCCTGATTCTGATTCGCCAGAGCGGCCCGCAGGTCGTCGATCGTGAGGTTTCGGGCTGCGAGCAGCTGGGGATCCACGATCACCTGCAGTTCGTCCTCGCGGCCACCGACGAGATCGGCATTGGAGACCCCATCGACCCGCTCGAGGGCGGTCTCGATCTCGTTCTCCGCCATCCGCCGAGTCGCCTCGACGTCGAGATCCGGAGGCACGAGCGAGACGATCTCCGGGTGGGCTGCGGCCAGCCGCCGGAGCCGGTAGAGCGCGAGGTCGGCCGTGCGGGCGCTGGTCACCCGGGCCAGCTCGGCCGCGAGTTCGGGGTGGGCAGCCCGGGCCTTCTCGATCACCTCGCGATCCGGCGCGGCCTGTCCGAGAATGAGCCAGGCCACGGGCCTGTCGTTGGCGCTGGCGGTCCGGATCACGGGGCGGTCGGCGTCGATCGGCCAGTCGCGCACCTGCTGCACCCGCGTGTTCACCTTCACGAGCGCCTGCGACATGTCGGTATCGACAGCGAACTCGAGTTCGATCGTGCCGAGGGAGTCACTGCTTTCGCTCGACAGTTTCACAAGCCCCTCGACGCTCCGGAGCTGCTCCTCGAGTGGCTGCACCAGCTCCCGTTCGATCTCCTGCGGGCTCGCTCCCCGCCATCGCGATTCGACCGTGATTGTGGGGACCTGAACCTCCGGCGTGAGCTGCACCGGCATCGACAGGAGCGCCAGCACGCCGAACAGCGTGACGAGGATCACGCCCACGGCGACCTTCACCGGATTGGCGACGCAGGCGGCGACGAGGTTCATTGCGGCCGCTCGGGCTGGCGGAAGCTGACGGCCATGCCCGGCCGCAATCGCTCATTGCCCCGGATGACGACGAGGTCTCCTGGTGAGAGTCCCGCCCGCACTTCGACGCTGCCTTCGACGGCTCCACCGAGCGCCACATCGACCGGCTGCACCACTCCCGCGGCCACGCCGTCCGTCGCGTCGCCCGCCGTGATGCGATACACGATCGGCCGCGGACCACCGAGCACCAGCGCGTCCTTCGGCACCACCGTGGCGCTGCCTGCCTTGCCGACCGGCAGCCAGGCCCGCGCGAGCATGCCGGCCTTGAGCACCGGCACGCCGTTTTCGATACGGTTTTCGAGCTCGACCTCGACCGGAAAGCTACGACTCAACAGGTCGGCCTGCGGCACGATGCGGGCGACGCGGCCGATCCAGGTATGGCCCGGCGCGGCGTCGAACTCCAGCCGCACGTCGGCGCCAACGGCCAACCCGGCGATCGACAATTCGGGCACCTGCACCTCCACCTCCAGCCGATGCAATTCCGCGATCCGCGCGATCAGCCCGCCCCGCGACACCCACTGCCCCTGCTCGGTAAACCGCTCCACGACCCACCCGTCGAACGGAGTGCGGATGGTGTGCTTGGCGAGTTGGTCGTCGATCCGCTCCACCTCCGCCTCTTGCACGGCGACGGCCGCAGCCGCCTGGGCCACCTGCTCCTTTCGCGGCCCGGCCTCGGCGAGCGCGAGTGCCGCGCGGCTGCCCCGCAACTGGGCGTCGATGGCATTGAGTTCGGTCTGGGCATCCTGCACCTCGTCCACGGTGCTCGTGCCACGCTCCGCCAGTCGGCCGAGCCTCGTGAGCCGGCTGCGGGCATACTCCGAACGGGCCTCGAATCCGGCCACGATCGCCCGCGCCTGATCGATCTCCTCGGGGCGCGATCCGGCCTGCATTTCCGCCAGCACCTGACGTCGCCGCTCGAGTTCGGCAACGGCTCCAGCCCGCTCGATTTCGAGCAGGCCCCGCAGCAGTTGGGCGATCGGTTCGCCGGCCCGCACATGCTGGCCATCGACGATCGGCAGATCTACGAGCCGGCCATCCACGGCGCTCCCGACGTCACTCGTGCGGGCGGGGAGCACGGTGCCGACGAAGGCCTGCCCCGCGGCGACGGGCATCGTGGCCGCCGTCGCGGCGACGACGGCCACGGGGGGCGGCGGGGCAGCGCATGCGAACGGGCCGTAAAAACAAGCCCCAACGCCTGCACTCGTCACGCACGAAGCCAGCCCACGCAGATACCGCAACAGCCTTTTCATTCGTTCGTTTATACCTTCGCAGAAGGGCCGCCGATTTCGCGGAACGAGCCGATTTTTCCGGGCACTTGACGGCCCGGGCGGGTTCCGCTAATTTCTTCCTTCGTTGCGGCCGATCCCACTTTTCCCGAGGATCGGTTCCCGCGTACGGGCCGGCATCGGCTGACGCCATGCTGGCTCGTTTTCGTTCTTTGACAATTTGGTCGTGGTAATTGGCATCTTGAAAGAATGCCGAAGGAGGTCCGTCTCAAGCGGCCCTCTGGAAGCGTTCTCCCAAGGCTCAGATTTTGTCGTCCAGCAATGGATGTCAAAACTCTGATTTTCGACCCCAACAGTCTGTGAAGACAAAGGGGATCGAAAGAAGAGCGAGAAAAAATCGTTAAGCCGGGTTGAGTCGCGGTCTCCTTCGGGGGGTCCGGCAATCAGATAACCCGGCGGTAGCTTTCCCGGAAACAGGCTCGTTCGCGAGCTCTCGATTCGGGTGGTCAAGCTACAAAGGGCACATGGGGGATGACTAGGCATCAGAAGGCTTTGAAGGGCGCGGAAGACTGCGATAAGCCTGGGGTAACCGTCAAACAGGTGATGATCCCGGGATTCCTGAACTGACTGCAACTGAATTCATAGGTTGCAGTAGCCAACGCGGAGAACTGAAACATCTCAGTACCCGCAGGAAAAGAAAGAAAAATCGATTTCCTCAGTAGCGGCGAGCGAAAGGGAAACAGCCCAAACCGAGGTGGTTTCCACCTCGGGGTTGTAGGGCCCTCCACCGGAGTTACCAA
>Ga0315906_10008833_pt1 | contig 12036 bp, 15 predicted proteins | sample LakEriMetagenome_4_FD_203526 | JGI IMG/M metagenome (GOLD analysis project Ga0315906, IMG submission 203526) | Freshwater fungal communities from buoy surface, Lake Erie, Ohio, United States - Buoy 2 MA122 | ecosystem: Environmental > Aquatic > Freshwater > Lake > Lake biofilm | place: USA... | reverse complement strand
AAGTATCTTCCGCACCGCTTTGCAGAAGAAGAAGATTCTGGTTATAGTCAGCCGAAAGGTGGCCGTCGCGGGCCGCCAGTCGGTGGCGGGCGTGAAATGAGCGCCCCCGGCTCGAAGAAGGTTTATGTCAGCGCCGAGCGCGTACAAGCGATGAAGGATGCTGGCTACTGGGATGATCCGGTTATGCGACAGCGCATGTTGAAGCGCTATGCAGAAGTGGATCGTGAGTTGAAATCTGCACGCTGAAAAGGAGCGAGCTATGAACCTTGGTAACGATGATCGCCTCAAGAAAACGACCGATACGGGTCGCCGTAGCCGCGCGATGGATGATCGCCGCGTAACAGAGAGCCGAGAGCTTTCCGATGATGACCGTGTCCAGATGTTTCGTGATGCGTTTTATCAAAGCGCACTCCCTGATTTGCCGGAAATCCCCGGTTATCATGTGTGCTGGTTGACCACGACCAATCCGCGTGACCCTATTCAGGGCCGCTTCCGTCTCGGATACGAGCCGGTTAAGCCCGAAGAAGTTCCCGGTTGGGAATACGCCTCAGTCAAAACCGGCGAATATGCCGGCCTGATCGGTGTGAATGAGATGATTGCGGCCAAGTTGCCGGAGCGTCTTTATTTCCGCCTCATGAGGGAAGCGCACCACGACGCGCCTCTGCGTGAGGAAGAACGGATCACATCCTCCATGGATTCCATGAATGAGCGCGCGCGTGGCTCAAAAAGCCGCATGATCGAGGATGATGGGTTCAGTGAAATGCGTGAAGCACCGCCCGAACCTCAGTTCGGGTAAACCCTCACCTAGCAAAAGGAATCGAGAATGTCCTCGACCAATGCTCCCTTCGGTATGCGCGCGGCCTACAGCCCGTCTGGCATTATCCGTCCGGTCGCTAGTACGATCACTAGCGGCTACAACACTGACATCTACACGGGCCAGCCCGTGAAGATCGGCACGAATGGCACGATTGAAGTTGCTGCTGCAGGCGAACGCCTCATCGGCGCTTTCGCTGGTTGCCAGTATCTGCCCACTGGCGCGCAGCGTCCGGTGATTTCGCCTTCGTGGCCTGCAAACGTAGGCGCGACGGACATCATCGCGTACTACACCTCTGACCCCTACATTGTTTACGAGATTCAGGCCGATGGCTCGATCTCGCAGGCTGAAGTCGGTCAGCAGGCTGACTTCACGAACGTGGCAAACAATAATGGTCTGGGTTATTCGACCTGCACCATCAGCGCTTCCACGTCGTCGAGCACGGCCGCGCAGCTCCGCGTTGTCGGTATCGCCACGGACATTGGTAATGCCCCCGGTGATGCTTACACAATCGTTCAGGTGCAGATCTCTGAGCACCAGTTCGTTTCCACCCAGAACCCGTTCTAATAGGGAGATCCGCACATGGCTACTCCAATGCGTAGTACGGACTTCCGTTCCATCGTCGAACCGATTCTCAACGAAGCGTTCGACGGCGTCTACGACCAGCGCGCAGACGAATGGAAACAGGTTTTCCGCGAAGAGCGTGGTATTCCGCGCAACTATCATGAAGAACCCGTCCTCTTCGGTTTCGGCGCTGCGCCGGAACTGCCCGATGGCACGGCTGTCACATACCAGTCCGGTGGCGTGCTCTTCATCAAGCGTTACCAGTACAAGGTCTATGGCCTTGCCTTCGCTCTGACGAAGGTTCTCGTCGAAGACGGTGATCACATCCGTATCGGCCAGACCTACGCCAAGCACCTCGCCCAGTCGCTGGTCGAGACGAAGGAGACCAACGCTGCCAACATCCTGAACCGCGCCTTCAACGGTGCGTACGCAGGTGGTGACGGCAAGTCGCTTGTTGCTACTGATCACCCGATCATCAACGGCACCTTCTCCAACCAGCTCTCGACGGCCGCCGCGCTGTCGCAGACCTCGCTGGAGCAGATCCTCATCCAGATTCGCAACGCTGTTGACAACAACGGCAAGCGTATCCGTTTGAACCCGACGAAGCTCGTCGTGTCGCCTTCGAACGTCTTCCAAGCGGAAGTCCTTCTGAAGTCGGTCCTGCGCGCTGGCACGGGTAACAACGACATCAATCCCGTGAAGAGCATGGGCTTGCTGGATGGCGGTCAGGCCAACCTGTCGCGTCTTACCTCGACCACCGCTTGGTGGGTTGAGACGGATGCGCCGGAAGGCCTCAAGCTGATGATGCGCCGCTCGCTCGAAAAGAGCATGGAAGGCGATTTCGAAACTGACTCGATGCGCTTCAAGAGCACCGAGCGTTACGATCTCGGCTGGACCGATCCGCGCGCCGTTTTCGGCACTCCGGGCGTCTGATCTACCAAGATCAATTGGAAGGGGCGGCTAGACCGCCCCTTCTTTTTATGTGAAGATAAACACGGTCAAGCTTTTCAAGGAGAAGACCCCAATGACACAGTTTTCCGACGATCTCTGGCTCGGCGCGGCCCTCGGCCCGCAGCTCAATTCCTACGCAGGCCCCGGCGCTGTTTACGCAGGCGTTGGCCCCCTCGCCCGCACCTACATCTTTGACGCCGTCCCCGCTGCCAAGTCTGCCACCGCTGTCTGCGCCGCTCAGGCGGTTGCCGCTGCCGGTTATGCGACGATCAACGGCGCGTCCGCTTCTGGCGGCGTTGCCACGTTCGACTACGCTCGCGCCGTCAATGTTGACAGCACCGACGCTGGCGATACGACCCAGACCGTGACCGTCACTGGTACGGATTACTGGGGTCAGGCCCAGACCGAAGAAATCGCGCTCAGTGGCACGACGCTCGTCGCTGGTCAGAAGGCATTCAAGACCATCACCGCTGTCTACGTCAGCGCCCTTCTCGCGGGCAACCTCACGGTTGGCAACGAAGACGTCTTTGGTCTGCCTTACCGCGTGACCGATGCCGGTTACCTGTTCCGCGTTGGTTGGGCTGGCGCTCTTGCTGAAGACGCCGGCACGTTTGTGGCTGCCGACACGGCAACTGCAACCGCTACAACCGGCGACGTGCGTGGCACCTACGCGCCGTCTTCTGCTGCGAACGGCACTCGCCGTCTCGTCATTGGCATCGCGCTCACCGGCTCACAGGCTGGCCCGAACGCCACGCAGACGGCTGCTGTCGGCGTCACACCCGCCTAATAAGCAAGGGGGCCTTGTGCCCCCTCACTTTCCTTTAGGAGGGCCATATGGTCGATACAGTCACCACCCAGACTTTGCTCGATGGCGAGCGTCTGGTGATCCTGAAATTCACGAACGTGTCTGATGGCACCGGCGAAAGCGCGGTGACAAAGATCGACGTGAGCACGCTGTCTTCTAATCCCAATGGTGACGCCTGCACGGGCGTTAAGATCAACAAGATCTGGTCCACCACGACTGGTATGGCTGTAAACATCCTTTGGGATGCTACGACAGACGTGCTTGCGTGGACGATTCCGCAGGATACCAACTATTACATGTGCTTCGGTGAGCACCTCGGCGGCATTCCAAACAATGCTGGCGCAGGCAAGACGGGTGACGTTGCGTTCACCACGGTTGGCGCTAGCCTTGGCGACAGCTACAGCATCATTCTGGAATGCATCAAAACTTACGGGTGACCCATGGGGCGCTGGTGTATGGCCAAAGGCGGCAGCACACCTGTCTACAAGACGGGCGGTGCATGGACGCGCGCTGAAGGGAAAAATCCTGAAGGCGGCTTGAACGAGAAGGGGCGCGCGTCCCTTCGCGCTCAAGGTCATGACATCAAGCGCCCAGTTTCTGCAAAAGAAGCCAAGTCAAGCCCCGCAGCCGCAGGCCGTCGCAGTTCATTCTGTAGCAGGATGAAAGGCATGAAGGCGAAGCTGACATCCGCCGAGACGGCGCGTGACCCCAACAGCCGCATCAACAAAGCGCTGAGAAAGTGGGATTGCTGATGGCAAACGGCCCGCGATACGGAGAATTTGTCTTCCCTATGTTCGCAAAGGGCGGGCAAGCCAAATCCAAAGTGAACGAGGCTGGTAACTACACCAAGCCCGGCATGCGCAAAGCTTTGTTCAACAGCATCAAGGCGTCTGCAGTGCAGGGCACAGCCGCAGGTCAGTGGAGCGCGCGTAAGGCGCAGCTTCTTGCCAAACGCTACAAAGAGAAAGGCGGAGGATACAAATGAGAGATCCGCAAAAATCTTTGAAAGCTTGGGGCGAGCAAAACTGGCGCACGAAGTCTGGCAAGCCTTCATCTGAAACAGGTGAGCGTTATTTGCCAGAGGCTGCCATCAAGTCTTTGTCTTCGGCTGAATACGCAGCAACGACGCGCGCAAAACGCGAAGGTAAAAAACAAGGCAAGCAATTTGTGCCGCAACCCGCAAAAATTGCTGCTAAAGTGAAATCACACCGACAGAAGGGCTTCTGACATGGCCGTCAAATATGTGAAAGACTTCGACTTTTCGAAAGGCACAGCCTCGTGCAACTACGCCAAAGGCGGCTCTGCAAAGAAGCCCGCTGGCATGATGATCGTCATCGGCGTTGGCAAGCCGAAAGGCCCGATGCGCAAGGCAGAAGGCGGCTCGATCAGCGACAGTGATCGCCGCATGATGGAGCAGATGGCTGGTGATGCAAATGCCAAGACTGAGGCAGAGCGCATCATGGGTCAGAAGAACCCGCCTCCTGCCAAGAAAGCTCCTGCGGCCAAGAAGGGCTCGCCCTACATTCCCGGCACGAACGTGAAGGCCAACGATCTGTACACCAAGGAAGAGCTTGAGCGTCTTGAGCGCGGCTACAAGAAGGGTGGCAAGGTCGCTAAGGTCATGCACGAGTTCGGCGAAGGCAAGCTGCATTCTGGCTCAAAGGAAGGCCCGAAGGTCACCAGCCGCAAGCAGGCTGTTGCTATTGCTTTGTCCGAAGCTGGCAAGATGAAGAAGGCCAAGGGCGGCATGGCAAAGCATCCTGACGAAGCCATGGACAAAGCGCTCATTAAGAAAATGGTGAAGCCCGGTGTGCTGAAGAAAGCCGACGGCGGCATGGCTATGGGCAGCATGGGAAAAGCAAACCCATACGCAATGGGTCCGGGCGGCCGTCAATATGAGTCTGCAATGGACATGCAGTCCAATCAGATGCCCGTCCCGCAGCGCGGCGCTCCTCCTGCACCCATGCCTGTCCCGCAGCGTGGCGCTGCTTCCATGCGCCCTGCTTCCGGGCCCATGCCTACCCCGCTGCGTGGTGCTCCTCCGCGTCCTGCCCCGGCCCCGCCTGCTCCTATGATGGGTGGTAGCAAGTCCCTGAAAGATCCCGTAAGCGGCCGTGCAACAGGATTGGGCCCACTTGTACCGGAGCCGCCTCGTCGTGCCCCTGTTCAAGTCCCCACGGGGGGACTCGTTCCTATTAGCCCAACTCAATATGCTGCTAATCAGGCGTTGCGAGAAGCTAACGCCCGGCGCATTGATCCGGATGGAAGTATCAAGGCAGCCGCTATCAAGCAGGCCGCGCCCCCTATGCCGCCGCGTCCCGCGCCAGCTCCTCCTATGAGGCGTGCAGAAGGCGGCATGGCATCTATCAAGTCGCCGCTGCAGCGCATGTCGCGCGCCAAAGGCGTTCCGGTTGCTTCTGAAATGCCGATGATTGAATCCAAGTCGTCTGGCCCGAAGAGCATTGGCGTTAACGCCAAGCGCCCCGGCGGCCCAAACGTCGGAAAAATCCGCGCCGCTATGGCTCGCGCAGCCTCAAAGGCAGTGCCGGAAAATGCACCGTCGATGATGAAAAAGGGCGGAAAGGTTAAGTAATGGCCGTCTCTGGGACCGTATCCACAACAGTTTTCAAAACCCGGAAGGTGATCGACCACGCCTACCGGCGCTGTCGGATCCTGCCCCAGAGCATCACCTCCGAGATGATCGAGACTGCAAAAGACAACCTCTTTTTGCAGCTCTCGTCTCTCGGAAGTCAGGGCGTCCCGCTCTGGTGCATTGAGCGCGAGATCTTGCCCCTCTATGTCGGCCAAGCTGTCGCCACGCCTTCGCTTGGCACGATGGACATCCTGAATGCCAACTTCCGCTGGCTGTCTCGCCAGAACGGGCCCGTGCAATACAGCACCCCCGGCGGCATTCCTTCCTTTGCATTTGATGGTGATCTCCAAACGTCATGTGCCCAGACTGGCCCGAACGGCAACATCAACATTGCCTACATCGGCGCTGATCCTATCAATGACCCCCAGTCTCAGGTGCAGGTCACAACCGTCGGCGTCATGATGGCGACCACAGGCTCGTTCAACATCGTGTTTGAATGGTCCAACGACGGCGTGACATGGACAACCGCGCTTGCGCCGGGCGTAACCGCATATGTCGCCGGCAAATGGCAGTGGTACGACATCGACGGGCAGCAGCCGGTCAATTATTTCCGCATGCGGGAGACCGGCGGCAATACGCTCAACGTCGTTGAGTTCTACGCGGCCAACAATCCGACAGAAATTCCCCTCGCTCGCATGAATCGCGACGATTGGACGAACTTGCCGAACAAGACGTTCCAAGGCCGCCCGCTGCAATACTGGTTCGACCGCCGTCGCGACTTGCCGACCATGTACATTTGGCCCGTCACCGACACAACCAACATGTTTGGCCAGTTCGTGATCTGGAAGCAGCGCTATATCATGGACGTCGGCACCCTCACCGATGAGCTGGACATTCCGCAGCGCTGGTACGAATGTGTCGTCTGGCAGCTTTCATGGCGTCTGGCGATGGAAATGCCAGAATTCGACATGAATTTGCTCGGTGTGATCAAGGCCACGGCCGACGAGGCCTTGAAGGTTGCACAAGACGAAGAACGCGATAATAGTCCGATCTACTTCGCACCGAACATCAGCCCCTACACGAGGTAGACATGGGCATTTTCCTAGATCCCAGAGGCAAATCTACCTTTGGCATCGGCATTTGCGCTCGATGCTCAAGGAAGATGTCGCTTGAGGACTTGGAATCGGACCCAAACTATCCGGGGCTCTATGTTTGCTCGGTCGATAAGGACCAATTTGACCCCTATCGCCTTGCTGCACGCCAGCCGGAGCGCATTAACCTCTTCCACCCGCGCCCCGACACCAATATCGCGCTGAATATGCTTGGCACGATCTCTCAGGACGATGATCTCTTCATCATCAACGATGATGGCGATGGATATCTGGTGCCATGACGAACAATCCAAAGGTTCCAACCAACCTTATTCCGACGAAGATCACGCAGCTCCCGCTCGCTGACACGCCGACGGTTACCGATTCAACGATTATCGTCCAAAACGGCATCACCAAGCGCGGCACGTTCGGTCAGTTCCTGCAATATATCGGCCCAACTGGCCCCACTGGGCCTCAAGGGCCGACAGGTTCGCAAGGGCCGATTGGGCCCACCGGCGCACAGGGCGTCACGGGCCCCACTGGGCCGACCGGCGACATAGGGCCCACTGGCCCTACGGGGCCTACGGGGCCTACGGGGCCTACGGGGCCTACCGGACCCACGGGTGATCAAGGCATTCAGGGCCCAACCGGGCCTACGGGGCCCACTGGACCCACCGGGCCTACGGGCGATCAGGGCGTGCAGGGTGTCACGGGGCCTACCGGGCCTACGGGGCCTCAAGGCGTTACGGGGCCGACTGGACCGACAGGGCCTACAGGCGACCAAGGCATTCAGGGCGTAACTGGGCCTACTGGACCTACCGGACCTACTGGGCCTACGGGGCCTACTGGGCCGCAGGGCGATATCGGGCCGACCGGGCCTACTGGGCCGACTGGACCTACTGGGCCCACGGGTGACCAAGGCATTCAGGGCGTTACTGGACCGACCGGACCCACTGGGCCGACCGGACCCACAGGCGCGTCTTCAACCGTGCCGGGGCCAACTGGGCCTACTGGGCCCACCGGGCCTACCGGACCTACCGGACCCACGGGCGCAACCGGCGCAACGGGTGCTGGCGGCGCACTGGGCTATTGGGGCTCGTTCTGGGACACGACCGATCAGGTGGCTCCTGCGGCCAATACGGCTTATTCGGTCACGCTGAACAGCGCCGATGCCAACAACAATGGCGTGAGCGTTGTATCAAACAGCCGCGTCACCTTTGCTTATGCCGGCGTTTACAGCCTGACGTTCTCTATTCAGTTCGTGAACACTGACACGCAGATCCATGACGTGAACGTGTGGTTGCGCAAGAATAATGCTGGCAGCTCTGGTGATATTCCAGACAGCGATACGCGCTTGAGCATCCAGCAAAAGCATGGCGGCGTTGATGGCTACGGCCTGATGACCGTCAACTTTATGCTGACGCTTGCGGCTAACGATTACATTGAGATGATCTGGGCTCCCACAGACACTCAAGTTTCGATCCAGTCAGTTCCTGCCGGCACATCGCCCGTTTCGCCTTCCATTCCCGGCGTGATCTTCACCGCACAACAGGTGATGTACACGCAGCTCGGGCCAACTGGGCCGACCGGCCCAACTGGGCCTACTGGGCCTACCGGACCTACTGGGCCGCAGGGCACGTCGTCCAATCTGTTCCTGTATCGCGCAAATACCGCTGCAACGAGCGGTTATCCCGGCGATGGTGACATCATCTGGGACAACGCAATCCAAACCAGCGCGTCCAACATTCTTGTCAGCCACCTGACTGACAACAACATTGACGTCGATATCTTCTTGGCATTGCTGACTGTCACCGAGCAATTCGTCATCCAGAGCCAGACGGCGAGCGGCGACAATCAGGTCTGGCAGATCAGCGGTACGCCTACCGTCACCAATCCCGGCACGTCTACGGCGTACTGGACCTATCCTGTCACGCTTGTCTCGTCAGCTGGCGCGGGCACGACTGGTTTTGCCAATACGGCTCCGCTCTTCTTGGCGCTGGTCAACGGCGTGTCTGGGCCTACTGGGCCGCAAGGGCCGACCGGCCCGACCGGACCTACTGGGCCTACGGGAACCGCCGGCGTTGATGGCCCAACCGGACCCACAGGGCCAACCGGGCCTACAGGCGTTGCCGGCGTCGATGGACCCACAGGGCCGACTGGGCCCACTGGTGTTGCGGGCGTTAATGGGCCGACAGGGCCGACGGGGCCAACTGGAACCGCAGGTGTTGATGGTCCTACGGGACCGACTGGCCCCACCGGCATTGGCTACGCTGGCCTGACGAGCAGCACGTCTACGGCAATCGGGACGGGATCAAAGACGTTCACGACGAACCTGACCGATGCGCAATCAGCCTTTGCTGTTGGCCAGCGCGTTCGTGTGGCATACACACCGAACCCGACCACTGATTACATGGAAGGCATTATTACCGCCTTCTCTGGCACGTCTTTAACCGTTAGCGTCGATTTCTTTGCTGGCACAGGCACTTACTCGGCTTGGAACATCGCGGCTGCGGGTGCTATCGGCCCGACTGGTCCAACTGGTCCTACGGGTGTTGCGGGCGTTAATGGACCTACTGGACCTACTGGACCTACTGGACCTGCAGGCGCAACGGGGCCGACCGGCTCAATCTACCCGACGGGCGGGTCGCCTGATCGCATCTTCTACGAAAATCAAATCACCGTGACGGCGAATTACACGATCACGACCAGCTACAACGCCGGCACGTTCGGGCCCGTCACGATCAATTCGGGCGTCACAGTAACTGTACCAACGGGGTCTGTATGGACAATCGTCTAAAAATCTGCGTCTACGCGATCAGCAAAAACGAAGCCCACTTCGTTGAGCGCTTCTGCGCGTCGGCGAAAGATGCCGACATGATCCTGATTGCCGACACCGGATCCGACGACGGCCTACCCGAGGAGGCACGCAAACATGGCGCAGTGGTCCACGACATTTGCATATCTCCATGGCGCTTTGATCTCGCTCGGAATGCTGCTCTGGCTCTTGTGCCCCGTGATTTTGATGTATGTATTAGCTTGGACATAGACGAGGTTCTCGAACCCGGCTGGCGCGAAGAGATCGAGCGCGTTTGGATCAAAGGGCAGACAACACGCCTCCGTTACATGTTCGACTGGGGCTGCGGCATCCAGTTTTACTACGAGAAGATCCACGCCAAGCACGGCTACATGTGGCACCACCCCTGTCATGAGTACCCCATACCAGACGGCCGGATCTCCGAAGTGTGGGCCCACACCGACAAGCTGATCGCGACACATCACCCAGACCCGACCAAGAGCCGTGGCCAGTACATGGACCTGCTTGAGCTGTCGGTGAAGGAAGACCCCCAGTGCCCGCGCAATGCGTTCTATTACGCTCGCGAGCTTTCGTTTAACGCCCGCTGGCAGGAATCAATCGACGCCTGCAAGAGCTACCTCGCCCTGCCCCGCGCCACATGGATGAACGAGCGTTGCTACGCCTACCGCGTCATGGGCCGTTCCTACAGCGAACTGGGCCAAGCTGGCGATGCCGAGAAGGCGTTCCAGATGGCGGCGTCAGAGGCTCCGAACACCCGCGAGCCGTGGTGCGAGCTGGCTATGCTCATGTACCGCCAGAGCCGGTGGGAGGAGTGCTTCGCCTACGCAACGCGGGCACTGCGGATCATCGACCGGCAAATGGTCTACACTTGCGACCCAGCCGTCTGGGGCGCTCAACCACACGATCTGGCTGCCATTTCGGCTTGGCATCTCGGCCTGACCCACATTGCGATTGAGCAGGGCGAGAAGGCTGTTGAACTTGACCCAACTGATCCACGGTTGAAGGCAAATCTTGAATGGTTCTCTGGTAAAATGGCCGCGTAGGCTGTAGGATCACTGCAAAGGACTTAATCCCATGGCAAACACGTTCACCTCTTATGTGGCCAAGGATGTCGGCACGTCGCCCGTGTCGCTGATCACTGTCCCGTCTGCCACTGTCGATACGGTGATTGGCCTGTCCGTTGCCAATACCACGGCGAGCAGCATCACCTTCGATGTCTACATCACCCGCTCGGCGGTCAATTACTACGTCATCAAGGGCGCGGTGGTTCCGTCTGGCTCGACTTTCATCATGTCGGGCGGGGACCAGAAGATTGTTCTTGTGGCTGCTGATGTGCTCAAGGTTGTGACCAATACGGCGACATCGGCTGACGTGATTGCCTCCGTCCTTGAGATAGCCTGATAGGAGCGCAAGATGCCATCCAGTTCTGGTTATCTCAGGTCAGTACCGCAACAGACGCAGCCCACGGGCGGCGGTGGCGGGAACAAGGCCTTTTATGAAAATGATCAGACGATCATTGCAAATTATACAATCACGACCGGGCAGAATGCGATGACCGCAGGGCCGGTGACGATCAATAGCGGCGTGACGGTGACTGTACCGTCTGGAAGCACTTGGAGTGTGATCTAATGCCAGTCTCAATCAAAGGCTCTGGTGGTGGTGGCGTTACGCTTGATGCGGGCGCGGCAGCTTCCAATACAACCCTCACACTGCCGAACGTCAGCGGCACGGTCTTGCAGTCTGGAACGGCTGTCACGGCTGCACAGGGCGGCACAGGGCTCACTTCGCCCGGCTCCAGCGGGAACGTCCTGACCAGCGATGGCACGGGATGGACTAGCGCAGCCGCGAAGGTCATCAACGTCCAGTCTTTTGACTCTTCAGGAGTCTGGACAAAACCATCCGGCTATAGCGCAAACAGCCGTGTTTTCATTCAGGCTTGGGCCGGTGGTGGTTCTGGCGCTAGACATACAACTGCCGCTAGTGCGTCTGGGGGCGGCGGTGGCGGATATAGCGAGCGGTGGGTTAATCTATCTCAATTGGGAGCAACTGAAACGGTCACCATTGGTGCTGGTGGCGTGTCCAGAACAGGCTCCAATCAAAGCGGCGATCAAGGTGGGAACACGAGCGTCACTATTACTACGGGCGGTACTTTTACAGTCTATGGAGGGGCTGGAGGAATCCAAGCGGGAAACGGCGGCGGCGGCGGCGGGCAGTTGTCGGCGGCCTCCGGTTTCACTCCCGGATTGCCAAATTTTTTAACAGACGCTGGTGGCGCAAGGCAGGGTCAGGGTGATACCACTACCCAGAATGATGGCGCTGCTATGTTTCATGGTGGCGGTGGTGGGTACACCACAAACGCTCCCGGTAAAAATAGCGTTTGGGGCGGCGGCGGCGGCGGTGGTG
>Ga0315906_10008832_pt1 | contig 12037 bp, 17 predicted proteins | sample LakEriMetagenome_4_FD_203526 | JGI IMG/M metagenome (GOLD analysis project Ga0315906, IMG submission 203526) | Freshwater fungal communities from buoy surface, Lake Erie, Ohio, United States - Buoy 2 MA122 | ecosystem: Environmental > Aquatic > Freshwater > Lake > Lake biofilm | place: USA... | reverse complement strand
GTGAGTTAGACATAGTTGAGGAACAAAATCAACTACCCGAAGCACCGACTATCGCTGAACTTCCTGAGAAATACAGGCAAAAGAGTTTAGATGAAGTCATCAAAATGCACCAAGAGGCTGAAAAGTTAATTGGCAAGCAAGCGCAAGAGGTGGGTGAAGTCCGTAAACTGGCAGATGAACTCATAAAGCAGAACCTTAGTTCTAACAAACAACCTATTGAGCAAAGTGAGCCTGAAGTAGATTTCTTTGAGAATCCGAAAGAGGCAATTCGTAAGACAGTTGATAATCACCCTGATGTAGTAGCGGGTCGCCAAGCGGCTCACGACTTCAAAAGGATGCAGATTCAGCAGAAGTTAGCGCAAGACCATCCTGATTTTGGGCAGATTGCACAAGATACGGACTTTCAGAACTGGGTGAAATCTTCACCTATTCGGTTAGGGTTGTATGCGAGAGCAGATGGTGAGTTTGACTATGACAGTGCTAATGAGTTGTTATCGACTTACAAGCAACTAAAGGGTATTAAGGCTAAACAGACTAGCGATGCGGGTGAAACCCAACGCAAGACTAACCTTAAAGCCGCCGCAGTTGATGTAGGTGGTACTGGAGAGAGTTCTAAGAGAGTTTATAGAAGGGCAGACCTTATTCGGCTGAAGATGACCGACCCGAACCGATACGAAGCCTTGTCTGAAGAAATCATGCAAGCCTACGCTGAAGGACGGGTTAAATAATTTAACTTATCGTTTTTTGGAGATTTAACATGGCTAATACAGCATTTTCCCCCAGTAACTCAGTTACAGTAACAACCGCTGACAAATTCATCCCTGATATTTGGTCAGACGAAATCGTAGCGGCTTACAAAAAGAACCTAGTTTTAGCAAACTTGGTAATGAAGATGAACTTCAAGGGCAAGAAAGGTGACACTGTTCACATTCCTGCACCTACCCGTGGCACTGCTAACGCCAAAGTTGCTACTGATGCGGTTACTTTGATTGCCGCTACTGAGTCAGAAGTAACAATATCTATCAACAAGCACTATGAATATAGCCGCTTGATCGAAGATATTGTCGAGGCACAAGCCTTGAACTCTATGCGTAACTTCTATACATCAGACGCAGGTTATGCCTTGGCTCGACAAGTCGATACAGACTTGGTGCAGTTGGGTCGTTCTGCAAATGGTGGTACAGCAGGAGCCGCCGCTTACGCCGCCGCCTACATTGGTGGTGACGGCACTACTGCTTATGTTGCCGCAAGCAACAACGAGTCTGCACTGACTGATGCCGCAATTCGCCGCACTATTCAGCGTTTGGATGACAACGATACTCCTATGGACAATCGTTTCTTCCTCATTCCTCCCTCAAGCCGTAACACATTGATGGGTCTTTCCCGTTATACAGAGCAGGCTTTTGTGGGTAATGGCAACGCTATCCGCACTGGTGAAATCGGTAACCTCTATGGTATCCCTGTGTTCACTTCTAGCAACGCTGATACGACTTCTGGTTCAGGAGCCGCACGTGTTTGCTTGATGGGTCACAAGGATGCTATGGTTCTGGTTGAGCAAGTTGGCATCCGTTCACAAGTTCAATACAAGCAAGAATACCTTGCTACATTGTTCACTTCTGACACACTGTATGGTGTTGCCGCCTTGCGTAATGCCGCATCTGTTGGAGCCGCTAAGTCTTCAGCAATGTTTGCATTAGCAGTGCCAGCCTAATTGCAGTTGCGCCCCCTGCCCTAGTGGTGGGGGGACTTTTTTAACTTAATTAGGAGAAATACATGGCAACCGCATCCGCAGTAACTACACGCAGAGGCACAGACCAATTTCGTGGTTTGTTCTCTGACACTTGGGCTGTAAAAGCCACTTTAAATGCTGGCTCACTTGTTGATGGTGCTGGCGAAACTGATGACATCACGATCCCAGGCGTTGCCTTGGGTGACATGGTTATTGGCGCATCTTTGGGTGTTGACTTGGTTGGTTTAACTGTTACTGGCTATGTGTCAGCGGCAGATACTGTCAAGTTCCGTATCCAAAACGAGTCAGGCTCAACTGCTGACTTGGCATCAACTACATTGCGAATTGTTGTAGTTCGCATGGTCTAAGGATTGGGGGACTTGTTCCCCCTTTCTTTTAAGGATAAATATGGCTTTGTTTCGATGTAATCAATCAGGTAATGTGGTCGAGTTTAGACAAGACTTTGACATTGCTGAGATGCGTAGACACCCAGAATACACAGAGGTTGATACTTCTGCTGTTGTAGAGGTGGCAAAGGTTGATGGAACAAGGCAGACATTAACGCTGAAAAAGCCTATGGGTAGACCCCGTAAGGAGCAGTTATGAGCGATATTGACGCTAGAGACTTTGGACGACTAGAAGCCCAAGTAGAGGTTTTACATGGTCAGGTATCGCAGTTGAGCAGTGATGTTCGTGCTTTACTTGAACTGGCAAATCAGTCTAAAGGTGGCTTTTGGATGGGAATGGTCATTGCTTCTGCATTGTCAGGCATAGTAAGTTTCTTTGCCGCAAGGTGGTTGAAGTAAGTTAATTAACTAGGAGATTGCTATGCCGATGGTTGGAAAAAAGAAGTTTGCCTACTCTGAAAAAGGCGAAAAAGAAGCAAAAGAATATGGCAAGAAAAAAGGTCTTCCTGTGACCATTATGGTTGCTGTTGGTAAGCCAAAAGGTATGCCTATGCGTGGTCAGCGCACTGCAACTAACATGATGAAGAAAACAGGGAGAGGCAAATGAGTTCATTATCTGCGGCAAGAACCCTATTAAGTGCTGTAACAGCAACTGGTGCTTCTACTGCCGTCCAAATTGATGGTGGTCAGCCCGTATTCATGCAAGTCTCTGGAATTACAAGTGCAACTGTTGTTTTGCAAGGTAGTCTAGATGGTAGTAATTGGGCAACCCTTGGTTCTGCTTTGACTGCTGATGGAATGGTTACTATTGCCAATGCACCTAAATATGTACGGGCAAACTGTACAGTTTATGTAACTGGCACTATCACGGCTAAGATTCTTTACTGATATGAAAAAGACCAAAGCACAAGCCAAGATTAGCAAAGTCATGCGTGAGTACAAGGCAGGTGATTTGCACTCAGGCAAGGGTGGTAAGGTTGTTAAGTCTCAGAAACAAGCCATAGCAATTGCCCTATCAGAGGCTGGTAAGGCGAAGAAGAAATGAAACAAGGACTTTATGCCAATATCAATGCCAAACAAGCAAGAATTAAGGCTGGCTCTGGTGAGCGTATGCGGAAAGTTGGTAGCAAAGGTGCGCCAACTGCCAAAGCGTTTATTGAGTCTGCTAAAACTGCAAAGAAACCAAAAAAGGTGAAGTGATGAAAACTCCCGCTTGGCAACGCTCCGAAGGTAAAAATCCTAAAGGAGGGTTGAACTCCAAGGGAAGATCATCTTATAATGCGGAAACTGGTGGTAATTTAAAAGCACCAGTAAAGTCGGGGGATAACCCTCGCAGAGCAAGTTTCTTGGCTCGTATGGCTGGCAACGATGGCCCTGAGTACAAGGATGGTAAACCGACAAGACTGCTTCTTTCGCTTAAAGCATGGGGTGCATCCTCAAAGGCTGACGCAAAGGCAAAGGCTAAGTCTATTTCTGAACGAAATAAGGCAAAAGCGAAATGAGAGCATTATCAGTTGGAGTTAGTCCCACAGCGGCAGTAGACACAACAGTGTATACCTGTCCTAGAGGCTATTACTCTAAATTTACTGTAATGTATATACACAATACAGGCGGGTCTACCAAGCATATAACTGTTCAATGGTTTGACGCAAGTGCTAATACCACTCTTGATATATTGACCCAATACGATTTCTCATCAAAAACCTATTTGCAGTTTGATGGCAATGCCTACATTGTGTTTGAAGAAGGTGATAAGTTAAAAATAACTACTCAGTCTGCAAGTTCATTCAGTTTTATAGCCACATTTGAAGAAGAAGGGTTGACTAGAGCATGACCTACCTAGAACTTGTAAACGATGTGTTAGTGCGCCTCAGAGAGCCTGTAGTCACCACTTTCAACGAAACCACCTATTCCACTTTGATTGGCAAATTTGTCAATGATGCAAAGCGTCAGATTGAGGATGCTTTTGCTTGGAATGTATTAGGTCAGACAATTACCCTGTCTACTACTTCTGGCACATATTCCTACTCTTTAACTGGTTCTGGTCAGAAGTTCCAAGTTCAAGATGTGATAAATGCAACAAGCAATGTTGGTATGAAGAATATCGACTTTGTTAGTATGAATCGGTATCAGAACTTCTCTACCCCTATAAATGGTATTCCATCGAATTACGCTTTTGATGGCGTAGATAGTAATGGCGATACTAAAGTAACTCTCTATCCCCGTCCTGATGGCGTGTATAGCATCCCATTTGCTTTAACTATCCCACAAGCCACTTTGACTGCTGATTCAACTGTGGTGAAAGTTCCTGATACTTTGGTGTCTCAAAATGCCTATGCTCGTGCTTTGGTTGAGCGTGGTGAAGATGGTGGACTGTCTTCTTCAGAGGCATATAACTTATATAGAGCAATGTTGTCTGACCACATAGCATTGGAAGGCACACGTTACCCTGAGAATCAGGAGTTTGTCTCTATATGACGCAAAGATTGCAGACCTTTAGTGTTCAAGCGCCAGGTTTCTTTGGGCTAAATACGCAAGACTCACCTCTTACTTTAGAGGCGGGATATGCGGCTATTGCCACAAACTGCGTGATTGACCAATATGGACGTATTGGCGCACGAAAAGGCTTCTCAAGGGTTAATTCATCCTCTGGCAACTTAGGTGCAAACGATATTAAAGTCATCCATGAGTTAGTGCAACTTGATGGAACGCTAACTGTATTGTTTGCTGGAAACAACAAGTTATTTAAGTTGGATGGCTCAAACGCTGTTGTAGAACTCACCTATGGGGGAGGGGGTACAGCCCCAACTATCACAGCAAGCAATTGGCAATGTGCTTCTTTAAATGGAATAACCTATTTCTTCCAATCTGGTTTTGATCCTTTGATCTATGACCCTGCCGTAAGTACAACTACTTATAGGCGTGTGTCTGAGAAGACGGGATATACAGGCACAGTTCCTTTGGGAAACATTGTGATCTCTGCTTTTGGTCGCTTGTGGGTGGCTGATACTACGGCAGACAATGTAACGATTAGTTTCTCTGACTTGTTGGCAGGGCATAACTGGACTGCTGGAACATCTGGAACTCTTGATGTTTCTAGGGTTTGGGCTAATGGTGCAGATCAGATCATGGGGTTGGGCGCACACAATAATTACTTGGTTATCTTTGGTAAACGTCAGATATTAGTCTATCAAGGGGCAACAACCCCTTCCACAATGTCATTGGCTGACACCATAGGCAACATTGGTTGTTTATCAAGGGATTCCATAGTTTCTACTGGTTCAGACATTGTTTTCTTGTCTAACTCAGGTGTGCGTAGTTTGATGCGTACTATTCAAGAGAAGTCTGCACCTTTGCGTGACTTGTCTAAGAATGTTCGTAATGATTTGATGAATTATGTTGCATCAGAGACATTGGCAAACATTAAGGCTGTTTATTCAGAAGTTAATGCTTTTTATCTTTTAACCCTTCCTGTTGCAAAACAAGTCTATGTATTTGATACAAAGGCTCAGTTACAGGATGGTTCATCAAGGGTAACAACTTGGGATTCTATTGAGCCAACTGCTCTTTTGTCTCGCAGAAATGGTGATTTACTGATTGGTAAGAATGGGTATGTTGGTAAGTATGGGACATATCTTGACCATGCTTCTACCTATCGTTTTCAGTATTACACAAACTATGCTGACCTTGGTGATCAGAACATTACATCAATCCTAAAGAAGATTTCGGTTGTTGTTATTGGTGGAACTAACCAAATATTGACAATCAAATGGTCTTATGACTTTTCAGGTCAATATTATGCAACGCAGGCGCAAATTCCTATTTCAACAATTGCAGAGTATGGAATTGCTGAATATGGTGCAAATGGTAGTCCAGTAGCATACTATTCAACAGGCATACAGATTGGAACTTTGATTGGTCAAGCGTCTGGATTTGGCAAGGTTGTGCAAACGGCTTATGAGATTGAAATCAATGGCTCGGCTATCAGTATCCAAAAGATTGAGATTCAGGCTAAAAACGGAAAACTTGGGTAAGGAATAAACATGGCAAATTACACGAAAACCACCAACTTTGCGGCTAAAGATGCGCTTGCGTCAGGCAATGCTTCCAAGGTTGTCAAAGGTACTGAAATCGACACAGAGTTTACTAATATCCAAACTGCTATTGCTTCAAAGGCAGATGGAACATTTACGAACTTCTCGTTTGTTGAAGCATCTAATGTCTTGTATATCTACAATATAGCAACGCCTGTGGCAAAGATTGATGCCTCTGGTAACTTGACTGTGATTGGCAACATTATTGCGAATGGATCAATGTAATGAAAGCATCAGAAATCATAAAAGCAGATGCGGTCAAACGCAAAATTGACCCTAATAGGGCGTTACTTGCTGTAAATCAGTCTGTCAAAAACAAGTCTGGTATTTTGATGCAAGAGAATGACTCTGTTCTTTTGGTGCGTAAGATTAACCCAACATCAGCAGAAATTCATTTGTTTACTGAAGACAATCCTACGACATTGGCTAGGGCTGTTATTGGCTTTGTCAGGAGAGGCAAGGCGTTAGGCATTAAGACTGTCTACGGGAAAGCAGATAACAAAGGAATTGTTGAACTGATGAAACGTCTTGGTTTGGATGTACAAGCATCTGACTTGCCACAGTACAACTGGAAGGCAAATATATGAGAAATAGTCTTGCTTTATTAGGTATACCAGACCTCCCCATTCGTGCGTTTCGCCATGTGGGAGACAGAAGAATTCAGCCCCAAGGTGGTGGTGGTGGAATTATTAACGAGATCATAGAAGCACCAGGCAATATTGTTGAAAGTGCATCAGAGACTTTGGCTGATGTTGATGACACAGTAAATCAAGAAATCCCAGGCGGTTGGGCAACTGTTATAAATGTTGCAACAGCAGGACAAGCGACTCCTTATGTATCAGCGGCTCAAGCGGCAGTTGCATTAGATAAAGGTGCAAGTCTTGAAGATGTTGCTAAAAACTATGCTATTAGCCAAGCCGCTGGTCAGGTTGGTGGTGCAGTAGGCGCAGAAACAGGCTCTACTTTAGCGGGCAATGTGGCTAGTGGAACTACTGGTGGATTATTGAGTGGCGCAACGCCAGAGCAAGCATTAACGGGTGGATTAACAAGTGGTGCAATAAGCCAAGTAACACCATCTACTTTATTAAGTTCTGGTGGAACTTCAGGACAAGGAACAACGGGAGCAAATAACATGGCAGTTGATGATTACACATATTATGGTGGCGGTGACGCTTTTGACACAACAAGTGGATTATTTTCGCCAACCACAATCCCTGCACAGGACATAACTGGTGGCGAGGGTTTCTACGATACAGGTAGTGCGCCTTATACCCAAGAACAAATTGATGCCCTAATTCCCCAAACTTATACAAGTGACCTTGGGACACCTTCTACTTTAGATGCGGCTACACAAGCATATCTTAGACGAGCATTATCGGCTGGTGGTAGTGCGGCTCAAAGCGCAATGAACTTCCTAAGTCAAAAGGGCATTGTTCAAGGCGGTTTGGGAACTGCCGCTAACTTAATGCAGTTGCAAGCGGATAGAGAAGCGGCACAGCAAGCACAAGCAAGAATAGGTCAAGCGACACAACAAGCGGTTGCTGGTTCACAGTTTAGACCCGTTGGAACAACTACTCGTTTTGGCACATCTCAGTTCCAAATTGACCCAACTACTGGTCAATTAACAAGTGCAGGGTATACAGCCGCACCTGAGATCACTTCTGCCCAAAATCGTTTATTGGGACTTGGTGCTAGTTATTTAGCGCAGTCTCCTGAAGAGGTTGCTCAACAATATATATCTAAGCAATATGACTTGCTTGATCCTAGCCGTCAAAGACAGTTGGCTGGCATTAGAAACCAACAATTCCAAACAGGTCGTGGTGGTTTGTCAGTAGGTTCAACTGGTTTGCGTCCAAGTGGCGCACAAGGTTTGATGGGTGCTAATCCTGAATTAGAAGCCTATTACAACGCTTTAGCACAACAAGATGCTCAGTTGGCGGCACAAGCACAACAAGCGGGTCAACAACAAGTTACCTTTGGTACAGGTTTGTTTGGTGAGGCTGGTAAGTTAGAGACTATGGCACAACAACCATTTACTCTAAGCCAAGGACTTGCCCAACAATCATCTGCGGCTGGTGCAAGGGCAGGTCAACTAGGTATACAAGGCAATGTTTATGGCAATGCCATAGGCTTGTCTGCGGCTAATACTACTAACCCATATGCAACAGTTCTTGGTGGATTAAGTAGTCCAACATCATTGTTGGCACAAGGTTTAGGGTCATACTTTGGCTCTACCGCACCAACAACAGGTGGAATAACAAGTCAAGGGATGATGTCACCAACAATAGACCCCTATGGTAACTATGTGCCGCTTGGCTACGCAAACTTTTAAGGAGTAATCATGGCAACAGATATCGTAGGTGGATTGTTTGGAATTACTCCTCAATCATATGAGAGACAGCAATATGAGCAATCATTAAGAGAAGGTCAATCATTTGGTACACCCCAAGGTCTTTATGCTTCTGCCGCACAACTAGGTCGTGTCATTGGTGGTGCTTTGGGTGCTGAAGACCCACAGTTAAAACTCATAAGCGCACGAAATGCTGTGATTCAAGGTATTGATTTAAATAATCCAGAAGCCCTACAAGCCGCATCTGCAAGACTTGCCCAAATTGGTGATATGCAAGGTGCTTATGGTTTAGCAGAGGTTGCTCAAAAACGTGCTGAATCTCAAGCAACTATTGGTTTGCGTGAAGCACAGGCTAAGAAAGCCAATGAATATCAGATGGCAACTACATCCTCTGAGCGTAATCGCAAGTTGATTTCAGAAGCAGATGTTGCTTTAAAAGAAGGTAGACCACTAAGTGCAACGCAAGAAAGTGCTTTGAGATATCAAGTTGCTCAAGAACTAAAGCCAAAAATATTCCGTGATAACACAACAGGCGAACTAACCACAATTGATCCGTTAAACATTGGTTTAGCCGCCCCGAATGTTGCTAAATACTTGAAACTTGCTGAGACAACAGGAACTGCTGGTGGTGTTACTACCATTCAAACTCCTGAATCTCAAGAAGCAAAGGTTTCTCAAGCAGAAGCCTTAAACGAATTGACTAGCCGAACGAAAGACATTAAGGATGTTATTGGTGAAACTAAAAAGTTGATTAGTGGCTACACAACAGGATATGGAAGTTTCTTATCTGTATTGCCATTAACAGAAGCAAAAACGCTTCAAAACAATTTAGATAGCATAAAAGCCAACTTGTCCTTGTCTCAACTTACTGCTTTGAAAGAGGCTAGTAAAACTGGTGCATCTGGTCTTGGACAAGTTACTCGTAATGAGTTTGAGGCTTTGCAAAGCACTATTGCCAAACTTGACCCACAATCTAAATCATTTGCGGATGATCTTGATAAAGTTGATAAAACATATACAAGGTTATTGAAACAACTTGAAAGTAAAACTGTAAGGGCAGAAGAGCGTGTTAAAGCAACGCAACCTAAGAAGCCTGAAGTGCCTGGACTTGCGCCATCTGATGTTGCTCCACAAAAAAGTAGGTTCTCTGGTTTGAATCCTGAGTTAAAAGCAGAAGAATCTGTAAGTGGTCAAACTAAAAAAGGTACTAAGTACCAAATCATGCAATAACGGAGTAAATAATGCCTAAATATCTTATTGAAGGTAAGACAGTTGTAACTGAAACTCCATTGTCTGAAGACGAAATAGATGAAATTGCATCATCTATTAAGCCATCTATGCCTGTTGCACAGCCTACACAACAGCCTTCTATGATGCAGGAATTGGGTCGTCAAGCGGGTCTGTTTGGTCGTGCGGCTTATGAAGGTTTAACTGCGCCTGCAACAGTTACTTTAGAGGGTTTGCGTAGTGCGTACAACCTTGGTGCAAATATAGTTGGTTCTGAAAGTAGATTGCCTTCTGTTGCTCAAGCCCAAAGTCAAATGTTAACCAAGGCTGGTTTGCCAGAGCCTCAAGGTATGCTTGAAAGAGCAGTTCAAACTGGTACGCAAGCAATGATGGGTACAGGCACAGTAGCGGCACTTGCTCCTAAAGTCCCTGCATTGGCGGCTAATCTTGCACAACAAATACCTGCATCTGGTATGGCTGGTTTAGTGGCTCAACCTGTGGCTGAAGCAACTAAAGAAGCAACTGTTGGCGTTCTTGGAGAAGCAGGAAGCGACTTTGCGGCTACGATTGCCGCTATGGGTGTTGGTGCAAAAGTAGGTGCAAAAACAGCAGATATTGCTGGCATGGCAACAGGTGGTAAAGCACCAAGACTCTACACAATGGACGAGGTTCGTCAAAATGCTACACGTTCATATAACGCTATGGAACAGGCTGGTGTTTATATCAAGCCAAAAAGTGTTCTTGGAATGGTTGATGACATTGAAGCAAATCTCAATTCAAATCAATATATTCCTCAAAATGATCCAAAGGTAGCCAATACATTATCAAAAATGCGAGATATTGTTGGCAATAGGTTTGTGTCTTTTCCTAAATTAGAGGAATTACGCAAAATGGCTAACAACTTGCGTAGCGATACTGACCCAAATACTAGACGGCTTGGCAATGTAATGATTGGCTCTGTGGACGAGTACATCACCAAATTAAATGGTAGCGATGTATTTGCAAGTACTGGAAAACTTGATGAGGCGGTTAAAAGCGTAATGTCTGCAAGAAAAGACTGGCGTAACCAAGGTCGTGCCGAGGTTCTTCAAGACGCACTTGATGTTGTTAATGCCAAACTTGCTGATCCAAAGGCTTCTGAGAGTGAGTTGATTCGCAGAGGGTTTATCAATATTGCGGCAAGCAAAAACAAAATGAACTTGTTTTCTGAGTCTGAGCAAAATGTGATTAAGTCTGTTGCAAAAGGCGGCTCACTTGATCCAGTATTGTCGTTTGTTGGACAATTTAGCCCACTTAGAGCAAAACTTGTTACTGGAGGAATAATGGGTGCGGTTGGCACACAAAGTCTTCCTACCGCATTAGGAATGGCTGGAGCAGGTCTAACGGCTGACACTCTACAAAGTGTAATGCGTAGAAGAGCGGCAAATTTGGCAGTTAAACAGATAGCATCTGGTGCTACTCCATCACAGCAACCTAACTTTGGCTATTCAGGCTTGCTAGGAACTACCTTGGCTAACCCACAGCCACAGGAGTAACCCATTGATCCTTTTTCTCTCCTCATGTTGGCACAAGGTGCAGTTGGCTTTATTAAGCAAGGCTGTGCAATGCTCCATGAGGGGCGAATGGAACTTGAAGGTGCTAAGAAGACAGTTGAAGGTGTCCTTGCAGATGTCAAGGCAATCAAGGGCATTTGGCAGTGGCTCATTGGCCTACTTAGCGGAAAGCCCAAGTCAAAGCCAACAGAAGAAGCCCCCAAGCCTCTGGCGAAAGCGAAAACCGCTTCCAAGAAGCAACAGTCTTATGAGGAGATGGAACTCTTACTCATTAAGGACATTGGTGAGAAACTTGGTCTTTTATTCGATACACAACAGCAAATCAACAATTACTATCGGTCGCTAGAGGAAGAATCAAAGAATGTCTATGATCCTGACCAAAATAGTAGCAAGAAAGCGATTGAGAGGACTTTAATTGAGTTGCAACTTGAGAAACTGATGGAACAAGTTAGGGAGGCGATGGTGTATGCGCCCCCTGAGTTGAAGGACTTGTATAGCAGATTCTTAAAGATGTATGCAAAAATTGAGCAAGAGCAAGAGTGGGCGAGATCGGAGATGATTCGTAGAGCAAGGATAGAGCGTTGGAGACAAGAACAAATGGAGATTCGCCAGATTGAGATGATAAGTGGATTGGTTGCTGTTGGGTTTATTTCATTGATCTTTGGGTGGCTGATGTG
>Ga0315906_10008831_pt1 | contig 12037 bp, 8 predicted proteins | sample LakEriMetagenome_4_FD_203526 | JGI IMG/M metagenome (GOLD analysis project Ga0315906, IMG submission 203526) | Freshwater fungal communities from buoy surface, Lake Erie, Ohio, United States - Buoy 2 MA122 | ecosystem: Environmental > Aquatic > Freshwater > Lake > Lake biofilm | place: USA: Lake... | reverse complement strand
GGTCGACCTCGTCGATGCCGAGCAGGTCGGTGCTGGTGTCGAAGGCGCGCAGGGTCTGGTCGTAGCCCTGGTCGGTGTTCCACACCTTGGTGGTCACGAAGATGTCATCGCGGTTGAGGCCACTGCGTCGCAGGGCCTCGCCGACTCCGCGCTCGTTCTCGTAGACACACGCTGTGTCGATGTGGCGGTAGCCCACCTCGAGCGCCTTGAGCGTCGCATCGACGACCACGTCGTCGGGCACCTGCCAGACACCGAAACCGATGACGGGGATGGAGCGGCCGTCGTTCATCTCGACGAGCGGGGCGAAGACCATGGTGACTCCCTCGTGGCGAAGCCCGGAACGGGCGTGCGGTCAGTCTTCCAGAGTCGCCGAGCGCGGCGACCCGACCTACAGTCATGGGGTGCCCATGCCCCTCGCCGATCGCCCCCTCACACAGCCGCATCCGTCGCGGCTGGCCGAGTCGCATCCGGCCTACGCCGAGATCCTGGCGGTCCATGAGGCGGCCATGGTGGCTGGCGAGGCGGGGTACGCCGATCCGGTGACGGGCTTCTTCGTGATGACGGCCGAGACACATGCCCGCCGCGGCTTCTGCTGCGAGAACGGCTGCCGTCACTGCCCGTATCTGCCTTGACCACGCGACTGCCCTGACCACGCGTCTGCCCCGGGTTTGCCCACATGCATCCCGAGCATCAATCGCCACTCTCGCTTAGGGTGCTCGCATGGCTGAGCCCCGATCCACGCAGGCGCGCGGTGCGCGTGTGCTCGGTGAGCGTGGCAAGCCCAAGCCGGAGCGCGCGACACCCGAGGACGTCGCGGATCCCACAGCCCCACGCCGCGTCGTCAGTTACGCGCTCCAGCGCCGCTCGGTGCTGCGCGGGCTTTACGGCGGCCAGGCGTTCAACGGCTTCGACATCTGCGACGCCGATCCCTATCTGCTGCGCGCAGCCCGCTTCCACGGCGTACCCACCGAGGATCCGTGCCCCATTTGCCGAGTCAACGATGGCCGCGAGCACCTCGCCCAGGTCACCTATGTCTACGGCGAGCAGCTCGGCCATATCGCCGGCTCGGCTATCGATCCCGCGCGCCTGCCGAGCATGGCCTATGAGTACGGCGAGTTCCGTGTCTACGTCGTCGAGGTGTGCACGACGTGCCACTGGAACCACCTCGTGACGAGCTACATGCTTGGCGACGGACAGCCCCGCAAGGCACCGGCCAAGCCGCGCGATCTGCTCGACTAGGCGTCGACCTTCTCGCGCGACTCCTCGTCATCTTCCTTGCGCCGTCGATCCGCTGGTAGCCCGAAGGATGCGATGAGGCCGATCACCATTGCTCCTCCCGCGAACGCCGCCATGATCTGCACCGCACGCGTGTAGGACTGCTTGGCCTCTGCGGCGACATCCTCCATGCCGGGCTGCTGCTCGAGCGGGATGATCGCCTCACCCGAGCTATCGACCACCTCATCGACGATCTGGGTGCGCTGCTCCTCGGATATCTGCGGCTGGTTCACCGCCAGATCGTTGCTGAGGGCCAGGCCGAGCGAGACGAAGAGCACCGTGCCGAGCATCGCGGAGCCGAGGGTCGATCCGACCTGGCGCAGGGTGGAGGTGACCGAGGATGCGCCGCCGGATCGCTGTGGTGGGACGTCGCTGAGGATGACGTTGGTGAGCTGCGCACTGTCGAAGCCGACGCCGATGCCGTAGATGAAGAGCGGGATGGCCATCCACCAGGCGGAGCGATCGACGCTGATGGTGAGCATCACGCCCACGATGCCGATGATCTCGAGCACCATGCCGAGCCGCACGACGCGCGTGGATCCGAGCGCTGCGGAGACATGCCGGGCAGCGCCGCCGGCGATGACGGCACCGACGCCGAGGACCGCGAGCAGCGCACCGGTCTGCAGCGCGCTGAAGCCCTGCACGGATTGCAGCCACAGGGGAAGCGCGAAGAGCACACCGAACTCGCCCAGAGAGACGAGGGTCGCGACGACGTTGCCGTATCCGTAGCGGCGAATCTTGAACAGGGAGAGGTCCATGAGGACGCTCTTGCCCGCCTTCGCTCTGCGGGATTGCGAGATGACGAAGAGGAGTAGCAGGAGCAGGCCGAGACCAAGGGCCACGGGCACGGGAGACAGGCCCCCGGTCGTCAGGGAGATGGGTCCGAGATCCCAGTTCGTGATCAGGGTCCACCAGCCGAGGGCCTGACCTTCGATGAGTGCGAAGACGACAAGGCCCAGGCCGATCGACGACATGATGACGCCGCCGACGTCGAGGCGTCGCTTGTCCTCACCCTTGGACTCGACGATGACGAACCACACCATGATCAGGCTGAGGATGCCGAGCGGGACATTGATGAAGAACGCCCACCGCCACGACGCCACATCGGCGAGCCAGCCGCCGAGCAGCGGGCCAAAGGCCGCCATGCCGCCGAAGACCGCGCCCCAGAGCCCGAAGGCCGCCGCGCGCATCGGTCCGCGGAAGTTGACGTTGATGATTGCCATCGACGTGGGCAGCATCATCGCCCCGCCCACGGCTTCGCCCGCTCGGGCAAGGATGAGCATGTCGCCGCTCTGCGACATGCCGGCGAGGAAATTGAAGGCGATGAAGATCGCCGTGCCGATCATGAACATCCGCTTGCGGCCGATGCGATCGGACAGCACACCGAAGGTGATGAGCAGGGCGGCGAAGACGAGCGAGTAGATCGAGGTCACCCACAGCACGGAGGTCCGGTCGATGCCGAGGTCCTGCACGATCGTCGGGATGAGGACGTTGACGATGCTGCCTTCGAGCACGATGAGCGAGACGCCGAGGAGCAGCGCGACCAGGGCGAGCCAGGGCCGGGCCTGCGTGCCCGCCTCGGGCTGACCTGCCTGTGCCTGCTGTGTCGTCACCGCGTCCTCCGTGGTTTGCCGCGTGGGCTACGTCGGGTGACGGTACCGAAGGAACGTCCCGAGGGAATCCTGCGTCTTACGGCGGCGTGCCGTGACCGATGGGACGGGTGAGGCGCGTGATCATGGAAGGCCGTCGAACGCAGGAGGAGCACCGTGGCAGCCAAGGGCAGCCGGCACGCGAAAGGTGCGGCCCAGAGTGAGCCGCGCCCCAAGCGACGCTGGATCCGGGGCACCTTCCTCACACTCCTCTTTCTCGGCCTGCTGGGTGCGGGTGCCTTCGCCGCGGCGGTCATCCTCACGCCGGTGCCCGATCCCAATGAAGTGGCCCGCACCGAGGCCACGGTCGTCTACTACTCCGACGGCACCACCGAGATCGGCCGCCTCGGCGACTCCACTCGGCGCAGTGTCGCGCTCTCCGACGTACCCCTTGACGTGCAGCGCGCCGTGCTAGCTGCTGAGGACCGCGACTTCTACGAGCACGGCGGCTTCTCGCCCGTCGGTATCGGCCGCGCGGTCTACAACAACGTGACGGGCGGATCGCTGCAAGGCGGCTCGACGATCACGCAGCAGTACGCCAAGAATGCCTATCTCACCTCCGAGCGGTCTTTTGTCCGCAAAGCGCGCGAACTCATCCTCAGCGTCAAGCTCGAGGCGACGGTGGGCAAGGACCAGATCCTCGGGGACTACCTCAACACCATCTACTTTGGGCGCGGTGCCTACGGTGTCCAGTCCGCGTCGCTCGCTTACTTCGGCGTGCCTGTCTCCGAGCTCAACTACGAGCAGGGCGCGGTCCTCGCCTCGCTCATCAAGGCGCCGAGTTTCTACGCCGACAACCGCAAGGAGCTCAAGGCCCGCTGGCGTTATGTCATCGACTCGATGGCGCAGGTCGGCTGGATCACCCCGCAGCAGGAGGCGAATGCGCGCTTCCCCGACATCATCAAGCCGGCGAACACCAATCGCCTCGGCGGCCAGGTCGGCTATCTGCTCGAAGCTGTCAAGGCCGACCTGCGTGCACTGGGCTACACCGATCAGGAGATCGAGGCCGGTGGCCTGCGCATCGTCACCACCTTCGACAAGGACGCGCAGGCGGCTGCCGAGGCTGCGGTCGCGGCAGTCGGCCCGACCGAGGGCACTGAAGGTCTGCGCATCGGCCTCGTCGCCGTGCGGCCGGGGACCGGGGAGGTCGTCGCGATGTACGGCGGGAGCGACTACATCACCGATCCGATCAACAACGCCACGCGTCCCTTCGCGCAGGCTGGCTCGACGTTCAAGCCATTCGCCTTGACCGCCGCGGTCGAGCAAGGCATCGGCCTCGACTCGATCTGGGACGGCAACTCGCCGGCTGAGATCCAGGGCTACACCGTGCGCAACTACGGAGATGCGTCCTTCGGCCAGGTGGACCTGCGCACCGCGACGGCTGCATCGATCAATACGGCGTACGTCGCGGTCGAGGATCAGGTCAGCGTCGATGCGACAGCGGACGCGGCGTACCGGCTGGGACTCCCCGTCGACACTCCCGGGCAGTCCCCCGACACCCTCGATCTCACGTTCGTCCTCGGCACGGCGTCACCGTCGGGCCTGGCGATGGCCAACTCCTACGCCACGCTCGCGGCACGCGGTCAGCGGGCAGCGACGACCACCGTCAAGGAGGTCTACGGGACCAACGGCGGCCTGCAATACGCCTGGGATCCTGCGCGTGAGCAGGTGGTGGCGAGTGATGTCACCGACACCGTGACGTCAGCGCTGCAGTCGGTGATCGCGGGCGGCACTGCGACGGGGGCCCAAGCCCTCGGTCGCCCGGCTGCGGGGAAGACCGGCACGAGCAACGAGAACAAGTCGATGTGGTTTGTCGGCTACACGCCGCAGTTGTCCACCGCGGTCCTTATGGCCAAGGAGGATGCGCAGGGCATCCCCGTACCCCTGGATGGCATCGGCGGCGGCGCGCCCGCCTACGGCGGAGGTGGCTACACCGTCGCGATCTGGACCGCCTTCATGCAGGCTGCCCTCGCCGCGCTTCCGGTCGCGGACTTTGTCACCCCGATCGTGACGCCGAGCCCGTCTCCGACGAGCGAGTCACCCTCGCCCACGGAGTCACCTACGGTGTCGCCGACGCCGGAGCCGACTCCGACGATCTCACCGACGCCGGAGCCGACTCCTACCCCCGAACCAACGCCCACTCCTGAGCCCACGGTGTCACCGACACCCGAACCCACCTTCACGGGAGACCCCCAGTAGGTCAGACATGCCCGCAGGCTCGGAAGAAGTACCCGACGTACCCTGTTGTATCGACGAAGGGAATTCCGTGGCCAAGTCAGCCTTCAGCCCCGTGTGGAAGAGCGAGCCCGACAAGCACGATTACCCGGCGGCCGCCAACTACCTCAGCCTGATTGCCGACGCGACCGTCGTGGACGCGATCGTGGCGCAGCTCAAGAAGGCGCCTGTGTCGACCTACCAGGCCAAGGACTTGCTGCGCGCCGCTCGACTCGAGTTGCTGCCGGTGACGGACGTCCATGTCTCGGCCGACCTCGCAAAGATGATTCAGGGGATCAAACTGTCACCGGTCCTGCTCGTGCGCGGTGGCATCGAGCGGGGTGCCCCGCTCACGATTGCCGACGGCTATCACCGCGTGTGCGCGAGCTACTACGTCGCAGACGACACGGGCATACCCGCGCGCATCGTGGATCTGCCGGTGGGTCTCAAGCCGGCCAAGGGGAAGTAGCCGCGCCGTGAGCCAGGGGCCCCAGCCCGACATCGTCCTGCCCACGCGCGAGGACCCTGTCGTCCGCGCGAGCACCCCCTTCATCGGTGGACCGGTGGGGAGGTTCGCCGCTATCGGCGCAGCGACGTGGTGGACTCCTGTGCGCGTGCTCATCGTGCTGGGTGCGCTGGCCTGGATGCTGGGTGCCCTGATCGACCTGCCGTGCATGGCGAACTCCTGGGGTAGCCCTGACAACTACGAGCACCTTTGCTACTCCGACATCCCACCGCTCTACGGCGGCAGAGGCTTCGCCGATGGCTACCTGCCCTACTTGGAGCTGGCGCCCGGTGGCCGCTATCTCGAGTACCCCGTGCTCACGGGCGTCTTCATGCAGATCGCCGCGTGGCTGACCGGTCTCGTCATCGCCGTGGTGCCGGGGGCTGCCCCCGCACTGACCTTCTTCGTGGTCAACGCGATCCTGCTCTTCCCGTTCTTCCTGCTCGCGATCGTCGCGGGAGCCCGCATCGTGCGTGCACGTCCCTGGGATGCGGCGATGATCGCGCTCGCGCCGACGATCATCCTGGCGGGTCTCATCAACTGGGACCTCATCCCCGTCGGCCTCACGGTGGCAGCGATCCTGCTGTGGGCACGCCGCTATCCGACCTGGGCGGGCGTGGTGCTCGGCCTCGCGATCGCCGCGAAGTTCTTCCCGGTGATCCTGCTGGGCCCGTGGCTGCTGCTCTGCCTGCGCGCGGGTCGCATGCGCGATTTCGCTCGCCTCCTCCTGGGTGCCCTCGCCGCATGGCTGGTGGTCAACGTCCCGTTCATGGTGGGCAACTTCGAGGGGTGGCGACACTTCTACGAGTTCAGCAGCACGCGCGGCATGGACTGGGGTTCGATTTGGTACGCCATCACCCTGTGGGGCATTCCCGGCGTACCCGCCGACATGCTCAATGCGGTGGCGATGGGCACCTTCCTCGTCCTGTGCCTCGGGATCGCGGCGCTCATCCTCTTCGCTCCTAAGCGGCCGCGCCTGATCCCGATGCTCTTCCTGGTCGTGGCGGCCTTCGCGGTGACCAACAAGGTGTACTCGCCGCAGTTCGTCATCTGGCTCGTGCCCCTTGCGGCTCTCGCGCGGCCGAAGTGGCGCGACTTCCTCATCTGGCAGGCCGCCGAGGTGAGCTACTTCATCGCGATCTGGTGGTACCTCGCGGGCTACGGCATTGAGAACGCCAAGGGCATGACGCCGCAGTGGTATGCCTTCTTCACCTTCGTGCACGTCGTTGCGACCCTCTGGTACGCCGGTCTCATCGTGCGCGACGCCCTGAATCCCGAGGACGACATCGTGCGCCAAGACGGCGTACCCGCTGATGAAGACGATCCCGATGGGGGGAGTCTGGATCGCGCCCCCGACGCGCTGCCCTGGTTGAAGGACCGCCGCGCGCCTGAGCCCGCGCCCGCGTCGTCGGGCTAGTCCCGCCGGGCGACTTTTTTGCCAGTTGAGCGACGTTGTGGGCCCAAAAGCCTCGTCAAACTGGCAAAACGTGAGTCAGAGGTCGAGGTCGACGACGACGGGAGCGTGATCGCTCGGCCCCTTGCCCTTGCGCGCCTCGCGATCGACATAGGCATCGCGCACGCGATCGGCGAATACCGCGTTGGCATAGATGAGGTCAATCCGCATGCCCATCCCCTTGTGGAAGGCCCCGTCGCGGTAGTCCCAAAAGGTGTAGGGCTCACCCTTGAGCGCCCGCGGCATCACCTCACCCAGCCCCGCAGCACGCAGGTTGGCCAGCGCGGCACGCTCCGCAGGCGTCACGTGGGTCGATTGCGCAAAGAGCGAGATATCCCAGACGTCGCTGTCCTCGGGCGCGACGTTGTAGTCACCGATCACGGCGTAGGGAAGATCTGGCGCACTCGCCATCTCCGCTTTCACCGTGTCACGGAGTACGCCGAGCCACTCGAGCTTGTAGTCGTAATGCGGATGTGATGGCTCGCGTCCGTTGGGGACGTAGACGCTCCACACGCGCACGCCACCGCATGTTGCCCCGACAGCGCGCGGCTCGATCGAGCCGTCGTACGCCGGCTGCCCGGGCAGATCTCGCACGACATCCTCGAGGCCGACCCGCGAGAGAATTGCGACGCCGTTCCAGCGACCGTCGCCGTGCGCGGCCACTTCGTAGCCCAGCGCCTGGATCGGCATTTCCGGGAAGTCGGTCGACGCGCACTTGAGTTCCTGAAGCGCCAGCACGTCGGGTTGGGCCGTCTCGAGCCAGTCCACGAGGCGGTCGAGGCGGGACTTCACGGAGTTGACGTTCCAGGTGGCGATGCGCACGCAGGCGAGGCTAGCCCGGCGGGTCGCGCACCGTCGGGCCGAGGCCCTCTCCCTGGAAGCCCGTTCCGGGCGAAGGACGGCCCTCAGAGCCGAAAACGCCCCGGGTCCACCATGAGCATCGTGACCCCCCCTGTGGATCGCGCCACGTCGTCCACAGGCCCCCTCTCGGGCATGTTCCCATCGCGTGGAGCGTTAGGATGGACGAAGAAACGATCCCCCCGCTTGCGGGCTGGCTCCCGCTGGCTCGCAAGCCCCTGAAGGAGGCCCTCCGCCCGTGTCCTACGACGCCAGCGCGATCCAGGTTCTTGAGGGGCTTGACGCCGTCCGCAAGCGCCCCGGCATGTACATCGGCTCGACCGGCGAGCGTGGCCTGCACCACCTCGTCTACGAGGTCGTCGACAACTCCGTCGACGAGGCCATGGCGGGCTATGCCACGCACATCACGGTCATCCTGCGCGAGGACGGCGGCGTGCGCGTCTCCGACAACGGCCGCGGTATCCCGGTCGACGAGCACCCGGTGGAGAAGAAGCCCGCACTCGAGGTCGTCCTCACCGTGCTCCACGCCGGCGGCAAGTTCGGTGGCGGCGGCTACTCCGTCTCCGGTGGCCTCCACGGCGTAGGCGTGTCAGTCGTCAACGCCCTCTCCACGCGACTCGAGGTCGAGGTACGCCGTGACGGGTTCGTCTGGACCCAGTCGTATGAAAGCGGCGTACCCACCGCGCCCCTCCACAAGGGTGCAAAGACCGATGAGCACGGCACCACCATCACCTTCTGGGCAAACCCCGACATCTTCGAGACGACCTGGTACGACACTGCAACGCTGGCACGCCGCTTCCAGGAGATGGCCTTCCTCAACCGCGGCCTCACCATCACGCTCATCGACGAGCGCCGCCGCCCCGGGCTGGTCGAGGAGTTCGGAGGCGAGGAGTCCGAGGGCATCGCCGAGGTCACCTACTTCTACGAGGGTGGCATTGCCGACTTCGTGCGCCACCTCAACGCCACCAAGGGGCCGGGCAATCCCTCGGTTATCGAGCTCGCGGCCGAGGACGACAAGAAGGGCCTGCAGGCCGAGATCGCAATGCAGTGGAACGCCGGATTCAACGAGTCGGTCCACACCTTCGCCAACACGATCAATACGACGGAGGGTGGCACGCACGAGGAGGGCTTCCGTGCGGCGCTCACCTCACTGGTCAACAAGTTCGCGCGCGAGTGGGGCATCCTCAAGGAGAAGGACCCCAACCTCGCGGGCGAGGACGTGCGCGAGGGACTCACCGCGATCGTGAGCGTCAAGCTCCGTGAGCCGCAGTTCGAGGGGCAGACCAAGGGCAAGCTCGGCAACACTGAGATGAAAACCTTCGTGCAGAAAGTCGTCAACGATCAGCTCGGTGCATGGCTCGAGCAGAACCCCGCCGAGGGCAAGGACATCGCGCGCAAGTCGGTCAATGCCGCTTCCGCGCGCATCGCCGCCCGCAAGGCCCGTGACCTCGCCCGCAATCGCAAGGGGCTACTCGGTGGCGCTGGCATGCCCGGCAAGCTCATCGACTGCTCCAGCCGTGAGCCAGAGGAGTGCGAGGTCTTCATCGTCGAGGGTGACTCCGCCGGCGGCAGCGCGCGCCAAGGGCGCGACCCGCGCACCCAGGCGATCCTGCCCATCCGCGGCAAGATCCTCAACGTCGAGAAGGCCCGCATCGACAAGGTGCTTGCGAACAACGAGGTGCAGGCACTCGTGTCCGCGCTCGGCACCGGCGTCCAAGACGACTTCGATCTCAACCGCCTGCGCTATCACAAGCTCGTCCTCATGGCCGACGCCGACGTCGACGGCCAGCACATCCGCACCCTGCTGCTCACGCTGATCTTCCGATTCATGCGGCAACTCATCATCGACGGACACGTCTTCCTCGCGCAGCCGCCTCTTTTCAAGATCAAGTGGCAGCGCGAGACTCCTGACTACGCCTACTCGATCGCCGAGCGCGATGCGCTTATCGAGGCGGGTGTGGCCGCGGGCCGCAAACTGCCCAAGGAGGAGGGCATCCAGCGCTATAAGGGCCTCGGCGAGATGAACGCCGATGAGCTCTGGGAGACCACCATGGATCCCGAGCGCCGCGTGCTCCTCCAGGTGACGCTCGACGACGCAGCCCAGGCCGATGAGACCTTCAGCGTGCTCATGGGCGAGGACGTCGAGTCGCGCCGCAACTTCATCCAGCGCAATGCACGTGACGTGCGCTTCCTCGACATCTGATCCGTCCCATGACGTTCCCGATTCACCAGCCGACAGGAGCCTGACGTGCCCGACGAAATCGACGTGATCCCCCCGGGTGGTCGCATCGAGCCGGTCGATCTCCAGACCGAGATGCAGAGGTCCTACCTCGACTACTCGATGAGCGTCATCGTCTCCCGTGCGCTGCCCGACGTGCGCGACGGACTCAAGCCCGTGCACCGCCGCGTGCTCTATGCGATGTACGACGGGGGCTACCGGCCCGACCGCAACTTCTCGAAGTCTGCCCGCGTCGTCGGCGATGTCATGGGCAACTACCACCCCCACGGCGACACGGCTATCTACGACGCCCTCGTGCGCCTTGCGCAGCCGTGGTCGCTGCGCTACCCGCTCGTGCAGGGTCAGGGCAACTTCGGTTCGCAGGGCAACGACCCGCCCGCTGCCCAGCGCTACACCGAGTGCCGCATGGCGCCCCTCGCCATGCAGATGGTGCGCGATATCGACGAAGAGACCGTCGACTTCGCCCCCAACTACGACGGCCGCACCCTCGAGCCCGTCGTGCTCCCGAGTCGCTTCCCCAACCTCCTCGTCAACGGCAGTGCTGGCATCGCGGTGGGCATGGCGACCAACATCCCGCCGCATAACCTGCGCGAGGTCGCCTCGGGTGTGCAGTGGATGCTCGAGCATCCCGAGGCCAGCCGCGAGGAAGCCCTCGAGGCCCTCATCGAGCGCGTGAGCGGTCCTGACTTCCCCACCGGCGGCCTCATCGTCGGCAGGCGTGGTGTCGAGGATGCCCTGCGCACCGGTCGCGGTGCGATCACCATGCGCGCGGTCGTCACGGTCGACGAGGATGCCAAGGGCCGTCAGTTGCTCATCGTCACCGAGCTGCCTTATCAGGTGAACCCCGACAACCTGCTCCTTCGCATCGCTGAGCTCGTGAGCGACGGCAAGATCGGCGGCATCGCCGACGTGCGCGACGACTCCTCGTCACGGACCGGCATGCGCCTGATCATCGAGTTGAAGCGCGATGCAGTCGCGCAGGTCGTGCTCAACAACCTCTACAAGCACACTCAGCTGCAGGAGACCTTCGGCGCCAACATGCTGGCCCTGGTCGATGGTGTGCCGCGCACCCTCAGCATCGAGCAGTTCGTACGCTCGTGGATCACCCACCAGATCGAGGTCATCCAACGCCGCACCCGCTATCGCCTGCGCAAGGCCGAGGAGCGCGCCCACATCCTGCGCGGCTACCTCAAGGCACTGGACGCTCTCGACGAGGTCATCGCGCTGATCCGCGCATCCGCGACCGTCGACGACGCACGCACCGGTCTCATGGGCCTTCTCGAGATCGACGAGCTCCAGGCCACCGCGATCCTCGACATGCAGTTGCGTCGTCTTGCCGCGCTGGAGCGCCAGAAGATCATCGATGAGTTCGACGAGCTCCAGGCGCGCATCGCTGACTACAACGACATCCTCGCCTCGGAGCCGCGCCAGCGCTCCATCGTGAGCGAGGAGCTCGCCGATGTCGTCAACGACTTCGGCGACGAGCGCCGCACGCAGTTCGTGCCGTGGGACGGCGATGTCAGCCACGAAGATCTCATCGCCGAGGACGACGTCGTCGTCACGATCACGTCGGGTGGCTATGCCAAGCGCACCAAGACAGATCTCTACCGCCAGCAGCGTCGCGGTGGCCGCGGGGTCAAGGGCGCGGCCCTGCGCCAGGACGACGTCGTGGAGCACTTCTTTGTCACGACGACGCACCACTGGATCCTCTTCTTCACGACCAAGGGCCGCGTCTATCGCGCGAAGGCCTACCAGCTGCCCGAGGCGGGTCGCGATGCCAAGGGTCAGCATGTCGCCAACCTCTTGGCCTTCCAACCCGATGAGGAGATCGCCCAGGTCCTCAC
>Ga0315906_10008830_pt1 | contig 12038 bp, 7 predicted proteins | sample LakEriMetagenome_4_FD_203526 | JGI IMG/M metagenome (GOLD analysis project Ga0315906, IMG submission 203526) | Freshwater fungal communities from buoy surface, Lake Erie, Ohio, United States - Buoy 2 MA122 | ecosystem: Environmental > Aquatic > Freshwater > Lake > Lake biofilm | place: USA: Lake... | reverse complement strand
GCCGAGGGGCAGCCGGACGATTCGTCCCGCTTGCGCCTGCTGTGGCGGCTGGCGTTGGCGCGGGAGCCTGGGGGAGTCGAGTTGCAGCGACTGTCCGATCTGCTGGCGCAGCAGCGGGAGGGCTTCGCGGGCCACGATTCCGAAGCCGCGCAGCTGGCGGGACCAGGATCAGAGAACGCTCCCCCCGACGGCGAACGGGCCGCCTGGACGGCGCTTGCGCGGGTGGTGCTCAACCTCGACGAATTCATCACTCGGGAGTAAGCCGCAACCGAAGAGAAGAGGACTCCACCACCCGGCGCGAAGAGGGCCGGACCGATCCCCAGTGGGAAGCAGCCGGGGGAACAAACCCGGGGCCCAGCCCGAGGGGTCCGTGATCAGTCAGTGATCTCCCCCCGCGATTGTTCCCTCCACAACTTGGTTCCAGCCCTCAGCGCCCCCCCGTTTTTGCCCCCTTCACCTCCGTTCCGTTCCCCGTCCGCTCGCCTTATCCGCTCCACCTTTCGCAGCCTGACCCAATCATGAGCGACAGCCCCCTGGACCCGACCGACGCCGTGTTGCAACAGGTGACCCGCCGACACTTCTTCCAGCAGTGCCAGGTGGGACTGGGGAGCGCGGCACTGGGGTCGCTGCTGCTGCAGGAGGGGCGACTGCATGCGGCGGGTGGTTCGGCGGAACGCCGGCTCAACCCCTACGCCGTGCAGGCGGGCCACTTCACCCCCAAGGCGAAGCGGGTGATTTTCCTGTTCATGGCGGGTGGCCCCAGCCAGCTCGAACTGTTCGACCCCAAGCCCAAGCTGCAGGAGATGGACGGGCAGGTCATTCCCGAATCGTATGTCAAAAACAAGCGGTTCGCGTTTATTAAGCGCGACGCCAAGCTGCTGGGAAGTCGGCGGAAATTCGCCCGCCATGGGGAAAGTGGTGCCGAGCTGAGCGAACTGCTCCCCCAGTTGGCGACGGTCGCCGACCGGCTCTGCATTGTCCGCAGCATGGTGACCGATGTCTTCAACCATGGCCCGGCCAAGCTGTTTGTGAACACCGGTTCGCCGCAGTTCATGGGTCGCCCCAGCATGGGGGCCTGGGTGACCTACGGCATTGGCAGTGAATCGGCGAGCCTGCCCGGCTTTGTGGTGCTGCAGTCGGGCCCCCGGGGTCCGCGGGGAGGTGCTCCGTTGTGGGCCAGTGGGTTTCTGCCCACGACTTACCAGGGTGTCCCCTTCCGTGCCGGGGCCGAGCCAATTCTGAACCTGGCGAATCCGCAGGGCATCACCCCGACCCGGCAACGGCAGTTTGTGGATGCGGTCAATGACCTGAACCGGGCCCGCCTGGCGGAAACCGGCGACCCCGAGATTGGAACCCGCATCAACGCCTACGAGATGGCCTATCGGATGCAGAGCAGCGCCCCCGAACTGATGGATGTCTCGGGCGAGACGCAGGCGACCCTCGAGATGTATGGGGCGGTCCCCGGACAGCCCAGCTTCGCCAACAACTGCCTGCTGGCCCGGCGACTGGTCGAGCGGGGGGTCCGCTTCGTGCAGCTCTATCACACCGACTGGGACCATCACGGCAACGTGGGGACCGAACTGGGCAAGTCGCTGGAAGAGCGCTGCCACGAGGTCGATCGCCCCTGTGCGGGATTGATCCGCGATCTCGAACAGCGGGGCCTGCTGGAAGACACTCTCGTGGTCTGGGGGGGCGAGTTTGGCCGGACCCCGCAGGGCGAACCGCGCGACATGCTGGGCCGGGACCACCACATTGACGGATACACCATGTGGCTGGCGGGGGGCGGAGTCAAACGCGGGGTGACCGTGGGCGAGACCGATGAGATTGGCTACTACGCGACCAAGGACCGAATCCACGTCCACGATCTGCAGGCGACCATCCTGCACCTGCTGGGGCTGGATCACCTCAAGCTGACCTACCGCTTCCAGGGGCGCGATTTTCGGCTCACCGATGTCGCCGGCGAAGTCTCGCCCCTGTTGCTGGCCTGAGCCATTCCACCCGGAGGGCGAAACCAGCCCGCGCGATCGCTGTCGCAACGGTGGATCGTCCCCCGGATGGGCCTCGGATAGACCAGTGGAATCCATGCCGTTTCTGCCAACTGGGTTGGCCGAGCGGGAGAGTCGCCACCCGCGAATCACCCGGCTCGGGTCGACTTGTGTAAGCCGCCTCCACTCCGACGCGGGGTGGGTTCGCCCCTCGCAGTCGGATGGGGCTTTCCACAACGCCTCCACTCGCGGTATGAAGGGGCTTCGCTGTCCCTCGCAAGTTGCGTCGCACGGGCTCACCTGGGTCCGCCAGGCGACAAGGTCCGCCTGATTGCTGTTTGCGTCTGTCTGTGTCGCTTGCGTTCGTTCTCTTCCTCCTCCCCCGCGACTCCGCACTGTGACCACATCGCCCGCCCCCGAGATTGTTCCCATTCGCCTCGGAGACCGCAGTTACGAGATTGTGATTTCCTCGGGCCAGCTGGCGAACATTGGGGAACTGGTCCGCGGGTGGTGCGCGGGTCGGGGACTCTCCCTCGGTGGCCGCCGCACGGCACTGGTGGTGACCGACGAACATGTGGTCGAACCCCACGGTCAACGGGTCAACGCGGCCCTGGCCCAGGCCGGCTGGATTTGCGACCTGGTGGTGCTGCCAGCGGGGGAAGGAACGAAATGCCAGGGGCAGGCGGGGCTCTTGTGGGACCGCCTGATTGCCCTGCAGGCCGATCGCCATGCCCTGGTGGTCGCGGTGGGTGGCGGAGTGATTGGTGACCTGGCCGGGTTCGCCGCCGCCACCTACGCCCGCGGAGTCCCCTTCGTCCAGGTGCCGACGACGCTGCTCTCGCAGGTCGACAGTTCGGTCGGAGGAAAAGTCGGAATCAACCATCCCCGGGCGAAGAACATGATCGGGGCGTTTCATCAGCCCCTCGGGGTGTGCATCGACACCGACCTGCTGACCACTCTCCCCGACCGCGAGTACCGCGCCGGATTGGCCGAGGTGGTGAAGTACGGGGTCATTCTCGACGCCGGTTTCTTCGAGCAACTGGAATCGCAGATCGCCGGGCTGCGCGATCGCGACGCCACGGTGCTCCGCGAGGTGGTGGCCCACAGTTGCCGCCTGAAGGCGACCGTGACCGAGCAGGATGAATTCGAGCGGACGGGAATTCGGGCGGCGCTCAACTACGGCCACACCTTCGCGCACGCCTTCGAGGCGCTGGTCGGGTATGGCGAACTGCTGCACGGCGAGGCGGTTTCCATCGGGATGGTCTGCGCCAGTCGGCTGGCCGAGCGACTGGGCCGGATCGACGCCGAGGTCACACGCCGGCAAATCGCCCTGCTCGACGCGCTCCACCTCCCCACCCGCGTCCCCGCCAAGCCCCAGTTGGACAATCCCCGCATTCTCGACAAGATGCGACTCGACAAGAAAACGGTCGGCGGATCGTTGCGGTTCGTGCTTCCCAGCCGGATGGGAGCAGTCGAACTGGTCGCGGGAGTTCCGCCCGAACTCGTGGCGGCGGTCCTCGATGAATCCCGCTGAAACCGGTCGCCCCACGCACCGCGACCTCTGCTAGAATGCAGGCGAGGGGCGATCACCGCAGGGGTTGGGCGGACTGACCGCTCGTCCGCGTTGCGGCCTTGGCGGCTAATGGGGACAGCCCCCGGAATTCGAAAAGGAGCCAGTGTGCCCACCTCGGGCGGGACACCACCCGCACAGCGGGTCAGGTCAGCAGCGGCACTCCCTGTCACCCCCCCGGTGACTGGGGCCGGTTCCCCCCGCACCGACCGGGGCCAGGGAATGGCGGGCAGTATCTCACCCGCGCACGCTCCGCACCCGGAGGACGATTCCTCCCCCCCCGAAAGCCGCTGGTGGCAGCGGGTCTTGGCCGGACTGGCGCTGGCCTGCTCGTGGATGCTGCGAAACCCGGGCTGGGGCGTTTCCATTGCCCTGCACGCGGTCGCGGCGACAGTGGTCGGCTACCTCGTGGTGCAGGCGCAGTTCGACACCCAGTCGAAGGGGATCGAGGCCCTCTTCAGCCAGCCAGGCGAACTCATCGCCTTCGACCAGATTGGCGTGGAGTCGTCGATCAGCGCACAGGCAGCCGAAGGCCCGGTCAACCCGCTGGTCGGAATCGGCGAACCGGGAGGAGCGGGCGACGAAGCCGCCGACCTGACCGACCTCATGAACTCCGCCGGGAGTGGCTCGGGACAGTCGTCCGGAGATGGCCTCGAGGGGGGGGCCGAACCAGGCCTGGGGGCGGCGTTTTTTGGCAGCCAGGCGGCGGGCAAGACCTTTGTGTACGTCGTCGATATGTCGGGCAGCATGTACGGCCCACGGTTCGAACGGGCCAAGACCGAACTGTGCAATTCTCTGGGCAAGCTGACAGCGCAACAGAAGTTCTACGTCTACTTCTTCAGCGACAAGACGCTGCCGATGATGGCCCCCCGGCCACCCCGGGGACTGTTGGCCGCCAGCAAGCCCAACCGCGAAAAGGCGACACGCTGGGTCAAGTCCCGTGAACCGGGGGGGCTCACCAATCCGCTCCCCGCCCTTCGGCAGGCCCTCGAGATGAAGCCCGAGGTCATCTTCCTGCTGACCGATGGTGAAGTCGATAACCCGACCGAGCTGAGAGAGCAGATCAAGAAACTCAACAAGTCAAAAACCACCATCCACACCATCGCCTTCGAAAGCGAAGAGGGGGAAGCGACCCTCAAGGCGATCGCCGAAGAACACAACGGCACTTATCGATTTGTGCGTTGATCTGCCGTGTGATCTGCACGGCGCTCACCTGCAGTCTGACAGGACGGGTGAGCGACCTCCCACACTGGCGCGGCAGTCAACCAGCCCCTCCGGGAGCGCCAACCCCCGGGGCAGCAGTCCGCCCCGGGGTCCAGCCGCGCAACTAACCCTCGGCGAGGCAGCGTTCCAGTTCCAGCATCTCGGCCTGACTTCCCGCCGCGAGCGGTGTCCGTTCGTGGATGCTGCGGGGCTGCACATCGGTGATCGCCTGCCGGCCGTTGGTCGCCCGGCCACCGGCCTGCTCCATCAAAAACGCGATCGGGCATGCTTCATACAGCAACCGCAGCTTTCCCTCGGGATGATCGTTCGTCGGGGGATACAGGAAGACCCCCCCCTTGAGCAGGGTGCGATGCACGTCGGCGACCATCGACCCCACGTACCGCGAGGAATACGACTTCCCGTTCAGCCCCCGCCGCAGCCCCGTGATGTATCGCTGATAAGCCGGTGGAAATGAGTCGTAATTCGCCTCGTTGACCGAATAATACTTCCCCTGCTGAGGCATCATGATGTTCTCGTGCGAGAGCACGTACGCCCCGATCGCCGGATCCAGCGTGAAGCCATGCACCCCCCGCCCCACGCTGTAGACCAGCATGGTCGACGAGCCATACATCACGTAACCAGCCGCGATCTGTCGACAGCCCGGCTGCAGGACCCAGCGTTCGACGTCCCGTTCGTCGGCGTCGGCCGGCCGCTTCAGGATCGAGAAGGTCGTCCCCACGCTGACCCCCACATCGATGTTCGACGAACCGTCGAGTGGGTCGAAGATGACGGCGTACTTCGCCCCCGGGTTGGCATGCTGGATGGTGATGGGCTGCTCGTTCTCTTCGGAGGCGAGAATCCCGATGCTCTCGCGCACGCTCAGGTTGTGCAGCAGCACCTCATTGGCGTAGACGTCGAGTTTCTGCTGAATCTCGCCCTGGACGTTGACCTGCCCCTGCTCGCCCAGGATGTCGCTTAGCCCGGCTCGCTGCACCTTGGCCTGGATCATCTTCGTCGCCAGCGTGATGCCCGACAGCAGCCACGAAAACTCACCTGACGCCCCGGGAAACCGCAGCTGCTCCTGCAGGATGTGCTGCTGCACCGTGACAATCAGTTTTCGTGTCGGCAAACTCATGCGCCTCTCCTTGGATGGTGTGACTCAAATCGAACTTCCTCACCCGAGGGCCCGGCCCACGCCGTCAGCCTGGCCTCCCCCCGGGCGCACGGGAGGGAGCCAGCGAACGGCAGGCGGCCCCGCAACGGAGCCGGCCGGGCCTCGGCCAATCGCGCAACGTGGCGGGACCGCGAGTGCCCCTCCACGTTCTACCGGTCTCTACTCACCGGTCTCTACTCAGCAATCTCTGCTCAGTGGGTTCTGCTCAGGTCGTGTAATCGGCGTTCAGCCGGACATATTCCGCCGTCAGGTCGCAGGTCCAGAACCGCACCGACTCGCGGCCCAGCGTCAGCTCCAGTTCGATCTTCACCCGCCGGTTGTTCCGGATGCTCTGCGACACTTCCTTCGCGTCGAACGCCACCGGGGCACCAGCCCGATACAGCAGCAGTCCATTCAGCCAGAGCGTCATCTGCTCCTCGGCGAGCGGCACCCCCGCGTAACCGGCGGCCGAGACAATTCGCCCCCAGTTCGGGTCGGCTCCCGTAATCGCCGTCTTCACCAGGGGTGAATCGGCGATCGATTTGGCAATCCGGAACGCCTCGGCCCGCGTCGGCAAGCCGCGGACTTCGATCTCGATCTCGTGATCGGCCCCCTCGGCATCCCGAATGATCTGCTGCGCGAGATCGGCCGCCAGTTCGTCGCAGGCCTGCTGCAGGCTGGACCACTCGGCGGCATTGGCGGGTGCCCCGCCCGAGCGCCCGTTCGCCAGCAGCAGCACCGTATCGCTGGTGCTCATGTGTCCTTCGACCGAGATGCAGTTGAAGCTGCGGTCCACGGCGTGCCTCAGCAGTGCGTCAGCCTCGCTGGGAGTCAGCACCGCGTCGGTCAGGATGGTCCCCAGCATGGTCGCCATGTTGGGGGCAATCATCGCGGCCCCCTTGCAGACCCCACTCAGCCTCACCGTCCGGCCTCCCAACTGCAGTTCCCGCGTCGACAGCTTGGGAACGGTGTCGGTTGTCATGATGCCCCGCGCGGCATCGAGCAGGTGCGCGGGACTTGCCCCCAGGGCCGACACCACCCGCGGAAACCCCGCCCCCAGCGTCTCCTTCGGCAGAAACCGCCCGATCACACCGGTCGAGCAGACCAGCATGTCGGCGGCTGGGCAGCCCAGCAGGCGGGCGACCTCGGCGGTCATCCACTCGGCATCGGCGAGGCCCCGCTCCCCGGTGCAGGCGTTCGAGTTGCCCGAGTTGATGACCACTCCCCGCGCAGTTGCGCGGGGCACCCTGGATCGCGAGACCTTGACCGGCGCGCCGTGCACCAGGTTCGTGGTGAACACGCCCGCCGCCGAGGCGGGAACATCGGAGACAAACAGCGACAGGTCGAACACCTGGGGGTCTTTCTTGATCCCGCAATGCAGACCCGCCGCCCGAAATCCCTGGGGCAGGGGAAACACCGTCACAGACATGCCGCATCCATCGAATCGAGAGAGCAGGCGGAACGAAGTGTGGAGCACACGTCCACACCACGCGCCGCCAGGGCAGAATCAGCACACACTCAGGGAATCGGGGAGAGACAATCAGGCATCAGGCCAGTCGGCAGGTCGCCCAGGAGAAAGTCATCTTCCCAGCCGGCGCCGCAGCAAGTGGTCAAACCGTTCCAGTTCGCCCGGGGACTTTCGGCCCCAACCGAACCGACCGGCGGAATCTTAGGCCGGGGGTCTTACTGGGCCCCCTTCCAGCGGGAGAGCAAGTCGTCAAGACGCTGGCGATTGACCTCTTGGGTGAAGGGATTCTCGTCGGGATTACCGCCCCCCATTCCACCCATCATGGCTCCCATCATCCCGCCACCAGGACCACCGGGACCACCCGGGCCACCGGGAGGACCACCGGGCCCACCGCCACCCGGGCCACCACCGCCCGGGCCACCACCAGGGCCCCCTCGGCCCCCGCCCCCCCCGCCAAATCCACCGAAGCCACCTCCCCCGCGACCAAACGGCAGACTGATCTGCGCCAGCGCTTCATTCTGTTCGCTGGTCAGAATCTCTTCGAGTGACTTCTGCAGCGCGGTTGCCTCGTCGTTGGTCATCGTCTCGGCAGCGGCGGCCTCGGTCAGCAGCGGCGCCAGCTTGCCGACCTGCTCGGGGGTCAGTTCCACCCGCAGACTCAACTGCGGACGCGAGAGCAGTTCCAGCTTCCCCACCAGCCCAGTCACAGCCCGCTTGCCGCCACCACCGCCACCGCCCCCCATCATCCCGCCCATCATTCCGCCGCCACCACCTCCCATCATGCCTCCCCCCATCATGCCGCCACCCGGCGGACCAGCGTTCGGGGCGGGAGCATTCGCCACGGGTGCAGTCGCGGCATTCGCTCCGCCTCCCGGCACAGGGGTGCCTCGTGCCGACATCGCCAGGAAGGTCCCCGCGGCCCCGACAGCCAGGCCCAGCACGCCACTGGCCACCCACGTGGGCAGCCCCCCCGTCGTATCACCCGAGTTCGCCGAGTCGTGGTTCGACATGCTTCATTCACCTTGCTTAACACAGGGTCCAGGGAATCGATCTCGCACAGCCACGCCCCCCCCACGCACTTTCCGCCACCAGGGACTCGACTTCACCAGGGCCACTGCCTTCCCAGCCAGCCGCCTTCTCACCCGGTCGCCCCCTCGCGCCCTGCCGACACGACAGCCCCACAACTCATGGGGCCGCATCCACCTGCAAGACGCCATTCATCACCATCCAGTGCCCCGGGAACGAGCACAGGTACGGATATTCACCCGGTTCCGCCGGTGCGGTCACAAAAATCGCGAACTCCCCTCCAGGAGGCACAATGTCGGTGTAGTACAGCACATCGCCACTCTCGGGCACATACTGCCGCACCACCGCGTCGGGGGCCGAGATCAGCCGATTGGCCAACTTCCCCACCTTGTCGAGCGTCCCCGGCTTCAGCACCACCACGTTGTGCGGCACCACATCGGGATTGCGAAACACCAGCTTGAGCCGCTCCCCCGCCCGCGCCCGCAGTCGACGCTGCACATAGGCGAGGTTCTTCCCCGCCTCCAGTACCACCTCGCGGGCCTCGGCCACCGGGGCCTTCCACGGATTCGGCTTGGCCTGCGCCTGATTCGCCAGGTCGACCAGCAGCGGGTGCGCGGCAATCACCTTCTCCACCGGCGCATACCCCGCCCACTCGGTGAATGGCTCATCGAGGGCATGCACCGTGGCAAACAACTCGACCGCTGGCCCCGCGTCAACCCGCAGCGCGAGGTGCAACTGGCCCACGGGCTGCAGGTCGGGAATCTCGTAGAACACCCGCTTGCCATCAGGCAGCACCACCGCCTGCGTGATCGGCCAATGGTCGTGCCCAATCGTCCCCCGATGACTGGGCGAGTACTCTTCCGACCCATAGCCCGAGCCGTACCGGTAGTTCCACGCCTGGGCGAACTGGGCGGCGGCGTCCTGGGCACGAGCCGGGTCGACCGCCTGGGTGAACTCGACCAGCACGCCGTTCTGATGCACGTGCAGGCCCCGCGGCAGACAGACCGGCTGCCCCGTGTACCGCACCCGCTCAAAACAGCCAACCTGCGTGTTGTAGGCCCCCCATCCCGCCATGCCCGTCACATACAGCTGCCCGTCGTGCGGGGCGAACCGCCCGCGATGGGCGCCCGAAGAGAACTCACCCGGCAGTGGCACAATCGCCCCCTGGGGCTGCCCCCGCACTTCATCACGCAGCAGCAGAAACTGGCTGGCCGTCCCAAAGCTCAGGTGCACCGCCAGTCCCTGCACCGGTCCCCAGCGGTCACTGTCGATCGCCACCTGCCCCCCTGCCGAATTGTCCAGCCCCCTTGGCAGGTAGAGCAGCGGGAACGTCGGGCGTTCCCCCCGGCGTGGCCCGGGATAGCCAAAGTGCGGCGGCGGAAACTCGCTGCCGCGCGGCGTGGGCCGAACCAGGCAGATCTGCGAGGCGGGGGTCCACTCTCCCTCGGAACAGGGAACCGTCAACGACCCATCGGGCAGCAGGCCCAGGCCATCCGGGTTGCGAAAGCCCGACGCCAGCACCTCCACATCGACCCCATTGTCCGAGACCCGCAGCAGACCCTGGTTGCCCGAAGCGGTGAAGAAGTTCCCGTGCCCGTCGCTTTCCAGCCCGCAGATGAAGTCGTGACCCGCGGGCGACGTGGTGTAGGCGTGGCTGACACACTCGTAGAAATCGGCCTCGCCGTCGTCGTTCAGATCGTGCAACCGCGTCAACTGATCGCGCCCCAGCACGTGCACCCGCCCCTCCAGCACCTTCAGCCCCAGGGGCTGATTCAACCCCGAGGCGAACCGCCGCCAGGTCACCCGCCGCAGCCCGGCATCGAGCCCGGTAATCCGCCACACATCCCCCTGCATGGTGCAGGCGAAAGCGGTCCCGTCAGGCAGAAAGTCATGCCCTGAAAAAAACAGCGGCACACGCCACGGGTTGTCGAACGGCGGCGGGAGGCGATCGACCACGTACGCTCCCGGCCCAGTGCCCGGCTGGCCCGGCAGCACAAACTCCTGCGGCCATTGAGCCGGCCCGCCATGCGTCAGTTTCTCCAGCGGATGCTCTCCGGCGGGAGCGACAACTCGCTCCAACCGTCCGTCCCGCGCCCAGGGAGCGTCCAGCATCCGCACGCCGTCCCGCTCGTAGGCGAACACCACGCGATTCCCGTGGCGATAGAACCCCAGGTAACGCTGCTGGGCCGATCGCTGCTGCTTCTCGGGGGGTGGCAGGGCCTCTCCCACCAGCAGCGCACCATCCATGAAGCCATGCCTCACGTTCGAAAACCGCACGAAGCCCCCCGTCCAGGCGGCGGCGTAATCCAGCGTCTGCGGATCAAAGCAGACCGACAGTTCCCGCTGCTCACCCAGCCTGGCACAGACCCCTTTGGGGACAGTCACCCCGGCTCCCCGGAAGACCGCCGCGTGCAAGTTGCCCAGGTCGGTGTCATTCCACTTGTCACTGGCCCAGGTCTGTTCGTTCTGGTTTCCCCAATGACCAAAACTCCCGCCGTCGAGCCCGGGAAACCCGGGCAGCAGTGGCGGAATCAGATCGAGGCCGGCAAAGTGGCGGGCTTCCTTGGTGTAGAAGTCGTACAGCCGGTCGCGATTGATGACCGCCGAAGCGAACGGCCACCGTGCCGGGTCGAGCGGCGCCTTGCCGTACTTCCATTCCGCCGGTTCGTGCGATTGCGGACGGACCAGGCCGGGCAGCCGGGTGTCGTGCCCCAGTTCCAGCAGAAACCGCACCAGGTCGCGGCGCTGGGTCACCGTCAGGCTCGACGTCAGCCCCTCGGGCATCAGCGTCCCCAACGCCTGCTGCTCTTCCACCTGGGCCTTGGGAATTACCGTGAGTGTCCCCAACGCGGGATCGCGGAGCGTCAACTCGGTCGCCGACTCGGCGTGGCGATATCCCTTGTGAACCTTGCCGTCCCCTGTTTCCACCACCCACGCCGTATATTCCTTGGGAACATCCCGGGCCGGCCAGAGCAGGCTTTCCACAATCTCGGCGGGTTTCCTTCGGCGTCCCACATCGCCCAGGTCGGGCCCCGCCTGCCCCCCCGTCTCACCCACCCGGTGACACGACAGGCACGCCAGGTGCGACGACCCGAACAGCACCGCTCCCCGCGCGGCGACTCCCCCGGCCCGGGCCTCGGCGATCACTCGCTCCACCAGTTCCGGCGAGTACTCGGGGCCGGTCCCGCCCGGCTCGCAGACCGCGTCCAGGCCGGTGACCGCAGCCTCGCCCGACCCTGGCCGAGCCTGCCGGGGCTGGTCACTGGCAGCGGACGCATTCCCCGCCGGCGGAGCCGCGGAGAGTTCCGCCCAGAACCAGGCCCCTCCCAGCAGGGCCAGCAGTCCCAACCCCCAGGCCGAAGCCCGCATCCAGCGCTTCATGGTGTCGCAATCCAATGGTGACAGCGTGGTGTGAATGCCGTGTGGCGAGGCCGTCGGGCAGCCTGCCAGGCCCGCGGCCTGTCCGACCGGGAACGTCGCCCGGCGGGGCGTTGATCGTGTCGCGGACCACGCCGGTCCGAGAGCCCTGCCACGGCCCGCCCTCTAGATGTGTTCCACAACCTGCGGCACTTCGTACCGCACCTTGGGAAGCGTGGCATATTTGTCGTCGGCGGCCCGGTACCCGGCGGTGGC
>Ga0315906_10008828_pt1 | contig 12041 bp, 12 predicted proteins | sample LakEriMetagenome_4_FD_203526 | JGI IMG/M metagenome (GOLD analysis project Ga0315906, IMG submission 203526) | Freshwater fungal communities from buoy surface, Lake Erie, Ohio, United States - Buoy 2 MA122 | ecosystem: Environmental > Aquatic > Freshwater > Lake > Lake biofilm | place: USA... | reverse complement strand
GGCCCTGAAGGTCACCACCCGCCTGGCGGCAATGACCACAGGCTCCCCAGTTTGAGGGTTGCGACCTGGGCGGGCTGACTTGTTGTGCACTTCGAAGTTGCCGAACCCAGAGATCTTCACGCTCTTGCCCTGAGCAAGTTCAGCTGCCACCACTTCAAAAAAAGCGTCAACAAAGTCCTTGGCTTCCCGTTTGTTCAAGCCTATTTGGTCAAACAAAGCGTCAGCCAACTGAGCCTTGGTCAGGGCTGTGGTGTCCAGCGAGTCAAGGGATAATTCCATTAAGAAATTATTACAGCCAAACGGGAATCCATTTGAGCTATGCCTGTCGTGACCGCGATTGCGGTTCAAAAAAGCACTATATTTTTGGCCTAAAAACCACGCTTTTGACCCGATAACGCACTTTTTGTCTTTACGCACCTAACCAGGAAAAAACCATGAGTGCTGTCTTCAGCCTGCCGTTAGGTAGCTTGTGCAATATGCCGTTCGGTCTTCGATTCTCGGGTCCCGCGGCGCGCCCGTTCATGTCGACATGGCGTGGCATTTCCGCCGCCTGCTGTGCCGCACTCAGCACAGGTGCATTCGCGCAAGCCGTCGGTAGGCCCCCACTGTGGGAGCTGGGCGGTATCGCGCTGGGCGTATCGCAGCAGGCCTATCCGGGCTCCGATCAGCAGGTCAACCGGGCTGTACCGCTGCCGTACTTCATCTACCGAGGTGATGTGCTCAGGGCGGACCGCGAGACAGCTGGCATCCGTGCCATGAAGACGGAGACTTTCGAGATCGACGTCGGTTTTGCCGGCGCGTTTGGCGCTGGCGGCGACACCATCGACGCCCGCAAAGGCATGCGCACGCTGGGAACCTTAGTGGAGCTGGGGCCTCGCCTGAAGTGGAATCTAAGAGCTGGGCCTGTGGGTGGCCGCCTGAGTGCGGAGTTTCCGATTCGCGCGGTGCTTGACCTGAGTGACAAGGCGGCCCACAGGGGTTGGAGCTTCGAGCCCAAGCTCGCGTACGCAGGGCGGTCCGATAGCGGCTGGCGTTACAGCGCATCGGTCAGCGCCATCGTGGCTGACACCGGGCTCGCTCAGACTTTTTATGAAGTGGCCAGTTCAGAGGCTACCTCCCAGCGGCCTGCATACTCCGCCAAGCGCGGCTTGGTGGCATGGCGAGTGGGCACAACGGCCTCCCGCAGCTTGGGACGGGACTGGAACCTCTTCGGCTTTGCGCGACTGGACTCCGTTGCCGGCGCAGCCAACGACAGCAGCCCACTGGTGCGCCGCACAACAGGCGCAACCGTCGGCATGGGTCTGACCTACACTTGGCTTCGCTCGGAACGAGTCGCCTTTGACTAGCTAGACGCAATCCATGCCACTCTCAATTAAAACATTGCAGCTGCCACGGTCCGTGCTGCTGGGTATCGCAATCCTGCTGGTGGGCTGCTCTTCGGTGAACCCCTACTACGACGCCACCAAGAAGCATCACCGTCCCGACGGTTTCAACAACAACTACATCGACAACTGGCGCGCGGATCAGCCCAGCTTCTTTGCGTGGCAGCGCGAGCGTTGGACGAAGACGCTGCCGCCGCAAGACCCCGCGCGGGTGCGAGTGCTGGCGCCCGACCTGGCCTACCTGAATGCCAACCGAAGCGACGTAAGTGTTACTTGGGTCGGCCACTCCACTGCGCTGTGGCAGCTGGGCGGCCTGAACATTTTGACAGACCCACACTTCACCGAGCGCTCCTCACCCGTGAGCTTTGCCGGGCCCAAGCGTGAGGTGCCTTTGCCAATGCAGTTGTCGGCCTTGCCAAGAATCGACGTGGTATTGATCAGCCACAACCACTACGACCACTTGGATGCGCGCACCGTGCGCATGTTGAACGAGCAGCCTGGCGGTCCGCCGCTCTTCATCGTGCCGCTGGGCCTAGACTTGTGGATGAAGGCCGAGAGCATCACCAACGTCCACCGCATGGACTGGTGGGAGACCTTCCGCGTCAAAGTGGCCACGGGTGAAGTCACGATTCACTTCGTGCCGGTGCAGCATTGGTCTAGCCGCACACCCTGGGACCGTAACGCCACGCTGTGGGGTGGCTTCGTGGCGCAAGCCGAGGTGAACAAGCGGCCGTACTCCATGTTTTTCTCGGGCGACACCGGGTACTCGAAGGACTTCGCCGATATCGGTGCACGCTTCGGCGGCTTCGACTTCTCGCAGATCGCCGTGGGTTGCTACCTTCCACGCTGGTTTATGCAGGAGCAGCATGTCAACGAAGAAGACGCTGTGCGGATCCACCTAGACGTGAAAAGCAAGCTCTCGATGGGCGTGCACTGGGGCACCTTCCGCCTCTGCGACGACGCCATCGATGCGCCTATCGACGAGCTGCCCAAGGCAAAAAGGAAGCTCGGCGTGGCGGACGATGCCTTCTTGCTATTTGCCTTGGGTGAAACGCGGGTACTGGCACGTGGGTTGAAAACTCAGGAATGAGGGCCACCGTAGTACCCTCGAGGCCAGACTTTTTTAAGACACCGACAAAAAGTTGGTAAACTAAATTGAACAGTTCAATTTACTCTTAGAAACCCTAAAAACTTGATCCTGCCCATGAACTGGATAGCCTTGCGCATGCTCACCGGCGACGCCGTCAAATACATCAAGGCCTTTTAGTCAAGAAAAAACCAGCAGGCTTTAAAACTGCTGGCTCTGCTTTGCCAATGATTTATGACTTAGCCAATAACGCAATTTTTATTTACCATGGGTGCAATGAAGCCCGATCTAGGAAGGCCTTGTAAGCAGCGATGAAAGCGCTGATATCTTCGAAATAGGGCATCGCCCCAGTTTGCATCACAGTGACACGCCAATTGAGGCGATCGCGCACCAGCTCCAGCTCACGGTAATCGGTGAAGTCGCCCCTTGTGCCGTGCACCACCCACACAGGCAAACTGAGGCTTTCGTAAACGTTGTGAATGTCGGCACTGAACAAGCCACCACTGAGAAAAGACAAAGGTGCTTGCTCGGCATTGCGAACTTGGGCGGTGAGCACTGAATAGGCCCAAAGCGTTTCATCGATCTGCTTGCCACCCCAGGTGCGGCGCATAAAGTAACGCACCACCGATGGACGCGACAGCTGCCTAAACAAGAAGCGACTCCAACCCGGCCCCGGGCGGCGCAAAAAGCGGCTTAAGCCAGCCATGAACATCGTGCTGCCTTCAGGCTGTCGTAACGACTTGCCGCCCCTAAAGCCCGTGGGACTGACCAAGGCCATGGTGTTGAACAAGCCCGGCGTCTGCTGGGCCACACGCGCGACAAACTCGCACGACAGCGAGACGCCCACGACCTGAATAGGCAGGCCTAGGTGCCTCTGGGACACCCATTGCGCAACCAGCCTAATGGCGTTGCACATGTCGCTCACCGTGTAGGCACGCGGCAACCGTTCAGACAAACCATAACCCGGCAAATCGAGTGCATAGACGCTGTTGTCTTGGCGCAAGGCTTCAAACAAAGGGCGAACTTCAGCGGCTGACGCCAGCGCATTGATGCTATGTACCAAGAGCACTGGTGGGCCAGACCCATCCGCGTAAACCGCAACTGCACCAGCTGCTCCATTGAGCGTTTGAACATCAGCATTCAGCGGTTGGGGCAATGGGTGGTTCATGACGTTATGTTAAGCGTGTTGTTTTTGAACCGGAAATAACAACTTCTGAAGGACTACAAAAGCGGGGCATCTCTTTCCTATACTTGAGTGATGATTCAAGGCTTAGTTCAAATCTTCATATTCCAAACACTGGGCGAGTTTCTTTCTAAATTCGCTCTGCCTTTCATTCCAGGACCCGTAATTGGCTTGGTCTTTTTACTGGCATTTCTTAGCCTACGAGGACATGTGCCAGCATCAATTGATTTGGTGGGGAGTAACATATTGCAACACTTGGGCTTGCTTTTTATTCCGGCTTCAGTAGGTGTGGTGCTCTACTTGCCTATTTTGCAAGCTAATGCATGGACTATCGCTGCAGCATTAGTGGTCAGCGTGATAGCCACCATTGCGGTGACAGCTAGCCTACTCAAAGCCTTGGCGAAAAAAGACTGAGATGCAATCCAATCTTCCGCCAATCTCAGAGATATGGGTTTACCTTTCAGGTAGTCCCTTGCTTGCATTGGTTTTAACCCTTAGCGCGTATTTGTTGGGTCTTATGCTGTACGAGCGTAGCGATCGCAACCCTTTGGCCAACCCCGTTTTGATTGCAGTAATCCTAGTTACGCTCAGCATCAATGTACTTGACATGCCCTACGCCAAGTATTTTGAAGGCGCTCAATTTGTACATTTTTTATTAGGTACAGCTACTGTATCCCTGGCTATTCCTATTTACAAAGGATTTGCATCGCTAAAAGGCCGAATGGGCATTTTGACACTCTCACTGATAGTAGGCGGGAGTACATCAATATTTACTGCAGTTGGCATGGCGCGGTGGCTGGGAGTAGATGCATCTCTAGTGCATGGTTTAGTGGCCAAGTCTGTAACTGCTCCCATCGCGATGGGTATTGCTGAACGCGTGCAGACGTCGCCAACTTTGACAGCTATTTTTGCTGTAAGCACAGGCATATTAGGTGCTGTACTGGGCCGCTATGTTTTAGACGCATTAAAAATCACCGCTTGGTGGCAACGCGGATTTGCTTTGGGCGTAGCCGCCCACGGTATCGGTACATCGAGAGCTTTTAGTGTGCACCCAGAAGCTGGCGCCTATGCAAGTCTTGGAATGGGTCTTCACGGTATTTTGGGAGCAGTTCTAATTCCATATGCTGTAGCTTGGTGGTTTTAAACCTGGCCTAGCAACCCCATAATCGCCGAGATCTCGGTGCGACCCAAAATCGATCGCACTGAAAAGCCTCATATCCGTACTTTTACCAGTGCAAAGATCGACAAAGTTCTGGCGCTATAACCAGATTGCGTATTAGAGTCCTACTATCCATGAATCCAAATTTAATTACGGCATCGCAACAGTAATTTGAATCGCAGCATTCTGCGTTGATGTAATGACCCAGCACCAAACAAGCCATCTGTAAGTTTTGGATTTTGTCAAAACAAATGACCCATTACTTGATACTGCCAGACTGAACACTCAATGCCAGAACATCGCTACTGGAACTGTGGTGATAAGAATCAATGTGACCAGACTTTTGATTGGACGCTTGCTTCATTTCAGTCGCATGTATTTTCAGGGAGTTTTTAAATCCTAAAACTATTTCGTGACGCTGGTTGCGCGGATACAGCATTGGATTGGGGCAATTGCTGGGCAAATGCAGTCCACATCTTGTCAGACACCAGCTTCCAAAGTGCCATCTGATCCTCAGGACTGGCAATTTCAAGAAATCTCATCTTTGGTTTCCTATTCCTACATTTAACTATCCATCGCCATAAATAAAAGCATGCGAATCTTCGAGCTTGAGAAACCCAAAACACCTGAGCAACTGAGACTGGACCAGTTGCGTGCCACCAGCAAACGTGCCAGCGACGCACTCAAAATTGAACGCGACAGGCAAAAGGCACAACGGGCTCAAAAAACCCTGCAAAAGCTGCGCAGCCCTGCCTTGAACACACCCGTTTAAGGTGATACGCTTCACACAATGAATGTCATTGACCCCACCCTATGCCCCATATGCCAGTCACCAAACACCTGCGCCATGGAGAAAGCTCGAGCCACGGGTGCCGCGCCCGAGCGCTGCTGGTGCATGGATGCTGTGTTTAGCCCTGAAGTGCTGGCCCTGCTTCCTCAGCAAGCTCAAGGCAAAGCCTGTATTTGCGCCAACTGCGCCAAGAGCGTTTGATTGCTCTGATAGATTAGCCAAAAAAAGACCGACATCTGCTGTCGGCCCTTATATCCAATTGGCTACGGTTTTAGGCGGGCTTGCTGGGCAACTTCAAAGTTGAGCGAGCACTTGAAGCTGGTGCCTTGGGCAAGCCAGCTTTGACCTGTGCCATGACCGCGTCAATACGTTTGTCCAATTCACCAGCGTCAACGGCTGAGCGAATCACTTGCAAGGACGCTATGACATCGGCAATGTTGTCAGTCTCGATGGCATTTTTGCCCTCCACTATTTCCAGTGTGCGTGCCCCATAGCGCACGGTGATGCAAAGCTTGCCCTTGTCATCTGTCCACCACCAGGGCTTTAGTCTCTTGGGCACTTCAACCCTGCGGCTCTGCCCGGTGGCCTCGTCTCGGACCGTTCGGATTCTTACTGGTGAAAACTCAGTGCCCGACTGCTCGGCTTTGGCCAACTGGATCTGCTCGGCCAACTTGGTGCTGAGCTTTTGACGTCTTGCATGCTGTGGGCTAGTGCCCTTTTCACGCTTGGCCTGGACCAATTTCAATGCTGTTAAACCTGACATTTGCTACTCCTTGTGTGTTGCAGGAATAGCTAATTTATTGTCAGACCATGGCTTTGGGCAACCGAAAAGACTGGTAACCCGACAACTTGGCGGGACTCAGCGTTATTTCGTTTTAGGGCAAATTCGAAAACACGCTCTTGTATCCCACGGCTCTTGCTTGCTCAAGTTTCATGCGATCCTTGTGGTCTTGCTCCTCACGCTCGGCATTTAATGATCGTGGCGTGTAGCGCGCAATTTGCTTGGGCGTGAGGTGCCAAAAAGCGTTCCCTGTTTGTTCACGCATTTGGCATTCAATTTCGCTTTTTAAATCAACGCCCAGTGCGCGTTTGAAGAAAATGGCATCGTGTACGTTGGCAATCGGTACGCGGCCATTCACCATCGCCACTTGTCGAACAATGTTCATCACGTGCGTTTCACCGTGCTGGTAAAGGTAAGCCAGCACCTTGGCCTTGCTGGGCCTGCCGCTGTCTGTCTGTAGATAAGGCTCCAGCAGCAGATCAGGCCTAAAACGCTTGAACAGCGCGTAGAGGTAATCATCCAATGCGTTTTGTTCTTTGATGAACAGCTTGACCGTATCGTCGGCCAGGAATCTCGCCCTGTCATCTGAATTCTGGAGAATTTCCACAAGAGCTGGATTGGTCCAATTGCCCATGGCGTCCAGCCAGCCCTTTGCTGTTTGGCGTGCGCCAAAGCTGATGGCCGTGAATGCTTGTTTCAGCAACTTGGGTTTGAGGTCCTTGGGTACAGGACTGCTTTTTAGAAAAACAAAATGTTGGGTGGTCGCCATGAAGTCCTTTTTGTCCTCCAAGTACAACATCGTGGCTGGAAATGACGTCTTCAAATCCTCACCAAGTCCACTTGCTGCCATGAAGCTTCTGGCATAGCCCATCTTCCATGCCACCACACTGCTGCGGATGTCGTACTCCCAGCAGTTTCCCAGCATGGCCCGGCGCAACTCCTTGTTGACGTTTTGCACGCTGGTGCCTTCGTAGTACATGCGGCCAAACGCACTGGGCTTTTTGCGCTGCAGGTAGTAGCCCTTGGTCACAGACGCAACGCCAAGAATTGTGAGTGCTTGGCGCAGTGCCAAATCTTTGCGAGGCCCGTGAATGAGGTTGGATTCGGTTTCCAACCAATACACGTAGGCCTTTAGTGACGCAACGTCCACAGGCACCCAGTCAAAGAGGTCTTTCAGCTTGTCCTCTCGCCACTCCAATTTGTACTCTGGATATAGGTGATCAAACAGCGCTGTGTTGCTGACGTCGTCACCACTCAAGTAAGCATCAATCTCCTCATCCGTTGTGGCGGCTGACAGGGATTGCAAAGGCACTTGCAGGGAGTTTTGTATGGTGACTAGCGCTGTGAGCTTGACCTGTGAATTCTGGCCAGAGAACTTGGTACCTTTGACCACCGTCTGCACAATGTCCCAGTCATTGGCAGTGAGCCATGCATGTGTACGGATTTTCTTGGGGCCGATCTGCCCGCCTTTGTTGGCCAGCTGGTCTAGTGAGATTGAGTAGAGTCCCAGTTTGCGCTGCTCTGGTGTTTGTCCACGCTGCAGGGCTTCAAACAGCATGGTCTCCACAACGCTGATGTATTTAGCCAGCGCCCGCTTGGCAGAAGCAGCTGGCCTGGGAAAGGCCTTCTGTAGGGCTGCCTCTACTGATTCATGGACTGTGAGCTTGATCACTGGATACACGTTCCTTGCAAATGAAATCTAGGAATTCCAGTGTATTTAGTACTTTTTTACAGATTTCACAATCATAAAAAAGTCACAGACATATAGTAATTTACAAACTAGATTTGATGAAATTCATTGGCGAAATGGGATCTTGGGGTGGCCATGCCACCACATGCCGAAGGCAAGATAGCTCCTTGCTCCGGAAGAACTCGGGATTCGGGAAAACGACAAGTCCTTTTTTTGGAATAAGCACTTGATGCACACCTATCAAGCATCCGTCCGCGCACAGGTCCAAGGACGAATCCAAGTGATCAAACCCGAGGTTCGGGCCATGAACGCGCAGGACGCGCTTTGACCTTTGTGTCTTTTAGCCCACTCGCACCACGCTCATCATGCCGCCCGCATGGTGCTCCAGGATATGGCAGTGGAACATCCAGTTGCCGGGGTTATCGGCCACGAACGCAATTTCGATTTCTTCTCGCGGGGACATCAGGACAGTGTCCCGCCATTCTTGGTGAGGTGTAGTGAACCCGTTGCGGCGTACAACCCGAAACGTATGCCCGTGCAGGTGGATGGGATGGTGCCACGCCGTGTCGTTGCGCATCCTGAAGACATAGCTCTGGCCCAGAGCCAAGCTGAGCATGGGTTCCATATGGTGATGTGAGTCGTAAACGTGGCCGTTGATAGCCCAGGCCTTTCCGCGCCGAAGCAGACTACGCATATCGGTCTGCTTTCCATCCAGCAAAGCGTGGTGAAGGTTACCCATCATCCCGCCGCCAAAAATAATTTCATGCGTCTTTGCGCTCTTCAAGTCAGGCTCTTTCACCGGGTTTGCCGCCAAAGGCGCCAGTGGGGCCATGCGATCGGTAATGCGCGGCGCAGCGTCGTACGCTAGGTCCATCAACACGTACTGCTCGCGAGGGGAGAAGAGTTCCTGGACCGGGTATCGCTCACCAGGAGCTCCTACCGCATCAATCACCACATCGCAACGCATCCCTGGCGCCAGGACGATCCGCCCACCTTCAGGCTCATGAAGCGGGACCGGTTGACCGTCTAAAGCGATGATCATCGGCCGGTGCCCTTGGAATCGCAGCGCAAAGATGCGTGCGTTGGCAGCATTCACCAGCCGAAGACGAAGCTTTTCCCCGGCCCTGATTGGAAATTGGTCGTTCACGGATCCATTGACTGTCACCACGTTCCCGATACGCCCCGCATGAGACATATCGTGGGCGTTTCCGAACGACTCACTGACCTGCCCATTCGCCGTGATGCGCCAGTCGTCAAGCACCCAGGTCACGTCACGATGAACCGCAGGAGGCTTCCGTTCCTGCACGATTAAGGTTCCGTACAGGCCCCGGTCTATCTGTTCCGAGCTCTGAAAGTGCGAGTGATACCAATACGTTCCGGCATCGATAGCGTCGAATTCGTAGATAAAACGCTGTCCAGGCTCGATCGGTAGCTGCGTCAAATGTGGAACACCATCCATTGCGTTGGGCAATCTCACGCCGTGCCAGTGCACAGTGGTGGGTACGGCCAGCTGGTTCGTTACTTGCACCCGAACTCGCTCGCCTTGAAGTACACGCAACTGGGGGCCCGGTACGTTCCCGCCGAACGTCCACGCTGCAATCGAAGGTTTACCTGTGTCCGTCAACGCCTGACCAGCCATCGCTACCAGTTCGAACTCCCGCGCAGGGAAGTTTTGGACTGCGGATATGCAGCCGAGTTGAGTGCCGATTCCCAGCGACGCAAGGCTGTAGAGGAATTGACGTCTGTCTAAATCTAACATCCAAACCACCATAACTTTTGGAATCCATTTCGCCAAGAACGTCTTCGCCGTACACGGCGTCGATGCGTCAGGCAAAGCGATATTGATACGCCTGAGCGTCTAACGCGCAGCTTTTGCTTGAGCTGATCGCCAATTTGATACCGTTCCTCATCTGCATGGAGGCTTTTTCAGATTTTCACCTCTGGACTCGTGGCGGCACAGCGAGTCTACTGGATACTTTGGCTGATCTACAGGTCTAACGGACTACGTAGCTGCTTGATACAACAGATCCCAAGTACTCCCGGAAAACCTCGGCTAAAGACTGCCTTGAGGTGGAGAGTTCACACCTTTGGAGTTCAGCTTTGTAGTCATAAGCGGTCGATCATGATCCTATCCGCCTTATCCGACGGATTTTCTGCTGCCTCAAAAGTGCCTTATAGCGTCACACCCGGCACCGCGCGACTATGTCCTCGCGCCACTCCAGTCCTATCCCCGGCGTGTCCCAGGGCACCAACATCCCGTCTTTTATGTGCAGAGGTGCATGCCGCAGCCCGCCGGCGGCATCCAGTACTTCGACCCAGTGCGCGGTGGGCGTCGCGCAGAGCAGCTGCGCACTTGCTTCAACGAAAGTGTGAGAGGACATGGGCAGCCCCGCCGTCTGGGCTAGCGCCGACGCCTCAAGCCAGCCAGTAACCCCGTGGATGAACTGCGCGTCCGGCATGACCAGATCCGAGGCACGCGCGACAATTGCCGCTCGCATCTCAGAGGGCCCGTGGAAGTTCTCGCCGATCTGTAGCGGTGTAGTGAGAGCCTCGGCAATGCGGGAGCAGCCCTCCAAATCGTCGGCCAGAATCGGCTCCTCGATCCACTCCAACCCCTCGTCATCGAGGGCCTTGCAGCGCGCCATCGCCTCCGGCAGCGTAAGCGACTGGTTGTAGTCGATCATCAGCGCGGTTGAGTTACCCAGCGCCCGCTTGGCTGCGCGTACGACGGCCAAGTCCTCGGCGAAGGTTGGAAACCCGGTCTTTATCTTGAGACCTGAAAAACCTGCCGCCTGCGTTTCCTGTGCGATCGCCACCACCTCATTTGCATCGTACAGTCCGACACTGTTGTACGCTCTCAGCGGCCGCAGCTCAGCCCCAAGCGAGCGCGCAAGTGGCTCCCCGCGAGCACGTGCCCATGCGTCCCAAAGCGCCATGTCCAGTCCACCAAGCGCCACGCCCAAAAGTCCCTTCATGCCGAACAAACGGCAACGGCGCAGCAGATGAGCGTGAACATCTCGGGGAGCCAGCGGTAAACCCGTGGCCATTCCGGCAAGACTGACCACGGCTCGCTCCAGCGCCGGCAGTAGCTCGGGCAGGTACACCTGCGCGTAAGCGCGGCCCACTACTTCTGCATCGGTGCTCACATCAATTAAAACGAGCGGAAACTGGTTAATGGTGCCCGAAGCAGTGCGCACGGGCCGGGCTAAGGGGGCAAGTACAGGAGTCGTACGAACGCTGGCGATTTTCATGGGCAGAGATCTCCGGTCTGGCAAAATAAGAGTCATCGGTGAACAAGTGGATTGTGGCAATAATTGAACTATTTGTCGGTCAATAATTTCGCGTAGTTACTTTTGCCGCACCCAAAAAGCCAAGACTCGATCTCATCGCTGTCGTCCGTCGGATGCTCACGAAAAATGAAGTTGCAATTGTCCGGCCTTGGGTGCGCTGATACGAGCGCGGCGGTGAACACGGACGATCTAATGTCCTGAGCATCATTTAGAACCACGGCGACCAAGTGTGGACCGATGGCGTTTCCGGGGAAAGCGGGCGCTTCTCGTTCACCTTGGGCAGCTCCCCTCCTTCCTGATCGCTCGCTAGTTGGCGTCCGTAACTGGGGCCTGACATTGGTTCGGAAATGAAGAATCAGCAAAAAAATTCTGACAAATTCAAAATCGAGACGCTCAAGAGTCATCCGGAATACTTACTTTTTGCGAAACTCTTTATGGCAGGCATTACAGGTGTCGCGCGTCTGCTCAAATGCCAGTTTGATTTTCTTCAAATCGCCGGTTTCCGCCATCTTGGCCAAATTGCTGGTTTTGCTCTCAAGCTCAGTTGCAAGCTTCTTGAACCGTTCTTCTTCAAACCAAATGTCTTCCTTGGCCGTGGTGTCACCCCGCTCGCTGCCGGGCACAAAACCTTCCCAAGGCAGGCGGCTTAAGGTTTCTACCGTGCGTGCATCGGAGATCA
>Ga0315906_10008827_pt1 | contig 12043 bp, 5 predicted proteins | sample LakEriMetagenome_4_FD_203526 | JGI IMG/M metagenome (GOLD analysis project Ga0315906, IMG submission 203526) | Freshwater fungal communities from buoy surface, Lake Erie, Ohio, United States - Buoy 2 MA122 | ecosystem: Environmental > Aquatic > Freshwater > Lake > Lake biofilm | place: USA: Lake... | reverse complement strand
GCGCTCACCTCCCCCCCCCCCCTCCCAACCCAAAAAAAACAAAACCCCCAACAGTCGCCACCACCGCCAAGCCCAACAACAACAACAACAACCGCGCCCTCAAGCAGTTTGGCGGCATGGGCATGGGCGGAGACATGGGCTACATGGAGTCTGGCCCTCAGGCGGCTGCTGGTGGCTTTGGCGCCCCTGCCGGCGGCGGCATGGGCCCCAACGGCGTGACGGGTCGGGGCGGAGGGTCGCAGGCGCGCGAAGAAGCGTTTGGCGCGGACGCGGGCCCTCTTGGTGGGTTTGGCATGTCGGTCGAGGCGGACGCGCCTGGCATGGGGGCAGGTGCGGGCATGGGCGGCATGGGAGCCGCCGGCGCGGGCGGCATCGGCCTACCCGGCGCTGGCGGCACCCCAGCGGCCGGCGTCCTCCCCCCAGGAGTCGCCCCCCCACCAGGCACCTACGTCGTCGACCCTCGCAAAGGCCGCCCCGTCTTCATCGAGCAGGGACAAACCTTCAAGATGACATGGAAGACCTCGCCACCGCACCCGGACGTCGTCATGTGCTGCGGAGGCTCTCTGCAGCTGACCTGGTCCCCGATGGATGGAGGCGTCGACCGCAGCGTCACTCTGAATGCTGACGCCACCTGCCCCTCGGAGATCGCCAACCGCGAGTTCGTCACCAACATCGTCCAGGCCTCCAACAGGGGGGTGGCCAACCTGAACTTTGACCAGAACGGCGACTATTACATCTCGTCCAACGTGGGGACGCAGTGCACGAAAGGTGGGATGCAGTTTTTGTTGGCCGTCAGGGGGTGTGCGGGCGACAGCGCCGCTTACAACCCGGCGACGCCTCTCAACGTCGATTGCCATCGCAAGCAGAGGGCGGAGGCTCAAGCACAGGCGGAGGCTCAGATGGCCGCAGCGGCGGCGGCCAAGGCGGCGGCGCAGGATGAGCTGAAGAATGCGGCGGCCAACGGCAAGCTGTCGTTGACGGTCGACGCGGCGACGGCGGAAAAGGTGGCGTTGGCAGGTGGGGCGGGAAGTGAGGGGCAGCGGGCCTCTGTTGTGGCTGTGGTGGGTGCGGCGGCGGCGGTGGCGGCGGCTGCTTTCGTGTTGTGATAGAGAGAGCGTTAGCAGTAGTCTTTTTCGTGAGCTTCCGAGCAACTAGGTAGTTTCGTTTTTGATTTTTGCGGGTTTTTCGTCTTTTTTTCGGGGCGGGCGGGGGCGGCGTGTTGGTCGTCTCGCCGCGGTTCCGCCCTCCCCGCCGCCCCGCATCCCCCCCCCCCCCCTTTTTCTCGCCATACGTACAACAGCACATACATATGCAAACACAGAAAAAAAGGGGTCGTGCAAAAGACAGGCGTGGGACGGGACTCAATCGCTTCGAGCGACGACGGCCCGCGCCGGCGACCTGCGAGGCGGCTCGCAGCGGCCACGCCGTCGTCGTCATCTCTCTCTTCCTCTCTCGCTCCCTCTCGCTCGCACCTCTTCCTCTCAATCCACACATTTTCCTATATTCATTCGCACTGTCACCCCTCTCGCCGTGCTCTGCGCGCGCCGTTCCCCATTCCGATTCTCCTGCGCGCGCGCGCGCGTCTCGTCCTCAACTGTGCGTCATCGCTCCTCCCCTCCTCTCCGCGCCGTCTCCACACCCCCGCCCCTCCTCCCCCAATCCCACACCCGCCACCTGCCAACGCCTCGCGTCGATCCCCGCGCTCCGGAGGAGGAAGAGAGCATGGCGGCGACGCAAGCAGCAGCGACGGTGGCGGCAGCAGCGCCCGCGCCCCCGACGGCGGCCGTGGCGACGGCAGCAACGACGACGACGACGATGACACCAGCAACAACACCACCGCCCCCCACCACCTGCTGCGGCCGCACATGCCCAGGACGAGCAACAACAACGGCCTTCCTCAACCGCCTCCTCGCCGCCTGCCGCCGCCAGTGGTTCTTGATCGCCCTGCTGCTGTCGGTGGCGTTTGCCGCCGCTTTGCCGCAGCTGGGAGCAAAAGGTGGCTGGATCCGCGCCGAGTGGAGCGTTCGCGTGCCCGCCATCGTCCTCATCTTCCTCATCAGCGGCAGCGGCCTCAAAACTGCGGTCTTGGCACGCGCGGCCGCCAATTTGCCGGCGCACGTGCTCGTGCAAGGGGTGTCGCTGGGGGTGACCCCTCTGGTCGGGTGGGGCGTCGGCAGGGCGTTGGGCGCGAGCGGAGGGTTGCCTCACCCGCTTGCCGAGGGGATCATCGTCATGTCTTGCATGCCGACGACCATCTCGACCAACGTGGTTTATACGGATATGGTGAGAGGAGAGAAGAGAGGGGGATTGGTTGCGTGCCTCCTTGCCGCGCCCCCCGCCACGACCGCTGAAAAAAAAACCGCACCCCCAAAAAACAACAAACAACAAAAACCAACAGGCCGGCGGCAACGAGTCGATCGCGCTCGTCAACGCCGTGCTCGGCAACCTCATCGGCATCTTCATCTCCCCGGCGTGGATCACCGCCCTCGTCGCAGGCCCTGCCGCGGCTGTCGGTCAAACTGCCCCCGCTGCTGCTGAAGCCGCCGCCCTCCACGCTGTAGTCCCTTACCGCTCCGTGCTAGGAGAACTCGGCTACTTGGTGCTCGCCCCTTTAGCTGCAGGACAACTCCTCCAATACTTCGCGCCTCACGTAGTAGCCAAAGTGCGCGGCAAGATCAACTTGCCGGACGTCTCTTCGCTTTGTATCGTGCTGATCGTGTGGCTGTCGTTTTGCAACACGTTTGCGGCGGCGAGGGCGGGAAAGGGCACGCCGACCACGGCGGCAGACGCGGCGGCGGCTTTTTTCTTGTGTTTTGCGCTGCTTGTGGCGTTTGCGGTGATCGCGGCGGTGGCGTCGAGGTTGCCGGTGCCGCAAGGGGTGGGCGGGTGTTTGGGGGCGAGGAGGAGGAGGAGGAGCGGCAAGGAGGAGGAGGCGGTGGCGGCGGGCGGCGGCGACGATGCTGCGGCGGACAAGGTGGTCGCCAATGGCGCTGCGACGGGCGCCCTTGTCGTCGACAACGGCAAGCCCGCGCTCGGGTCGCCCACCTTGCCCGTCTCCGCCTCGTCGGGAGCAGCAGCAGCAGCGATTGCAGCAGCCGAGGAGGGGCGCGCGGCGTCGGCCGCCCCTTCCGCCGACGCTGCCGCCAATGGCAAACCCGACCACCACCCAACCACCCGCCAGCAATGCCGCTGCTCCCCTCTCCCTCGTGAGGACAGCGTCGCTGTCATCATCTGCGGTGCCACAAAAACACTGGCCCTTGGTGCCCCCTTGATCAGCGTCATGTATGGCCGCTCCCCCGATGTAGGGTTGGTGGCCTTGCCGCTGGTGATGTACCACGCTCAGCAGTGCGTGTTTGGTGCGCCTGCTTTAGAACCGTTGAAGCGGTGGAGGCAGGGGGAGAGAGTGTTTGGGGGAGGTGGGGGTCAAGGGTGGCTTAAGAAGAGGGGCGGCGGCAAGGTGCGGCCGGGAGGCGGTGACGGGGGCGGGAACGGTAACGCGGCGGCCGCGGAATAGAAAAGAAGAAAAGCAAATTTTATTTTTCAAGCCGTCAAATCAGAACAGGACCTCGTCAAGCAGCCTCTTCGCCTCGCGCTCGCCTGTGCACATGGCGCCGTGCACCGTGCCCATGTAGCTGCGCGACGTGTGCTCCCCCGCGAAACAAACAGCGGGGCGTCCTCCGCCGCCCTGCCCAGCCCTCAGCGGCTCTGCGAGCGCGTCGGCCTCTCCGCCTGTTGCTCCTGGCCCTGGGTACGAGTACGACCCGTGAAAGCGCGGGTCGGTGCCCCAGCGAGACCGCGCGACCGACGTTGGGGGGGCGCGGCCTTTGCGCGCCTTTTTCGGCACCGCTTTTTCCTCCAGCGCGGGGAAAGCACGCGCCAGCGCGGGCCAAGCCGTTTCCAGCAGCTCGCTGTCCGTCAGCGTTTCGCTGTGCAAAGCCGCGGCCGACGTGGCCCAGACGACGCACGCGGCGCCCTCGGAGCGTGCGCGAGAGACGCTGGCGTCGTCGTCAGTCCCGCGACACCACTCGGGCCCGTCGCTGAAGCGCAGCGAGTGCAAGCCGCGCAGCCAGCGCGGAACGCCGCTCTCGTCGTCGCCACCAGCACCAAAGACGGCCTCATCGGCGTCCATCCACCGGCGGGCCAGCTCGCGCGCCGAGGCGGCAGCGCCGACCGAAAAGGGCGGCCGCGAGGACGCGAGGGGGCGGGCCGCCGAGCCCCAGCTTGCTGGTTCTGCCGCCGGCCAAAGGAAGCACCAGCTGGTGGCGGCGGCGGCGGCGGCGGCGGCGGGTGCTGGTGCCGAGGCCGAAGCTTTGTGCGTCTTGCGCGGGCCCACGGTGTCGTCGTGGTTGACCTTGTCCTCGTCGTCGTCGTCGTCGTGGCAAACCATCGGGAAGGGCTGGCTCTGCGTGTCGCGGCCGCCTTGGCCGTCGTCGCCCTCCCGCTGCTGCTGCTGCTGCTGCTGCTGCTCCTCCTGCCCGCCGTCGCCGCTCTCCTCCCCTTCCTGCCCCTTCTCCTCCGCTGCGTCCCACTCGAAGAAGATCTTGTCGATCACGCCGATGCGCATGCGCCGCAGCGCCTCTTGCTTGGGCTCGGGGAGCGGCGGCGAGAAGAGCGGCCGAGGCGGAGGGCTGGAATCGTCGCCGCTGCCGCCTTTGCCACCACTGCTGCAACGCCCAGCCATCGCGCGCGCCTGCAGCACACCCAAGGACACGGTCACGACCACGGCGTCGGCATCGATAGAGGTGGCCGCGGCCTCGTCGCCGCCAGCACCGTTCGGCTCGAGGACGACGCGCGCCGCCCTCGGCCGCCGACGCTCGCCCTCCGCCTCGGCTCCCTCTGCGTCCTCGCCCCACTCGATCCGCTCGACGGCGCACCCCAGCCGCACGCTAAGCGACACCACCGCGCCCTCCTCTTCACCACCATCACCACCACTACCACCGCTCTCTGCCTCTCGCTCAGCCGCTCTCAACAGCCGCGACGCCAAGCGCGAAAAGCCGCCACCGGGCACAGGCAAGTGGGGGCCCTCTAGCTCGACATAGTCGCGAGCAAAGCTTAAAGCGGCATCGTCAGACGCGCGGAAGCCGTCGTAAGCGCGGTGCAGGCGCTCGCGGCAGGCCCAGGCTTCGGCGAGGAGTTGTTGTTTTTGCTGCTGCTCGGTGGCCGTCGCGTCCGCCCCCTTCTCCTCCAGCAGCAATTCGTCAAAACGCTTGCGCAAGGCGTCCCCGACGGTGGCGTCCTCCAAACCCGCACCGTCACCGCCAACCAACTCCTCCGCATGGTCGATCGCGTCGCCAAAGGCGGCCATGGCTGCGATGGCGTCGCCCCGCTCGCGACCGCTCAGCGGCGCGCTCTGGCCGGGACGCAACAACTCCATCTTCCACCGCTGTTGCTGGTCAGACAGCGGCGGCAGCGCCTCTGGGTCGCGCCCTTGCTCCTCCAAGTAAAAACCGTAGGCGGCGTTGCGCGGCTCGACACCATGCAACCAAGTAGGACCGAGCTCGACGGCGCCTGTTCGGGGCAGCGTCGCCGCTCGCGCCCTGCCGCCGACGGCGTCGCCCGCCTCGAGCAGCAGAATCTCCAAGGACCGGTGGTTTGATGGTGAGCTGCTGCTGCTGGCAGTGCACCTCTCGCGCCAGCCTCGTGCGAGCCCGCGCGCGCAAGCCAGGCCGGCAAAGCCGGCGCCCACGATCACGACGCGTGCGGGTGCAGGTGCTGGTGTTGCTGCTGAGGTCGTCGCGCCCGCCATCCTTCTAATGTGTTGCTTTCCGCCGGCGGGTCAATGCGCAGACGTGAGACTGCGATCCCCTGGATCGCGAGTAGGGGGACGCTGGGGGCGAATTGTGTTTTGTGTGTGCGTGGTGGAGACGCGGGAGAGAGAAGAGGAGGGGGGCTGCCTCTCCACCGTCTCCCTCTCTCCCCTTCACCAGACGCGCTCGCCCTTCCTCCCTCCTCTCACACACATCCCTCTCTGACTTTTTGGAGACACAGTTGACGAGCTCGTTGACCCCTTTAGCTCTCGAGCGCGGCCGCTCTTCGTTGCGCGACCCCGACCGCGGGACAAAAGAAACGGCGAAATCAAAAATTTGAAGCCGTGACAGTTGTTCGCCCGAGAGACTCCCTCTCCTATCCCCGATTGAGAGTTGATACGAGGGCTCTCGCTCAGCTCAATCAGAGCGAGCGTCCCTTGCATCACCTGCTTCGTTGCAGCGGCGCAAAGCCCTCGCAAAAGCAACACGGGTCGGCCCCATCGTTGTTGAGAGAGAGCAGAGAGAGAAGGCGTGTCTCTCCTCTCTCGCCCGCCCCCCCTCTCTCCGAGAGAGAGAACCAGAACACCCACACACCCAAAGACAACCATGTTCTACTCCACCCAAATCCTCGCCAAGCGAGGCCCTCTAGGCCTCGTCTGGCTCGCCGCGCACCTGTCGGACGGCGGCCGAGCGCTGCGCCGAGGCCAAGTCGCCGCCGCCAGCATCCCTGCCTCTGTTGACGCCCTCTTGCACCCAGACGTCCCCCTCGCCCTCCGCCTCTCAGGCCACCTCCTCTTGGGTCTCGCTCGCCTGTACGCCCGCAAAGTCGGCTTTCTCGCGCAGGACGCGGCAGATGCGCTCGCCCGCCTCAGGGCTGCGCTGCGTGCCGCGGCCGCAGCCGGCGGCGGCGCCGTCGACTTGCCTCCGTCGGCCGCTGGGGGTGCTGCAGGCGACGAGCTCGCCGAGGCCACTGCAGCCGCCGCCGCCGCCGTCGCGCGCGCTGCTGCTTTGGGAGGCGCGCCCTTGACCGCGTCGCAGCTCGAGACGCAGACGCAGGCGTTGCTGCTTTCGGGTGGTGGCGGCGCGGCCGAGGCGGCGCTCCGGGCGTTTCAAGAGGGCGGAGGATGGCGCTCTGGCGGCAACGGCGGCTCGACCGACGCCCACGCCGACGAGCGCTCCTTGCTGCTCGAGGCGGCGGCCGCAGCCGCGGCGACGGCGGCCATGGCCGGTATGGATGGAGCCGCGGCGATGCTCGCCCTTGGTGGTTCGGCGCCGGACGCCGCCGCCACGGCCGCCGACCTTCTCGCGCTCCTGCCGTCGGCGAGCGGGGGCAACACGGCGAGCGGCAGCCAACAGCAACAACAGCAGTTGCTCCTGCAGCAGCAGCAACGGCTGGCTCTGGGCCTGGGTTCGACCCAACCTTCCAGCCGCCGCCAGTCTTTGGATGGCTCCGCAGCCCTCTCCCTAGGCAACGAGACGGGTACGGACGACGCAGGAGGCCTCTTTTTCGCGGGCAAGCTTCGCTCGCGGCGCGCTTTGGAGAGGCTGCGCCGGCGCGAGGCGAGGCGGGCGGCGGGAGGCGGCGACGGCGACGACGCGACCGAGGACGGCGACCAGACCAACCGCACCAGCGAGTACACGACCGACGCGGGCGAGGACGAGGACGGAGGCCTCGCGGGCCTGTACGGCTACTACGGCGCGGGCGCGGACGGGTCGATGCTTCCGGACGACGTGTTTGTGGTGGCTGGGGGTGGAGCTGCGGGCGCGGCGGCGGCGGGGGGCGCGGCGGCGGGCGCGGCGGCGGCCGACGCGGCGGCACCTTGGGACCTGGACGAGATCGAGGTGGAGCGCCTGCGCGCGGCGGCGCCTACTGCGTCTGGTGGGATGCGCAGTGGCGGGGCGCTCGCGGGTTTGACGCCGCTTAGCACGGGCAATGGCGTGGTTGGCGGCGGCAAGGGGGCGGCCACCAAGAGCGGCGGCGGCGTGGCTTCGCCGCCCGACACGGGCGCTGCTGCGCAGCCTAGCGGCGGCGGCGGCGGCAATGGCCCGGCTGGCAGCGTCGACCAGGGCGGCGCCGCCCCAGGCTCGGTGCCTCCCATGGCGCCGCTTGATGACGACGACGCTCTGGACGCGCTGCTGCCGGACGTCGACATGGATCAGGCGGGTGGTGAGGAGGAAGAGGCAGCGGCTGGCGACGCCGCTCCCTCCGTCCCTGCCGGCCTCGACGCGGCCGCCGCCTTTGAGGCGGTCACGGCCGCGGCCGAGGCCGAGGACGCCGAGCGCGCCGAGGCCGAAGAGGAGGCAAGGCGCGCGGCTCGTGCTGCCGCCCGCCGGGCGCGCGCAGCAGCTGCTGCTGCCGCCTCGGGCGCAGGGACGGGCGGCGGTCGCACGGGCCGCGGGCGTCGCGGCGCTGGCGGCGGCGACCAGGCCCTGGCGCTGCTGACGATCGACGCGGACGCCTCCGCCACCACGCTGCGCGGCGACCTGATCCGCGCTTTGATCGCGGACCGCGCGCCGCTGCTCGACCTGGAGCGCGGGCTGAGGCGGGCGATTCGCGGAGGGGCGGCGAGGGCGCCGGCAGCTGCAGGAGGGGCTGCTGCTGCGGCCGTCGCTGCTGCCACCGCCGCCCTCGGCGCCGCCGCCCTCGCCGACGCCGACGCTGCCGACCTTGCCCCGACCGAGGAGCAGCTCGCAGCGGCCGCCGCCGCAGTCCACGGCGCGGGTGAAGACAACAACAACGAAGAGGGCGACCCGCAGCAGCAACAGCAAGACCCGCAGCTGCAGCAGCGGTGCGCCGAAGCGCGCCGCGCCGGCGCAGGGCCCAGCTTTGCTGCTGCGGCCGCGTTGGCCCACCCTTCCCTGGCGGCGCTCGTGGCGACGGCGGCGGGTGCTGGGGGTGGCGGCGCTGCTCCAGGCGTCGTGTTGCTCGAGGCCGGCGCCGGCTCGCCGTCGTCGCGCGGCCGAAGGTCTTCGGCGGTCGAAGCCGACGACGCGGTCGAAGACCTGGCGGGTGGATGGGCAGACGACGAGGACGAGGAGGAGCGGCGGAGGCGCGAGGAGGAGGAGGCGGCAGGCTGGGGAGGTGGCGACGACGACGGCGCGGGCGGCTTTGGCGCCGCCGACGACATGATGCCCCCTCCCTCGCCTTGGGAGGCCGCGCGCCAGCAGCGCCTCGGAGGAGGCACCCCGGGCGCGCTCGCCCGCGCCGACAGCGCACAGCAGCAACAGCAGCAAGCCTCGAGCGCTGCGGCCGCGCAGAGGCTTTTCCGCTCGGCGCTGGCAGAGGTGGCGGCGTGGGGCGCAGAGGCGGCGGTGGCAGCGGCGACTCAGGCGGCGGCGGCCAAGCCCCCGCTGCCCAAGCGCGCGCGTCGCGGTGGTGGTGGGTCTGAGGCCCTTGCCAACGGCGGCGAGCGCGTGAGCCTGGCGCGCGTGGTCGAGCGCATGGCGGCGCTGTCGGCTGGCGGCGGTGGGGGTGGTGAGGCGGCGGCCGACGGGGCCGCGCTCGCCTCTGCCGCCCCCGCCCCTGCGCCGCGCCGGCTCGACGCGGCGCGCGCGTTCTACGAGGCCTTGGCCATGCACGCGCGCGGCGGGCTCGAGATGGAGCAGGACGGGCCCGCGGACGTGACGCTGGGCCCGAGGGCGGCCGCGGCTTGAAGTGAGTTTGAGTGAGTCTGTTGTTTTTCTTTCTGTCGCGCGTTGGGCGCCCTGCCGCGCCCGCCCGCGAACCGTCGTTGGCGAGTTTCATTTATTTTTTTGTTTGGAGCTTCTTCTTCTTCACACAGCTGGCTGTTTGTAAACCCGACAGCTCTGGAAGACCCCTGGCAAGCCGGCCTGCTGCGGCATGTGCAGCACAAGGTGGCGCTTGGGGATGCGGCAGCCCCTCCTCCTGCTCCTGCCCCCTGGTCCCTCTTTCGCGTGCGAGCGTGTCCCTCTTTTCCGCGTCGGCGGGTGTGATGGTTTGGGGGTCGAACGCGCCTATTTAATCACGCGCGCGCGCCGCCCCCCTTGGTCCAATCCACACACACGAGCATTCTCTGTCTCCTCCTCCTGCTTTTCTCGCTCTACGCACACAAGAGCGCAGTCGCTGTCGCGCATTTCCTTATCGCGCGCGCGAACACTCACTCGAACGAAAGCTTACTAAAAAAACGAGGTCTCCCTCTTTTGCAAACATGCCCTCCCCGCGCGCCTCCCTCTTGGCCCTCGCGCTCGTCGCGATCTGCGTCGCCTCCACGGGCGTCCAGCCGGCCGACGCCGCCGGCGGGCGCAGCCTCCGGGCGCTCTGCCTCCGGCGCAAGCTTCACCAGGCGCCACTGCTCACGACGCCGGACGAGCCCGAGCCTTGCGGGGGGCGGCGCCGGGCGTTGGTCTGGTTTTGGCAGAACCAGAACCAGGATCAGCAGCAGCAGCAGCAGCAGCAGGATCAGCAGAACCAACAGCAACAGCAAGACCAGCTCAACGGCGGCCGCAGCCGCCGCGCCCTCAAGCAGAACGAGGACGAGGAGGACGCCCTCGCCGCAGGCTACGCGCTCAATGCCCCTGCGCCTTCCGAGCGCGAGGAGACCAACCGCATGCTGTACGCGGGGATGTCGATCGACCCCAAGACGCACGAGGTCAAAGCCAACAAGGCCTACGCGACGGGAGGGGCCGTGGGCGGAAGCTCTCTCGGCCCCTAAAGAGTCCAGTTTTGACGCGAGAGAGAAACGGCGCCGCCCCCCGCTTGGCTGCCCCTGTGTGCAACAGACCGCCCCCCCTGCTTTTTTTTCCTTTGCTCCCCATCCCTCCCTTCCCTCTTCCATCCCCTGTTTCCATCCCAGCTTTTTCCTCCCCCCCCACTGTACAACAACAGAGCCCGCAAGCATATATCTCTAAAAAAGTGTTATCAACTAGTCGACTACAAAAAAATCCGACGCTCACGGCTTGGTCGTCGTCGTCGTCGCCGTCGTCGTCCCGTTGCTGCTCTTCTTGCTGGGCGCCGTCGTCGTCGCCGTCGCCGGCTTCGTGGCAGTAGCGGTAGCAGTAGTGCTGTTGCCCCCACCAACGCCCCCACCCTTGATCTCCAGCTCCATCTCCTGCTCCGCCTCCGCCTCATCCATCATCGCAGCAATCACCTCCCCCGCCTCCATCGCCTGCCACTCGCTCTGCCCTGCGAGCAGCGTGGTCAGCGCCGCCGAATAATCCGCATTAAACGTCGACACCATGGGGAAACTCTTCAAGTCCGGTGCTCCACCACTCTTGGCCTGCTGCTTGTTGGTCTTGTCGTCACGACGGGCGTCACCAAGAGCGTCTTGCGTGGCTTGAGGCAAGGCTTCTTCAAAATCGCGGCAAGGCTGGTTGAGGAACCAAAGCAGGTCGACATCATACCCGCCCTCGACCCCTTGCCACTTGTTCGCCAGCACCCGCGTCTTCAACCGATAAGTCGCCGGTTTGCCCTCGGCCACCGCTTTACTGATGCTCTCGTACATCGGCATAAAGTCTTCGCGCGGGAACACTTGCATGAACTTGTTAAAGTCGCGCACCTTCATGCCGTTGACCTTGCCTTGCTTGAACGCGGGGGCATCAAGCGGGGCGGCACCAAACAGCCCAGACACGTCCCACTGCGACGCGGCCCAGTCGGTCGCATTGGTCTTGTCATCGGCCGCCGACGACGAGGCGGTGCCCGCCACAATACGCTTGATGCCGCGACGCAACAGGGGGATGATGGCGGTGTTGTCGACGCCGCCGCCGTCGGCGAATCCCCAGTCGCGCCCCTGGAACGTCCTTCCGTCGCGCGAGGGGGCCCAATAGTAAAGCGTCTCCGTGCCTGTGATGTCTTCCGCGGCATCGCCCGAGGGGCGCAGACCTTGCGCGACGAAACTCGAGCTCACGCCAACCATGGTCACGAGGGGGGTGACGAAACGGGAGCGTGCTTTGGCGGTGGCTTTGCCCGTGGTGGACGTTTTGGGCGTGGCCACGTCGGCCGGGGGCGGGTAGGTGTTTAGCCCCAGGGGCTCGACGGCAAACCCGCCCAAAGCAGGGTACGTGCCACCCTCGGCCGCCTGCGGATCTTGCTTGTTGTTCTTCCCGTCCTTTTTAGCACCGCCAAGCTCTCCTGCGACAGGTTCTGGGTCTTGTCCGGGTGTCGCCACGTAAAGAGGGGTGAATTCGGTCGGGCGGTAGGGGTGGGTGGTGTTGGGCGCGAGGATCGAGCCGACGAGGATGGGAAAAGGGCGGTCGGGGGTGGCAAGGGCGGACAAGAAGGGAATCGCTGGGGCTTGTGCGGAGACGCGCTCGGCGATGGGGCCTGGGAGGCCGAGGTA
>Ga0315906_10008825_pt1 | contig 12044 bp, 5 predicted proteins | sample LakEriMetagenome_4_FD_203526 | JGI IMG/M metagenome (GOLD analysis project Ga0315906, IMG submission 203526) | Freshwater fungal communities from buoy surface, Lake Erie, Ohio, United States - Buoy 2 MA122 | ecosystem: Environmental > Aquatic > Freshwater > Lake > Lake biofilm | place: USA: Lake... | reverse complement strand
AAGATCCATATAAACGGCACCTCGTGGACACCACTGACACCAAGTACCTGTTCCTTCTTCTCCCACAACCATTTTTCCAGGTGCAGGAACAACAGGATTTACATTAATTGACATCGAATTATCCGTCAGATCATCATCTGCTCCACCATTCACATTCGTAATAGTCGCAGTAGCTACATTTAATCCAGGAACAAGGGTGATCTGAGAAAAATTAACAACATAATCCGCAAGTGAAGCAATACTTTGCCCAGTCACATTCTGCGTGTATTGGGTTCCATTGTAATCCAGTGTTACGTCGAAGGAATTAATAACTGTAGTCCCAGCATTTAGAACCGTAACAGAAGGTGTAACAGCCTGACTCGCAATGTTTCCTCCAATATTAAGTCCCGCCATCGCAGCGTTGAGATTTAGAATCGTATATGGCTGCTGATCAAAGCTAACGTCATCAACATAGTATTGTCCGCCCTGAAGTGGGAACAAGTCAAGCGATGCGAGTGTATTCACGCTATTTTGCCATACACCTATTGAATTTCCGTCTATGAAAGCCTCCCAAAGACCAAGTGTCAAATTCGCCTCAATGGTTAAAGTAAACCACGTAGCCGAAGGATACTGTGCGACAGCTAATTCAGCAGTTGCTCCATCGTCAATTGCCAGGTTGCCATTCACATCCATGTTTACATTAAGTGCCCAGAGTTGACCAATGGTTTGAGAACCTTGAAAATTGAAATAAGCGGATTTACCGGAAGTCACATATAAATCAGCCTGGAATGTAAAGACACCACTGTTGTATACAGGGCCAAAGTCCAACACACAATCTTGAGGTCCGCCTCCGGAAGCAGTAGAGTTGAAATAAATTGATTTTGTACCAGAGCTCGCTTGAGCCGTTGAAACGATTCCGTCCTCAGCACCGCCCTCTGTTCCACTCCAAGTGGTCCAAGATGTGCTTTGAGGTCCAAGTGCTCCGGTGTTGTACGCTTCAAAATCGTCAGAAAACAACTGTGCAAAAGAAGTTGTACCCAAGAGAATTGACCCTAGTAGTATTAGTGTATTCTTTTTCATAAGTAAATTATTGGTGAATATTAGAACAAAGGAAACAAAATGTTTTTCATGACAGGCATTTATTTTTCCCACATCCTTGAATTCTTAAGTAAATTATTTGAAATAGCGAAAATCCTGGCCTTTTTTGATTGTGCAAACCGACTCAAAGATCAACTGAATGGTATGTTCCACGTCTTCTTTTCTAACCATCTCAACAGTTGTGTGCATGTATCGCAATGGCAATGATATCAATGCGCTTGAAACACCTTCGTTCGAATATGCAAACGCATCCGTATCTGTTCCCGTGGCACGAGATGCAGCAGCACGTTGAAAAGGAATCTTGTTCTTTTCAGCTGTGTCTATGATGAGCTTCAAAAGGTTATTCTGCACTGCTGGACCATACGTGAGCACCGGACCATCTCCTGACTTTTGATCGCCATTTTCGACTTTATCGACCATCGGTGTATGGGTATCGTGACATACGTCCGTGATAATAGCCACATCCGGTTTAATTTTTCTGGCAATCATTTCTGCTCCTCGCAACCCAACCTCTTCCTGCACCGAATTGACAATATACAAACCAAAGGGCAGTTTTACCTTCTTTTCATGCAACAACCTAGCCACCTCAGCAATCATAAAACCACCTACCCTATTGTCTAATGCACGTCCAACATATCTGTTTTTATTAAGGATGATAAATTCATCTTCAAACGTAACCACACACCCCACGTGCACGCCTAATTTTTCTACTTCCTCTTTCGAACTGCAGCCACAGTCAAGAAAAATATTCTTCATACTCGGTGTTTCCTCCTTTTGCTGACGCATGTGAATGGCAGGCCAACCAAAAACTGCTTTTACTATTCCTTTGGGAGTATGAATATTGACGCGTTTCGACGGAGCGATCATGTGATCCGAACCTCCATTTCTACGGAGATAAATGAATCCATCTTTGGTAATGTAATGAACAAACCATGAAATCTCATCGGCATGGGCTTCAATAACAACCTTATATTCTGCACCGGGATTAATTACACCCACCACTGAACCATAATTGTCGGTAAAATATTCATCAATATATGGTCTTATATACTCTAGCCATAAACGTTGACCATCAGACTCAAAGCCTGTCGGACTCGGATTATTAAGATATTCTTCAAGAAATCGTTCGGATTTTGCTGTGATTGTTTTTTTTGTTTTCATAAGCTTAACGCATAAGTGTAATATTTCCTTTTATGATCGATTCTTCACCGTCAATACAAATAGCTTTCAGATAATAATCGTACACATCTGGATCCATTAATTTTCCACGGAATGTTCCATCCCATCCTATTGTTCTGTCCGTTGACTCAAAAACCATCTCTCCCCATCGGTCAAAAACTCGGAACAACAATCCCTCGATCAACTGTCCACGGACGTAGAGTACATCATTTTCATTGTCGCCGTTTGGAGAAAACGCATTCGGCACAAAAATGTAGGGTTCTTCACAAATAAAAGTATATGCTTTCACCAAGACAGTATCTGAACGCAGACAAATACCGTCACTTACCGTTAGGCTAAATAATGTGTTGCCTAAAATGTTTGCAGAGGTACTTTGCATGTTCGGATTTGACACCCCATCCACCGGTGACCAGGTGTACGACAACAACCCAGAAGGTTGTCCGGATAGGGTAACGGTACTCCCGACAGGAACATTGTATTCAGAGGACGTCGCAATGACACTACCCTCTGGAATACTTCCAACTGCGATGTAAATAGAATCCTGAACTACACATCCGTTCGAGGCAGAAGCCGTAACATGAATGTATTGAGAAACCGTTGGTAAAACATTGACGACAGCAGAACTGCCTCCCGATACAACCAATGAATCAGGAGACCAATCATACGTGAAGGTGAAAGTAGAGCTTGAATTAGTTGCTATAATTTGTGCAATCTGCCCGATACACAAGGAATCGTTTCCACTAAGCGTAATCGAGGAGCTTATAAAAGTTACTATAACGCTGTCAATATCTGAACAGCCGGCATTACCAGCCGAAACATAATAGACTGTAGAACCGGAAGGTGTAATATTTAAAACTGAGTCTTGCAAGTTAACATTTAGGGTGTCACTTAAATCAGCCGAACTTGACCATACGAAATAATCGGCTGTACCGAATGAATTTGCTGTCAATGTTACAGGAACCGGAGAACACAATTCAATTGGTTCACCTGCATCGAGCTGAATTGCATCCGTTACGGTAATTGTGATCTCAGCAGTATCTGTCAACAAACAAACGCTATCAGTTACATATAGATAGATATCATAAATGCCCGGAACATCATAGGTAACTGTCGGATTGAATATCACAGATGTTGTATCACCATTTCCAAAATCCCACAAGTAAGAATCCGATTCCGTAGAGAAATTATCCAATGTAACACTGAACGTTGCACAACCGAGTGTTTGATCTGCTGAAAATTCAGCATTCGGAATCAATTGAAAATCAAATTTGAAGAGGATGTTGTTGCAATTTGTACTTAGGTTATCATTTGACCATGCGCCCGGAGAAGTAGGAAAATCTGAAAATCCACCACATCCACCGCAGACACTCTGATATACGACACCATTTTTATCGAACCTTGATGTTCCGCCATCTACATGTTCCTGTGCCTGATTTCCACCAAGATAAGACCCATACAAGATTGCATCGAAACTTTTGTCGATGACCAAAAGATAAAAATCAAATCCATTTGCCGGATTTTGAAGGAAGGCGTTTGAAGTAACAGGCATTCCATTCAATGGATTTCCCTGAAGAATGTTGGCGCCCCAACCCGAGATATACATATTACCGCAAATATCCACCAAAAATGCAGAAGGCGAAATATTGATGGCCGCATTGCCATTCCCAAAAATAGTTGACTTCAAATTCGTGGTCAGAGTTGGATCTAATTTAATCACAAACTGACTACTCCCAGGAACGGAGAATGCAGCATTGTTCACAGGAAATGCTCCTCCCGCTGATTGACCAACCAAAAATACATTGTCATTTCGGTCTATCTCCACAAAAAATGTTTGGTCATAATTAGTTGTCCCAATATACGATGCTTTAATAATAGAGCTCGCTGTAGGCTCTAATTTTACTACAAAACCATCTGTTTTACCACCGTTGTAGGAAGCTTGCCATGAACCTGCTGTACCCGGCAAATTACTTGAACTCGTACCTCCGGCAAATAGCACATTCGCACTTGAATCGATCTTCACAGAATAGCATGCATCGTTGTTGCTGCCCCCATAATAAGTCGACCATAAGAGTGTTGACAAGTCCGCCGTGAGTTTAAAAACTACTCCATCCTGACTCCCGGCATTTGTCGTTTGTATCGCATTGAGGACAGGAAAATCCGTTGACCGGGTGCAGGAAGCCACCAGACAATTTCCCTGTGGATCAAGCATGATCTCACCACGAAATTGATCTCCATAGTTAGATGTCAGTGAATCATAAGCCGCTACAGAACTGTACGTTCCGGAAGACACAAGAGTATTAATGCCGTCGTTTTCTGTCCCACCCATATATGTAGATGCAAGTAGATTATGGCCATTCGAACTTAATTTCGCCACATAAATGTCTGTACCTTGATTCGTAAAATAAACTCCATTAAAGTAAAAGTTCGAGTTGGGACTTCCGCCTGCATGAGCGTTCTGATAGCCATTAACAATTGGAAAATCAGTGCTTGATGTGGCACCATATACGTAAAGGTTATTTTGCTGATCACAGATCAAGCTATTTGCGGTCTCCGTACCTTCGTCTTGTCCCCCTCCTCCAAGATATGTTGACCACAACATCGTAGAACCATCCGTTGAGTATTTTGAAATAAATACATCAGTTATCCCGTAAGAAGGATTTACAGGAACCGTAAAATTTGAAGAAACATCATAAGCCAGGTTGTCCGGCATTGGGTACGCATTCCCATAAACCGTACCGCCTGCGTATGCAGTACCATCATATCCATAGGTAGCAGTCATTCCAAAATTATCGGAAACTGAACCTGAATAAGTCGCAAAAACAAGCACCGGATCTATAATCAACGGGAACAAGTTATCGTATTTCCCTAATGTAAAAGTGAGCTGATCCTTGTTCAAAACGAAAGCACAAGAGACCTCCACGATCTTGCCGTGAATGATTTGATACGCATAGGGTTTTTGCTCAATAATTTCCCCAAGTGCTGTTGAGACCACCAAATTACCTTTGTTGTCCAGTCGAATGTTCTCATGTCCTGCATAGTTCATTTTAATCTGTGCTGGATCATTTCCGGGCAACACATGAAACTCATATTTGAGATGTAATTCATCTTCAAGTAACTTCAGATCAATTCCTTTGTAGAATTCTCTCAGATAAGCTTCTTGATAAGAATGAACCCCTGAGGCCCAACGAGACTTATCATTGCCGATAAAATAATTGAAATAATGTTGAGATCGAAGGTTTTTTTCAACGACCTGAACGCTGTTCGATCCCGGAAAATTCAAATGAACAACCGTTTGTCGAATTTTTTCATCGGGTTGATTTTTGCCAGGATTGTCATGTGCCTTGTGCAGCGCAGAAAAATCCTGAAGATGAAAAACAAACTTCCCTTGCTGAATCCAAAGATTCCCTCCTGAAAAAGGTGCTTTGAACAACACCTCTGCTGGCCACTGACCTTTGTTTTCGGTAAATGCACACCTTTTCTCATGAGAATGTGAAATCTCCTGTGCCATTAACAATGGAATCATTGCTAAAGATATCAGCACTGCAAAAAGTGATTTCATGCGTCCAAACATCTCACTAAAATAGTTCATTTTCATTGATGAACAATAGTTGTTTAAATAAGCTGTCTTATCAAAAATAACTATTTTCGTGGAAGACCCGGAAGGGAGGATTATTACGAGCAAAAATATGCAGCAAAACAACCGAATAACAACACTTTTTGGAATAAAATACCCTATTATCCAGGCAGGTATGATCTGGTGTTCAGGTTGGCAACTGGCGTCAGCCGTTTCAAATGCCGGAGGATTGGGAATCATTGGTTCTGGATCCATGTACCCTGAAGTTTTAAAAGAACACATTGAAAAGTGTAAAAAAGCGACAAATCAACCATTCGCCGTCAATCTTCCGATGTTATACCCCAATATCGAAGACCACATCAATACGATCATTGAATTGAAAGTTCCGATCGTATTTACTTCTGCGGGCAACCCTAAAACGTGGACCAGCCACCTAAAAGATCGCGGTATAAAAGTCGTACATGTGGTTTCGAGCTTGAAATTTGCACTCAAGGCACAAGAAGCGGGAGTTGATGCGATTGTTGCTGAAGGATTTGAAGCAGGCGGACACAATGGACGTGACGAAACCACCACCATGTGTCTAATACCTCTTGTAGCATCTGAATTAGCCATCCCTTTGATCGCTGCGGGGGGAATTGGTACAGGCAGAGGTATGCTTGCAGCAATGAATCTGGGTGCTGATGCCGTGCAGATAGGCAGTCGTTTTATTGCAACACCTGAATCCAGTGCACATGAAAATTTCAAACAGCGGGTAATCCAAACTCCGGAAGGAGGAACACAGCTTACCCTCAAAGAACTCACACCTGTTCGATTGATCAAAAATGAATTTTACAATCAGGTCGAATTCGCTTATTCAAAGTGTGCTACAGCAGAAGAGTTGCAAACATTATTGGGGCGTGGAAGAGCAAAAAGGGGAATGTTTGAAGGAGACCTTGTTAACGGCGAATTGGAAGTCGGACAGATTTCCGGCTTAATGAGAGAGATCAAGCCTGCCGGTGAAATAGTAAAAGAGCTCATCACAGAGTTTAGAGAGGCACTTAAAGAACAACAAAACGCAAAATTTCAATTTTAATGATCACCTTCGACAGATTTCATCTTGACAACGGATTGACCGTACTTTTTCACAAAGACGTTACCACTCCAATGGCAGTGGTAAATACCTTGTATGATGTTGGAGCGCGAGATGAGAATGAATCAAAAACCGGATTTGCTCATTTGTTTGAGCACCTGATGTTCGGTGGTTCAGTAAATATACCCGATTTCGACGCGCCGTTACAAATGGCTGGAGGAGAAAGCAACGCCTTCACCTCTAATGATATTACCAATTACTACAATGTACTGCCTGCAAAGAACATAGAAACAGCTCTCTGGTTAGAATCAGACAGAATGATGTCTCTGGCGTTTACACCCAAAAGCCTGGAAGTGCAAAGAAACGTTGTTATCGAGGAATTCAAGCAACGCTACCTTAATCAACCCTATGGCGATGTTTGGCTTGAATTGAGACCGCTGGCATACACCACTCACCCATACAAGTGGGCAACGATCGGTAAAGAAATCCGACATATTGAGGAAGCAACAATGGAGGATGTCAAAACATTTTTCGAAAAACACTACAATCCTGCCAATGCAATTTTATGTATCGCCGGAAATTTCGAGCTCGAAGAAATAAAAAATCTTGTTCAAAAATGGTACGGAGATATTTCGGAAGGAATGAAACCTGCCCGAATTCTTCAGGCTGAACCGGTGCAAACTGAATATCGGGAAAAAACGATTGAACGAACTGTTCCAGTGAACGCTTTTTATTATGCGTTCAAAATGCCGGAAAGAAGAACTGAAGGTTACTATTACGCCGATGTACTTTCAGATGCTCTCGGCAGAGATAAGTCCTCCCGCTTGTATGTTTCATTAAAAAAAGACAAAAAACTTGTCAGTGAGATAGGCGCATATATCACGGGATCACTGGACGAGGGACTGCTCGTCATTTCAGGCAAATTGAACGATGGAGTTTCATTCGAAGAGCTCGATGATGCGTTATGGAAAGAATTGGGAGCAATGCGTTCAAGTGCCATCCCCAAGTCAGAACTGGACAGACTGATGATAAAAATTAGAACAGCACGTGAATTTCAGGAACAAGGACTTCTCAATCGGGCGATGAACCTTTGTATTTTTGAATTATTAGGGGATGCTGAGGGAATAAACTTGGAAAAACAGATCTACGATGCCATTGAACCTGACCATTTACAAGAGGCTGCAACTAGATTGTTTCGTAAAGAAAATTGCACATTATTAAAAGTTAAAGCACTGAACCATGACGCTCATCAACAGGACTGAACCACCCTCATTGTTACCAACTGACCGGATTGATTTCATAAGCCCGGACATTCATCCCATAAGCAGCAACGCCAAGCTACTTCACATGCCGAAAGTACCGAACGAAACAAGTCGGTTTGACCTCTACTTTGATGCAGGTACAATAAGAGGAGCAAAAGGAGTAGCTTCCCTTGTTAATGGCTTACTTCTTAGCGGCAACAAAGACTGGAAGTCGATAGATATCCAGCAACAAATTGACAACCTTGGAGGGTACTATGATTCAAGCATTTCTCACGAGGAGGCCTATATTTCAGTTCATGCTCTGAAAGAAAATGCAATCCCCATACTTAAGATCATTGTGGATGCGCTAAGGCAGTTAAGCTTCGAAGAAAACGAAGTCGAAGAGCTCATCCGGGAGCGCAAACAAAAGTTGAGAGTAAATCTTGAAAAAGTAAATTTTCTCGCTCAAAGAGAATTTCAGAAGAAACTGTTCAGTGACACAGATTACGGAAATGTGCTCGAAGAGAAGGATTACGATGCCATTGATCGTCAACAACTTATTGATTTTTTTGGGACGCATTATTTAAAAGGTTTACACAAAGTGGTGGTGATCGGAGATTTAAAACCACAGGAAATCGAAGAAATTATCTCTCTTATCAAACCCTTTGCTAAAGACGATATTCCGCTTTACGAAACAAGGTTTAAAAATCAGCCAGGAAACTTCAAAGTTGAAAAACAAGGAGCCATTCAAACTGCTCTTCGTGTGGGAAGAATCCTTTTCAATAAAACACATGAAGACCACCTGACGTTTCAGGTGCTGAATACTATTTTAGGAGATTATTTCGGAAGTCGTCTTATGTCGAATATCCGGGAGGATAAAGGTTATACATACGGCATTGGTTCGATGCATGCCGAATTATACAAGACAGGATATTTTTTAATCGCCACAGAAGTAGGAAAAGATGAGAGTGAAGCTGCACTCGATGAAATTAAAGCTGAATTGAAAAAACTACAAGAGGAACCCATCGATTCCGATGAGCTCGAACTTGTAAAAAACTATATGTTAGGACAAATGCTAAAAAGTGCGGATGGTCCTTACTCCATGATGGATCTTTACTTAAACGTGGAAGCCTATCAGATGGATTTTGATTTTTACAATAGAGCAATTTCTACCATTCACTCCATCACATCCGACGATATTCAGTCGCTTGCAAAAAAATATCTCAATTGGGAGGAAATGACTGTAATCTCTGCTGGTTAAAGGAATTGAATAAACTAAATAGCTTTTAGCTACGTTAAAACGGTTTATGTATAAGATATTACTCCTCTGGATCATGCTGCTTGGAATGCAACTCCAAGTCAGAGCATCTCATGTGATGGGCGGAGAGCTTACATGGGAGTACCAGGGAGGAAATTACGTATTTACTCTTGTTTTTTATAGAGACTGTAACAGTGCTGAAGTGAATACGGTGTCAGAAACAATACGCGTTTGGAATCACCCGACTCTAAGTTCAATTAATCTGCCGTTCATTTCCCGAACCGATATTTCTCCGACGTGTAATCAAGTGACAGGCGGTCCGGCACAGCTCAGTTGTGGCACGGGTGCATCAGGAGGAAATGGCATTGGTGCAATTGAAAAAATCATTTATCGAAGCGGCCCTGTTATTTTGACAGGAACGCCTCCTTCACAAGGATGGATCTTCACGTACGAGAATTTTTCAAGAAGTGGCGCCTTGACAAACATTGCGAATCCATCTTCTTACGGAATTACCATAGCAGCAAAAATGTATGCCATTCCCGGAAACACCCCAGGTGATTCATCCCCTAAATTTCTTCAAGAACCTTATTTTGTGAGCTGTTCAGGTGAACCCTATGTGTACAACATGAATCCTGTGGACCCGGATCTGGATTCTCTTGCTATTTCTTTTGGAATACCTTACAATAACTTTCCGAGCGGCAGCTACAATCCACCATCCAATCCAATTCCGGTGCCTTTCGAAACTGGTTTTTCCTCCTCTTCACCTACTCCTTCAGGAACCATGAGCGCGGGAAGCATTCCGGCACAGATCGATCCCATCACCGGGGAATTAACCTTCACGTCGACATTATCGGGCAATTTTGCCATTAAAGTGCTTGTTCGAAGCTTCCGATACGGTACTCTCATCGCTGAAGTTGAAAGAGAAATGCAATTGGTTGTTATGGCGTGCGCCGGAGCAAATAACAAACCAGTGATAACACCTCCGTTTAGCGGGGGAACAAGTTTTTCTACCACGATCAATGCCGGAGATGCGGTAACATTCAATTTACAATCAACAGACATTGAACTTCTTCAGGATGGCAGTCCCCAACTCAATATCCTCAATGCCTCGGGACCCATGTTTGGAACCGGATTTACCTCAACATCTGGATGTGCAATCGCTCCTTGTGCGACTCTCTCTCCTGCACCTGTTATATCCGGAAGCCAGGGGGTTTCAACTACATTTAACTGGCAAACATCATGTGACCACCTCCTTGGTGCGGACGGCTATGCCCTCGATGCGGTGCCTTACAATTTTGTTTTTAGAATACAGGATGACTATTGCGATGTACCTAAAGTGTCTTATGCGACAGTAACTGTTAACGTTCTCAATCCCGGTGTAATTCAGGCACCACAAATTTCCTGCATTCAATCGGATCAAAACGGCAATGTAACCCTTCAATGGAACTCTGTAACTGATCCGGGCAACACATTTGTTGCTTATCAGATGTATTCAATTGAAAATGGTTTACTAGCAACGCTGCCCTCGATTGGAACAACAAGTTGGACCGATCCCGGCGTGACACAACAAAACCACTATTATCTCGCGGTAGTTTCGGGATGCAACGGGAATACACTCCGATACAGCGATACACTTTCAAATATTTTCCTTGATGTCATCAATCCGTCGGATGGCACGGCTGTATTAAATTGGAATGATCCCGTATCCACCCCTTTGTCCGGTATGAATGAATATTACCACGTTTACCGCGAATACCCTTCCGGAACATGGAGCTTAATAGACAGCGTCCCCTACGGTACAACACTATATCGTGATACCATCACCATATGTTCATCCATTTTGAACTATCAAATCGTTCTTCCAAACCAACCCTGTGATTTTATTTCGAACATTGACGGAGATTCGTTTGAAGACATGTTGACTCCCTACATTCCTGTAATCTCATCCGTGAGTATTGATACGCTGACGAATGCGCTGGAAATTTCGTGGAATCAGAATGCCGCTGAGGACACATACGGATATGTCATCTACACCTATGACAACGGTGGATTTCTCGTTGAAATTGATACCATTTGGGGAAATATGACTACCTCCTATTCATACCTTCCAGATGTTACACAAGATCCCTTGTCCTATACGATCGCAGCATTTGACTCATGTTACACTTCAGCCGTTCCTCCAACCTTTCAAACGTCAGCAAAAGCAGAAGTGCATACGACCATGTTCCTCACGCAAAGTTTAAATATCTGTGAGAAAGAAGTCACGTTACAATGGACCCCTTACCTTGGCTGGAACGACGATGCCACTTATGAAATCTATGCAAAGACTGCTTTAGGAAGTTATGCACTTATCGGTCAGACCACCGGTCTTGAGTTAAGTGTTTCGGTTGAGCAGCTCGAACAATACTGTTTTTTCATCAAAGCAATTTCATCAGACGGGTTGAAATCTTCCTTTTCAAACAGCGTTTGTCTGACAGTAATTGCGCCTACTCAGCCCGCATTTCACTACTTGAAAAATGTTACGGTTGTAGGTGAAAACATTGTATTGGAACATTGGATCGATGCATCGTCCGGTGTGACAGAAATCTCGTTTGAGCGGATGAATGAGGATGGAGAATTTGAAGAAATCGCTCGTGTTCCAGTGAC
>Ga0315906_10008824_pt1 | contig 12045 bp, 7 predicted proteins | sample LakEriMetagenome_4_FD_203526 | JGI IMG/M metagenome (GOLD analysis project Ga0315906, IMG submission 203526) | Freshwater fungal communities from buoy surface, Lake Erie, Ohio, United States - Buoy 2 MA122 | ecosystem: Environmental > Aquatic > Freshwater > Lake > Lake biofilm | place: USA: Lake... | reverse complement strand
CCGACGTGGGTGCATGCCAGCGGCGTTCACCCACGGCGGCCTTTTTCGTTGCGCCGATCCACGAACGTCGGCGCGTGCCGGGCACGGATGCTTCCCGAGTGCGTGCAAGCCGCCATGGCCGGCGCCGTCGTGGAGACCGTCCCATGCGGCCCATCGTTCGTGTTCATTCCCCGCGGCGCACGTGCGCCGCCGTGCGCGGCCTGATCGCCGCCGTTCTCGTGCTCGCCTGTGGCGGTCGCGGCCGCTGCGGCACCGTCACGTTCACCGAGAGCGGCATCTCCGGCGCCGGCAACCCGATCACGGTGTCGGCCACGCTCGTCACCAGCGGCACCACGCTGTCGATCGCGCTGAGCAACATCGGCCCCAAGACGAAGGTCGGGGCCGACGTGCTGACGAGCTTCTACTTCGGCATCGCCGATCCCAACGGCGGCGTCCGCCCGACGCTGACCTACCTCTCGGCCAGCGGCACGGCCTGTCAGGTGTTCGCAGGCGACGGCAACGACAGGTTCGTCTCCTGGCAGACGACCCCGCTGCAGCAGTTGTATACGACCGGGACCGCCGCGCTCGCGCCGTCGAATCTCGTGGCGAGCGTCAACGGCGACAGCGGCTGGCAGTTCAAGGCGTTCGACAACGTCGCGCCGCAGCTCGGCTTCGGCATCGGCACCGTGGGAAACAGCAACATCGCCACCATCGGCGGGCCGGCGTATGCAGGGCTGACGTTCGATCCCGAGATCGTCAGCCAGTCCGGCCCGCCGGGAAGGACGATGATCAACCTCGGCATCTACAGCAACGGCAGCCAGCCGCTGCCGGGCGACATCGACGCCAGAGGGGAGATCAATGGCGCGACGCTGGTCAACACGCGGGCCCTCTTTCTCTTCGGCAGCAGCAGGAATCTCGACTCGTTCGGCCAGACCTGGGTCCAGGGCAACGTCACGTTCGGCTTCGGCACCGGGCCCAGCACTGTGCTCCTCCCGGAGCCCGGCGGCATGGCCATGGCCGCGGCGGCGGCGGCATCGGGACTCGCCTGGTGGATCTGTCGCCGGCGCCGCCGGCCGCCGGCCGCCTGACCAAGTCTTCCCGGGAGCAGCGCGCGGGATTGCGGGCTGCTATCCTGCGGCATGGACGTTTCGTTTCCCGCCGTACACCCCGCGATCCGGCCGCTGCCGGCGCCGTCTCCCGACGAACCGCCACGGCTGACCGCGCGGACGCTCGAGGGGCTCGAGTGGATCTTGGCCTGCGAACTGGAGCGGATCGGCGCGCGGGAGCTCCGCGTCGGCCGGCGGACGATCGAGTTCTCGGTGGCTGCCGGCGTCGAGAAGGAGACGCTCTACCGCGCCGTGCTCGAGAGCCGCACCGCGATTCGCGTGCTCGAGCCGCTCGGCCGATTTCGCGTCGATTCGCCGGAGAGCCTCTACCGGGCGATGCAGGAGGTCGACTGGACCGAGCAGCTGAGGACGAAGGACACGCTCCGCGTCGATGCCGCCATCCACGACACCTTCCTGACGCACTCGCTCTACGCGGCGCAGATCGTCAAGGACGCGGTGGTGGACCAGCTCCGCACCCCCAGCGGCAAGCGGCCGAGCGTGCAGCTGCGCGGCGCGACGCTGCGGCTGGGGCTGCACCTCGTCGGCGGGACGGCCACGATCTTCCGCGACGCGGCGGGGCGGTCGCTCCATCAGCGGGGCTGGCGCATGGGCGAGGTCGAAGCGCCGCTGTCGGAGGTGCTGGCGGCCGGCATCCTCGCGACCGCGGGCTGGTGGCGGCCGGCCGCGGCGGCCGCGGATTCCACCGCCGAGGGCACGACCGGCGAGCCGCTGCTCGATCCGCTCTGCGGCTCGGGCACGCTCGTCGTCGAGGCGGCCACGATCGCCGCCGGCATCGCCCCCGGGCTCTGGCGGGCGCGGCGGAAGGCCCACGGCCTGTGCCGCTTTCGCGACTGCGACCACAGCCTCTTCGACCGGCTCGTCGCGGAACTTGAGTCGCGGGTGCATGTCCCGACGGCGGGCTTCCACGCCAGCGACCTCGATCCCCGCGCGGTCGCCGCCGCGCGCGCGTGTGCCGATGCGGCCGGCGTGGGGGCCGCGGTCGCGATCGCGCAAAGGCACTTCGAGGAGGTGCGGCCCGCGTCGATGTCCGAGGTGGGGGGCCTCGTCGTCACGAATCCGCCCTACGGCGAGCGGCTGCCGCTGCCGCGGGCCGGGGCGTTCTACCGGCGGTTCGGCGACTGGCTCGTGCAGCGTTGCGGCGGGTGGCGGGCCGCCATCCTCGCCGCCGACACGCCCGCGGCGGGCCAGCTCGGCCTGCGGCCGACGCACCGCGTCCCGCTCTCGAACGGTCCGATCGCCTGCCGGCTGCTGGAGGTGGAAGTCAGGCTGCGTGAGTCCGGATCGGGAGGCACAGGCACTCCTGATGCTGAGCGACGGGATCGGTGTGAGGATGCTGAGCGCGTGGCGATCGCGCCACGGCGAAGCAACTCATACCGTCCCGGCGACAATGCGGATGGCTTCGATGCCCCCGTGTCTTCCGGCCGCGCGAGCATGCGTACGACCGCCGACCAGATCGGCGACTTTCGCCGCCGGCTCGCCAAGCGGTTCAAGCATCTCTCCAGGTGGGCCCGCCGGCAGGGGATCGAGGCCTTCCGCGTCTACGACCGCGACATCCCCGAGATCCCGCTCGTCGTCGATTGGTACGCCGGCTGGCTGCACGCGGCCGAATACGAGCGGCCGCACGACCGCACCGACGTGGAGCACGACGTCTGGCTCGATCGGATGATCGAGGCGGCCGCGGCCGAGCTCGGCGTTCCTCCCGAGCGGACCTTCCTCAAGGTGCGGCGGCGGCAGCGGGACGGCGGGCAGTACCAGAAGGTCGACCAGCGGCAGGCGCTGGTCACGGTCAAGGAGGGCGGCCTCGCGTTCGAGGTCAACCTGTCCGACTACCTCGACACCGGATTGTTTCTCGACCACCGGCAGACGCGGGCGCTGGTCCGCGACGAGGCCGAGGGGCGGCGGATGCTCAACCTCTTCTGCTACACCGGCAGCTTCTCCGTCTACGCCGCGGCGGGCGGGGCCGGCGAGACCGTCAGCGTCGACCTCTCGAACACCTATCTCGACTGGACGCGGACCAACCTGTCGCGCAACGGCTTCAAGGACGCGGGCCGACACCGCGTCGTGCGGGACGAGGCCCGGGCCTTCCTCGAACACCGCGCGCGGCGGGGCGAGCCGGCCTTCGACCTGGCGGTCGTCGATCCGCCCACCTTCTCGCGCTCCGCGAAGAGCGACGCGCCCTGGGACATCCAGCAGGATCACGCGCACCTGCTCGAACTGGTCGCGAGCAACCTGACAGCCGGCGGGATCGTCTACTTCTCGACGAACTTCCGCCGTTTCCACCTGGATGTCGCGCGGCTGGAGCCGCTCTATTCCCTCCGCGAGATCACCGGCCGCACGATCCCCGAGGATTTTCGCAACGAGCGGATCCACCGGGCGTGGCGGATGGTGAAGCGGGATCGCGCGGGCGCCGCGGAGGGCTGATTTGACCGGTGCTCGCCGCGGCTCCTACATTCACGACCATGTCGCGCATGAAAGGATTCGCCGGTGCGTCGCCCTGCGGCCGCCTCGGACGGCTGCTGTCCGCCTGGCTGACGGGCGTCGCGCTGCTCGCGGTGTCGGGCTGTCGGCCGGCCGATCCCACGCTGGTCACGATCGTCTCCAGCCTGCCGCGCACCGGCAGCGCCAAGCAGCAGTCCGACACGATCGTGCGGGGCATCCGCATGGCGATCGACGAGGCCGGCGGCCGCGTCGGCCCGTTCCGCGTCGAGTACCTCGACCTCGACGACTCGACGGCGGCCGCGGGCCAGTGGACGAGCGAGGCGGAGGCGGCCAACGCCCGCCGCGCCCTGCAGGATCCCGACGTCGTCGCCTACATCGGCACGTTCAATTCCGGCGCGGCGAAGGTGTCGATGCCGATTCTGAACCTGGGCGACCTGCTGATGGTGTCGCCCGCTAACACGGCGGTCGGGCTCACCAAGCCAGGGCTCGGCGCGCCGGGCGAGCCGGGGGTCTACCGGCCGACGGGTCGGCTCAACTACGCGCGGGTGGTGCCGGCCGACGACCTGCAGGGCCCGTTGTCGGCGGACTGGGCCGGCCGGCGCGGCGTGAAGACCGTCTACATCCTCGACGACAACGAGGTCTACGGGAAGGGGATCGCCGACCTCTTCGACGAGCGGTGCCGCGAGATCGGCATCGAGGTGCTCGGCCACGACTCCATCGACGCCAAGGCGCAGGAGTTCAAGTCGCTGATGGCGAGCATCAAGGCGGCGAAACCCGACCTCGTCTACTTCGGCGGCACGACGCAGAGCAAGGGGGGGCAATTGGCGAAGGACATGGCCAGCGCCGGCATCACGGCGCTCTTGATGGTGCCCGACGGCTGCCGGGAGCAGGTCTTCATCGATTCGGCCGGCGCGGCGAACCTCGAGGGCCGCTGCTTCGTCACGTTCGGCGGGCTGCCCCCTGAGAAGCTCACCGGCAAGGGCAAGGAGTTCGTCGACCGCTACCGCGAGAAGCACCACGAGACCCCGGAGGCCTACGCCGTCTACGGCTACGAAGCGGCCCGCGTGGCCCTGGAGGCGATCCGGCGGGTCGGCACCAAGGACCGGCGGGCCATCGCCGACGCCGCCCTGGCGATCCGCGACTTCGACGGTGCCCTCGGCCACTGGGGGTTCGACGACAACGGCGACACCACCATGCGGACGCTCACCATCAGTGTCGTGAAGAACGGCCGTTTCGAGTTCGAGGAGGTCATCGACGCCACGGCTGCGGGTGACGCCGCGGCGTCGCCGCCGCCGCCTTGATCGCACGCCGGCGCTGCACCGCAGCCATCGACGCAGTACAACCGCGGCAGCCACGCCGCGCCGAGCCCCCGGAAGCCCCTCCGTGTCCGTCCAGTTTCTCCTCCAGCAGTGCCTGATCGGGCTGACCAACGGCGCGCTGATCGCGCTGGTGGCCCTCGGCTACACGATGGTCTACGGCATCATCGGGCTGATCAACTTCGCCCACGGCGACCTGATCACGCTGGGCGCCTGCCTGGCGCTGACGCTGGTGACGGCGTTGGGCATGGGGGTCGCGGGCGGGGGCTCGGCCTGGCTGGGCATCGCGCTGCTCGTGGCGGTGTGCGGCCTGTTCTGCGGCACGCTCAACGTCTGTGTCGACAGGATCGTCTACAAGCCGCTGCGGACCGCCCCGAAACTCGCGCCGCTCGTCTCGGCGATCGGCGTGTCGTTCATCTTCATGAACGTCGCGCTCTTCTGGATCGGCCCCGCGGACCGCTCCTTCCCGGAGCTGCTGCCGTCCACGAACCTGCTGCCCGGCGAGGGGCTGCAGTTCACCTGGAAGGACCTGCTGGTGCTGGTCGTGGTGGTGCCGCTGATGGTCTCGCTGTCGCTGTTGGTGCGGACGACGCGGCTGGGCCGGGCGATGCGGGCGGTCTCGCAGGATCCGACCGCGGCGGCCCTCGTGGGGGTGGACGTCGACCGCGTGATCGCCGCGACCTTCTTCATCGGCGGGGCGCTCGGCGGGGCGGCGAGCGTGATCTACGGGCTCTACATCAACACGATCGGCTTCCAGATGGGCTTCCAGAACGGCCTGTACGCCTTCACCGCCGCCGTGCTCGGCGGCATCGGCAGCATCCCCGGGGCGGTCGTCGGGGGCGTCGTGATCGGGCTCGTGCGATCGCTCTCGAGCGCCTACGTCGGCGAGCGGTGGACCGGGGCGATCGTGTTCGCGATCCTGATCGTGATCCTCGTGTTCCGGCCGGAGGGGCTCCTGGGCCGCGGGACGAAGGAGAAGGTATGAGCGACGACGGCACGGCGGCCCGCGAGTCGGTGGCCGCGTTCCTCCGGGAACGCTGGGAGCTCGTCACGCTGGCGGTGCTGGCGGCCGCGCCGCTGTTCATCCCCGCGCTCGGCGGCGCGCTCGGCGGCCAGGTGACCACGCTCTTCATCTACTGCATCCTGGCGCTGGGCCTCAACGTGATGGTGGGCTACACCGGGCTCGTGCACCTGGGCATCGCGGCGTTCTTCGGCATCGGGGCCTACCTGCTCGCGATCCTGACGGTGCCGATGTACCCGTTCCAGACCGGCTTCCTCGCCGCCGCCGTCGTGAGCGTGCTGGCGGCGGCCGGCGTCGGCCTGGCGCTCGGCGCCCCCACGCTCCGGCTGCGCGGCGACTACCTCGCGATCGTCACGCTCGGCTTCGGCGAGGTGGTGAAGGTGACGCTCCGCAACCTCGAGCAGATCACCGGCGGGATGAAGGGGCTCAATCCCGTGCCGCCGCCTGGTGCGGGGGTGACGGTGGCCGGCCAGGACCTGGGATTGGCCTTCGCGGTCGATCCGCGCTGGTTCTACTACCTCGCGCTTCTGTCGCTGGCGGGCGTCGTGGTGGCGATGCGGCGGCTCGAGCATTCCCGGCTCGGCCGGGCCTGGGTGGCGGTGCGCGAGGACGAGCTCGCGGCCTCCGCGATGGGCATCTCGGCCACGCGGGTGAAGCTGTCCGCCTTCGCGATGTCGTCGGCGGTGGCGGCGCTGGCCGGCTGCCTCTACGCGGCGAGCCTGTCGACCACTGCCGACCCCAACGCCTACGACTTCAACCGGTCGATCATGGTGCTGTGCGCCGTGATCCTCGGCGGACTGGGCAGCATCCCGGGCACGATCCTGGGGGTGGCGATCCTCGTCGGCTTCGACACGGTGCTCGCGCCGTGGGCCGATTCGTGGATCCAGCAGATGAACATCAACCCCTCCGGGTCGAGCCTGCTCTCCTTCAGCGGCTGGCGGCTGGCGGTGTTCGGCCTGGCGCTGGTGCTGGTGATGCGGTTCCGACCCGAGGGCCTCATTCCGTCGCGGCGGCTCGCCGCCGAGCTCCACGAGGTGCACGGATGACCGCACACGAGCCGTCCGCTGCCATGGCGCCGGCCGGCACGGCCGCGCCCCTGCTCGACGTCGACCGGGTGACGGTGCGTTTCGGCGGCCTCGTCGCGGTGTCGGACCTCGACCTCGACGTGCCCGCAGGCAGCATCGTCTCCCTCATCGGTCCCAACGGCGCGGGCAAGACGACGGCCTTCAACACGATCAGCGGCATCTATGCGCCGACGAGCGGCACGGTGCGGTTCGAGGGCCGCAGGCTCGAGCGGTCGTTCACCGCCGGCACGTTCTGGTCGGCGGTCGGCGTCGGCCTGCTCACGGGCCTGCTCTTCGCCGCCGCGGCGGTCGACGTCGACCGGCTCTGGCAGGCCGTGGTCAAGCGGGGCATGATCACCGGGGAGCCCTTCACGCTCGCCGGCGCCGCCGAGCGGCTCCGCGGCTACTTCCGCGCCGATTTGGCGATCGACCAGATGGCTGGCAAGTGGCGGGTGGTGAGCGCCGACGGTGCCGACGTGCTAGCGATCAAGCGGGACCTGACCGAGGCGCTGGCGGTCCGCAACGCGCTGCAGGCCGAGGTCACGGCCCGAAGGGTCGGGCCGGGCACGGTGCCGGTGACGAGCGACCTCGCGGGCGCGGCGGAGTCGGCCGCGGGCAGGCCGCTGGTGAAGGAGGAGGTGCTCGCGCGGCTGGCCGGCGGCAAGACGCGGGTGCGGCGGCGGGGCTGGCTCGGGCTCCTGGCCGGCGGCCTGCTCGGCGCCGCCGGCACGCTGGCGGTGTGGCAACGCGGGCGGCGGTCGCCCCACGTCGTGGCCCGCGCCGGCATCTCGCGGACGTTCCAGAACATCCGCCTCTTCTCGAACATGACGGTGCTCGAGAACGTGCTCGTCGGCCTCGACCGCACGATCCCCGGGGGCGTGCCGGCGATGCTCTTCCGCTCGCCGGCCAACAGGCGGGCGGAGGCCGCCGCCAGCGGCCGGGCGCTGGAGGCGCTCGATTTCGTCGGCCTCTCGGCCGCCGCCAACCGGATCGCCGGCCAGCTGCCCTACGGCGACCAGCGGCGGCTGGAGATCGCGCGGGCGCTCGCGACCGGCGCGAAGCTCCTGCTCCTCGACGAGCCCGCGGCCGGCATGAATCCCGCCGAGACCGAGGAGCTCGCCCGGCTGGTGGAGCGGATCCGGAAGCGCGGCGTGACGGTGCTGCTCATCGAGCACCACATGAACGTGGTGATGCGGATCAGCGACCGCGTGGCGGTGCTGGATCACGGCGTGAAGATCGCCGAGGGCACGCCCGCCGAGGTGCGGCGGGACGAGAAGGTGATCGCTGCCTACCTGGGGGGCGAGGCGTGAGCCTCGGAGGGGATCGTCCATGACGGCGCCGATGCTCGAGGTCGACCGACTCTCCGCGGGCTACGGCCCGATCAGGGCGCTCGACGGCGTGTCGCTCGAGGTCGCGCCGGGTGAGCTGGTCGCGATCATCGGCGCCAACGGCGCCGGCAAGACGACGCTCCTGATGGCGATCTCGGGAATCGTGCCCTCCCGCGGCGGCGAGGTGCGGTTCGAGGGAAGGCGGATCACGGGTCTGCCGCCGCACGAGATCGTGCGGCTCGGCGTCGGTCACTCGCCCGAGGGCCGGCGCATCTTCCCGCGGCTGTCTGTCCGCGAGAATCTCGAACTCGGCGGCTTCACGCAGTCGGACCGGGCGACGGTGCGGCGAGACATCGAGGAGGCCTGTGATCTCTTTCCCGTGCTCGGCGGTCGGATGAGCCAGCTCGGTGGCACGCTCTCGGGGGGCGAGCAGCAGATGCTCGCGGTCGCCCGGGCGCTCGTGGGGCGTCCGAAGCTGCTGTTGCTCGACGAGCCGTCGCTGGGGCTGGCGCCGCTCATCGTCGCGAAGATCTTCGACGTGATCGCGGGGCTCTCGGCCCGCGGCATCGCCGTGGTGCTCGTGGAGCAGAACGCGCGGGCGGCGCTGCGGCTCGCGTCCCGCGGCTACGTGCTCGAGACCGGCCGCGTCACGCTCGCCGGCAGCGGCAAGGACCTCGCCGGCGACCGCCGCGTCCGCGACGCCTATCTCGGCGAGGGCTGATCGGACGCGGTCGTCGCGTCGCGCAGCGAGCGGCTCGGACGAGGTCGCGACGGCCCGGGGGCCGGCGAGGGCGGGCCGCCGGCGGCCCGCATGGCTCTCGCTGCATCTGCGACGCCAAAACCGCCACTTTGTCGCCGCGAATCGTGCGGCATACCATGGGCCCTAGGGACGATCGATCGGGTCGCGGGTCGCCGGTGCGGCGACCGCGGACGTCACGGCGTCCGAGGAGGGTGCCCCATGAATCGCACGGCCCGCATCGCGATCGCCCTGCTGCTCTGCGTCGCGGGGGCGTCGCCGGCCTCCTCAGCGGCCGGTGCGGGAACGTTCCGCGCCGGTGCCGCGGTGGTGGACGTCACGCCGCGGAACGCGCCGCCGGAGCCGCCCTCGATCATCGCCGGCGGATTCCTCGAATCCCGCTCCGACCGGGTGCACGACCCGCTCTTCGTCCGGGCGATCGTCCTCGACGACGGGGGGCCCGGGGGCCGCGAGCCGGTGCGGATCGCGCTGGTCGTGGTCGACAGCTGCATGATGCCGCAGCCGCTCCTCGACGAGGCCAAGGCGCTGGCCGCCACGCAGTGCGGCATCCCGGCCGGGCGGATGATGGTGTCGGCCACCCACACCCATGCCGCGCCCGCGGCGCTGGGCTGCCTCGGCACCCGGCAGGACGTCGCCTACGTCGCTCGGCTGCCGGCCGCGATCGCCGCCGCGATCGTCGCCGCCGCCGCGCGGCTCGAGCCCGCGGGCATCGGCTGGGCGTCGATGGACGACTGGGCGCACACCCACAACCGCCGGTGGATCCGCCGGCCCGAGACGCGGGTCGTCGATCCGTTCGGCAATCCCACCGGGCTTGCCCACATGCACCCGGGCCACCTGTCGAAGGACGTGATCGGCCCGTCCGGACCGGTCGATCCGCAGCTCTCCGTCGTGTCGATCCGCACGGCCGCGGGCCGGCCGCTGGCGGTCTTCGCCAACTACTCGCAGCACTACTTCGGGGCGCCGGCCGTCTCCGCCGACTACTTCGGCCACTTCTGCCGGTCCGTGGCAGGAGCACTCGGCGAGGCGGGGGAGGGCAACGGGCCGTTCGTCTGCTGCCTGTCCCAGGGGACGAGCGGCGACCTGATGTGGATGGACTACGGCAGCCCGAAGCAGGCGGTCTCCATCCAGGACTACGCGGCCGCCGTCGCGAGGAACGCCGTCGACGTGATCGGCCGCATCGAGCACCGCGACGACGTCACGCTGGCCATGACCGAGAAGGTGCTCCCGCTGGGCTACCGGGTGCCCGACGCGGCCCGGCTGGCCTGGGCCCGGCCGATCGCCGCCGCCATCCCGGACGACCTGCCGCGCAACATCCCGGAGGTCTACGCCCGCGAGGCGACGATCCTGCACGAGCGGCAGCGGACGACCGTGAAGCTGCAGGCGATCCGCATCGGCGACCTGTCGATCGCCACGCTGCCCAACGAGGTCTACGCGCTCACGGGACTGAAGCTGCGGAGCCGGTCGCCGGCCGGCATGCATTTCAACGTCTCCTGTGCCAACGGTGCCGAGGGCTACATCCCGCCCCCCGAGCAGCATGCGCTCGGGGGCTACACGACCTGGCCCGCCCGCACGGCCGGGCTCGAGGTGGAGGCCGAGCCACGGATCGTCGAGACGCTCGTGGCGGCGATCGAGGAGGTGACCGGCAAGCCCCGCCGGCACGCCGAGGATGAGCACGGTCCGGCGGCCCGCGCGGTACTCGACGCGAAGCCGATCGGCTTCTGGAGGCTCGAGGACGATGACGGCGCCGCGCCGCGGAACGCCGTGGCGGCGGCCGCCGCCCGGCTCGCTCCCGGGTTCGCGTGGCACCTGCCGGGGGTCGGCTCGGGGACGGGCATCGGTGCCGGTGAGTCGCTCGTGGCGGGCGCATTCGCGTCACCCGGTCGGATCAATCGCGCGGTGCACCTCGCCGGCGGCGAGCTCGTGCTGCCGGGGCCGGCGGCCCCGGGGGATGTCACGCTCGTCGCCTGGATCTGGCTCGGCGAGCGGAGCGGCGCCAGCGTCCGCGAGGGCGCCGTGTGCGCGGGGATCGCCGCCGCCCCGCTCGTCGCGCGGCAGGATGCCGCCCACGGACTGGCGTTCGCCGTCGGGGAGACGCAAACCGACGTTCGCTGGCGGGCCGACGACTGGCACCAGGTGGCGGTCGTCCGCGGCGGCGACACCGTGCGGGTCTTCGTCGACGGCGAGCCGCAGCCCGCGATCACCGCCGCCGCGTCCAAGGCAGAGGGGGTCGGGCCGCTGCGGCTCGGCACCGGCCTGCAGGGCAAGATCGACGAAGTCGCGGTCTTCGATCGACCGCTCTCGGCGGCCGAGATCGCCGGGTTGTGGAAGGCCTCGGGCGTCGCGGAGCAGCGGGCCGCCGACGAAGCGCGGAGACGCGGCGAGGCCGACGAGCGGGTGCGGCAGGCGAACCCGCCGCCGTTCGCCGCGGATGCCGGCGGGAAGATCGCGCGCCTCGCGCCGCTCCGAGCCTGGCAGCTCGCGGGGCCGCCGGCCGCCGCGACGGCCGCGGGAGACGTGCGGTTCGACGACGGGTCTTTCGCCACGTTTCGCGACGGTCGGATCGCGGGCCGCGACGACGGGCTCGACGGCGAGTGGAGCGTCGCCTTCTGGTTTCGCAGCGACGTGCCGGCGGAGTCGCGACCGGTGGCCGCCTACCTGTTTTCGCGCGGGCCTGCGGGCGACCGGCAGGCGCCGGGCGATCACCTCGGCATCGGCGGGACCGCGTCGCCGACGAGCCCCGGACGGCTGCTGGTCTACAACGGCAACGAGGCGGGGGAGATCCTCGTCGGCACGAGCATCGTCGCACCGCGGACGTGGAACCACGTCGTGCTCGCCCGCTCGGGAGAGCGGGTGACCGTATGGCTCAACGGGGGGCCGGTGCCCGAGATCGACGGCGACATCGGCGTCACGGCGGGGGGCGCCCGCGAGTTCTTCCTCGGCAGCCGCAGTGACGGCTTCGCGCCGCTCGAAGGCCACATGGCCCACGCGGCGATCTTCGACCGCGCGGTCTCGGC
>Ga0315906_10008823_pt1 | contig 12047 bp, 11 predicted proteins | sample LakEriMetagenome_4_FD_203526 | JGI IMG/M metagenome (GOLD analysis project Ga0315906, IMG submission 203526) | Freshwater fungal communities from buoy surface, Lake Erie, Ohio, United States - Buoy 2 MA122 | ecosystem: Environmental > Aquatic > Freshwater > Lake > Lake biofilm | place: USA... | reverse complement strand
CGGGTATAGCTTTCAATCGGATAGGGCAGCTTGGGGTAGGACATGATTCGCTTGCATAAAAGAGACGGGCTCGCCGCAACAAAATTGTTCGGCGGTATTGACTAAAAACCCTGTTTCAGCCAACCCGACATCGTACCAAAAACAGGGCCATGCTACATTCTGGGCAGAGTTGGTGCTTTCGATGCAAAGACCCTATTGCCACAAGCAAATTGGTCGCATTGGGAAAGTTAAACGGGAAACAGGGAAATACGTCGATTTCGACGATTGTGCCTGTGCTGCCCCCGCAACGGTCAACCTTGGACACCTCGCTTTTTGTTCAAGGCCAGCCCGATACCGGCCACCTCAAGCGGAAATTTTCGGACTTATCCCCGAGATTTCTTTTACGGATTGGTCGTGCGGGGACGCACGCCTTAAACGAGGTTCTTATGCAACATCCCTTCTTCCGGCTATCTGCCGGTGCTGCCCTTTGGGCAGCCGCAACGGCCGTTTTTGCTCAAAGCACTGACCCGAGTCCTGCTTCACAAATTCCACAGCTATCCACAATCGTTGTTACCCCAGCGCGAACGCCTGAGCCTTTAGGGAACACGCTTGGGGACAATAGTGTCATCAGCCGTGAAAATCTGGATACTTTGCCAAACGGCACCCTAGGTGACGCGCTGATCAGGCAGCACAGTATTGAAACGGTCAACTACGGTGGCCCACAGACCTTAAATACCCTGAATATTCGAGGCACGAATAGCAATCAGTCTTTGGTGTTGATTGATGGCTTAAGGGTCAATAACGCCACAAACGGCCTACCTTCGATTAACGCAATTCCTCTCAATAGTATCGAGCGCATTGAAGTCGTGCGAGGCACAAGTAGCAGCCTTTACGGTGCAGATGCGATTGGTGGCGTCATTAACGTCATTACGCGTGGCGAACAAGACAGACCATTTTCTGCGTATGCGAATGCTGGGGTCGGAAGCTATGCAACCACGCAATTTGATGCCGGATTTTCAGGTGCGGCCGACGGCTGGGTGTACAGCCTTTACGGCGGCTATGGCCAAAGCGGGGGCTTCAATACCAACCGTAGCACCGCCTACTATTACAACCCTGACAAAGACTCGTATTACCGTAGCAACGTAGGGGGCACACTGGGCTACACCTACAAGCCGGGTCAAACGCTATCGCTGCAGACCTTCCAGTCGACGGTAAACGGCGGCTACGACATGGGCATGCCTTATTTTAACGACCGGGGCGTACAGACCCTGAGCAGCAATATGCTGACCAGTCGTAATGTTCTCTCGTCACTTTGGACCAGCACACTGCGTGCCGGCTTCTCTGTCGACGACTATAAAACGATCGGCGCCACAGCAAGTGCGCTGGATGGCACGCAGTACTTCAAAACACGCCAAAACCAATATGTCTGGCAAAACGACTTGAAGTTTTCTCCGACACAAGTCGTGAGCCTAGCCTATGAGCGACTTGAGCAAAGCGTCGACGGTACGCTTTCGAATGGCGATTACCTGGCGCCTGCCTTCGTGAACTACCAGCAGACCTCGCGCTACACCAACTCGTTACTAGCCATCTATCGCGGTAACTGGGGACCCCAATCGGTTCAAGGCAGTGTACGCACGGATAACAACTCCCAGTACGGAAACTTCGTCACAGGCAGTCTGACGTATGGGCTTGAGCTGTCAAAAAATTGGCGCGCAAGTGTTGGTGCAAATACCGGTTTTCGGGCGCCGAACTTCAACGAACTCTATTGGCCAGTGACCCCATTTTTTATGGGTAATCCCCTGCTGCAGCCAGAGAAATCACGCAACGTTGAAGCGGGTTTGCGCTACACCACAGATAAGACGCAGCTCGGGCTTACCGTGTATCGCAACGAGATCTCGAATCTGATTCTGAACCAACCAAGCATTGCGGCCGATCCCTATTCGCCTTATACGCCGACTAATATTGGACGGGCGACCATTCAGGGCGTCACACTCACGGGCAATCAGCGTTTGGGCGCTTCAACCCTCGTACGGGGTAGTTTCGACTGGCTTGATCCGCGTAACGCAGACACCGGAGAGCTGCTACCGCAGCGGGCTCAGCAGGTGCTCAAGCTCGCGGTAGATCAATCGCTTGGACGCGCGCGCCTGACGGCGGAGTTCTATGTCACCAGCGCCCGGCGCGACTCCTTCTCGGGCGACACCTTGGCCGGCTTCAATCTCTTGAATTTAGCGGCAAGTTATCCGGTCTCGGATCACGCAGAGGTGCAACTGCGCTGGAACAATGTCTTTGGTCAACAATACACCTTGGTGCAGGGCTACAACACGCCCGGCTCCAACGTGTTTGTCAACCTTGCCCTACGGATGTAACGCTATGTTGCTTCGCCTCGTTCTCTGTCTTGTCTGCGGCCTCCTGATGGGGGCTCAGGCATGGGCAGAGCTCGTGGTGCGCGACGATAGCGGCCGCAACGTCGTCCTGGAAAAACCTGCAGGTCGTGTCGTGACGCTGAGCCCGCACGCAACCGAGCTCGTTTTTGCCGCTGGAGGTGGCCAAAAAATTGTTGCAACCGTCACGCCGAGCGACTACCCGCCGCAAGCGCTTGCGTTGCCTCGCATCGGCGATGGCGTGGCGCCAGATCCAGAGCGAGTGGCTGCTTACGCACCAGACTTGATCATTGGCTGGCTACCCTCGCAATATGAAGCGCTGAAGGGACTAAACATACCGTTTTTCCTCAGCGCACCGACAACTCTGGCGAGCGTGGGTGACAATATTGTCAGGCTCGGGCAGTTGCTCGGCACCTCAGACTTAGCAAACGATCAAGCACGCCTACTTAGCCAACGTCTGGAGGCGCTTTTGCGCCCGCCACCGTCCGCGCCGATCAAGGTGTTTCTGCAGGTCGGCCATCCCGCGCAGTACTCACTGAATCGCAACAACCTGTTATCAGCCGTGCTAAGCCTGTGTGGCGCAGAAAACGTTTTTGCCAAGGCCAATGCTGCGGCGCCCTTGATCAGCCCGGAGGGCGTGCTGGCGCGTGCGCCGATGGTTATTCTGGTGGGCCGCCCGGAGGCGGGGACAGAACCGCAACAAGACTCGGAAGCAAGGGCTTATTGGAAAAAAAATGGCTTGCCCGCGGCACAAGCTGGACATGTGTATATGATGAACGCTGATATCCTATTTAGACCTGGGCCACGCTTAATAGAAGCTGCCGAGTCGATTTGCACCCTGCTCCAACAAGTTCGAAAATAGCGCCTGCTCTCAATTTAAAGACGAATCTCATGACCGCCACCTCAAACGACCCACTGGTGATTGCAGGAACTGCCTACCAATCACGCCTGCTCGTCGGCACAGGGAAGTACCAAGATTTTGTACAAACTCGCCAAGCGATCGACGCGAGTGGCGCACAAATTGTCACCGTTGCGATCCGTCGAACCAATATTGGCCAAAACGCAACTGAACCAAGCCTGCTTGAACACCTACCTGCGAATCAATTCACGCTCTTGCCTAATACGGCCGGCTGTTACACGGCCGATGATGCGGTACGGACGTTGCGTCTGGCGCGCGAACTCCTCGATGGGCATAAGCTCGTTAAGCTCGAAGTTTTGGGTGATGCACACACGCTGTTTCCGAATATGCCGGAAACCTTGGCGGCTGCAAAAACTTTGGTCGCAGACGGCTTTCATGTCATGGTCTATTGCACGGACGACCCAGTTCAATGTCGGATGCTCGAAGACACAGGCTGCGTCGCTGTGATGCCACTCGCCTCGTTGATCGGCTCTGGCATGGGAATCCTAAATCCTTGGAATCTACGCTTGATTATCGATCAGGCGCGTGTGCCCGTCTTAGTGGATGCGGGTGTCGGCACAGCGTCGGACGCTGCCATCGCCATGGAGCTCGGTTGCGATGGTGTACTGATGAACACTGCGATCGCAGGCGCTACTCATCCCGTGCTCATGGCGAGCGCGATGAATAAAGCAGTACAGGCGGGGCGAGAAGCCTACCTTGCGGGCCGCGTTCCGCGCAAAACTTATGCAGCAGCCCCAAGCTCCCCCACCTCGGGCTTGATCTCTCCGGCTGCAAACAAATAATGTCGACTGATTCACCACGAGCGATTCCCAACACGCTCACGATTGCTGGGATGGACCCTTCTGGTGGCGCTGGAATTCTGGCTGACGTGAAGGCCATGAGCGCGCTTGGGGCGTACGCGTGTGCGGTCGTTGCGGCACTGACGGCCCAAAACACGCAAGCCGTCACCGATATTTCACCGGTCAACGCTCAATTTGTTCGGGCACAAATTGACACGCTCTTTGCTGATGTAGAAATCCATGCCGTCAAGATCGGCATGCTCGGGCAGACAGGGGTTATCGAGGTTGTTGCAGATCGCCTCGGTCATCACAAGCCCCCTCACCTTGTTCTAGACCCCGTGATGGTCGCAAAAAGCGGAGATTTATTACTAGAGCAAAAAGCCGTCGGTGCCCTGCGCGAGCAATTGTTGCCCCTAGCCACGATCATCACTCCAAACCTGCCTGAAGCCGGCGTCTTACTCGAAATGCGCAGTGTAGAAACCGTCCGGGAAATGCGACGCGTGGCTGAACGTTTACGTAACCTGATGACGCACGGAGGCCACCGCTGGGTCTTGCTAAAAGGCGGCCACCTGCCAGGCAACGACACCATCGATGTCTTACACGACGGGGACAAAATGATCGAGTTACCCGGCCATCGTATTCCGACACGCAACACCCACGGTACAGGTTGCACGCTCTCGGCGGCTCTGACAGCCCTTTTGCCTCAGATGGACTCGGTCATTGACGCCACCCACGCCGCGAAAGAGTATTTGGTAGCAGCGATCGCCAGCGCCGATATGCTGAAAGTTGGGCAGGGCCACGGCCCTGTCCACCACTTCCATAAATTATGGGCAGGAAAACCCTTACAATAAGGGTTTTCCGCAATACGCCTTAAAAGTGTCCCTATGAAAGCTTCGTCTCTGCCTGATATTGAACGCGCCCGTTTCAACATGATTGAGCAACAAATTCGCCCCTGTGGTGTCTTTGATAACAACGTACTCGAAGCCTTGTTCAGTGTTCGTCGCGAACTCTTTGTCCCCGCCGGATACCGCAGCCTCGCGTTTTCCGATCTAGAGATACCACTTTCAATTACCTCGGGCGACACTAACCAAACGATGCTTGCACCCAAGCTCGAAGCCACGTTGACCCAACTGCTACAGCTTCAGCCCGACGACTGCGTGCTCGAAGTAGGCACTGGCTCTGGCTATCAAGCTGCTCTGCTTGCAAAGTTAGCGCACTGCGTCACCTCCATCGAAATCGATCCTCGCTTGTCGGCCTTTGCCCAGCAAAACCTGCAGCAAGCCGGTGTGGCCAACGTCACAGTTGAAACAGGGGATGCCAGCAATGGTTGGGGCACGACAGAACACCACGCAATCCTTGTGACAGGCGCAGTACCTTCAATTCCGGACGCGCTTAAATATCAACTGTGTGTGGGTGGTCGGATGGTTGTGGTCGTAGGCCAAGCACCTGCGATGACAGTCTATCGGGTAACCCGAAGCACAGCTGCTAGCTTTGAAACGACACCTTTATTTGAGACCGTAATCAAACCGCTCAGTGGCTTGACCATCTCGCGCTTTAAGTTTTAAAGCTACGTATCTAGACGGACGCACGGCGCAGGCTTAAGCGCAACAACACCGTTCAAGTCTGACGAATTTTAGTCACGAGTGCTGTCGTTGAGCGCGCGAACTCGAACGGAATCGCGACTGCACGCCCGCCCCAGCTCTCTACCAGAGCCGTCTCAGGTAAGGAGCGCATATCGTAATCACCCCCCTTGACGATGATGTCAGGCCTGAGGCTTCGAATCAACTCGACAGGGGTATCTTCATCAAAAACAATCACAAAACTCACACACGCCATCGCAGCCAATAAAGCAGCACGATCATGTTCGTTATTCAAGGGGCGGTCCGGACCTTTGCCGAGACGTCTGGCTGATGCATCCGAATTGACGCCAACGACCAGCACACCACCAAGCTGAGCCGCCTCGTCTAGATAAGTGGCATGGCCGCGATGCAGAATATCGAATACGCCATTGGTGAACACCACGGGTTTGGCTGACGACCCAAGCGACAGGCGCTCAAGGCACTGCTCAGGTGTCAGTATCTTATTTTCAAACCGTGCAGTCACAGTGCCGTGGCCTCTTGCTTAGGCCACGGACGGTGCCGTATCGGTCGCACCCGGGGCGGCACGCAACAGCTCTTTGCGGTATCGGTTGAGGTCCTGAACCGTTTTAAACGAGCTATCCATCAACAGCGACATATTATGCAAAATACGTGTGCTCACCTTGCCTTCCCACACTTTGTCAAACACGATCTGGTTATCGAGCCAGCGCTCAAGCCAGCCCGGCTCCGGCATTTTGGACTGCACCGTGTCGTTGGGGAATAGCCCTTTATTGACGTGCAAATTGGTTGGGTGCAGCGCCTGAGGAGTCCGGTGAGCCGAAGCCATCAAGACACCAATCTTTGCGAATGCCATGCGCGCTTGTGTCGCGATATCTTGCCCGCGCTGCGTCAGAGCACGCTTCATGTAACGCAAATATGCGCCGGCATGCCGAGCCTCATCTTGAGCAATCACGTTATAAATCGCCTTGATGACCGGCTCCGTGTGCCAATCGGACGCCCGGCGATACCAGTGATTGAGACGCACCTCACCACAGAAATGCAACATCAGCGTTTCAAGGGGTGGGGCGGGATCGAACTCAAAGCGCACGCGATGCAACTCTTCCTCAGTCGGAACGAGGTCAGGCGCAAAGCGACGTAGGTACTCGATCAGGACGAGTGAATGCTTTTGCTCTTCAAAAAACCAAACAGACATGAATGCAGAGAAATCGCTGTCGTCACGGTTATCGCGTAAAAACATTTCCGTTGCCGGGAGCGCCGCCCACTCTGTGATGGCATTCATCTTGATCGTCTGTGCTTGCTCATCTGTGAGCTTGCTGCGATCAAAATCCTGCCACGGAATATCGGTCGCCATATTCCAACGCACCGATTCCATCGACTTGAACAATTCTGAGTAGAGCATATTCACTGCCTTCAATATTTGGCTTTCGCCAACGGATTAATAAACAAAAAACAAACTACAGTTAGCGGATCAAGGCCCAAAGAGCCACACCTAACGCCACTGCAGCCACACCTGTTAATGCAACCAATAACCGATTGCCCTGCTCACGCGCCTGCCGCGATCGCTGCAATTCGGAAAGCACCGCAGCAGACAAATCAGGGCGACTGAGCTGCGTATACATCAGTCTGGGAAACTCTGGTAACCACTGCGACCACTGCGTCGCCTCTTGCGTCAATTTTTTTCGCAAACCCTTCAAACCTACTCGCTGATGCATCCAGCGCTCGAGATACGGTTTCGCCGTTTTCCATAAGTCTAGCTGCGGATCGAGCTGACGCCCTAAGCCCTCGACGTTCAATAAGGTCTTTTGCAATAAAACCAGCTGAGGCTGTATTTCAACATTAAAGCGCCGAGATGTCTGGAAAAGCCTCAAAAGCACCTGACCAAGTGAGATTTCTGCCAGCGGACGATCAAAATAAGGCTCGCACACGGCACGTACCGCCCCCTCTAGCTCTTCCTCTCTGGTAGTTGCTGGAACCCAGCCCGACTCAATATGCAAACGGGCCACCCGCCGATAGTCTCGCTGAAAAAAAGCCAGGAAATTCTGCGCCAGATAATTCTTGTCAAACTCGGATAACGAACCCACGATGCCAAAATCCAGCGCGATGTAGCGCCCGAGCGTAGCAGGTTGATCCGATACGTAAATATTGCCGGGGTGCATGTCTGCATGGAAAAAACCATCGTCAAACACCTGTGTAAAAAATATTTCCACACCCTTGCGGGCAAGCATGGGAATATCGACCCCTAAAGCGCGCAGGCGATCCACCTGGCTCACAGGTATCCCGTACATGCGCTCCATCGTAAAGACATTGGATGCGCAGTAGTCCCACATCACCTCTGGGACCCAGAGCAAGTCTTTGCGCTCACCATCGGCTGCAAAGTTGCGTCGCAACTGGCTGCAGTTGGCCGCCTCGCGAAGCAAGTCCAGCTCATCGTGCAGATGCTTATCAAACTCCCCAACGACTTCGCGAGGCTTGAGTCTACGTCCATCGGGAGCCAAGCGCTCAATTAAACCTGCGAGCACACGCATCAGCGATAAATCTTTGTCGATCACCTCGAGCATGCCTGGCCGCAGCACTTTCACCGCGACGTGGCGACCATCGTGCAGGACGGCAAAGTGCACTTGGGCAATAGACGCCGACGCGACCGGATCTTTCTCGAAGTGGGCAAACAACTGTCCCGTTGGGGCGCCCAGAGCCGCTTCAACAAGCGCTGCAGCTTCGCTAGAAGGAAAGGGGGCGACACGATCTTGAAGGAGAGCTAACTCATCGGCGATATCGGGAGGGATTAGATCTCGACGCGTAGACAAGACCTGACCGAACTTCACAAAAATCGGACCAAGCGACTCAAGAGCCAGCCTCAATCTCACACCCCGTGCCATCGTTGGGCGAGACCCTAAACGCGCAACCCATAGCAGACGAACAGCCAAAGGATGGTCAATGCCGGAGAGCACAAGCTCATCTAGCCGGTAACGCAACGCAATCAGAACGATGCGTAACAGTCGCGGCAAAGACATCATCGCACGACGCTCCGACTTGCTTCCAGTCTGCGCAGGCGCGCACTGAAATCAGCGGCACGCTGCTCAAGCGCAGATAGTCGAGTCTGGGCTTGAGCGTGCTCTTGCGCGAAGGCCTCCATAACAGGACGCCCTGCGAGTGCATCCGTTTCTTCCGAGAGATATTCAGCTACATTTCGACCAAGTCCACGCAACGCATCGCTCAATCCTATTGCTGCGCTGCGCGCACTTTGCACAATCCGACGGGCAGCGATATCGCCCAAGAATTGCGCTAACGCATCCTCTGGATCAGGTCGCAAATCGCGCGAGAGCTCTGACACCACCTGTGCTAAGGCTGCCTGTCCGGACACATGCACATACTCCGCTATATCGGGACGTGAAGCCGATGAAAGCCATGCGACCGGATCAAAGAACTGCGGGTTAATCTCAAGCACAACATCTGGTGTGGTGCTAACTTCCGTGGGAACTAATTGCCCTGCAGCGGAAATCTGGAAAGTGAGCGCATACCCACCAAAGACAATTCGTAAGGTTTTTTCAGCGTGACGCGCCAAGCGCTCTGCCGCCCAGGGCTGCTGCCGCGCCAACAAATTGAAGGCATGCGCAAGCGCTTGGACCGGCTGAAAAACCTCTAAGGTCGGTAGAGAGGGAAAGGCTCGTCTCAAAGTATTGGACTATAGGAAGATGGACCATATTGGCACCAAACCGACAGTTTACCGGTTGTAGCGCAGTCACTCAGTAAAAACGCCCGCTTTCGCGGGCGCTTGACGCTTAATTTCTCAGCAAATTGGTAAGGTTTAGCTTGCCTGAGAAACCGGGACCTGTTGAATACCAGCCAACAACCAACCGCCTTGCTCTGGCTTGAACAGATTCCACACTTCTTCAAAGCGGAAAGCTTCTGCACCTGCCTGCTCACGCAGCATTCCAGAAAACCGCACGCTGGCCAGGTGACCATCGCTGACTTTTTCAATACCAAGCAGCTCAGCATTAAGCAACACCACTTCTGTGTGGTTTTGACCGGTCTGACCGCTCAGCTGCGCCTGCAATTCCTTCAAGAGATCATCGGTCAAGAAGTTGCGCAGTTCATTGACATTACCGCTATCCCACACCTTTTGGATCGAGACGAACTGCTGCTTGGCTTCACCCAAAAAGCGTTGTGTATCGAAATCGGTCGGGATAAACCAACTTTGATCAGGAGCGGGCGCATCGGAGCCAAAACCGGCAGCGGACATTGAACCTGTGGCCGAAGGGGGCAACTGGACAGGTGCGGCTGCGGGCTCTGACGACTGACGCCACATGTCAGTGGGTGCTGGGGCAGACCTCGTTGCAGAACCAGCACCTGCGCCCTGCATAGCAGGTCCAGCAGAGGCACTGCCGCGCATTCTGCGCAAGATAAACATGACGCCAAAGATCACAACGCCGGCGATCAAGGCCATCACGAGGAAGTCTGCCATTGCGCCGCCTAAGCCAAAATGCGACAAGAGCGCTGCAATACCCAAGCCAGCTGCGATACCGGCCAGAGGCCCGAGCCACCGCGAAGCACCGCTAGGCTTAGCTGCCGCCGCTGCACCAGCGGTCGAGCTAGCAGCCGCGGGGGCTGTTGCACTTTTCTGAGTCGTGGTCGACGCAGCGGGTGCTTGATTCGTTACGTTGCTGGATTGACGCCCAGCGTTACTGCCCTTGCCAACACGAGCGGCATCGGCATCAAAAGCCATACTGGTCAGTGCCAAGCCGCTCACCGCCAAAACAGCTGCTGCTACTAAACGTGAAAGGGAACGAGACATCGATTGCTCCTGAGCGAAAATCGCTAATAAAAAAGTACTGAAGTAATGATAGACCTACTTACGACTACAAAGAAATGCTTTATTGACTCTAACAGCCAAATCAAATCTTACTAAAAGCTGAACGAAATTGTAAGTGAATAGACTGCTCCTGTCCAAATAAGTTCAGTTATTTGCTTATTAGATTTTGACGCCTTCGTGTAACGCGGTCAGACCCGCCGACAAATTGAAGTACTGAACACGGCTTAGGCCAGCATCGGACAGCATTTTCTTAAGGGTTTCTTGATCTGGATGCATGCGAATCGACTCTGCCAAATAGCGGTAACTCTCTGCATCACCCGCAACCTTACTGCCCAGCCAAGGCAAGACGTTAAACGAATACCAGTCATACACCGGCGCTAAGGGTTTGGCGATCTGCGAAAACTCGAGCACCAACAACTTACCGCTGGGGCGCAGCACGCGAGTCATTTCAGCTAGCGCGCGGTCTTTGTGCGTCATATTACGCAAACCAAACGCAACGCTGACACGATCAAAATAATTGTCCGGGAACGGCAAACGCTCGGCATCACACACCGCACATGGCAAGACGATCCCATCGTCAATCAACCGATCCCGCCCAACTCTCAACATCGAGTCATTGATATCGGTAAGCCAGACCTCTCCCTCAGACCCCGCCTGCTTGGCAAAGGCACGCGCCAAATCACCGGTTCCCCCAGCAATGTCGAGCACCTTCATCCCAGGCCGCACAGCGGCACGTCCAATGGTGAAGGCCTTCCAGACCCGATGCAATCCAGCCGACATAAGGTCGTTCATCACATCGTAGCGCCCTGCCACAGAATGAAATACCTGAGCAACCTTGCCAGCCTTCTCGGACTCAGCAACGGTCTGGAAACCAAAGTGGGTTTTATCGTCGGACATTGATGTTCGCTTAAAAAATTGCAAGTACTATTCTATTCGCTTCAAGTGCGATTCGTCGCCTGCAATTACACTCAAAAACCTATCTACAACCAATACCCCTTGCGTGGAAACCAGACCAAAGCATGAAAGGACCTGCGTTTACGATCCGCCCCCAGGGCGACCGGTGCCTGAGTCTGGACTTTGGCCAAGAAATTAGCGCTGAGACAGGACTAATGTGTTTAAGCGCAGCCGCCACCTTGCGCGCTGCGCAGATTCCCGGCGTGTCCGACATCGTGCCCTCATACACCGCGGTTGCTTTGTTTTACTCGCCGGGCATACACGCGACACCCGTTACCTTTGCAAGCCTGTCGCAAGAGGTCACGCGCATTCTGAGCGGTGAGTTGCTGCCGGCCAACGCCTCGTTGCGACTGATCAAGATCCCTGTCTGTTACGGCGGCGTCCACGGACCAGACCTCAGCGACGTGGCCAAGCGCGCAGGCCTGACCGAAGAGGAAGTCATTACCAAACATAGCGCCTCTGACACGATGGTGTTTTCACTTGGCTTCTCGCCTGGCCACCCCTACATTGGCATCCACGACGAAATTTTTGCAATTCCACGACGAGACGTACCACGCACAGTGGTGCCCCGTGGTTCAGTCGCAATCGCAAATCGCCAGTCTACGATTTATCCAAACCATCTTCCTT
>Ga0315906_10008821_pt1 | contig 12050 bp, 12 predicted proteins | sample LakEriMetagenome_4_FD_203526 | JGI IMG/M metagenome (GOLD analysis project Ga0315906, IMG submission 203526) | Freshwater fungal communities from buoy surface, Lake Erie, Ohio, United States - Buoy 2 MA122 | ecosystem: Environmental > Aquatic > Freshwater > Lake > Lake biofilm | place: USA... | reverse complement strand
AAAAACCTGGGTGAATAGCGTTCAGCGCTGCGAGTACTTCTGCGAGCGTGTTGCCTTCAACTGAAACGGTTGATGCGCCACCGGAAAGTGGACGAAGTGTGGTGGGAATGCGAATGGTTACGGCCATGCATTAAACCCTACCGTCACAGTCAAGAATTCGTTACACCGTTCTCCATGAAACGTATTCGGCAAGCGTGATCATTTCGTCACGCACTGTCTGTGCAAACGGCACATTTTGCACGGCGGCAATGGCTTCATCGGTGAGGCGAGTGATCACTACTTCAAGTTCGTCGAGCGCGCCCGTTTCACGAATCACTTCTTGCACGCGAGCAATTTGCTCAGGCGTTAAATCTTGGTTGCCCACCAGTTGTAGTTCTTTCAACTGCGCAGCATTTGCACGCGAAGTGGCAATTGCCATCAGTGGCGTTGGCTTGCCTTCGCGCAAGTCGTCGCCCACTGGTTTGCCAGTAATTGCGGTGTCGCCAAACGCGCCAAGCACATCGTCGCGCATTTGAAACGCATCTCCAAGTGGCAAACCATATGTGGATAGCACCGGAATCAATTCATCTCCGCGTGTTGGTGCAGCAAGCAAAGCTCCTAAATGCAACGGGCGTTCAATGGTGTACTTACCACTCTTATATCGACAAATGCGTTCTGCCTTTTCTCGACGACGTTCATTCATTGCCGAACCCAACATGTCGAGGTATTGGCCAAAGTTCAATTCAATTCGCAACTCATTCCAAATAGTCCACGCTTGTGGCGATGCATTGCGCATCAACTGATCGGAATACACATACGCCAAGTCGCCCACCAAAATGGCAACGCCGTCGCCAAACCTGCGCGACTCGCCTGCCAACTTGTTTGCGCCGTGACTGGCTTCAAACTTTGCATTCGTTGTTGGTTCGCCGCGGCGGGTGAGTGAACCATCCATTACGTCGTCGTGGAACAACGCAAATGCATGCAACAGTTCAAGTGCTGCACCGGCATCAATGACCAATTCATCGGTTGGGTCGCCACCTGCACCAACGAAACCCCAGAAGCAAAAAGCAGGGCGTAACCGTTTTCCGCCGGCAAGCACCAAGCGAGCAATTTCATCAATCGGTGGAACCAGGTCAGCATCAACACGTGCCCAGCGATCGCGCTCTACGGCAAGCAGTGCCTCCAGGCGTTTATCGACGCGAGAGGCAACGTCTAAGAGTGATTGTGGCGCGGCGTGCACGGGTTCAGGTTAGGGGGTTCTATGCGCGATATTTAGTCGGCGTCAATTTGTGCAACGACTTCTTCAATGCGAAGTTTTGCATTGCCAATACGGTCGCGGCACAGCTCAATCAGTTCCGAAGCGCGCTTTACATGTTCGGCAAGCACATCCACGTCGACGTCGTTGCTTTCCAGTTCGTCCAAAATGGATTCCAGTTCGCCAATCGCCTCGGCATAACCAGTGGTGCCATCAATTGTTTTTGCTGCTTTTTTCGTTGCCATGTGAGCACACTTCCTTTATGAATTGACCGTACTTGAAATAGTTCCGTCAGATAGCTGCGTGGTCAGCTGTTCGCCTGCCGACACCTGCGCAGCACTGCGCACAGTTCTGCCTTGTGCGTCGCGCGTAATGCTCCAGCCGCGCGCCATGGTGTTCACGGGGTCGAGCAAGCGCAACCTGTCGCTTGCACCTTTCAACGATTGCGCCGCCAAGTTCAATACATCCATTGGTCGCCTGCGAATGCGATCGAGCGAACGAACCAATTCGTGTTCTGCGCTTTGCAGTAGCTCGCTGGCTTTTGCAGCAATTTGTGCCCATGCTTCTTCAGTCGACTGCACAAACTCATTCACCACTTCAGCAACACCGGCTGCACACGCAGTTGGAGTTTTAAACGCACGGTGTGCAACTTCGTCGGCGATGCTGAAATCTATTTCGTGACCAATGCCGGTGAATACCGGCTTTGCACATTTACCAATTGCCATAGCAATTTCTTCGGTGTCAAAAGCCAACAAGTCGGTTTTTGAACCGCCGCCGCGCACCAACATGATCAGATCAATGTCGTCGCGTTTGGCTGCTTGCTTCATTGCTGCAACCACAGTTGGTGCTGCATCTTCACCTTGCACCCGCACGTCGTACACAAACACTTCAAAGCCAATGCCCGAAGCTTCAAGTTCGTGCAATGTGTCGGCGTGTGCCGCGCTGCCAATGCTGGTGAGCAACGCAATGCGCAACGGCACAACCGGCAACTTCACTCGCTTGTTCGCTTCGTATAGCCCAGCAAGTTTCAGCTTCTGCACAATTTCGTCGCGCTGGCCAGCCAAGTCGCCAAGTGTGAATCGTGGGTCAATGTTGGTCACCTTGAAACTGAATGAACCGCGTTCGGCGTACAAGTCTCCGGTGCCAAACAAGCGCACCTTGATTCCGTCTGCAAGTGTTAGCCGGTGTTTCTCAAGCAGTGGCTTCAACCGTTTTAAGTTGAATTCCCAAATAGCCACGTTCACCGAGGCCTTTTTGCCATCGGTTCGTTCCACAACATTGAAATAGGTGTGCTTGGTGCGATTATTGAAACCTTCAATTTCACCTTGAACCCACACACCTTCGCCCATGGTGCTCTTCAACACATTGTTCACCACATCGATGTATTGGCTAACCGACAGCGTGAGTTCTTCGTCGCTCACAATTACCCCTGCAGTGCTGTGCCGCCAGCACGAACCTGTGCAGCATAGAAACCATTACGCGTCATTAGTTCTTCGTGTGAACCTTCCTCCACCACCACTCCCTCATCTAACACCACAATTCTGTCGGCGTCGCGAATAGTAGACAGTCGGTGTGCGATCACGATTGACGTGCGGTTGTGCATGGCATTATCGAGTGCCGCTTGCACAAGCGCTTCGCTCTCGTTGTCGAGGTGGCTGGTTGCTTCGTCCAAAATCATGACTGCAGGGTTCTTCAACAACAATCGAGCAATAGCTAGGCGCTGTTTCTCGCCACCCGACAAGCGATAACCACGTTCGCCCACCACCGTGTTGTATCCATCGGAAAGACCTGCAACCACATCATGAATGTGTGCGGCAGTGCATGCGGCAACCATTTCTGCTTCTGTTGCGCTTGGCTTGGCGTACAACAAGTTTTCTTTAATGGTTTCATGAAACATGTGCGGGTCTTGGCTCACTACTCCAATAGACGCACGCAATGAATTCAATGTGAGATTGCGAACATCATGTCCATCAATACGCACAGCGCCAGAGGTGACGTCATATAAACGCGCAACTAAACCAGCGAGTGTGGTTTTTCCAGCGCCGCTGGTGCCCACAATGGCAATGGTTTCACCCGATTTAATTGAAAGCGTTACTCCGCGCAACACATCGGTGTCAGGGTCTGTTCCGCTCATCACACCACTTGCTTCAAGCGAGGCAATCGACACAGAAGCACCAGGTGGATAGCGGAACACCACATTGTCGAAATCAATGTTTCCGCGAGCGTTTTCCAGTTCAACAGCACCTGGCCTGTCGGCAATAGCAACCGGAGCATCAAGTACTTCAAACACGCGTTCAAAGCTGACGAGCGCTGTCATTACTTCAAGACGTGCATTCGTTAACCCAGTAAGTGGTTGATAAATACGTTGAACGAACGTGGCCATAGCAACGAGCGTTCCAATGGTGATTCCACCGGAAACCACCATGAACGCACCAATTCCGTAAATGGCTACTGCACCAAGTGCGCCAACCAAACCAAGCGCAACAAAAAACACGCGACCGTACATTGCCGACGTAATACCAATGTCGCGCACTCGCGATGCACGACCACTAAACGCACCAACTTCGTCTTTGTGTCGTCCAAACAACTTCACCAACAGTGCACCCGACACATTGAAGCGTTCGGTCATCTGAGTGTTCATGCCGGCGTTCAGGCCCATTTGCTCGCGCGAAATCTCTTGCAACCGCACACCAACTCGCCGCGCAGGAATAATGAACACCGGCAACACCACGAGCGACAACACGGTGAGGCGCCATTCAAGAGTGAGCATTGCTGCAAGCGTGGTTCCCAACACCACCACGTTCGACACCACGCTGCCAAGCGTTCCCGTCACCGCAGTTTGCGCACCAACAACGTCGTTGTTCAAGCGACTAATCAGCGCACCAGTCTGCGTACGCGTAAAAAACGCAATCGGCATGTTCTGTACTTTGTCAAACAGCGCAACACGCAAGTCGTAAATTAATCCTTCACCAATGCGAGCCGAATACCACCGCTGAATAATCTGCAGCACGGCGTCCAAAACTGCTGCTGTTACCAAAATGATGGTGAGCCACACAATTCTGCGCTTATCGGCTTCAGGAATGGCCTGGTCAACAATGGTGCGGAACAACAACGGGGGCACAAGTGCCGCTACTGCAGCCACCAAGATGGAAACGAGGAAACCAATGATTGACCACTTGTAGGGCTTGGCAAACTGCGCCACGCGTTTCATCGACGAACTGCGAACTTTTATTCCCTCAATGGCCTTTGCATCACCGGGAAGCATTCCGTGAGGGCCCATTCGCATGGTGTCAGGCTAAGCCCGTGAGAGCTTTACTCGTCTATTTAGGCTTGATCACGTGGTGTTCGTTGAGTAATTTCAAGAACTCGCTGAAGTCTTGAGGAAACTCGATCTGTTCCATAGTTCATCCTGCGCAGTTCTAGGCCGTGTTGCAAGCGGGCAAGTGGGGTCTGAGTAAACCAATATTCCTTGTCAGATTGTGAAGCTTCTGCAAACGACCCAACAACCTCGATCGGCCGATTAATCACATATTCATTGTACCGATTGGGTCTCGCACTGGCAGGCGAATAGAGAGCCACCTGGGCTCTCGTAGGCTGGCTGAATGACCTTTCGCCCCCTCGCCATTGCGGCAACGCTTGTTCTCACCGTTTCGGCATGTGGCAACGCATCCTCTTCAAGCGACACCACTACAAACACACTTGACACCACAACAGAATTTGTCGTCAACCCCATTGTGTGGACAGCCTGCGATGGCAGCACAAACCCCGAAGTGGAATGCGGCAATATCGAAGTGCCGTTTGACTACGCAGACCCCGAGCAGGGCTCTTTCGTTCTCTTCGTCAAAAAGCACAACGCTGCGAACCCTGCAGACCGCATTGGCTCAATGATGGTGAACCCAGGCGGCCCGGGGTTTGGCGGCAGTTCACTTGCCGACGACGCGCAGTACTACTTCAGCCAAGACCTCATCGACCATTTCGACATCATTGCGTGGGACCCGCGTGGCACCGGTGAGTCAACGCCGGCAGTTGATTGCGTTGACACTTTCGACGAATACTTCGGTTTAGATTCACCACCTGAAACACCGGATGAAAAGCAGGCACTCATCGACGCATCGCAAGCCTTTAACGACAAGTGTGCAGAAAACTCTGGCACCATCCTTCCGTACATCAGCACACAGGCAAGCGCACAAGACATCAACAGTTTGCGGTTAGCACTCGGCGAAGAAAAGATTTCATACTTTGGCTTTTCCTATGGATCCGAATTGGGAACCACCTGGGCAACCATGTTTCCTGACACCGTTCGCGCAATTGTTGTAGACGGCGCAGTGGACCCAACCGCAACTTCGATACAAGAAGGAATGAACCAAGCCAAGGGTTTTGAAGGTCAGCTTTCAACGTTTCTGAAACAGTGCAGCGAGAGAATAACCTGTGAATTTCACAACGGTGGTAAAGCCGAAGAAGCATTCGACCAACTGGTGCTCGACATTGATGCCACACCTTTAGAAGTGTCAAAGAATCGCACACCAGTAACACAAGGAGTGTTGTTTACTGCCGTAGCCCAAGCCATGTATTCCGACTACTACTGGCCACAACTGAGTGAAGCTCTGAGTGGTGCACAAAAAGGCGATGGCACTGGCATTTTGCAGTTATATGACGACTATTACCAGCGCAAAGAAGATGGAACATATGGCAACGAGCTTGAAGCGTTCCTTGCCATCTCCTGCCTCGATGATCCGGGGGCGTCCAGCGTTGAAGATGTTGACTCACATATTGAAGACTTCATTGCTGCGGCGCCACGACTTGGTGGAAACTTTGCCTACGGCTACTCGTGTGCATTGTGGCCAGTTAAGCAAGCAGCAAAAGTAACCATCACGGGCAAAGGCGCAGGCCCAATTGTTGTAGTGGCCACTACCGGCGACCCAGCAACGCCCCTTAATTCAACACGAAAAATGGCCACAGCCCTTGAACAAGGCGTCATCATTATCGTGAACGCCAACCAACACACGGGTTATGGCGCAAACAATTGCGTAGTCAAAGCAGTAGATGACTACCTCATCAAACTTAAGGCCCCCTCAAATGAACTCACATGTAAGAGTGACCAATAAGGCAAAACCGCCTACCTGGGTTCAGCAAGGGTTTATCTGCGTATAAGAAACAAGAATTCCTGCGTCCCTCTTCACCAAAGTTGCAAGGCGCCCTCTTCCTGGATTCATTTCAACAAGTACATTAGGAACAGCTGAATCAGAGGAGCAAAATACGAAGGCCTCATCAACTGCTTTCACCTTTTTGCCAGTTGCTTTCAAAATCATGCCTTCCCATTCATAAGAACGAAGGTTTCGACCACGTGCACTGAATTGATCTGTGTTGTCTCTAATCATGAGTACTGAGTTATCTTCCAAATTTGCTGCGCTAAAACTATGCAAAATACTTTCTTGCTTCAAGTAATCAACGTAATAGCCAGTCATAAATGTAAAATTCAAAAGAATACAAAAAGACATTAAAGCTCGATAAGAAAGTTTTTTCGCATAGCTATTGATCTCACCAACAAGCCCAACTAGGACAAGAGAGATTCCTAATCCGTGCAATAGCTGCGATCGAGAGTCCCAACTGCTTGACCGTGGAACCAGGAACTGCAACCATTCAGACAAATCAACCAATCGACCAGCTGCAAAATAGGCAACTGAACCAAAGCTAATTGCAATCATTCCCAGTGACACAAGAAGTGCGCTTTCAAAAGGAAGATGTTTTTTCATTGCCTTTCGGATAATAAATAAACCGATTACAAATGAAGCTAAAACCAACAATGCTGCTCGAATCAATCCATTTAATTGCGGTGTGAAATAGTCAGTTCGATTAGTTGATGGTTTCCAAATTAAGCGAGAAACGATCAGATAGTAAGCGGGGGCGAAAAGAATCATCGAGGCTTTTATCCACACCATCTTTGTAAATCGTTTTTGTCTATTCCATTCCAAAAATACAAATCCCAAAATTGGCAGAGTAAAAAATGGGATCACTGAAGTCGTATAAAAACTGAAAAAGAAAACGATAAACGATGCAGCAACAGTGATCTTCCTCTTGCTTAGCAGCATTAACCAAGCGACAAAAAATAACAACACTGAAATTGAGTACGGCAGGATGATCATCGCAGCCCTTGCACTATTTATAGGCAACACGAGCGAAAAAAGCGTAATTCGCTGATTCACTGATGGCGACCAAATTTGTAGCCGTTTCAATATATGGAAAATCAAAACTCCAACTGCAAAATATATTGCAAGCGACAGCAAATGAAACGCAATAGGGTTATTTCTCAACAGAAATTCAATTACCGCATGAACATATGGTGGAAATCCCTCCCCAAGCCAATAGGTTCGTCTTTCAGATGCAGACATGGAGAAATAGATCATCCAGTCATCCCAAAAATATGCTTGAAGAAACAGAACTGCCGGCGCCCACGCCGCAAAATACAATAAACCTGCTACTTTCCATGGAAACTGATCTGAATTCTTCGGCATTAAGTTTCTGCTAAATGACATACAGGAAGCCTAGTTTCCTGGATTAGCCTGTGAAGTAATGGAAGAAATCACCTACGAATCAGAATTACTCGGAATAATCATCCGTAATTCATACTCAAATTCAGGTATTCATTTTTTTACTCCACAATCCTCTTCGCAGCAATTGGGGTACATGAATCGCCCAGCCGGATATCAAGTAATCCCGCATCGTCATCTTGCAAATCCAAGAAAAGTGGAAATGACACAAGAAACCTTATTCATACGTTCAGGAAAGGTTCGCGTTGACTTTTATTCAGGCGATCAAACCTATATAAAGAGTGCCATTTTGACTCAAGGCGATGTTGTTCTGCTTGCTGGTGGCGGTCATGGACTTGAAATGCTTGAGCCTTCCGAAATTATTGAGGTCAAGCAAGGGCCGTATGATGCAGACAAGGACAAAATTCGTTTTCAGTCCTATGACGGTCCAATTGTTTTGTGAAAGTTCCAGTTAATCGGCCGCTCTTAAACGGCAATGAATCTGCCTACCTAATGGAATGTATTTCTACAGGTTGGATATCTTCCGAAGGTCCATTTGTATCAAAATTTGAATCTGAATTTGCCGCAAAAGTTGGTCGGGAGTTTGGCATAGCTGTTTCAAATGGCACGGCAGCACTCGACATCGCATTCGAACTTATAGATCTTCAACCCGGTGATGAAGTAATCATTCCTGCATTCACAATCATTTCCTGCGTTCATCAAATTATAAGACGAGGAGCCATCCCTGTTCTCATTGATTGTGATTCCAACACCTGGAATATGGATACTGCACTAATTGAAAGTCGCATCTCCACGCGCACGCGCGCAATTTTAGTTGTCCATATTTATGGTCTCCCTACGAATATGGCCGATATAGAACGCATTACCCAGCAGCATGGACTTTTCCTCATTGAGGACGCCGCTGAAGCACACGGACTTTCTTTTGATGGTCGTCCTTGTGGAAGTTTTGGGGACGTCAGCACTTTCAGTTTTTATCCCAACAAACTCATCACCACTGGCGAAGGTGGAATGCTGGTCACCAACAATCCCGAACTGTCCAACCGAGCAAAAGCATTGCGAAACCTTTGTTTTTCCCAACCTCGTTATGTCCATGAACAGTTGGGATGGAATTACCGTATGACCAATATTCAAGCCGCAATCGGAGTTGCGCAACTAGAACGTTGGGATGAATTCCTGGCACGCAAGAAGGCAATTGGAGCCAAATACAATTCCCTGCTTTCAGGGCTTGATCAAATTCAACTTCCTCTTTCCTCAACTCAGCATGCTGAGAATGTTTATTGGGTCTATGGCATTGTCATGCGGAATGATGCAGATGGCAACACGATGAGTGAGTTACTCGCCGCAAAAGGTATCGGTACTCGAAACTTTTTTTGCCCCATGCACTTGCAGCCAGCCTTACTCCGCCAGGGTCTCTTTGCACAAGAGTCGTATCCAAGTGCTGAATTCTTGTGGAAATACGGTATCTACCTGCCAAGCGGAGTGGGCATTACCGACGAAGAGATTGAGTATGTATCTCATAGTCTCAACTCTGTACTTGCAAACTTGGCACCGGGAAAGTTTTTATGAGCTCTGTATTTAAGCGATACGCAGAAATTTATGATGCAATTTATTCCAACAAAGACTACGTATCTGAATCCACATATGTTTCAGATCTCGTCGAAGGATTGAGTAATAAGACCCTGTTAGACATTGGCTGCGGTACGGGTCGATACTCTGAAATTTTTGCACAAACAGCTAAATCCGTGACTGGAATTGACTTCAGCGAAGAGATGATCGACATTGCCAATAGTCGTAAGCAAAAGCTTCCGCAATCTCTTCAAAACAAACTTCAGTATCAAGTTGGTGATGCATGCACGTTTACTTCTTCCACAACTTTTGATGTTGTGTCCTCCATGTTTCATGTCGTCAATTATCAAACTTCAAACGCAAACCTCGAAGCTTTTTTTAGCACTGCGTACAAAGCCCTTAAACCGGGAGGGCAGCTAGTTTTCGATTTCTGGTATGGCCCAGGAGTTTTATTTGATAAGCCTGCTGCACGAATAATTGAAGTGAAGACCAACGAATACGAAATAGTTCGAAAAGCAACTCCAAAACTACGCATTAACGACAATTGTGTTGACGTAACATACGACCTCAAAGTTCAATACCAAGATGACTCGTTAGAACCGGTTTCATTTACCGAAACTCACTCCATGAGATATCTCTTCGTTCCTGAATTAGAATTTTTTTCGCGCGATAAATTTATTATTGAAAACGCACACGCCTGGCGCACACACACTGACCCTCAGGAAAGCGATTGGTCTGCTGTGTGTATTATGCGTCGGCTTTAATTCGACGCCGATACCTAAGAGGTACCAAAAGTACACGTAAATACGGTAATCCACTTCTGAGAATTTCAAATGCCGTGGTTCCAGTTTTAGAAGTTCCTTGCAGGCGAACCAAAATCTTGTAAGGAATCTCAATGATTGTCTTATTTGACTTATGAACTTCATACATTAAACGAGGAAAATAATCCCCATAGGTGCCACGAAGCGGATATCTCTTTAAAAAGCTACGCGGTCCAAGTGCAAAGCCACTGGTGGCATCTTTACAACATTTTCCAAGTGCAAGATACAAAAGTTGATTAAGCGACCAACTCAAAACAACCGCTAAAAATGAGTCTTCAGTGTTGTGCAAATTTTTGGCTGCCTGCAAAAAGCCCAATGGGCCGACTCTGCTCGCACCTTTTACGAAGCCGCCTTCGGCAAATCGCGAGGCAATCACGATGGATTCACTTGGACTTACAGATTTCTGCCAAGCATCTAACAATTCAGACAAGACATCTGCAGTCATTGATCCATCGGCATCCATCCACGCAACGAGTTCATTACTCGCAGCATTTATTCCTATTTGAATGGATCGTGGTAACGACTTCTCAATTGGTTTACGAAAAATTCCAATAATTGACGAATATTTATTTGCCAAATCGTCAAGTACCTCGCGCGTATCGTCAGTTGATCCATCGTCAACGACGATTACTTCCAATTTTAGGACTCGCGATTCCAAGGTCTTAAAAAGAGACGGAATAAGCACCTTAAGATTTTCGGCCTCATTAATTGTCGGCAAGATAACCGAAAGTGAAGTCTTGCCCATGATCTGAGAAGTCTAGCGGTGCTTCAGCGATAGCTGCGGGGCATCAGGAGTGCGCCAATTTGCTCCATACTGATTTTCTATTACTTGTTCAGAGTTGTCAGGTATCGGAAAGTAGAACGAAAATATTTTTCCTTTTCGCTTCTGAACCAAATCAATGCTGCAATCAAATGCTTGCCCGGAGGCATTGATGTGTCGAAAAATCGTCAATGCTTTTGCGCTGCCAGCAATAATTGGTCGATACACCATGATGTCAACGTGAGGAGTGCGCCACTTTGTAAACACGATTTTGTCTGGGTGATGCACGTAGGCAGCATCTCGTTCGAAACCAATTTGAGCAAGTTGCGGCATGAGTTCAAGCAACTTTTGCTCATCATTTTCAAAAATGCCCAAATCAATATCACCTGGCCGCCCCGCGAAAGCTTCTTGCCTGACAGCACCTAAAAGAGTTCCACCCGATAGGAAGTACGGAATTCCATTGTCATCAAGAAGTCGGGTGAATCGAAGTAGATTCTCCAACGCTGACACTTGCTTTACAGGTATACCTTGTCCAACATATTTCAGTGAATGAATGAACGGCGCAAGCTTTGGAAACAAAACTCTGCCCCTAGACTTTATTAATTCACAAACTTGTCTACGCCAATCCATACTCGTTACTTTGCACCACGCTCCTGTTTAACTTTTTCAAACGCTAGTAGCACTGCGTCTCCACAAACATCTACCGACATTGATCCATCTATCACAAGGTGCAATTCCGGATTACCGGGGAATTGTGGCGAGAAATCCTTTCCGACAACTGGACCAGACTCGGAAACACTTCGAGAATATATTCCACGCGAGTCTCGTGAAATTAAGAGTTCCATAGAAGCATCTAAAAAAACCTCTACATAACAATCAATGTTTTCGCGCATCCAAGATTGAACTCCTGAATATAGGCCAATGGACGAAATCACCACTGTGGGTCCTTGACTTGCAATTAGATGTGATAGTCGTGCATACGACAAAGCCAATTTTTCACGGTCTGACTGATCGTAACTCGCTCTCTGATTGAGGGCGTCACGCAAATCATCTCCATCAAGATGAACAACGGTTTCACCACTCTTCCTCAACTTTTCAATAACATATTTGGCAGTGGTCGT
>Ga0315906_10008818_pt1 | contig 12052 bp, 8 predicted proteins | sample LakEriMetagenome_4_FD_203526 | JGI IMG/M metagenome (GOLD analysis project Ga0315906, IMG submission 203526) | Freshwater fungal communities from buoy surface, Lake Erie, Ohio, United States - Buoy 2 MA122 | ecosystem: Environmental > Aquatic > Freshwater > Lake > Lake biofilm | place: USA: Lake... | reverse complement strand
GAATGGAAGCGGGTAGATCTGCGTTCGTTCCAACCGGGCAAGTTCCGTCTGGTCGAAGCAGCTCCCCTCTCGGCCCAGTTTCAGTCGCTGATGGACACCCGCGCCGAGTTCGCCGGGATTGTCACGCATGTCGATGGACACCGGGTGGAATCACGGCTCGACCCCGCACTGGCCTCCCGTGGTGTTCTCTTTGGCAGTCTGCACGAGTTGGCTCAGACCCACGGCGATCTGCTGAAGGCGAAGCTTTTCTCAGCAGTGCGTCCCGATGCGGATCGCATGGCGGCGTGGCATGCGGCCTTCCTCACCGGGGGAACCGTGCTGTATGTTCCCCGCAACGTCGAGTTGAAGGCCCCGCTGTACAGTTTGATCGGTCTCGATCAGGCGGGGGCTGCTGATTTCAGCCACACCCTCGTAATTCTCGAAGACGGCGCTCAGGCGACGCTGTTGGAAGAGACCGCCTCCACCACCGCCGACCGGCCCGGACTGCATGTCGGCTCGGTGGAACTGCTGGTGGGACAAGGGGCCCGGTTGCGCTATGTTCAGTTGCAGAACTGGAATCAGCAGACTTTTCACTTCGCCCATCAGATGGGACGGGTGGCAAGGGATGCTTCATTGCAGTGGACTGTGGGGGGCATTGGATCGCGGCTGGCGCACGTGCATCAGGACGTGGTTCTGGATGGTCCCGGAGCGTCGGGCGAGGTCAATGGCTGTACCTTCGCCACCGACCGCCAACTGCTCTCGTACTACACCCAGCAGACCCATCGTGCCGTCAATACCCGTAGCGACCTGCTGTACAAGGATGTGCTGCGTGACGAGGCGCGCGTGGTCTGGCGGGGTATGATCCGGGTTGATCCGGGGGCCCAGCAGACTGACGGCTACCAGCGCAACGACAGCCTGCTGCTCAGTCCGGAAGCCAGGGCCGATTCGATTCCCGGGTTGGAAATCGAAGCCGATGATGTCCGCTGCACCCATGGCTCAACCGCTGGCCGGGTCGATGAAGACCAGATCTTCTATCTGATGTGCCGGGGGATCTCGCGGTACGAAGCAATGCACATGATCGTGGAAGGGTTCTTTCACTCCATCTACGATCGCATCGCCGTCGATGTGGTCCGTGAAACCCTCAGTCGATCGGTGGAGCGCAAGCTGGGAATCGGTCTCTAGCAATTCCCCCCTTTCCCGGCGACTTGCCAAGGCGAACACTTGGTCCAAGTGCCGTCAGGACGGGGAGGGAAGAGTCCCGTCCATCCCAGCCGTTCCTTCCCACTGGATGTCTTCTCGCACGAGTGGACGAGTCTGCCTGAAAGTTTCGAGTGATGAACGATTTTGTCCCCGTTGCGTGGCTGCATGACTTTGGTGCCAGCGACCGTCTGTCGCTGGTTTTTGACGACCGGGCTGTGGTGGTGTTTCGCATCGGCAACGACGTTTATGCCGTCGAAGATGTCTGTTCGCACGACGGGCAACCGCTGACTGACGGGCCGGTGTTCGAAGGGGCGGTGGAATGCCCCCGTCACGGAGCCCGGTTTGATTTGAAGACAGGGCGTCCCCTCTGCATGCCCGCGATTGAGCCGATCAAGGTCTACGAGGTTCAGGTCTCGGGGGACCAGATCCTGTTGAAGGTGCCGTAATGTCCGACTCCACTCTTCCGCTCCCTGTCACCACTCCCGGCCCTGCCGCGTCCTCATGTTGCAGCAGTTCGGCCCCGTTGGCCGCCGCGGGAGCCGCAACGACGTCTGGCAGTTGCTGTTCCACTCCGGCCGCCGGTGAGTCGCCCCCCGCCGCCCCACCCAGCGAGGGAGATCTGCTCGACGCCCTGCGGAAGGTGATCGATCCCGAGTTGATGATCAATGTGGTCGATCTCGGACTGGTGTACGCGATTGTACTCGATGGGTCGACCGCCAAAGTGGAAATGACTCTGACCAGTCCGGCGTGCCCCGCGGGTCCCCAGATCGTTCAGCAGTCGAAACAGTCGCTGGAGGGTGTTCCGGGAATCAGCACGGCTGAAATCAAGCTTGTGCTGAGTCCCCCCTGGACACCTGACCGGATGACCGACGAGGCGCGCGACCAACTCGGTATTTTTTAGGGCTGACGGTTGCAGGGGATTCAGAAATCGGAACCCGGGTTGTCCTTTGGGGTGATCTGGTCAGGCTGACTGGTCTCTCTGCGCGCCCCAGTGCCTGACATCAGTGCCGGAAACGGGTGAAATCCATGGTTCCCGGTGCTCCCTCCGCGCACCGTTCCGGCAGCACAACGATTTCTGCGTTGGTGGTCGAGACACTGGCCGATTTTGTCGGAGTCTGTTAAATCCCCCATCCCGTCCTCCCCAGTGTTTCCCAGGATCCCCGAGTCCGGAGTTGCTATGCCCCGTCCCGCCCAGGTGCTTCCTTTCGATCGCAAGGCCGCTGTGGATCGGGTTCTCCGGTTGATGGAGATTCCCGGGAAAAGCTGCGAAGAGGGACAGGTGGTCCAGCATATTCGCGGTCAGTTGCTGGAGGCGGGATACGCCGCGGACCAGATCACCATCGACGAGGTGCATCGCGAGAGCCCGGCCGGAGGTGAGGTGGGCAACCTCATTCTCAATCTCCCGGGAACCCTCAAGGCTCCCCGCCGGCTCTTGATGGCGCATGTCGACACCGTTCCGTTGTGTGTCGGCTGCAAGCCGGCTTTGAAGGGGAACGTGGTGAAGTCGAAAGACAAAACCACCGCTCTGGGGGCCGACGACCGCAGCGGAGCGGCCGTCTTGCTGACGACGGCCATCGAACTGGCCCGGCAGAAGTTGCCCCATCCGCCGATCACGTTTTTCTGGCCGGTGCAGGAAGAGATCGGCTTGCTGGGGGCCAGGTTCGTCAATCTCAAGCATCTGGGGAGCCCCAAGCTGGGTTTCAATTGGGATGGGGGCTCGGCGGCTCTGGCGACCATCGGAGCGACAGGGGCCTACGATCTGTTGATTGAGATCGAGGGGCTGGCCAGCCATGCGGGGGTGCATCCCGAAGAAGGGGTCAGCGCGATTGCAATTGCCGGCCTGGCGATTGCCGACCTGCAGAAAAATGGCTGGCATGGGTTGATTCTCAAGGGGAAATCGACGGGTACTTCCAACCTGGGGATCATCCACGGTGGGGACGCCACCAATGTCGTGACACCCAAAGTGGTCCTGCGCGGGGAGGTCCGCAGTCACGATGCCAAGTTTCGGAAGAAGCTGGTGGCCGAGTTTCGTGCGGCGTTCGAACGGGCCGCGGAGGAAGTGCGGAACACGGCAGGGCAGGGGGGGAAAATCCGGTTCACCGCCACCCTCAAGTACGAGTCGTTCAAGCTGACGGCGACCGAGCCGTGCGTCCGTTCGGCCCTCGGGGCGATCGCCCGTCTCGGGCTGAAAGGGGAAACCAAGATCAGCAACGGCGGGCTGGATGCGAATTGGCTTTCGAGTCGCGGACTCCCCACGGTGACCTTGGGGAGTGGTCAGCAGCACGTGCACACGGTCAATGAAACGCTGCAGCTCGACGATTATCTGAACGGGTGTGCAATTGCCCTGTTGTTGGCGACAGGAGAAGTGTGAGCGTTTTCCGTGTAAGGAATTCTGGAAAGGGTCCACGCTGGGGGGGGATCGGAACGCGGGTGTCTCCCTTCGTGCTGTCCGCCAGTGTTTTCCCGAATTCCTTGTCCCACTCCATTTTCCGGCCATTGCCGGGTCGCTAGAATTCCTTCGGTTTTCTTTGAGGATCAGAAGACAACCTGTTGACCGGCGGACTGCTCCGCGATCAGTCTCGACGTCCCAACTGCCCATTCAGCATGACGCCCACCACCTCCCGCATCGACGAAGCCCTGCAGCGCTTTCGGCAGGAGGTGAACGCGGAATTGAGTCGCCTGATGGAACCCCAGACGGGGATTCCCGACCGGCTGTTGGAAAGCATGAGTTACAGTCTGCTGGCGGGGGGGAAGCGTTTGCGGCCCCTGTTGGTGTTGCTGGCCTGTGAGACCTGTGGGGGAGATCGTGCCAGTGCTCTCCCGGCAGCTTCTGCTCTTGAGATGATCCATACCTACTCCCTGATCCACGACGATCTCCCGTCGATGGACAATGACGACTACCGTCGGGGCCGCAAGACGAACCACGTGGTCTACGGTGAAGCGCTGGCGATTCTCGCGGGTGACGCCTTGCTGACACAGGCGTTCGAGGTCGTTGCCCGCGATGTGCGTCCGCCGGAAGTTGCGGCCCTCTGCTGTCTGGATCTGGCCCGGGCGGCGGGAGCGGCAGGGATGGTGGGGGGCCAGGTGGCCGACCTCGAAGCCGAAGGGAAAGTTCTGGGCTCGATCGATGAACTCGAAGCCATCCATCGTCGCAAGACAGGGGCCTTGCTGGAATGCAGTCTCTCGTTGGGGGCCCGCATTGCACAGGGGACCGAAGAGCAGCGGCTGTCCCTGACCCATTACGGCCGCTGTCTGGGCTTGGCGTTTCAGATCACCGATGATCTGCTCGACGTACGCGGAACGCAGGTCGCGACTGGCAAGGGAGTGGGGAAAGATGCCGCCCGCGGCAAGCAGACCTATCCCAGCCTGATGGGAGTTGAGGCCAGCCAGATGCGGGCGGAGTTGCTGGTGGCCGAGGCGGTCGAATCGCTGGCGATGTTCGGCGAGCGTGCCCGGCCACTGGAAACCTTGGCGCGATTCGTACTCGATCGCGATCACTGAGAGACATGCAGCAAGGACACGACATGCAGAGCGAGCTCCTGTCGAAACTGTCATCCCCCAGGCAACTGCGCGGGATGACCCACGAGCAACTGGTGCAGCTCGCCGGCGAATTGCGCGAAGCCCTGTGCGAGGTTGTCTCGCGCCGTCCCGCCCACTTCGCCAGCAATCTGGGGGTCGTCGAACTGGCAATTGCCCTGCACGTCGTCTTCGACTTTTCGCGTGACAGGCTCATCTGGGACACCGGGCACCAGATCTATCCCCACAAGTTGCTGACCGGCCGGTTCAACGAATTCATCTCGATCCGCGAAAAGGGGGGCCTCATGGGCTACCCCAATCCCGCCGAGAGCGACTACGACCTGTTCATGACCGGGCATGCCGGGGCCAGTGTCTCGACCTCGCTGGGGCTCAAGGCGGGGGACGACCTGCTGCGTGAAGACCGCCATAGCATCGCCGTCATTGGTGACGGGGCCCTCCCCTCGGGCGTCGTCTTTGAGGCGTTCAACAATGCGGCGGGTCTCGACAAGGATCTGCTGGTCATCCTCAACGACAATAAAATGGGGATCTGTCCCCGTGTCGGTGGGCTGGCCCAGTATCTCGACAAGTTCCGTACCTCCGATTTCTATGGTGAACTGAAGAAAGACGTCAGCTGGGTGCTCAACCGCGTCCCGTTGGTTGGCGACGCCATGGAGCGGGTCCTGATCAACGCCAAGGAAGGGGTCAAAGCCTCCCTGCAAGGCGGAATGCTCTTTGAAGAGCTGGGCTTCCGCTACGTCGGCCCCATCGACGGACACGATCTCAAGTCACTGCGGGAGCATCTCGAGCTCTGCAAGACACTCAAAGGTCCGGTACTGCTCCATGTCTTCACCGAAAAGGGACATGGATTCCAGCCCGCCGAGAACGATCCGGTCACCTATCATGCTCCCACGCCGTTTGAACGCTGCGAAGATGGCAGCGTGACCCACCGCAAGGGGGGGGGTAAGCCCGCGTATACCGACATTGTCAGTGCGGCGATCCTGCGGCAGATGGAAATGAATCCCAAGGTGGCGGTTCTGACCGCCGCCATGTGCGAGGGAAACAAACTGCAGAAAGTGCGTGACACCTTCCCCGACCGGTTCTTTGACGTCGGCATCTGCGAGGCCCACGCCGTCGCGTTCGCCGGGGGGATGGCCAAGGCGGGGGCCCGCCCCATCGTCGACATCTACAGCACCTTCCTGCAGCGCAGCTTCGACCACATCTTCCAGGAAGTCGCCCTGCAGAACCTGCCGGTCGTCTTCTGCCTCGATCGCGGCGGTGTTGTGGGGGCCGACGGCCCGACCCACCACGGAGCCTACGACAACACCTACATGCGGGTCTTCCCCAACATGGTGGTGACCGCCCCGGGTGACGAACTCGATGTCGCTCCGCTGCTCGATTTCGCGCTGTCGCATTCTGGACCGGTCTCGGTCCGCTATCCCAAGACCAATGCCGAACGGGTCGCCCGCGACCTCGCCCCCGTCGAACTGGGGAAGGCGGAAGTGCTTGACTGGGGACGTGATGGGGTCATCGTGGCCTATGGGACCCTGCTGACCACCTGTGCCCAGGTGGTCGAGTCGCTGCGGAACGAAGGTCTCGACGTCGGCCTGATCAACGCGCGGTTTCTCAAGCCGCTCGACACCCGCACCATACTCAAGGCGGTCGGCCAATCGCCGTTTGTTCTCACCATTGAGGAAGGAACGCTCGAGGGAGGGTTTGGCTCGGCGGTTCTTGAAGCGGTCAACGCCGCGGGACTGCGGACCGATCACATCCGTCGTCTCGGCCTCCCCGACCGCTATATCGAGCACGCCGAACGCTCCGAACAGCTCCGCGACCTCGGCCTCGACTACGAGGGAATCCGGGCTGCGGTTCTGGAGGCAGCCCAGCGCGGTCCGTCTACAGGTGCCGCGACCCGGTCGGTGGCGGGGACCCCGGTGGGTGCCCAGGCCCGCTAGGCCGGTTCTCTTCTCACGATCATTTTTGAGGCCCCTCTGGTGGCCCTTTCTCCCGCGTCCCGTCGGTCGCACCGGCATTCTGGGTGACTCGATGAACCACGCCGGGGGACTGTTGGCCGAAACGCTCGCCGAGGCCCGTCACATCCTCCGCCTCGGCACTCCGGCGATCTTCGCCCAGCTCGCCTATTTCTCGATGCGGGTGGTAGACACCGTCATGGCGGGGCAGCTGGGGCCCGAACCGCTGGCCGCAATCGCGCTTGGTGGCAGCCTCTGGATGCCCCTCGCCGTCATGGGAATGGGGGTCTTGCTCCCCGTCTCCCCCAGTGTCGCCCAGGCGGTTGGAGCCGAGCGCATCGATGATTGCGGGCATTACCTGCGGCAGGGACTCTGGCTCAGCCAGGTTGTGGCGCTCTTGCTGGCCCTCGCATTCGCCGCTTCGCCGCAGATTCTCGCGCTGTTCGGGGTCGATCCGGGTTTGATCCCTCTGTCGTCCCAGTTCCTCATGTCGCTGAGCTGGGGACTGCCAGCCCGCATGGCGTTTGTTGTGCTGCGGGGTTTCACTGAAGGAACGGGACATACCCGCCCCATTCTGTGGATCAGCATTGTCGGAACACTCGCCAACATCGGCCTGAATGAACTGCTGATGTACGGGCATTGGGGATTCCCGGCGCTCGGGGCTGTCGGCTGCGGTTATGCCACCGCACTGGTCGACGTACTGATGGCGCTGCTGCTGGGGCTCTGGGTCACCTTTCATCCCGACCTCTCCCGGTACACCCCCTGGAGCCGGTGGGAATGGCCCCAGTGGAAGCCGATCGTTCACTTCCTGGCTGTCGGATTGCCCATCTCCGTCAGTCTGCTGATGGAGGTGAGCTGCTTCGGGGTGGCGGGACTGTGGCTGGGTCAATTTGGTCCCACCGTCGTCTCGGGGCACCAGATTGCGCTCAATCTCGCCTCGCTGACCTTCATGGTTCCTCTCGGACTGTCGATCGCGGTCAGTGTCCGGGTGGCCCAGTTTGTCGGGGGCCGCGAATTTGACCGCGCCCGGCGGGCCGGGCAGACCGGGGCCATCCTCTGCGGCGGCATCATGCTGGTCGCCACGCTCGCGTTCTGGTTCGCCCCCCACGTGTTTGTCGGCTGGTATACCTCGGATGAAGCAGTGCTGAACCTCGGGAGCCAACTGCTGGTGCTGGCGGCTCTCTTTCAGTTTTTTGACGGCCTGCAGGTCGCGGCGACAGGTGCCCTCCGGGGACTCAAGCAGACCCGCAGCACCATGGTCATCAACACCATCGCCTACTGGGGACTGGGGCTGCCCCTCGGTGCCTGGCTGGGGCTGTATCTGAAGTGGGGGGCTCCAGGGTTCTGGCTCGCCTTCAGCGTCGCCATCGGGTTCGCGGCGGCCTTGCTGAACTGGCAATTCCACCAGTATTTCGTCCGCTTGCCCGAAGCGCCACCCCCTCTGGCCCCGGCCAACCCGCTGCCGTCATGACTCCCGCCAGCCAGTTGCGAACCCTGATCGCGTGGGCCTGCCTGCTCGAAGTCCGGGCTCCCAAACCGGGCAATGTGCATCCCGAAGCCCGCTTTGACGATCTCGACTGGGGCGATTTCGTCCGCTCGGCCCACGCCATCGCCCCGGTCCTGGCCACGGCTGCCGAACGCGGCGTCGGAGCGGCCGTCCGCGATGCCGTGGCCACCACGCGACAGGTCGCCCCCAGCAACACCAATCTCGGCATCGTGCTGCTGCTGGCCCCGCTGGCGGCGGCCGCGGCCCGGGGACCGCTGCGCGAACAACTCGAACCGGTCCTGGCCGGTCTGTCGCAGCACGATGCCAGACTGGTCTATGAGGCGATTCGCCTTGCACAACCAGGCGGGCTGGGGACGGCCCCCGAGGGAGACGTCGCGGCCATCCCGCCGGGAACACTCCGCGAGATGATGCGCCTCGCCGCTCACCGCGACTCCATCGCTGCCGAATACGCCCAGAGCTTCCCCCTCACGCTCGACCATGGGTTGCCGCTTCTGGAGGCCCGTTGGCCAGGTGGTCTGGCCGATCCCTGCGAGGCAATCGTCGGGCTGCAACTCGAACTGCTGGCCCGCGTCCCTGACACCCTCATTGCCCGCAAGTGTGGTCCCGCCGTGTCACAGGAAGCCACCAAACGGGCCCGCGAGGTGCTGGCGCGGGGCTGGCCAGTCACCCCGGAGGGACAGGTGGAGTGCGAGCAGTTCGATGCCTGGCTGCGTGCGGATGGCCATCGCCGTAATCCAGGGACCACCGCCGATCTCGTCGCCAGTTCGCTGTTCGCCTTCCTGCTGTCTCACCCGGATCGCATCGAGGCACTGCCTCCCGGCTGGTTCGAGGAACTTGCGCCGACGTCCCCAATCGCGGCTCGGGGACGATCCGAATTCTCCCCAGTTCCCCCAGACTGCCGGGAACCAAGTTCCAATTGACTCATCGGGGAATCCGGGATATTTGAGCACTCTCCGGAGACAGATCTGCCGGTGAGATTCTGACAACGGCTGGCCGGGAATTTCCCAGCTTCCCCGTTGGACTCGCGGAACAAGGAGGTTCCGTTGCCCTGGGTGATTGTCGCTGCCACGTTTGCCCTGTTTCAGGGATCGCTGATGCTGTTGTTTGCCTGGGAGCAACGACGGTTTCTGCGGTCTCGCGCCGCGGACCCGCTCCCCACAGGCGACCTTCCCCCGGTTCGGCTGATTATCCCCTGCCGCGGTGTGGATCCGCAGATGGAAGCCAATCTGCGGGCTCTCTTCGAGCTCGATTATCCCGACCTCGAACTCTGCTTCACGCTGGAGTCCCGCACAGATCCCGCAGCCGCGGTCATCGGACAGCTCCAGAACGAGTTCCCGCATCCGGTCAGAGTGGTCGCGGCGGGGTTGGCCGAGAACTGCGGCCAGAAAGTCCACAACCTCATGGCCGCCTGCCGTGAACCGCGCGGCGACCGGGAAATCTACGCCTTCGTTGATTCCGATGCACGTCCCCAACGGGAGTGGCTTCGACGTCTGGTTCAACGGCTGGCGAATCGCAAGGTGGCTGCGGTCACCGGCTACCGCTGGTATTCCCCCCCTTCGGGCAACTGGCCTGGCCGGGTGATTTCGGCCCTCAACAACACCGTATTGGGCATGCTGGGCCCGCATCAGTTGAATCTCGCCTGGGGAGGTGCCTGGGCAATCCGCTACGACACCTTCCGTCAGATCGGCCTGCCCCAGGCCTGGAGCGGCAGCCTCAGCGATGATCTCATCGTCAGCCGTCAATTGCAGACCCACCGGCTCAAGCTCGCGTATGAACCTCACGCCCTGGTGGTTTCTCCCGCGGTCTTTTCCTGGGGCGGCGTGGCCGAGTTTCTCCGACGGCAGTTCCTTGTGGTTCGCAATTACACCCCTCGCTGGTGGCATCTCGCCTTCTGGGGAGGAGCCTGCTCGCAGTTGGCCTTCTGGGGTCTGACAGCGACTGTGCTGGGGCGACTGGTCGCCGGAACCGAAGCGGCCTCCCTCGGATTCGCGCTGTTGGCGGTCTACCTGCTGGGGGTGGTTCGCTGGGCATGGACTCTGGGGGAGACCCGTCCGTTCATCCGCACGAACCTCGGCGAATACGACCTGGTCGCCCGGCTCAACACCTGGTTGTGGCCCCTGGTGGGTCTGGCAACCTGGTGTGCGGTCGTCTCGGCCGCCTGGGGCAAGACGATTGTCTGGCGGGGCATCCGCTACTCCATGGATTCTCCCCACCAGACCCGGGTCTTGTACCACGAGGGGCGTGAACAGGCGGCCCTCACTCCCGTGCCCCCCGGTGTTCCACCCACCGCACCCCGAACACAAAAGGCCGCTTGAGCCGCTCCGGCCAACGGAACTCTACCGGCCTGCTGCCGACATCCTTCTTCGACGCGACCACCCCGGTCCTTTTCGAGCTCCAACCATGCACATCATTCTCTGGGACACCCGACACGGCGGCGCCTTCAAGGATTTCGCCGGCGGTTTCGGCGTCGGCCAGTTCCGTGGCCACGGATTCCGCGAGAAGCTCATCGAGCGGCAATACACCAATGACTTCCGGGCACCTCCTCTGGCGTTCGGCTACCTCGCGGCTGGTTTTCGTGAGCGGGGCCACACCGTCGAGTACGCCCTCGAACAGGCGCAGTTGCCGCAGGCCGATCTCTACGTGCTCAACCCGGCCCTGATGACGCTGCCCCATGAGCTGGAGACGATCGCCGAGATCAACCGGCGTCATCCGCAGACACACGTGGTGGTGGTCGGCCAGGTCGCCAGCACGATGGCCGAGAGTTTCGCGGGGCTCAACTGCCGCGTTCTGCAGGGTGAACCCGAGCAGTTGCTCTGGAAGCTCGACGAGGTGCTGCAGACCAACCAGCAGGTGCAGTCGATCGGCACCGTGGCGAATCTCGACAGCCTGCCGTTTCCCGACTGGTCGGTCTTCCCCTACCAGAAATTCCGGGTCGGGTATGACTTCTGGAAGTTCCCCACCGCCTACATCCAGTCGAGTCGGGGCTGCACGCTCAGTTGCTCGTACTGCCCCTACATCATCCTCGAGAACAAGGTGCGCACCCGCTCGGCCGGACTGGTTGGCGAAGAACTGCGTCGCGGGATGGACCTGTATGGGTTCCAGTCGTTCAAGTTCCGCGACCCCTTGTTCGGCGCGAAGAAGAAGCACTTGCAGGAGGTGGCCGCCGAGATCGGCCGGCTGCCCCGCAAGATCCAGTTTTCGGTCGAGTCGCGCATCGAGCACCTCACCCGCGAGACGCTCGAGATGCTGCGCGATGTCGGGCTGACCAGTGTCACCGTGGGGATTGAGACCCCCAGCCGCGACACTTTGGTGAAGTACAAGCGGGCCCCGGTGAAGGGGGACAAGCAGGAACAGTTCGTCGACCTGTGCCGGGGGTTGGGGATCCGCGTGGTCTCCGGGTTCATGATCGGCTTTCCGGAAGACACCCGGCAGAGCATCCGCGAGGTGCTGCGGTATGCGAAGCAGGTCAACCCGTATGCCGCGAATTTCAACGTCTGCACCCCGTACCCCGGCACCGGATTCATCAACGAGATTCAGGACAAGATCGCCTCGCGCGACTGGAGCCGGTACGACGTCTACACCCCCAACCTGAAGTACGAGCACCTGACGACCGAAGAGGTGGCGCAACTGCACCGCGACTGTTTCCGGCAGTATTACTGGCGGTGGGCGTGGCTGCGGGGGAACTGGCAGTTCCTGCTCCCCCGGTTGAACGCCGCCCTCGCGTGGCTGTCATCGTGGTTCCAGCCCGGTTCCGGCACCCATCCGGATACCAACACCCCGGTGACTGCTGAAACTGCGTCCAGTTCTCCCACGGCGGCCCCGTCGAACTTGCTGCCGATTGTCGATGGCAACCCCCGGCCAGGGGACGCCTGCAGTGCACCCC
>Ga0315906_10008812_pt1 | contig 12058 bp, 13 predicted proteins | sample LakEriMetagenome_4_FD_203526 | JGI IMG/M metagenome (GOLD analysis project Ga0315906, IMG submission 203526) | Freshwater fungal communities from buoy surface, Lake Erie, Ohio, United States - Buoy 2 MA122 | ecosystem: Environmental > Aquatic > Freshwater > Lake > Lake biofilm | place: USA... | reverse complement strand
AGGAATTCAACAACGGCGTCCGCGGCGGCGAGGAAGTCACGGGGCTGACGGCCATCCCCGAACTGGAATTCATCCGCCAGGTGACCCGCTTCCAAGACCCGAAGACCGGTCAGCTCCTCGAGCCGCCGTTGCGCACGATGGAACGCGTCCGTCGCAGCGAATCACCCTACCCTGAGCTGCGGGCCTATCATCTCCAGGAATTCTTCCAGCTGGCTTCCGTCCGGCCTGACGTCTGGGGGCTGCTGTTCTCGCCTTCCGCGCAGCGCGACGCCGAACAGCTCCGTCGCATCACGCAGAACGACCTGCGGCCTTACGACTATCTGTTCAAGGACAAGTGGGCCCACGCCAAGGGCGACCTGCGCGCTTTCCTCGTCCGCCAGGGCGGACCCGGGTACGCCGAGGAAGCGCGCTTCTGGCGGGCGACTTTCGCCAATCTCCGCAGCCGCAGGCTCATCTTCGCCGGCATGGTCGGCCGGGACGGCCGGCCGGCCCTGCGCGAGTCGATCAAAGGCTCCGCGCTCTACGGGCTGGACAACGAAGGCAAGGCGACGGTGCTCTTCCGCGTGACCGAAACGGGCGAGATCAGCCGCGTCGCGGACGCCGCCCCCCTGTCGCCTCTCCTGCGCTATCCTGGCACGGTGGCCGAAGCCGCCGCCGCCGCCGGCATACCGACCGGGCTGCCGCCCCCCGAAGGCGGCTGGGAAACCCTGCTGCAAGGCCGCGACCTCTGAACCATGCCCCCCCCTGCCCATTTTCGTCTCCGCTGGAAAGGCGCCGTCACCGGTCCCTTCCCTCTGGCGCGCGTGAGCGAGATGCTGCGCGCGGGCGAGCTCAGCCTGCTGCACAACATCGAAGTGGACGGTCAGTGGCTGACGATCCGCGACTATTTCCGCATCATCGGCCTCACGCGGGCTCCTGCCGCCGTGCCGGCCGACGATCCCGGGAACGGCCTCGTCCCCCCTTCGCCTGGCGCCGAAGGCGTCCTGGAAGCGGTCCGACCGGTCGACACGCGGCAGCAAGCCGGCGAATCCTTGGAACGCGCGGTGCGCGAAGGCTACCTCTGGTGCGGATCGACCTTCCTCCTGCCGCCGCTCTTCGCCCTCGCCGTCTACGGGTGGCACGTCGTCGCGCCCGACGCTTCGCCGTTGTCGCTCTTCATCCTGCTGATCTTCACCACTGGTTCGGGCTGCTTCCTGCCCGTGGCCTTCGTCCGCCGCGTCGGCCGTCAGCTCGAACTGGAAGGACTGGGCGAGATCCGCCAGACGCAGGCCAGCCTGGCCCTCGCCTTGGCCTCCCTCGGTTTCGTGCTCTGGCTTTGGTGCTTCTGGATCCTGGTCCATCAGCGCCCTTGAACCCGCAATCGGCTTGACGAGGCCCGCGGGCTGGGGTGGACTGAGGGGACTCGGTCTTCGGTAGTGTAGCTCAGTTGGTTAGAGCGAGGGACTCATAAGCCCTAGGTCGGCAGTTCGATCCTGCCCACTACCACCACCGGGTAAGCCCTTTTTGGGTCAGGCCTTCAGGATCGCCGACGCCGGGATGTCCAGGCCGTCCTTCCACAGCGCCTCGAGGGCGTAGCTGCGACGGGTGTCTTCCCGGAACACATGGAAGAGGACGTCGAATGCGTCGACGACCGTCCAGCCGCTGTCGCGTTGGGACTCGGAACGGGAAGAGACGCCGGCTTCGTCGAGCGCCTGCTCGAGCGCGATGCGCAAGGCCCGCAGGTGCGGCTCGGAAGTGCCGGTCGCGACGACGAGGAAGTCGGCGACGGAGGAGATCTGGCCCATCTCAAGGACCCGGATGTCGACCGCCTTCTTATCGTCGAGCGCGCGGACCGCGGCGACCAGATGCCCCGGGAGCTTGGGCAGGACGACCATCGGCTTGGCGGCGGCCTTCTCGCCGCGGCTCTTGGCCTTCAGCGCCGGCACGGCGGGCAGGATCCGGCGCGCGGGGCGCGCCGCCGGCTTGGCGGACTTGCCGGCCGGCCGGACTTTGGCGGCGGGCTTACGGACGGCGGGCTTCTTGGTCTTCTTCTTGAGGGCGGACATGATCAGGCTTGGTAAAGGGAGCGCTCATCGATGTGGCGGGCGACCGCGAGGGGCAAGCCGTTTCGGGGCGAATCACCGCGTCGGAGGGCCTCGCGCAAGGCAGTGGAGGAGACCCGCACGGCCGGCGCCGTCAGCACCGTCAGGCGGATGACCGCCGCGAGGGAAGCCGGCGGCGCGGCCGGGAGATCGTCGCGCGACAAGACGGCGAACTCGAGGAGCCCGCAGAGCTCGACGACATCCTTCCATCGGTCTAGCCGGGCCAGCTGGTCGGCCCCCAGGATCCACACTCGGCGGGCGGCGGGAAACTCCTTCGCCAACTCGCGCGCGGTCTCGACGGACCAGCTCATGCCGGCGCGACGGATCTCGCGCTCGTCCACCACGGCCCACGGATGATCCGCGAACGCGAGCCGGCACATCGCCGCGCGGTCGGCGGCGGCGGCGACGGGAGCACCCGAACGGAGGGGCGCCTGCCCCGCCGGGAGGATGCGAACCTCGTCCAAGCCGAGCTGATCGTGCGCGGCCACGGCCGCGGCCACATGACCCGCATGCGGGGGATCGAAACTCCCACCCAGGATGCCCATGGCGAACGGCATGCCGCATTACGCCCGGACGCGCGAACCATGGCAACCCAAAGCAGGCTTGAGCCCGGACCCTTGGGCCGAGACACTGGGCTCATGGCGTCCGCCTCGCGCTTCCTCCCTCCCGGGTTCGACCCGGGCCAGACCGTGGTCGTGATCGCCGGCAAAGGCCGCTACCCCTCCCTGCTCGTCGACTGCGCCCGCGAACGCGGCGCGACGGTCAAGTTGGTGTCCTTCGAAGAGGAGACCGACCCGGCGCTCGTCGCGACCTTCGCGCCGGCCGACCGCCGCGCGGTCCCCGTCGGCAAGCTCGGCCAGCTGCTCGACGCGTTGAAGGAACTCGGCGCCGCGGGCGCCGTCATGGCCGGTCAGGTGACCCCGCGCAAGCTCTTCACGGGCATGGTGCCAGACCTCAAGCTCATCGCGCTGATGGCCTCGCTCAAGGAACGCAACGCCGAGACGATCTTCGGGGCGGTCTCCGCCGAGATCGAGAAACTGGGCGTGCGCATGCTCGACGCCCGCGCGTTCCTCGACGACCACCTCGCCGCGCCAGGCTGCATGACCGGGTGGACCTGCGGCATCGGCGACGACCAGCTCGCCTTCGGCGCGCGCATGGCCCGCGAGATGGCCCGGCTCGACGTCGGCCAGTCCGTGGTGACCGCCAAAGGCACGGTGATCGCGGTCGAAGCCTTCGAAGGCACCGACAACATGCTGCGACGCTGCGCGCAGACCGGCGGCAAGGAGATGCTGCTCACGAAGACCGCCAAGCATGCGCAGGACTGGCGCTTCGACGTGCCCTGCTTCGGCCTCAGGACGCTCGAGAGCATGGCCGAAGGGGGCGTCACGAAGGCCGCGCTCGAAGCCGACGCGGTCATCCTCATCGACAAACCCGCCGTCCTGGCCCGCGCGAAGGAGCTCGGCATCGATCTCTTCGGCCTCGGGCCCGGCTGACCTGCGCCAGACCGCGGCTTCAGCCTTCGTAGAAATCCCACGCACCGGCGCTTTCCGCGAGGAACCAGGCGAGCAGCGCTCCGAGGACAAGCAGGATCCACCTGCGATGCCGCACCCACGCCGCGGGCTTCTCATCCGCGTGATCGAGCCCGCGGCGGGCGCTGAGCAGCAGTTTCAGACGGGCATGCCAAGTCAGCTTGGTCTGCGCGGAAAGATCCGGATGCGCGTACGCGTTGACCCGGTAGTCGGGCCTGCGGAACAGTCCGAGGAAACGGCGCAGCATCCCTCCTGCCTATACCTTTTACCCACGCTTTACAAGCGGAGGGTCTCAGGGTAAGCCATAGGCGTGAAGCCCACCACCCGGTCCCTCCGCGCCCTCAAAGGCGTCCGACCCATCGTCTGCCTGACCGCCTATGACGTGAGCACGGCCCGGATCGCGGACGCCGGGGGCGCCGACCTGATCTTGGTGGGAGACTCCCTCGGGAACGCCGTCCTAGGGCTCCCCGACACGGTGGGGGTGACCTTGGACATGATGATCCACCACGCGGCCGCCGTCGCCCGGGCCAAGACCGGGGCCCTCGTGGTGGGCGACCTGCCCTTCGGCCTGGCCCATGACAGTTTCCCCAGACTCCTCGGCCACTGCCGCCGCTTCCTCCAGGAAGGAGGCGTCAAGGCCGTGAAGATCGAAGGTGGCGCCTCGCTCGCTCCGGCGATCGCCCGGCTCGTCGACGCCGGCATACCCATCATGGGTCACGTCGGCATGCTTCCCCAGCGCGTGCATTCCGCAGGCTATCGTCGCCGCGGCCTCACGCCGGAGGACCGGGCGAGGGTCCTCGTCGACGCTCAGGCGGTCGCCGCCGCCGGAGCCTTCGCGATCGTCGTGGAGTGCGTCGACGAGAAATTCATGCCCGCGGTCACCGAGGCCGTCGACGTCCCGACCATCGGCATCGGCTCGGGGCGCGGGTGCGACGGCCAGATCCTCGTCATCCACGACCTGCTCGGGCTCACGCCGGAACCCCCGCCATTCGCCCGCGCCGAAGCCAACCTGCACCGCGACGCGGTCGCGGCCGTACGCCGCTGGGCCGCGAAGGTGCGCACCGCGAAATTCCGATGAACTGCGTCATCTTCGGAGCCGGCGGCTGGGGCACGGCCATGGCGATCCACCTCGCCCGCCAAGGCCAGACCGTCACGCTCGTGCCGCGCCGCGTCGAACAGGCTCTCGCCCTCGCCACGAGCCGGGAGAACGCCGACTACCTGCCGGGCCGCCGGCTCGACGACTCGATCCAGATCGGCCTCGAACCGCTGCCGGCCCTGATGGACGCCGACCTGGTCTTCCTCGCCTGTCCGTCCAAAGGCCTCCCCGAACTGCTCGCCATGATCGGGCCGGCGGTCCGCGCGTCCGGCGCCAAGATGGCGATCTCCCTCTGCAAGGGGCTCGACCTCAAGACGCTCCGCCGCCCCTCCGAACTCATGGCCGAAGCTTTCGGGCCGCTGCCCGTCGGCGCGCTCAGCGGCCCCAGCAACGCCGACGAAGTCGCGGCCGGCCTGCCGACCGCGCTCGTGCTCGCGGCCGGCGCCGACGCATCGCTGTTGAAGGAAGTGCAAGCCGCGGTCAGCGGCCCGACCTTGCGAGCCTACACTTCGAACGACCTCGTCGGCGTCGAGATCGGCGGCACGCTGAAGAACGTCTACGCGCTCGGCGCCGGGCTCTGCGACGGACTGGGGCTCGGCTCCAACGCCAAGGCCGCCTTGCTCACCCGCTCGCTCCAGGAGATGACCCGCCTCGGCGTGGCCCTCGGCGCGCGGCCGGAGACCTTCCTCGGACTCGGCGGCGTCGGCGACCTGATGGCGACGGCGCACGGGGCCTGGAGCCGCAACCGCGCGCTCGGCGAACAGGTCGCCAAAGACCCGCGCGGCACGCTCGCCGCGCTCGCGCACCGCAAGGAGGCCGTCGAAGGCCACCGGGCGGCGGAAGCCCTGGTCCGGCTCGCGGCCCGCAAGGCGCTCGACGCCCCGATTCTCTCCTGCCTGCATGCGATCCTTTACCAAGGACTCGACCCGCGCGACGGCGTCGTCGCGCTGATGACGCGCGACCTCCGCGCGGAGGCATGAACGGTCCCGACGTCGTCGCCCGCCCTTCGCCGATCGCCGGACTGGGACTTTTCGCCCTGCGCGCCTTCGCCCCGGGCGAGCGCATCGCCGCTTACGTCGGCCCGGTCTCCGCGCGACCGCCGAGCGACGCCGACGGCGAGGTCTTCGCGCTGGAAATCTCGCCGGGGCGCTGGCTGGACGGCCGCAGGCCCGACAACCCGGCGCGTCTCGCCAACCACTCCTGCGCGCCGGCGGCGGAACTCATCTGGGACGAAGCGGACGGACAAGCATGGCTGACGGCCATTCGGCCGCTCGCACCCGGAGAGGAAATCACCATTGATTACGGCTTTTCGCTGGCTGAAAGCCTCCGCCACCCCTGCCGGTGCGGGGCGCCCGATTGCGTCGGCCGCATCATCGCCGCCCCCCGGCGCGCGGCACTTCGACGGCACCTGCGTTTTTCACGTCCAAGGGATTGACCACCCGCAGGGTGAACGTCAGTTTTCGCAGGTCAAAGCGCCCATTTCTCCATGAAAAAAGTCCCCCTTACCGACCTCGATCCCAGGCTCCAGAAGCAGATCGTCGCCGCGGACCAGCAACTGAAGACCAATCCGCAGTACGCCTTGGAGATCCTTTCCGGCATCCTGGCCCGCAATCCGGGCTGCATCGAAGTCCGCCGTAGCCTGCGCAAGGCCCAGAAAACCATGCTTGGCACCAAGAAAGGGCTTTTCGACGGCCTGACCGGGGTCCTGACCGCAGGCAAGATCGCCAAAGCCGTCGAAGCCGATCCGGTGGCCGCCATCGCCGCCGCGGAGGAGGCCTTGGCCAAGAAACCGACCGACGCCAACGCGAACAAGACCATCGCGCTCGCCGGCATCAAACTCGGCTTCCACGAGCTCGCCGCCTTCGCCTACGAAGAGCTGGCCGCCAACGAGCCGACCCAGACCCAGCACTTCGTCGACCTCGCCAACGTCTGGATCGCCGCCGGCGAGTACGACCAGGCCCTCGCCGCCGCCGACAGGGGCCTGAAGCTCTTTCCCGGCAATGGCGACCTCCAGGAAGCCGTCCGCAAGGCCTCGGTCAGCAAGACGATGAAGAAAGGCAACTGGGAGGACAAAGGCGACTTCCAGTCCAAGCTCAAGGACAAGGACGAAGCCCTCCGGCTCGACCAGTCCGCCCGCACCGTCACCGACGCCGCCACCGCCCTCGCGCAGGCCGCCGAACTGGCCCAGAAAATCCAGGCGGCTCCCGACAGCCTCGACCTCTACCGCGAGATCGTCCGCATGTTCCTGATGGCCGAGGATCTCGACAGCGCCATCGCCTGGCTGCAACGCGGACGCCTCACCAGCCTCGGCAAGGCCGACACCTCCCTCGAGCGCCAGGAGAGCGACCTCGTCACCCGCCGCTACGACCGTATCTCGAAGCAGCTCCGCGAAGCCATCGCGGCCAACCCGGCGGACGCGGCCAGCAAGGAGGCCCTCGCCAGGAACGAGGCCGAGCTCGCGGACTTCCGCCTCAAGACGTCCCTCAGCCTCGTCGAACGCTATCCGAACGACTTCTCCTACCGCCACGAGCTCGGCACGCTGCTGCTCGCGGCCGGCCGACTCGACGAGGCCGTCCAGCAGCTGCAATACGCCCAGCGCAACCCGAAGTTCCGCCAGCCGGCGCTGCTCGCCATCGGGCGCGCCTTCACGCTCGGCGCGAAATTCGACCTCGCGGTGGAGCAGCTCATGACCGCCAAGAGCGAGGTACCGCTGATGAACGACCTGAAGAAGGAGATCATCTACGCCCTGGGCGACACCTACGAGAAGATGGGCAAGCCCAAGGAAGCCGTCGACGAATACAAGATCATCTACATGGCCGACTCGGGCTACCGCGACGTCGCCAAGAAGATCAACGACTTCTACGAGCGCCAGAAGAGCGCTTCGGCCTGACCTCCCTCGCCGCGCCCCCTCCTTCGCGGACGGCGCCTCCGTCCGCCTCACCCACTCCTGCCCATGGCACGCACCCCTTTCAAGAGCAACCTCATCGCCGACGTCGGCATCAGCATGGGGGACGAAGGCAAAGGCCGGCTCATCCCGGAGATCGTCCGTGAACTCCAGAGCCTGACCGGCCGCCGCGACGTCGTGGGCACGGTCCTGAAGGTCAACGGCGGGGCCAACTCCGGGCATACGGTCGCGGGACTGAAACTCAACCTGCTCCCCGGCGGCGTCGCCGAACACGACGTGGCCTGCCTCGCCCTCGGCGCCGGCGTCGTCGCCGACCCGCGCAAGGCCCTCTGGGAAGCCCTGCCCCTCGAGAAGATCGGCATCCCGGTGCTCAGCCGGCTGCTCATCGACGAGCGCTGCATGATCAGCGACGTCTCCCACCGCATCCTCGACCTCGCCTGGGAAGATTACCGCGTCAACGTCCTCGGCCACGAGGCCCGCGGCTCCACCGGCCGCGGCATCACGCCGGCCTACGCCGACGAGGTCGGCCAGTTCCAGCTCCATTACTCGGAGTTCCTCGGCGCGAAGGCCGACTACGCGGTCCGCCTCTCCGCCCGCCTGCATCGCGCCGCGGCGATCGTGCGCGACGTGTGCAAGCTTGCGCCCGAGAAGTGGGCCGGACTCTTCGCCAAGCTCACCGAGGCCGAGCTGCGCGCCAACAAGGGCGCCATCGAGAACGGCGTCTTCCAGCCCGCGGAGTTCGATTTCACCCGCTTCGCCGGCAAGGAGCCGTTCACGTTCGACCACGCCGCGGTGCTCGACTGCTACTGGCAGGCCGGCGCCGCCCTCGCCCACGCCGTCGGCGACGTCCGCGAACGCATCCTCGGCGATCTCGCCGCCGACCGCCGCATCATCGGCGAGTTCGGCCAGGCCTACTGGCTCGACAAGCGCGCGGGCTTCGCCCCGAACGTCACGGCCTCCCACACCTACACGCCGGAGTTCTTCCAGTCCGCCGGCATCCCGGTCCAGGCGATCCACACGGTCGGGTGCTGCAAGGCCTACGACACGAAGGTCGGCACGCACGTCTTCCTGACGAAGATGACGGAGGAACACCCTCTCCAGCGCGCCCTCGCGAAACTGGAATTCGGCACGAGCACCGGCCGCCAGCGCATGGTCGGTTGGTCCGACCTGGTCGAGAAGGCCGACGCCCTCCGCTACGGCGGCTACGACGACATCGTCCTCAACAAGCTCGACGCCCTTTCGCCCCACGGTGAATGGAAGGGCGGCGACCTGCTCGTCTGCACGGGCTACCGCGACGCGGCCGGCAAGGTCTTCTCGGGCGTCCCGCGCAACGACGCGGTGCGCCGCACCCTGCAGCCCACCTACGCCACCCTGCCCGGCTGGACCGCTGACATCACCAAGGTCCGCTCCTACGCCCAGCTGCCCGCCGAAGCCCGCCGCTACGTGGCCTTCACGATGGCCGAGATCGTCCGCCTCGCCTCGCGCGGCGGCTCCCTGCCTTACCTCCCGAACCTCCGCTACATCGGGGTCGGGCCGGACCCCGACCAGATCATCTCCGACGTCCCCGCGACGGCCGAGCTGATCAAGCAGGCCTGACGTCGCTCCGCCGCCGCGCCGATGGCCGACCTGGAACATAACTTCGCCCTCCCGCTGTGGGCGCTCATCGACCAGGCCAAGGTCGAAGCCGGCAAGTCCGACCTGCGCGGGCTCGCCAAGGAGCTCGGCAAGTGGCTGGCGCACAACTTCGACGTCGACCACAAGGGCGTGGCGATCGAGGAGCCCTCGGGAACCGAACCTGGCGCGATGCCGATGTTCGTCGTGGCCGGCGTCCGGCAGGAACAGTGGCACGTGATGGTCGCGCTCGCCCAGAGCCGCGACTGCGCGCTCTTCGTGGTGCTCCCGACGGAGAGCGGCGCCTTCCGGCTCCAGCAGCTGAACGTCCCGAAGCCGGAATGATCAGGCCGCGAACGCCTTGACGGTCTCGAGGTGGAGTTCGGCGACCTGCTGCAGCGTCAGCCCGCCCCACTTGTAGCCGCCGGCGAGGGCGAAGACGTGCGGGATCTTCCGAGCCCGGGCCCATTGGACGACGCGCTTCTCCCGCTTCAGGATCATCTCCTTGGTGATGCCCTTCATGCCACCGGCCTTCTCGTACGTGTCCATGCCGGCGTTGTAGATGAGGAAGTCCACCCGCTCCAGTGCGTTCAGGGCCTCCTCGACGTGCTCGAGGTAGCGCTTCGGCTGCGCGACTTCGACGTAGAAGTGGCGGTCACGGTCGGTCGGCTCCCAGGAGTCGAAGGAGTTGACGGTGACGTCCGCGAGACACACCTGCGGGTGATTTCCGAGGATATCGAACGTCCCGCCGCCGGCATGGGCGTCGAGATCGAGGATGCCGACGGTCTTGACCTTCTTGAGCGCCTCGAGCGCGGCCAGGGCCAAGCCATTGAACTGACAGAAGCCGTTGCCGGAGTTGCGGCGGGCATGATGCAGGCCGCTCGAGAGGCTGCCGGAACGCCCGTTCTTCAAGGCTTCCTTCACCGCGTCGCGCATCCCGCCCGTCGAGGCGAGGATGCTGTCCAGCAAAGGACGCGACCAAGGGCCGACCTCCAGGAAGGCGCCTTCGTCCTCCAGCGTATGCCGGACGTATTCCGCCTCGTGGATGAGTTCAAGTTCCCGGCGCGTCGCGGGCTTCGGGGCTTCGAGCCAGACCTCCCCGGCCTCGCCCGCTTCGATCAGACCGGCGACGAGCTTGGATTTGCTGACGGTCTCCATCTTGCCGTCGACGGCATAAGCGGGGCTATAATAGACGGTCAGAGGAGGCTGGGACATGCCTCCGTTATGCCCGCGACCCACCCCGGGGTCAAACGACCGCCCTGTCATAGGTTGCGGGTTGGCTTCGGGCGTCGACCGGCCCATCGTCCGACCACCGCCGCCCATGCCCTTCGACCCCAAGATTCCACGAGAATTCGCTAATAAAATGGGGCGGGAAGCCATGCAGATCATCGAACTGGGCCTCTACGCCTCGCCCGCCAGCCGGCAGGTGGACATCGCCGCCGATATCGCCTCGGCGGTAGCGCGGACCACGCACCTCCCGCCCGACCACCGTCACACCTTCCCGCGGACCGGCGGCCACGACACTGTCATCGAAGTGACGGAAGCGACCTCGTTGTCGTCCGCGCGCCGCCACGTCGACGCCGGCCTTCGCTCGGTCGTGCTCAACTTCGCGTCCCCGACCGTTCCCGGCGGCGGTTTCCTCGCCGGCGAACGCGCGCAGGAAGAATACCATTGCCGCTCCTCCGCCCTCTTCGCCTGCCAGGCCGGCGGACCGATGTACGCCTTCCATCTGCATCAGGCCAACGCGCTCCGTTCCGACGCGATGATCTATTCCCCCGACGTGCCGGTCTTCCGCGGCGACGACCACCGGCTGCTCGAGGAACCCTTCAAGGTCGCCTTCCTCTCCGCGGCCGCCTGCGACGCCCGGGACGTGGCTCCGCTCGACCAGCCGAAGATCGCCGGCGCGATGGGCGCCCGCATCGTCAAGGTCCTCGCCGCCGCCCAAGCCAACGGCCACGACGCCCTGGTGCTCGGCGCCTGGGGCTGCGGCAACTTCGCCAACGACCCGGCCCTGATCGCCGACCTCTTCCGCCAGGCCCTGCAAGGCCCGTTCAAGGGTGCCTTCCGTCGGGTGACGTTCGCGGTCATCGATAGCTCGCCCGAACGCCGCTGCCTCAACCAGTTCCAACTCGCGCTCGGTCAGAAGGCCTCACCGCTGCACAACTGAGCGTCAGCTCACTTGAGACGGGCCAGGACCGATTCGCCGACCTTGGCGCCCAGGAAATCATAGCCGGCGCCGGTATAATGGACGTCGAGCGGGGGCTGGAACTCCTTCAACCGGGGCGTCATGGCGCCGAACAGGTCGTCGGTGGGAATGCCGTGCTTCTTCATCACCTCGGCGGCCAGGGCGTTCTTCTCGACGATCGATGCGGCGGTCTGCCTCTGCGCCGGGTTATCCGGGATGGGTGTGGTGCTGGCCCAGATGAGCTTCGCTCCCGTCTTCTCGAGGCGGACGACGATCTCTTCGAGCCGCTTCACATAGTCGGCCGCGGGTGTGGCGCGGTCATGGATGCCGAAATTGAAGTGGATGACGTCCCACTTCCCTTCGCCCAGCCAGACATCGAGGTGCTTGAGACCGGAAGCGGTCGGACCGCAGTTGGCCGGAGCGCGATGGACGTTGGCCTTGCCGGCGAGAGCCACGCGCGTCGGTTGGGTGTAGCCGCGTGAGACCGAGTCACCGATGAGCAGCACCCGCGGCAGCTTCGGATCGTCCTGCACGAAATCCCAGGCGTTGGACTTGCCGGCGACCTTGTCACGCTTGTGCAGAGGGAGGTAGAAATTTCCGAGCTGAGACTGCAGGACTTTCTCCCACGCCTGCGCCTGCGGCGGAAGCGTC
>Ga0315906_10008811_pt1 | contig 12058 bp, 9 predicted proteins | sample LakEriMetagenome_4_FD_203526 | JGI IMG/M metagenome (GOLD analysis project Ga0315906, IMG submission 203526) | Freshwater fungal communities from buoy surface, Lake Erie, Ohio, United States - Buoy 2 MA122 | ecosystem: Environmental > Aquatic > Freshwater > Lake > Lake biofilm | place: USA: Lake... | reverse complement strand
ACTTTGAGTTTGAGCGGGTTTTCAAGCCATGGTTTGAGCTTGGCCAATACTTCATCAAAGGCCAATTGCACAGGTGCGTCAGGGCCTTCATGCCGCAAAGGCAAATAGGCAGCCTCGCCTGGCTTCACACTCCAACTGATGCCCACCAACTCGGCGCGCATGGAATCGAGCGAGGTAGTTTCCGTGTCAATGGCCACACACTCAGCGGCCTCTAACCTCGGTAGCCACGCGTCGAATTGTGTCCAAGTCAAAATGGTTTCATAGTGTTTGTCGCCAGTGACAGTGACAACCGGTTCTGGCTCTGCAAACAAATCGTCATTGGGCACAAATGCCGCTTTGGCAGAGGACTTGCTGGCTGCAGACTCAGGGGCGCCTGCACCACGACTTCTGACCAAACCTTTAAACCCATACTTTTCATAAAAGGCCAACAAGTCGGCTTCGTTGGGTTGCGCCAAGCGAATGGTTTCCAGTGAGGGCAGCTCGGGCACGTAGGCGTTCAAATCGCAATCGGTACGGATTTTCAAGAGCTGTCGGCCAGTGGGCAACCAATCAACCGCCTTGCGAAGATTCTCACCTACGACGCCTTTGACTTGATCTGCATTGGCCATTAAGTTATCGAGCGAGCCATATTCAAGTAATAGTTTGACAGCTGTCTTAGGGCCCACTTTTTGGACGCCTGGCACATTGTCTACGGTGTCACCCACCAAGATTTGATAGTCCAACATGAGGCTAGCGGGCACACCAAATTCTTCTTGAACCCCCGCCAAATCACGGCGCTTGCCATTCATGGTGTCAATGATGGTGATGTTTTCATTCACCAGTTGAGCCAAGTCCTTGTCGCCACTTGAAACCACCACCTCTATGCCTTGCGACGCTCCCACATTTGCCAGCGTGCCAATCACATCGTCGGCTTCAACGCCTGGCACGTCTAAGACTTTCCAACCCATCAAACGAACCAGTTCATGGATCGGCTGAATTTGCGAACGCAAATCGTCGGGCATAGGACTTCTGTTTTGTTTGTATTCAGGGTAAATATCGTCGCGAAAGGTTGGGCCTTTGGCATCAAACACACACACCGCAAAGTCTGCAGGAATGTCCTTCCGAAGGCGCTCCATCATGTTGATGATGCCTCGGATTGCGCCGGTGGCTGGGCTGCCAGGGTCGCCAGGCACGGCCCGTAAATCAGGCATGGCATGAAAGGCTCGGTAAAGGTAACTGGAGCCATCCACCAGCAAAAGGGTTTTCTTGTCGCTCATGCCCCAATTGTGCCTGTCCTCAGCCTGTTTTGACGAGCCAAAGTCTGTCAAATTTGGCTTCAACACCCTCTACAATCTGAGCATGCATTTCGCCATGCCTTCGGGCGCCTATTTCACACTTTCAAACATCCCCTAAGCCATGGCTGTTTTTACGCCCGTTTCTGAAGAGCAAGCTGCGCTGCTGATGTCCCAATTAGGCTTAGGTGAACTGACCGATTTAAGGGGCATAGAGGGCGGTATCGAAAACACCAACTATTTCACCACCACCGATTTGGGTGATTACGTCCTGACTTTGTTCGAGCGCTTGAACCACGAACAGCTTCCCTTTTATTTGTACCTGATGAAACACTTGGCAGAAAAAGGCATTCCTGTACCTAACCCTGCTGCCAATCGAGATGGCGATATCTTGCACACTCTGTGCAACAAGCCTGCCGCAGTGGTCAACCGACTGCTTGGTAAAAGCCTACTGGCCCCCGAGGCTGTTCATTGCGCGGCGGTAGGCCAGATGTTGGCATGCATGCACTTAGCGGGAGAAGACTACAACCGCAGACAGCCCAATTTAAGGGGCTTGGCTTGGTGGAACGAAACGGCTCCCGTGATCATGCCCTACTTGAATGAAGAACAAGCCAGGCTTTTACAAAGCGAATTGGCTTTCCAAAATCACATTGCAAAAAGTGCCGCCTATCAAGCTCTCCCCAAAGGCCCCGTGCATGCTGACCTTTTTCGCGACAACGTGATGTTCGAAGGTGAAAAGCTCACTGGCTTCTTTGACTTTTATTTTGCCGGCAATGATGCTTGGTTGTTTGACCTATCGGTCAGCATGAATGATTGGTGCATCGATTTAAAATCAGGAGAACACGCGCCTGACAGAGCCTTGGCCATGCTAAATGCCTACCAAGAAGTACGGCCACTGCGTCCCGCCGAGAGGCAGCTCATGCCTGCCATGCTGCGCGCCGGCGCACTGCGTTTTTGGATTTCTCGGCTTTGGGACTTTTATTTGCCCAGAGATGCTGCCATGCTGAAACCACACGATCCCACCCACTTCGAACGGGTATTGCGCGCTCGTTTAACTTCGCCCTTTAAGCTCTGGCTATGAAGCTTCAAATCTTACCTGCCAAGCAGGGTCTGCGGTGGGTCAAACAAGGTATTCGCACTTTCTGGCGCCAGCCACTTGCTTTCACTGGTTTGTTCTTTTTGTTCATGGCATGGGTTTCTCTCTTGTCCATGGTGCCCTTTGTAGGCGCTGCGCTAGCCCTGCTCGTTTTGCCTGCGGCCACTTTAGGGCTCATGGTCGCCACCGAACAGGCCGCCTCTGGCAAATTCCCCATGCCTACCGTCTTGTTGGTTGCATTTCGTGCAGGACAATTGCGCCTCAAGGCCATGATGGTTCTAGGTGGCCTCTATGCCCTGAGCTTTTTGGCCGTCATGGGTATTTCAGCGCTGGTCGATGGCGGAGGATTTGCCAAGGTTTATCTGGCCAATGCGCCCATCACACCTGAAGTGGTCAACGACACCGACTTTCAGGCAGCCATGTGGTTGGCCACTGTCATGTACATTCCTTTGTCAATGCTGTTCTGGCATGCACCGGCTCTGGTTCATTGGCACGGTGTTCCGCCCGTCAAAAGCTTGTTTTTCAGCGCCATCGCTTGTTGGCGCAATCTAGGCGCGTTTGCTGTGTATTTGTTGGCTTGGGCGGGGGTGTTTGTGGCGGGCGCCACGGTCATTCTGGTTGTCAGTAGCAGCCTAGGTGGCAATGATTTAACCGCAGCCGTTCTGATGCCGGGCGCATTACTCATGGCCGCCATGTTTTTCACGTCGGTTTACTTCAGCGTGAAAGACTGTTTTGAATTGCCCGAGCCGGGCAGCGAACACCAAGCATAAAAAAAGCCTGCTGCAGCAGGCTTATGGGAGTTCCAGTCGGAGCCCCTCAGAATCAATGGTGATGGCCATGCGCACCATGAACGTGGCGATGTTCAATTTCCTCAGGGATTGCGGCACGTACATCCAGCACCTTCAATTGGAACTGTAAAACTTGACCCGCCCAAGGATGGTTGCCATCCAACATCACGGTATCGCCTTTGATTTTCATCACATTGAAAATAGCTTCACGACCATCTGGCGTGCGGCCACGCAATTGCCCTCCCACCTTCACGCCGGGCGGAAAGTCTTTTTTGGGCATGGTTTGCAACAGGCTTTCGTCACGCTCTCCAAACGAATCGGCAGCACTCAGTACCAATGTAGTTTGGTAGCCCTTGTCTTGGCCATCTAGCGCCTCTTCAATTTTTGGCAAGGTATTTTCGTACCCGCCATGCAAGTAAGCCATGGGCTCTTCTGCAGCTTCCAACAATTTACCTTGCGCATCGGACACTTTGTACTTCAAGGTCACGACGGTATCCTTTTCAATTTTCATGCTGTCTTCTTCCTTTGATTGAAATTATTCCACAGGTGTTAGCTTGGCAACTGACAAGGCCAACCATTTCACACCATGTCTGGGAAAATTCACTTGAGCACGAGCATCTGAGCCCGCACCTTCGACGGCCAAAACTTTGCCCTCACCAAATTTGGTGTGAAACACTTTCATGGCCACTTTGATACCATGCGAAGGCTCCGATTTTTGCACAGGTACTGGCGGGCTTTTGTAGGTTTCTGCCGAGCTCAAACTGCTGTGCCCCCATGCAGGCTTGGCCTGAAAAGCTTGGGCAGGAGAAGGCCAACCGCCTCCTAGGCCCGTCGCAAAGCCGGGGTTCTTAGGGGTGATCCATTTCAAGCATTCTTCAGGCAACTCATCTAAAAAACGGCTCTTCAAGTTATAACGCGTTTGGCCATGCAACATGCGCGTTTGCGAGTGACTCAGGTACAAACGTTTACGGGCACGCGTGATGGCCACATACATCAGGCGACGCTCTTCTTCCAATCCATCGTAGTCGTTCATCGAGTTTTCGTGAGGAAACAAACCTTCCTCCAAGCCCGAGATAAAGACCGCGTCAAACTCCAAACCTTTGCTGGCATGCACCGTCATGAGCTGAATGGCATCCTCACCTGCTTGCGCTTGATTGTCTCCAGCCTCCAAGGCGGCGTGAGTTAAAAAGGCAGCCAATGGCGACATCACTTCGCCATCTTCTGCATTCGGCGCCATCTCTGCGGCAGTGGCCTCAGCGTCTCGGCCAAAACCTTCTTGCGTGACAAAACTTTCTGCCGCATTGACCAACTCTTCTAAGTTTTCAACGCGATCAGCACCTTCTTTTTCTGTTTTGTAATGTTCGACCAAGCCCGTTTTATCAAGCACCACTTCGATGATCTCGCGCAATGTCATGCCTGGCGTTTGCTCGCGCATGACATCGATCATGGCCACAAAGCCTGCTAACTTGGCGCCAGCTTTTCCCGCTGTGGTGCTGACAGCATCGTGCAAAGAACAACCTAAACTTTTGGCAGCATCTTGCAATTGCTCCACACTGCGCGCGCCAATGCCTCTGGGTGGGAAATTCACGATGCGCAAAAAACTGGTGTCGTCATTGGCATTTTCCAAAATGCGCAAATAGGCTAACGCGTGTTTGATTTCAGCACGCTCAAAGAATCGCAGTCCGCCATACACTTTGTAAGGCACACCTGCATTGAACAGGGCAGTTTCCATGACGCGGCTTTGCGCATTGCTACGGTAGAGCACGGCCACTTCCTTGCGAGTCAAACCATCGCCCTTCACCAATTGCCGAATCTCATCAACCAACCATTGCGCTTCGGCAAAGTCACTGGTCGACTCATACACTCGCACCGGCTCACCAGCACCTTGGTCTGTGCGAAGGTTTTTTCCAAGTCTGTTTTTGTTATTGCCAATAAGGGCATTGGCCGAATCCAAAATGTTGCTGTAACTGCGGTAGTTTTGCTCTAACTTGATTTGGTGCTGTACACCAAATTCGCGGACAAAGTCGGCCATGTTGCCCACTCGCGCGCCGCGAAATGCGTAAATACTTTGGTCGTCGTCACCCACTGCCAACACCGCACTCCCATGCTCTGCGGGCAAGCCTGCAATCATTTTGATCCAAGCGTATTGCAGCTTGTTGGTATCTTGAAACTCGTCGATCAGTACATGCTTGAATCGCGAGCGGTAATGCAATCTGATGGGGTCGTTGTCACGCAGCAGTTCATACGATCGCAACATCAACTCACCAAAGTCCACCACCCCTTCGCGCTGGCACTGGTCTTCGTAGAGTTGATAGATGTCTACTTTGCGGCGAGTTTCATCGTCGCGGACATCCACGTCTTTGGGGCGCATCCCATCCTCTTTACAACCTGCAATGAACCACTGTAATTGCTTGGGCGGAAAGCGCTCATCGTCGACATGGTACTGCTTGCACAAACGCTTGATGGCCGACAACTGATCTTGTGTGTCCAAAATTTGAAACGTTTGCGGCAGGTTGGCCATTTTGTAGTGAGCCCGCAAAAATCGGTTGCACAGGCCATGAAAGGTACCAATCCACATCCCCCTTACATTGACTGGCAACATGGCCTGCAGCCTCAGCATCATCTCTTTGGCGGCCTTGTTGGTAAAGGTTACGGCCAAAACACCGCCAGAACCCACCTGTGAAGTCTGTAATAACCACGCAATCCGGGTGGTTAAGACGCGTGTTTTACCCGATCCGGCACCTGCCAAAATAAGCGCAGAGTCTGGGGGGAGCGTCACGGCCCGCAATTGCTCTGGGTTCAGGTTGCTCAAAAGGGGCGTTTGGTCATGCATCCCCCAATTGTAGAAACTCCTGACGCCTTCTTTTGAAATTGCAAAACAAAACGGGTAGAATCAGCCACCGGGCCCAAGATTCTTGCGCCCGGTTTTTTTTGCCCAAAAAAGGCAATCTAAAACCGGCCAAGCCAAGCGCTCATTCGTTCTTTCAACGATCCTTTTGGAGCTTGGTTAAATGGAAATTTTTGATTACGACAATATCTTGTTGCTTCCCCGCAAATGTCGCGTGGAAAGCCGTTCTGAATGCGATGCCGGCGTAGAGCTGGGTGGCCGCAAATTCCGTCTTCCAGTGGTTCCGGCCAACATGAAGACGGTCGTGAATGAAAAGATCTGCACCTGGATGGCCCAAAACGGCTACTTCTATGTCATGCACCGTTTCGACCTCGACAACGTCAAATTTGTTCGGGACATGCATGCCAAAGGTCTCTTCGCCTCTATTTCTTTGGGCGTCAAAGGGCCCGATTACGACACCGTGAGCCAATTGTTGGCAGAAGGCCTGACGCCCGAGTACATCACCATCGACATTGCGCACGGTCATGCCGACAGTGTTCAGAAGATGATTCACACTCTCAAAGAAAAGCTACCCAAATCTTTTGTCATTGCTGGCAACGTGGGTACACCCGAGGCCATCATCGATTTGGAAAATTGGGGTGCCGATGCCACCAAAGTGGGTATTGGTCCTGGCAAGGTTTGCATCACCAAGCTCAAAACGGGCTTTGGCACAGGTGGCTGGCAGTTATCAGCCCTCAAATGGTGTGCGCGCGTGGCCACCAAGCCCATCATTGCCGATGGCGGTATCCGTGAGCATGGCGACATTGCCAAAAGCATTCGCTTTGGTGCCACCATGATCATGATTGGTTCGATGTTGGCTGGCCACGAAGAGTCCCCTGGCGCCACGGTTGAGGTAGACGGCAAACTCTTCAAAGAGTACTACGGCTCGGCTTCTGACTTCAATAAAGGCGAGTACAAGCACGTTGAAGGCAAGCGCATTTTGGAGCCCATCAAAGGCAACTTGGCCAACACCCTGATTGAGATGGAACAAGACACACAAAGCTCCATCAGCTACTCTGGGGGCACCAAACTCATGGACATTCGCAAGGTCAACTATGTCATTTTGGGCGGCGACAACGCAGGTGAACACCTGTTGATGTAATTTTTTCAGCTGGTCTGCAGGTCAACGCGTAATAAGCGCATGGATTAGTACTTTCCCTAGGGCTATAGACAGCTAAATGACAGTTAAACAGAGGATGATCGGTCATCGATTTTGCACTCAAGGGAGACACCATGCGTCGTGATCACTTCATCAAATCCGTTTTGGCCTTGGCAGCAGGTTCTAGCCTGTCACTGCACTCATTGGCAGCCGCCAATATCAAAATGATGATTCCAGCCAACCCTGGTGGCGGGTGGGACACCACGGGCCGTGCTTTGGGCAAAGCCCTGCAAGACTCAGGCGCGGCCAGCTCTGTCACTTATGAAAACAAGGGCGGCGCAGCGGGCATCATTGGCTTGGCCCAATACGCCAACGCCACCAAAGGCGATGGCAATTCTTTGATGGTCATGGGTGCTGTCATGTTAGGCGGCATCATCACTGGCAAACCGCCTGTGAGCCTTGATAAGGTCACTCCCATTGCTCGTTTAACCAGCGAGTACAACGTGTTTGTGGTGCCAGCCAATTCACCCCTCAAAACCATGAAGGACGTGGTTGAGCAGTTGAAAAAAGACCCAGGCAGCGTCAAGTGGGGCGGCGGTTCACGCGGTTCTACAGAGCACATTGCTGCGGCCATGTTGGCGCGCGAAGTGGGAGTCGATGCAGCCAAAATCAACTACGTACCATTCCGTGGCGGTGGTGAAGCTGTCGCAGCCATTTTGGGCGGCAACGTCACTGTGGGCGGCAGTGGTTACAGCGAATTTCAGCAGTACATTGAAACGGGCAAGATGCGCCCAATCGCAGTCACATCCGCCAAGCGTTTGAAGGGCATCAACATTCCCACCATGATCGAGCAAGGTTACAACGTCGACATTGGCAACTGGCGCGGTGTTTATGCACCTGCTGGCCTATCAGCCGCTCAGCGCAAAGACCTGACCGACATGGTTCTCAAAGCCACCAAATCAAAATCTTGGGCTGAATCTTTGGAAAAGAACAACTGGACACCCGCCTGGATGGCCAATCCAGCGTTTGATGATTTCGTAGACAGTGAATTTGCAAGCTTGCGCGCCACCATGGTCAAGGCCGGCATGATTTGATCGTTCACCGTTGGTAAATCAAGGCTGATGAATTTCTTTCAGCAGCCTCTTTTTCTGGGTCCTGAGGGACCCAGAATTTTTGACACAAAGGACCTTGCATGTCGCAGCCTCAATCCCCCTCCCCTACACAAATTGGCATTGGCCTTTCTGGCTTGGTTCTGTCTTTGCTCATGATGTGGGGCGCCACCAGCATCTCGTCTGAAGCGGGCTATGCAGGTGTTGGACCAAATTTTTTACCTTGGGTGGTGGCATTTTTTTTGGCGGCTTGCTCTGTATGGTTAATTTGGGAGTCCCTGACAGGCGGCTATCGCAACATGCCTGAGGCCAGTGGCGCAGAGAAAGCCGATTGGCAGGCATTTGCATGGGTTTCGGCTGGCATCTTGGCCAACGCGGCACTGATCAATGTGGCGGGGTTCGTCATGAGTTGCGCCATCTGTTTTGTTTTGGCTGTCAGAGGGCTCCGAGTATCACAAGGCGACCCCGCTGGCAATCTGTCACAAACACTCAAAGATTGCGTGTTGGGCTTCCTCATTGCAGCGCCTGTGTTTTGGTTGTTCACCATGTTCTTGGCCATCAATTTGCCCAACTTAACCGGCACCCCTTGGCTTTAAGCCCAAGTTGAAAGCGACACATGTTAGACACCTGGAACAATCTGCTCTCTGGTTTTGCAACTGCCGGAACCCCTATTAACTTAATCTGGGCCTTTGTAGGCTGCGCCTTAGGCACAGCCATTGGGGTGCTACCGGGCTTAGGCCCAGCTGTCACAGTGGCCATGCTCTTGCCCATTACGGCGCAAGTCGAGCCCACCGCTTCCATGATTTTTTTCGCGGGCATTTATTACGGTGCCATGTATGGTGGCTCGACCACTTCCATTTTGCTCAACACACCGGGCGAAACAGGTACCATGGTCACAGCGCTTGAAGGTTTCAAGATGGCCAAGAGCGGTCGCGCCGGATCGGCCTTGGCCACTGCGGCCATTGGCTCATTTGTAGCAGGCACTTTGGCCACCATTTTGGTCACCTTGTTTGCGCCGGTGGTGGCTGAATTTGCAGTGAAGTTGGGCCCTCCTGAGTATTTCTGCATGATGCTGTTGGCCTTCATCACCGTCAGTGCTGTGTTGGGTCAAAGCACCGTGCGAGGACTTTCTGCATTGTTCATTGGCTTGGCATTGGGCTTGGTGGGCATGGACCAAATATCAGGTCAAGTTCGTTACACAGGCAATATTCCCGAGTTCATGGACGGCATTGAGACAGTGCTTATTGCGGTGGGTCTGTTTGCAGTCTCCGAAGTCATGTACAACGCGCTTTACGAAGGTAAAAGCAGCGCCGACATGAATCGCCTCACCAAGGCCCAAATGACGCCTTTAGAGTGGCGCAGATCTTGGCCCGCATGGCTCCGCGGCACAGCCATTGGTTTTCCCTTTGGCACCATTCCTGCTGGTGGCTCAGAGATTCCAACTTTTTTAAGTTATGCCACCGAGAAAAAGCTCTCCAAGCACCAAGAAGAGTTTGGCACGACGGGTGCCATTGAGGGCGTAGCTGGCCCTGAAGCGGCCAACAACGCGGCCGTCACTGCCACTTTGGTACCTTTGTTAACGCTTGGCATTCCAACTTCTGTGACGGCTGCCATTTTGTTATCGGCACTGCAAAACTACGGCATTCAGGCAGGCCCACAGTTGTTCCAAAACTCTTCCAATTTGGTGTGGGCCTTGATTGCATCACTCTACATTGGCAATGTGATGTTACTGGTGCTCAATTTGCCGCTGGTGGGTTTGTGGGTCAAACTGCTGCAAATTCCAAAACCTCAACTTTATGCAGGCATTTTGATTTTTGCCACGGTCGGTGTGTATGGCATGCGCCAAAGCAGCTTCGACTTGTTCATCATGTATGGTTTTGGCCTTCTAGGAACGCTCATGCGTCGCTACGATTTTCCCGTAGCACCGGTCATTGTGGGCATGATCTTAGGGCCATTGGCAGAAGCTCAAATGCGCAACGCGCTGTCCATTGGTGAAGGTCACTGGCGTGTCTTCTGGGATCGACCTATGTCTTTGACACTGCTCAGCATTGTTGCCGTCTGCTTGCTGCTGCCACCCATTTGGTCGATATGGCAGCGCCGCAAATCAAAGGTCTAACAAGGCTTTCATCAAGGCACTTAATCGAGTGCCTTTTTTGGTGAGATCGGTCACGATGCTGAAGTGATTGAGCCCTGCCAATTCTTCACAAACAGGAACCGTTCGCGGGCCCCATGTTTGATGAATCAAACGGTTGTGGCGCAAAAATTCTGGACTTTCATCAGCACCTGCCACAGTGTACAAAACTCCTTTTTTGGGTCGGGGCCACAATGCTGGGCTGGCCATGCGAGCGTGCTTGGCTGTGAGCTTCAAAGAATCTTGCAGAAACGGGGTTTTTCGCAACGGCGTGAGATCGTACAAACCAGAAATGGACAGCGCCTTTTGTATCCAGTGTGCAGGCAAGCTGGTATCGACACTGTGCCAATCGCAAGCCAACAGCATCGCGGCCAGATGTCCACCGGCTGAATGTCCAGCCACAGTCACATTCTTCGGGTTACCGCCATAGTGCGCAATGTTGTGCCAAGTCCACGCCATGGCCTTGACCATCTGATGCGCGATGTCCGGTATGGTCACAGGCAATTCTGCTGTGCCAGGACACAAAGCATAGTTCACCACCACCACACAAGCGCCCATGTCATGCAAGGGTGGCGCTACAAAAGAGTGATCTGCCTTGTCAAGGCTGCGCCAATAGCCGCCATGAATAAAAACCACCACAGGCGCATTGGGCTTGCTGGCTGGAAAGATGTCCAAGCTTTCATTGGGGCCATCACCATAGGCAATGTCGAGCGTGCATTTCAAGGAGGCACGCGCATCTGCAGATGTTTGAGCCCAATGAGCAAAATGTTTGGCATGGTCTGGCACCAATGTCCGGTTGTTGTACATGCTGTCGAACCAAGCGGAATTTTGAGTATTCATGAACATCGTCCTTTAAATTTTCATTTCCAATCGCAGCTGAACATTTTGCCAATTGCGTGTGTTGGTGTTGGCCGTTTCGGAGAAACCATTGCCGATGTAGGTTGTGCCCGTGAGGTAATCACGCGGTGTGAGATTGCTGATGGTCATTCGCAAAGCCATGGCGGGTGAAAACCTCCAAAGACCATACACATCAACGACCCGCTTGGAGCCCTGGTATGCCCATTGCTGTTCTGTTCGACGGGTGGTGTAGTCGGGATTGATATTGACATTGCCGCCAAGCGTCAGGGGTATAGCACGGATGCGGTAGTCAGCCCCAAAGTTAGCCGTCATGCTAGGTTGTTGGTCCAAACGATTGGAAGGGCCCATCACATCCAACACTTTAGAACCAAACAAACTCAAGTTACTTCGAACATCGACCGCCAGTGCATCTGCCCAGACTTGGTTTAACCTGAACTTAGCTTCCAACTCAAGACCCTGCGTGATGGCATCCCCCACGTTTTGAGGACTGGTAACGAAGCGCCTCTGACCTGGAGCCCAAACCGTGTCATAACGCTCACTGGTGACATAGCGAATTAAATCGCTGATGTTGCGTCTGAACAAATTGGCGCTCAAGACGCCCCCCTCTGCCAAATATCGCTCGACAGCAATGTCAATGCCGGTTGCCAATTCAGGTTTCAAGCCAGGATTGCCCATGCGATCAGGTCGTGTTGGACTATTGGCTTCGCGGGACAAAGCCGTTCTGGCAACCAGATTGAACAAGGTGGGCGTTTTGTAACTGCGCGTGAGGCTCATGCGAACTTGATCACGGCTTTGCGGAATGGGCTTCCAAACAGCATG
>Ga0315906_10008807_pt1 | contig 12065 bp, 9 predicted proteins | sample LakEriMetagenome_4_FD_203526 | JGI IMG/M metagenome (GOLD analysis project Ga0315906, IMG submission 203526) | Freshwater fungal communities from buoy surface, Lake Erie, Ohio, United States - Buoy 2 MA122 | ecosystem: Environmental > Aquatic > Freshwater > Lake > Lake biofilm | place: USA: Lake... | reverse complement strand
TTGTGTCAAGTTGAAAATTGATGGATTGCGAAAATCCTGTTGTCGATGCTAAAAAGCAAATAAGAATCAAGTAAGTTTTTTTCATGTTGTATTTTTTTGAGTTGTTTGTTCAATAATGTTTGCTAACGTTCCGCGTGTGGCCGACGGCCTGCCCGCCCATAAATATAGGAAATTATACGAAAAGGGCGGGCTGGCGGCCACACGCTGTTATGTGAAGCGGCGCCTTGCCAAGTATACGCCTGCAGGACTCCGGAACCCACCCCTTTTTTCCCTGACATGGGTAGCCCGGATAAAAAAATAAAATATCAATTATTGCATTGTTGTTTCAGCAACACCTGATCTCAAAACGAAAAAAAGAAAACCAATTGTTTTGTCAGAAATTGTCTCGTGAAAAAAGGAAAGTCAAGAAAATTATAGGGCTACCGTGACAGGGAAATTTGTGGCTGCGACCCTGGTTTGGGGTTTACTATGGCAATTCGCCGTTGCACATAACGTTTTGCGTGTTGCCGCAGTTGGCGATTTCGGAGTACTTCACTGTCAACCTGCACAAAAGTTTGATAGTAGCACTTAACTTCAATTTTGCACTTCACCGCCAATTGAGGCAACACGCTGTTATGCGCTGCAATGTTGAGTCAAGCTCCTATTCATTCAAGTATTGTCTAATCTGGTCTACCACCTCTTTATTTACAATTTTTTCTTTTTCAGAGAAAACAACAAATGCTTTACCTTGATATGCTTCTTCGAAGAAGGTGAAGTTCTTTTTCATTCTTTCTGAAACACTATACCCCGAAAATGCAATGTTTGCGGTAATAGGTTTAATTTGTAAGCCAATAGTTTTGTATGTCCCAGGCACCTTGGCTATATAGTCAATGTCACCTGCATGGTCTAAGTCTGAGTCACTTTCTTCAAAAACTAATTCGGGAAATTCTTTTGCTAAATTGTCAAAGACAACGGACTTTTCACGATAAAAGCCATTGAAAGTTCTTCGAATTGTAACATCAACTATATAATCAATACAATCTTCTTCAGTTATTTCTTCAAATGCTTTTGTCCATTCAGGAATTACCACAGCATTTATTTTCTCATATAGTCGCTTACCTAATTCTTCAATTAATTCTTTGTCAACTTTTTCGGAATCAGCTTTTTTAGTGTAAGCGTTTTCCCAATAATATTTTTCCCAATCTTCAATTGTCTTAGGTTGACATTTTCTTATTAATTCCATTACTGGACCTACTTTATTTGGTCTTGTTAGACCATACCTTTGAGCTGTATAATTTAATACATGCTCTTTCCCTTGAAATTTGGAATTCTCGATGTTATTTGGTTGTTTCATCTAAATATTTTATTACACTTTTTGCGATATGGAAACCAAATGGCACAGGCACACTGTTTCCGACTTGTCTTGATTGTTCACTTTTGGGGCCATAAAAAATATAGTCATCTGGGTAGCCTTGTATTCTTGCCATTTCACGAATTGTAACTCTCCTGTGTTCCAATGGATGGTAATAATGGTCATTATTATTATGTACAATTGTTGGGCTCGTATCGTTTAAATGAAGCCTTCTCATTGCTCTTTTTAAATCTGAGTTGTTTTGCAATTCTGGCGGACAGTCTTTCATTGAGCCACCTTGTGGAATGTGTTTAATTCGTTTCAAATTTAACTCTGAAAGGTTAGACACTTCATGATTGTGGCAGTGTCCATTTAATGGATTTTTCAACAAGACATCACCCACCGTAAGATAATTGCCAAAAAGCGGAGGGTTAACAACTGGTTCTGGATAATCGTACTTTTTTGTAAGTGTTTTTTTTGTGCCTACAATAATTGTTCTCCTTCTGCTTTGCGCTGTTTCGTAATTCTTAGCATTTAAAATTTTGTATTGAACATTATAACCTTGATTAGAGAGTTCTGTTAAAATCAATTTAAGAACAGCACCTTTTTCAAGTGTTACCATCCCCGAAACATTTTCCATAACAAAAATATCAGGATTAACTTGCCCTAAGACTCTTGCATATTCCTTAAATAACCAGTTTCGAGGGTCATCAAACGAACGATTTGGATTTGCTGTTGAAAATCCTTGACAAGGTGGCCCTCCGATAAGAATATCGGCCTCGGGAATGTTAATTAATTCTCTTATATCACCGCAAACGATATGGTCTCCAATATTGTTACGATATGATTCGCAAGCATATTGACTGTTATCATTAGCTAACAAGATTTCAATCCTTTTAGTCGCTAAAAATCCTAGATCCAACCCTCCACTGCCAGAGAACAATGAAACTACTTTGTATTTTTTCTTCTTATTCATTTTCTTTTTTTAGTCTACTGTCACTTTCTATTGTTGCGCATAACTCGTTTATATGCGCCAGAAAACAGCCCTATAAGCTCCCGTTTGGGTGTATTGGCGCTGTTTTTTGGCGTAATATCATAAAGGTAGAAAATGCCTTACAAACTATCAAATGGCGATTTTATTTGCTGAATCATCCTATTGCTTACATGGGTGTAAATCTCGGTGGTCTTGCTGCTTTTATGCCCTAAGAGCTCTTGTATGTATCGCAAATCGGTACCGCTTTCCAGCAAGTGAGTGGCATAGCTGTGACGCAACCAATGCAAGGTAACGGGCTTACGAATACCAGCCTTTGAAACCGCTTGCCGAAGTACCTGCTGCAAACTGCGCTCATCATATTGCTCGCCTCGAATCTGTCCCTCAAACAACCATTTCTCAGGACGATAACTTTTGTAGTATTCCCTTAGCATTTCCAATAATTTCACGCTTAATGGAACAATCCGGTCTTTCATTCCTTTCGATTGCCGAATCCATACCACTCCACGGTCTGAGTCAATGTCGTGCAACTGAAGCCCCAACAACTCTCCCCTGCGCAAACCACAACCGTAAATGATAGCCAACATGCATCGATGTTTCAAATTCCGAGGCGCATCCAACAGGTGCTTGACTTCCGCTTTATTGAGAACAGATGGTAACCGATGCTCCCGCCTCGGACGATGCAATATGACTTTCAAAGAAAGTCGGTTTCCTGCAAGCTCAAAGTACAATTTCAAGGCGCTCAAAACTTGGTTTTGATAGGAACCCGAACAATTTCGTCTCAGTATGTAACCGTTATTGAATTCCATCAAATCCTCCTCCGTGAAACTGGCATCTTCCCGCAAGGGAAAATATGCGAAAAATACCCGCAATACCTGCGTGTAAACTTGGATGGTGTTTTCGCTATAACGCTTCAGTTGCATCCATTGAACTAGTCTTTTAACCCGTGCCTCAATGGCCTCGTGCTGCTTGGCTGTTTCCATGTGTTCGAAAAGCATGTTTTTGTACAAACCCTGCAAACATAACCAGGTTGTCAAATATGGGTGGAGATTTAAACGCTTAAATGCAAACAGGTCATCCCATTTCAGGAAATATGTTGTGATCACAGATAATGTGTATCGAACCAGACGATGAACTCAGGATGAAATAAGTTCAAGCGGATTAATCATCGCCAAAAATCAATCCGCACCTATCCGGAAGATCCATAACATCAGCGTTCAAAGAATGTGGTTCTGTAAACACCGTCATATCAAAATACGCTACACTCTAAAAACCCCTCCTCACGAAGTTGCGTCATGATGCGTTTGTCGCCCTCGCGCCTACCCGTGCCTTTCATCAATACATGGAACCGCTTGCGTCCCTTCAACAGCTCATGACCAATGAAAAATTGTTGATCGTTTGATTTAAGATAAAGGTCGGCAGCGAAGTAAAGAGCGTGCACCAAATCGGTAGTGGACCAAAAAGAAATGAAGGTCTGCTTCAATGAATCGGCGGTTGATTTGGAGCCTGGAATCAATTCTATTTCCGGAATTCCATTCAACTTTACAATTCTGCTTGCACTATAGGTGCTGTCAAGCTCCGGCGAGTATTTGAGGATGTTCAATACGCGAACAGAAACAGGAACGACTCCAGCGAGATGCGATTCAATGCGGATGGCGGCAGAACGAGACAAGTCGATGATCCGGTTACGAACAAAGGGACCACGATCATTGATTCGCACAATTACATTCTTGCCGTTTTTCAAGTTGACAACATTTACATAAGTATTGAATGGCATGGTCTTGTGAGCCGCGGTAAAGTCCTTGTTGTCGAATATATCACCACTTGCCGTCCTACGGCCATGAAACTCTTGGCCATAATAGGAAGCACCTCCCTCCTGCGCGGCGCTTGTATCGATTTGCTGTCCGGCCACATTCGAAAATAGAAACAACCCCATCAGCACATAATAAAGGCTCAATAAAAATGGATGTTTCACATTCATTAGGGATGAAGGTTGTTTTTATAAAAGTAATAAAAAGATTGAAATGGCCTATGCGGTCAGCCTTTTGGTCATGATAGAACCCACATGCTGAAACAGCTCTACAGGATTAAAGGTGCGCCATTGCAGCACATCCAATTCACCTCCAAACAACATGTAATAATCTATGTTGAAGGTTGAAAACTCCTTCAGTACATGCTCTCTGAAATTGAGGCACACCACCCATCCTTCATCAATATCATCAAACCACTCTTGGTAATAACAATCATCGGAGCCATGGAAATTGAGGACATTTTCTCCAATTAAAATAAAGTGGTTTATTCCAGACTCGATTAATTTGTCAATCAAATCGCGCTTGAGGACCATGATGTCATTATTGATGCAGTCGTTCCACTCACCTATCATTTCAATGATGGCAAAACACCGGTTGTAGTCGGCGAAAAGAATTTTCAAATAGAGGGTTGATGAACCGAAATAGTCCCATTGCGGATGTATGTAATAGTTGTAAATCGTGTTGGTATACTCGAACTCGCTGTACTCCCGGCCATAAAAAGGCGACAATTCGTCCTCATCGGCGATGTACAAATCCCTCCATCGGTAATATGGTTCGATATCCTGCATAACAACTCAAATGCTTTGCTAATATAAGTATAAACAGGACGAATTCGGTTGAAAAATCAACCTTTCAAAAAAGCATCCACCGCCTTGCGCACACTGCCATGTTGCTCCAAAAGCCGCTGCGCCGTTTCGCGGTCAACTCCCGTAGCTGCCATGATCATACGGCAACCCCTATCCACAAGCTTGTTGTTGCTGAGTTGCATGTCAACCATCTTGTTTCCTTTAACACGACCCAGTCGCACCATCACCGTAGTGGTCACCATGTTCAAAACCAACTTCTGAGCCGTGCCCGATTTCATCCGCGTAGAGCCTGTAACAAACTCGGGACCAACCACCACTTCTACTGGAAAATCGGCGAAAGCCGCCACCAATGATTCAGGATTGCAAGTGATGCAACCAGTTGCTATTCCATTTCTGCGACAATGATCGAGTCCACCCACTACATAGGGGGTTGAGCCGGATGCAGCAATGCCAACAACGATATCCTTGTTATTTATATCATACGCCAACAAATCGCGCCAAGCGCCCTCGTAATCGTCTTCGGCAAACTCTACTGCCTTACGAATGGCTGTATCGCCTCCGGCAATAATGCCCACTACCCTGCCATGTTCTATTCCGTAAGTGGGGGGACATTCAGATGCATCGACAATGCCCAATCTTCCACTGGTGCCTGCTCCAATATAAAAAAGCCTTCCACCTAATTTCATTTTTTCATAAACCGCATCCGCCAAGTTCACAATAGCCGAAAGCTGCTTTTCTACAGAATGTGCAACAGTTTTATCTTCTCGATTTATGTTACGCAGCAATTCCTCAGTCGACATCCGCTCCAGCGAGTCGTAGTGCGAATCCGATTCCGTAATGCGTTTTTCCATGAATCAATAAACAGCAGGATACAATCCCGGGTTGCAACGGCGTACCATTTCATAAGCCGTATCAAAAACATCCTCCACATTGGGTTTCGAAAAATAATCCCCGTCGGAACCATAAGCCGGACGATGTGCTTTAGCTGAAAGAGTTACAGGTGGCATTTCAAGATAATCGAATGCGCCCTGGTCTTCCACCACCTGCTGGTACATGTAGGCAGTGGCGCCACCCGGAACATCTTCATCCACAAAAAGTACCTTGTTGGTCTTTTTAACAGATTCCAAAATCATTTGATGGATATCGAATGGCAACAAAGTTTGAACATCCACTACCTCGCATGAAACACCGGCTTGTTCCAGTTGTAGTGCGGCATCCATCACAATGCGACAACAGGAGCCATAGGTTACAATCGTAATATCTTCACCCGAACGAAGTACCTCAGGTACACCAAGCGGCAAACGGTATTCACCTATGTTGGATGGCATTTTTTCCTTAACGCGGTATCCATTCAACGGCTCAATGATGACTGCTGTATCATCCGAAGCCATGATGGTATTGTAGAAACCCGCCGCCTGGGTCATATTACGAGGTGTAAGCAAATAAATGCCGCGCATAGAACCCAACATCATCGATATGGGTGAGCCGCTATGCCATACGCCTTCCAAACGATGACCACGGGTGCTGATGATCATTGGTGCTTTTTGCCCACCCTTCGTACGGTACTGCAAACACGCCAAATCATCGGAAATGACAGTCAATGCATAAATCAGATAATCGAGGTATTGTATCTCGGCTATGGGACGCAATCCGCGCAAAGCGAGACCGATGCCCTGACCGATAATGGTGGCTTCTCGAATTCCGGTATCCATAACACGAAGCTTACCGTATTTCTCTTGGAGACCAGCCCAAGTTTGGTTTACTCCACCAATATGACCTACATCTTCCCCGAAAGATAGCATCTCGGGGTATTTCTCAAGCAAACTATCGAAGTTGGCTTGCAAGATCTCGCGGGCATCTACAGCGGGCGCGTCGGGCTGGTATTGTGGTGCTATCGGTGAAACCGACATAGCATTTGATGATGATTGACTGTAGAGATGCGAACCATATCGATCTGAATTCAAACGGTCGTAGTCGGCCAACCATCGCTTGGCGGCTTCCCTTGCGGGAGATGCCTGTCCGCGGGTGATGCGCAAAGCATGGCGCATGGATGATATGATATCGCGTCGTTCCACATCGGGCTTTTCGAACAATCCATTCCGAATGGCTGCGATATGCTCTCCGCCGATGAGAGATTTCAACGAATCTAGATGAGCCGCCACCGAATCCAATTCGGCACGAATGGCATTTCGATGTGCCTCCCATGCGCGCTTGCGAGCATCGGCTACTGCAACCTTGGCTTGGGATTCAACCTCGTCGAGCTCCAACTCCGTAGCCAATGCAGAGGAAATCATCCATTCGCGCATCTTACGGATGCAATCGAATTCATCCTCCCACTGCAATCTCTCTTTTGATTTGTATCGTTCATGAGAACCAGAGGTCGAGTGACCTTGCGGCTGCGTCATCTCCTGGATGTGAAAAAGAACCGGAGTGTGATTTTCGCGGCATTCGGCGATTCCCTTCTCGTAGGTCTCCACCAAACCGGGGTAGTCCCAACCCTTGCAGTTGAATATTCGATAACCAGGTCGATCATCTGTTTTCTCGAAGCCACGAAGCGCATCGGAAATGCTTTGCTTGATGGTTTGAAATTTCTGAGGAACGGAAATACCATAACCATCGTCCCAAACAGAAATTGCCATGGGGACTTGCAAAACACCAGCTGCGTTCAAAGTCTCCCAGAACAATCCTTCGGAAGTACTGGCATCGCCAATGGTACCGAATGCAACTTCGTTTCCGGAAATGGAAAAACGCTTGAACTTATCGTTCTGCAGCGCAGGGTTCTGTCGGTATAGTTTGGATGCCAATGCCAGTCCGAGAAGTCGAGGCATTTGTCCTCCTGTTGGAGAAATATCGGCAGATGAATTCTTGCTTTTCGTCAAATCGCGGAACTGACCATTCTCATCCAGCAGTCGCGTGGAGAAATGTCCGTTCATAAGTCGACCTGCTGATGCGGGCTCGGCATTCACATCGGGATTGGCGTACAGCTGTGCAAAAAACTCTTGAATTGTGAGCAATCCTGAGGCAAACATGAATGTTTGATCGCGGTAGTATCCCGAACGGAAATCACCTTTTTTAAACGCACGGGCCATGGCCAACTGGGCCACTTCCTTGCCATCACCGAAAATGCCAAACTTGGCCTTACCTGTTAAGACCTCTTTCCGTCCAGTTAAACTAGCCTGACGGCTTTCGCAAGCTATACGATAATCGCTAATTACCGATTGCTTGAACTCATCGAAAGTCATACCGGTTTGGGTGTTTCCGGCGGAATTGGAATTCATGTTGTACTGGTAAGATGGGATTACAAAAATAAGAAAAAAGAGGCAGGATTAAATAATTGAAAACCAATTGATAGGTAGAGGTGGGAGGCGGCAGTGGGAGGAAGGAAGTAGCAGTAGCAGTATTCCTTTTGGCGGTTGACTTTTGACTAATAACTATTGACCAGTGACTAATGACCAGTGACTAATGACTAATGACTAGTGACCAATTCTCAAACCAGCATGTCACTGACTGCGAAAGCCATGAACACCATACTCGCTATTCCGTTTGCGGTGAAAAAGGCGAGATTTATACGGCTCATATCACCCGAACCGGCAACACGGTGTTGGAAAAAGAGCAAGGTGGTAAAGAGAGCCCAACCGATGAAGTAAATCCAACCGAAATCGTGCAACATGAAAGGGATTATCAAAAGCAGTGCGGTTCCAACATGCAGCATGCGTGAAACAGTTAGCGCACCTTTAATTCCCAAGGCCGCTGGTATGGAGTGCAAATGATTTTGACGATCGAATTCGGCGTCTTGCAATGCGTAGATGATATCAAACCCTCCAACCCAAGTAATGACAGCCAAACCAATCATGATGGGCAACCAATCGAAATGGCCTGTTACAGCAAGGTATGCACCTACGGGGGCGAGCGACAAACCCAGTCCAAGTACGATGTGGCTTAAAGCCGTGAATCGTTTGGTAAGGCTATATCCGAGAACGACCAGAAGGGCTATTGGCGAAAGATAAAAGCAGAGGTCGTTGATTTGATATGCACTGGCCATGAAGGCTACGGACATTACAAGCGTGAACAACAGAGCAGAGTTGGCTTGAATGATACCAGCAGGGATCTCCCTGGCGGCAGTCCGGGTATTCTTCGCATCAATTTTGCGATCCGACCAGCGATTGAAAGCCATCGCCGCAGAGCGAGCAAAAACCATACAAAGCAAAACCCATAAAGCCTTTACAGGCGGCACATGAAATTCAACTGTGCGCAAGCCGGATACGAAACCTATGGCTGCAAAAGGCATAGCAAACACCGTATGGCTGAATTTGATGAGCGAAAGGTAGTTGGAGATGGTCCGCAACATAATGGCACAAAGGTAGTGAGGCTAAAGGGAATTTGTTAAATTCGCATTCCCATCCTAAAAACCACAAAACAGACCATGTCAGACGATAAGAAAATCATATTTTCCATGGTAGGTGTTAGCAAAACCTACCCTCCCCAAAAACAAGTTCTTAAAGACATATACCTTTCCTTCTACTATGGAGCCAAAATCGGTATCTTAGGATTGAACGGATCGGGGAAATCCACTTTGTTGAAGATTATTGCTGGAGTGGAGAAATCCTTCCAGGGTGATGTCGTTTTTTCTCCAGGCTACACCGTTGGCTACCTCCCACAAGAACCGCAGCTGGATGATAGCAAAACAGCCAAAGAAGTGGTGATGGAAGCGGTTCAGGAAATCGTGGACATCATGAAGGAGTACGAAGAGGTGAACAACAAGTTCTCCGAACCGATGAGTGATGATGAGATGAACAAGCTCATCGAACGCCAAGGGGTACTGATGGAGAAAATCGAGCAGCATGGCGGCTGGGATTTGGATAACAAGCTGGAAGTGGCCATGGACGCATTGCGTTGCCCTGAGGGCGACACCCCGGTAAAGAACCTATCAGGTGGAGAGCGCCGTCGTATCGCTCTTTGCCGTTTGTTGTTGCAGGAGCCCGATATCCTGTTGCTTGACGAGCCCACCAACCACCTGGATGCCGAATCAGTTGATTGGTTGGAACAGCACCTGCAACGCTACAAAGGAACCGTAATCGCGGTAACACACGACCGATACTTCCTCGATAATGTAGCTGGATGGATTTTGGAATTGGATCGTGGTGAAGGCATCCCATGGCAGGGCAACTACTCATCCTGGCTCGATCAGAAATCCAAACGACTGGCGCAAGAGGAGAAATCGGAGAGTAAGCGTCAGAAAACATTGCAGCGCGAATTGGAATGGGTTCGAATGGCTCCAAAGGCCCGTCATGCAAAAAGCAAAGCCCGTTTAGCTGCTTATGAGAAGATGATGAATGAGGATGTGAAGGCGAAAGAAGACAAGCTTGAAATTTGGATTCCGAATGGACCACGACTGGGCAATGAAGTCATTGAAGCCGTTAACATTTCCAAATCATTCGGCGACCGATTGTTGTTTGAAAACCTTAGCTTTAAACTGCCACCTGCTGGCATCGTTGGCATCATCGGCCCGAACGGAGCCGGTAAAACCACGCTCTTTCGTATGATGATGGGACTGGAAAAGCCCGACGCTGGTGAGATCCATATTGGATCAACAGTAGCCATCGGTTATGTAGACCAGACACATGCCGCGATTGATAATGAGAAAACGGTTTGGGAAGTCATTTCCGGTGGACATGAAAACATAGACTTAGGAGGACGCTCGTTGAATTCCCGTGCTTATGTGGGGCGCTTCAACTTCTCGGGTGCTGATCAAGGCAAGAAGTGCGGTGTGCTTTCGGGTGGTGAGCGAAATCGTTTGCACCTGGCTATGACGCTGAAGTCGGAAGCGAATGTTCTATTATTAGATGAACCTACCAACGATATCGATGTGAACACGCTCCGTGCTTTGGAAGAGGCATTGGAGAACTTCGCCGGTTGTGCGGTTATCATATCACACGACCGCTGGTTCCTCGACCGTGTATGTACTCATATTTTGGCGTTTGAAGGAGATTCACAAGTATATTACTTCGAAGGTGGCTATTCCGAATACGAAGAGAACCGCAAAAAGCGTTTGGGCGATACGGGACCACACCGTATCCGCTACAAGACGCTTGTAAGATAACAGGCTTTTTTGTCCAAAAATGCAACAAAGGGTGTCAAAAACACCCTTTTTTTGTATGATTACTGAAGGTGGTTTTGTAGAATCAAACCTATTCCTTCAGAGTAAAGCATGACAAAAATCAGTTCAAAAAAACCAAAATCCTTACAATTTCTTTCCATGTAGGTGGTTGTAGCATTTTGTTCGTTGTGCAGAGATAAGTGATGATAAATTGCACCCATTAAAGCAACCATCACATCATCAATCACACCATGAACAACAATACTTACTTACGCAAAACCATTTATGCCCTATTTGTGGGTCTGGTGCTTTCGGCCGCATCCTACAAAGCTCAGGCCGAAAAAACACCTAAGCTGAATGCCAGCATATCCAACGAATGTGTTCCCCGCAAGGGATTTTATGGAGATCCAGGCAGTGCAACAGCAGGAGCAATCATCAAAGTATATGCTTACGACGGCGCACAACTGACCGCAAACGCTGGAAGCATCTTCAATGCCGGAACAATAACCGCCAACAGCGATGGAAGCTGGGTTTGGAAATGCAATGGCAGTAACTCTTGCACAGCAGGCGCCAACAATTGCATCACCAACGGCACCTATGCAGTTACTCAAACAGCTCCAGGGAAAACCGAGTCGGATCCTATTTTTATTTGCGTAGGTGCAAGCAATCAATCCTCGAAGCCAGTAATCAATGGCACGAATTTCAGCACCTCGGGAACCGTCAGCGGTAACGCTGGAAACAATGCCGGTGTAACCGTTTATACACGCATTGGATCAGTTTACAATAAAATCGGGTTTACCAACGCGAACAGCACTGGACAATGGACCATTTCGGGTTTGACCATCACACCATGCGATACATTGACCGCTCTTTCAGTGGAACCTACCATGTGTCTCTCGGCTTATGCCGATGCCAAAACCGAAGGAGGCATTCAACAGGTTACGCTAACCTCCGACCGAGGCCTTACCGCTTGTGCAGGCGATACCATTCGATTAACCGCATCGCAAGCATCCAATATCACTTGGAGCAC
>Ga0315906_10008806_pt1 | contig 12065 bp, 8 predicted proteins | sample LakEriMetagenome_4_FD_203526 | JGI IMG/M metagenome (GOLD analysis project Ga0315906, IMG submission 203526) | Freshwater fungal communities from buoy surface, Lake Erie, Ohio, United States - Buoy 2 MA122 | ecosystem: Environmental > Aquatic > Freshwater > Lake > Lake biofilm | place: USA: Lake... | reverse complement strand
CGATCCGCTTCCGCGTGCTCTACTGAATCTCGGTGAATGCCGACGGATCGTATGGGCGCGCGCATCAGGAGCGCTCCATGAATCCCATCCTGTCGATCGTTCGGTCTGTCCCCGTTGCAGTCATCGCTGTCGCGCTCTGCGCGCTTGCCCCCGTTACGGTCGCGTCGGCGCAAATCGCCGTGCCTGCGATGCCGCTCGGCGGCGAGATGCCCAAGATCGAGCGCAAGATCGACGCCAAGGCGAAGGAGATCTACGACCGCGCCCATGCCGAGACGCGCAAGCTCTCGTCGATCCAGTTCGATGGTCGCATCAAGTTCGGCGACGACGACCTGCCCGCTGGGGTGGGCATGCCTCCCGAGCTCAAGGCGAAGAGCCGCTTCCAGATCCGCTTCAACTGGACTGGCGGCGACGCAGCAAAGCACCTCGTCCGGGCGCAGTACCTCGACGGCGAGCTCGAAGGCATCGTCACGCTGCTGAACGGCGGCAAGATCATGCAGGTGAATGCGAAAGAGAAGACCTGCACCGAGGGGCTTGAGCTCGGCGGAAGCATGCTCGGCATCGCCTTCGCGGGCTGCCCCGACTGGTACCGCGATGACTTTGGACCCGCGAAGGTCGGCGAGCCGCTGGTCCTCGAGCTCGCGGGCACCGTGACCGTCGACGACCTTGAGTGCGACCTGCTCAAGGTCGTGCGCGAGATCGAGATTGGCGTCGTGGGCGGCGGCGAAGATCCCGCCGAGATGACGATGCAGAAGATCCCGCTGGCAGAGCTCATCGCCTTCGCGCGCGCAGACGGGCTTCCCCGTCGTGTGAGCATGGGCGTTCCGCTTCCGGGCGAGGACGCGGTGCCCGGCATGCCGGCGGGCCCCGTGGTCACCATCACGGCGCTCAAGCTGAATCCCAACCTCGAGGAGGCGCAGTTCGCGATGGTGAAGCCCGAGGGCTACGCCACGGTCCAGCCGAAGCAGCCCGAGTTCGCGCAGCCCGAGATGGAGGGTGGACCCGCGGAACAGCTCAAGGTGAAGGCCGGCGACGCCGCGCCCGACTTCAAGCTCATGGGGCTCGACGGCAAGGAGGTCTCGCTCGCGTCGCTGAAGGGAAAGGTCGTGCTGCTCGACTTCTGGGCGACCTGGTGCGGCCCGTGCAAGGCGGCGATGCCGACGATGCAGAAGCTCCACGATGAGTATGCGAGCAAGGGCGTCGTCATCCTCGGCGTGAACACCTGGGAGCAGAAAGCTGACGCCGCCAAGGACTACATGGCGAGCAAGAAGTTCACCTACGGCTGCCTGCTGAAGGGCGACGACCTCGCGACCGCCTATGGCATCAGTGGCATTCCCACCCTCGTGATCATCGGGAAGGACGGCACCATCGTCGAGATCGAGGTCGGCCTGGCTGATCCATCGGGTGCGGGGCTCCGCAAGGCGATCGACGCTGCGCTCAAGAAGTAGGGCGCGATCGCGGGGAATTCCCTTCGGGCACTTGTGGGCAAGGGATAGGCTACGGGTCGATACTCGGTAGGACCGAGGATCACCCAACAACCGCCCGCATGGCTGCCGGAACGCCCATCCAGCGCTCGGAGAGCGCCTTCACCGACTACAAGCTGCCGCTCCTGCGCGACGCAGCTGTGGCCGAGGCGAACCGCTGCCTTTTCTGCCACGACGCGCCCTGCATCAAGGCCTGCCCGACGGCGATCGACATCCCGCAGTTCATCCGCAAGATCGCGACCGACAATGTGCGCGGCTCGGCGAAGACGATCTTCGAGTCGAACATCCTGGGCATGAGCTGCGCGCGCGTCTGCCCCGTCGAGGTGCTCTGCGTGGGCGCGTGCGTCTACAACGACCTCGAGCAGCCGCCGATCGAGATCGGCAAGCTGCAGCGCTATGCGACCGATCGCGCGTACGCCGAAGGCTGGCGCTTCTTCGAGGCGGGCAAGCCGACGGGCAGGCGCGTGGCGCTGATCGGCGCAGGTCCTGCGAGCCTTGCCGCCGCCCACGAGTTGCGGCGCTTCGGGCACGCGTGCACGATCTTCGAGAAGCGTGGCGTCGTCGGCGGACTGAACGCGACCGGCGTCGCGCCCTACAAGATGAAGGCCGAGCGCGCCATGACCGAGGTCGAGTGGGTGCTGTCGATCGGCGGGATCGAGGTGCGGACGGGCGTGACCGTGGGCGTCGATGTCACGCTGGAAGCGCTCGAGCGCGAGTTCGACGCCGTCTTCGTGGGCGTCGGCCTCGGCGCCGACAGCAGGCTGGGCGTTCCCGGCGAGGACCTCGCGGGCGTCCACGGCGCGGTCGCCTGGATCGAGTCGATGAAGCTCGGGCGCGTCGACCTCGCCCCGATCCGCCGCGCTGCCGTGATCGGCGGCGGGAACACCGCGATCGATGTGGTGCGCGAGGTCGCTGGGCTCGGGATCCCCCATGTCGAGATGATCTACCGCGGCACGCGCGACGGCATGAGCGGCTACGCGCACGAGTGGACAGCCGCGCTGGCCGAGGGCGCGCATGCCGAGTGGCGTGCGGTGCCCGTCGCGGTCGAGGGTGCGGGTCGTGCCGAGCGCGTGCGCTGCGTGCGCGTCGACGAGCACAAGCGGCCGATCTCCGGCAGCGAATTCGCCGTCGAAGCCGACCTGGTGCTGCTTGCGATCGGACAGTCCAAGCTGGGCGCGATGCTCGCGGGATTGCCGGGAATCACCGTGGAATCAGGCCGGATCCGCACCGACGCGCACGGCTTCACCGGGCGCGCCAAGTGGTATGCGGGCGGCGACTGCACGAACGGCGGCAAGGAAGTCGTGAACGCCGCCGCCGAGGGGAAGCGCGCGGCGCAGGCGATCGATGCCGCGATCTCGCAGAAGGGACGCGCGCATGCCTGACGACTTCACGCCCGACTTGTCGACGAACACCGGCGGCATCGCGTCGCCGAATCCGTTCTGGCTCGCGAGCGCGCCGCCCGCGAACAGCGGCGCGCAGATCCAGCGCGCCTTCGAGGCCGGCTGGGGTGGCGCGGTGTGGAAGACGCTCGGCGTACCGATCCAGAATGTGTCGAGCCGCTTCGGCGGCCACACCATCCACGGCGTGCGCGGCGCGGGCTTCAACAACATCGAGCTCATCACCGACCGCCCGCTCGAGGTGAACCTGCGCGAGATCGCAGAGACCAAGCGGCTCTTCCCGAAGCATCCGATCATCGTCTCGCTCATGGTCGAGACAGAGAACGAGTGGCGCGAGATCATCAAGAAGTCGATCGACGCAGGCGCCGACGGCCTCGAGCTGAACTTCGGCTGCCCGCACGGCATGTGCGAGCGCGGCATGGGCAGCGCCGTCGGCCAGGAGCCGCGCATCAACGAGCGCATCACCTCGTGGGCCGTCAAGTACAGCACGGTGCCCGTGCTGGTGAAGCTCACGCCGAATGTGTCGGACATCGTCCCGCACGGCCTGGCCGCGAAGCGTGGCGGCGCGCACGGCGTGTCGCTCATCAACACGATCAAGAGCATCATCTCGGTCGACATCGACCGCTTCGTGCCCGAGCCGCGCGTGGGCGGGCTGAGCACGAACGGCGGCTACTGCGGCGCGGCGGTCAAGCCGATCGCGCTGCACATGGTCGCCGCGCTCGCGCGCGAGAGGGACTTCGGCCTGCCGATCAGCGGCATCGGTGGCGTCTCGAGCTGGCGCGATGCGGTGGAGTTCATCCTGCTCGGCTCGAGCACGGTGCAGGTGTGCACCGAGGTCATGCTGCGGGGCTACGGCGTGGTCGAGGACATGATCGACGGCCTCGAGAACTACATGAGCACGCACGGATTCCGCACGATTCCCGAGATGGTCGGCAAGGCGGTGCCGCCGTTCCAGGAGTGGGGCGACCTCGACCTCAACTACGAGACCGTCGCGCGGATCGACACCGACAAGTGCATCGGCTGCCAGCTGTGCATCGCCGCATGCCATGACGGCGCGCACCAGTGCATCCACCCGCAGGACGGGACGCGCGTCCCGAGCATCGACGAGAGCGAGTGCGTCGGCTGCAACCTCTGTCAGATCGTCTGCCCGGTGCCCGGCTGCATCTCGATGGAGGAGGTCGACAACGGCTTTGCGCCCGCGACCTGGAACCAGTTCGTCCACGAAGGAAAGAAGCTGCGCCCGAAGAAGGGCGCCCATTGAGACCGTGCCTGCGCACGGGAACCCGACATGAGCAACACGAAGAAGAAAGTCGTCCGCTGCGGCCTGATCCAGTGCAGCAACCCGCTGAATGACGAGAAGCGCCCCGTCGCCGAGATCCAGAAGGCGATGGTCGACAAGCATCTCGGCTTCGTCGAGCAGGCGGGCAAGCAGGGCGTGCAGATCCTCTGCCTGCAGGAGATCTTCAACGGCCCGTACTTCTGCCCGAGCCAGGATCCGCGCTGGTACGAGGCCGCCGAGAGCGTGCCGGGGCCAACGACCGAGCTCATCGCGAAGGCCGCGGCGAAGTTCAACATGGCCGTGATCGTGCCCGTCTACGAGCGCGAGATGAGCGGCGTCTTCTACAACACCGCCGCGGTCTACGACGCCGACGGCACCTTCCTCGGCAAGTACCGCAAGCAGCACATCCCGCAGGTGAATCCAGGCTTCTGGGAGAAGTTCTTCTTCAAGCCGGGCAACGGCGGCTACCCCGTGTTCAAGACGCGCTACGCGACGATCGGCGTCTACATCTGCTACGACCGCCACTTCCCCGAAGGAGCGCGCTGCCTCGGCCTGAACGGCGCGGAGATCGTCTTCAATCCTTCGGCGACCGTCGCGGGCCTGTCGCAGTACCTCTGGAAGATCGAGCAGCCCGCGCACGCGGTCGCGAACGGCTACTACATGGGCTGCATCAACCGCGTCGGCACCGAGGCGCCGTGGAACATCGGCAAGTTCTACGGGACGAGCTACTTCGTGAACCCGCGCGGCGAGACCATCGCGCAGGCAAGCGAGGACAACGACGAGCTGCTGGTCGCGGAGCTCGATCTCTCGATGATCGACCAGGTGCGCAGCGTGTGGCAGTTCTACCGCGACCGCCGGCCCGAGGCCTATGGTGAGATCGTGCAGCAGTGAGCGGATGAAGGCGACGAGGAGCAAGCGATGGCGAACCAGACTTTGATCCGAGGCGGCACCGTCGTGAGCGCAGAGCGCGCGTGGCGCGCCGATGTGCTCGTGAGCGGCGAGACGATCGCGGCGGTGGGCGAGAGGCTCGAGGCACCCGCGGGCGCGCGCGTCGTCGACGCAGGCGGTGCGTACGTGATGCCGGGCGGCATCGACCCGCACGTGCACATGGAGCTGCCCTTCATGGGCACGGTGAGCGCCGACGACTTCCTCTCGGGCACCGCGTGCGCGGCGGCGGGCGGCACCACCATGATCATCGACTTCGTGATCCCTGCGCCGCAGCAGTCGCTCGTCGAGGCCTACAAGGTCTGGCGCGGGCGTGCGCAGAAGGCGACGTCGGACTACTCGTTCCATGTGGCGGTCACATGGTGGGGCCAGCAGGTGTCCGATGAGATGGGCGTGCTCGCGCGCGACCACGGCGTCAACAGCTTCAAGCACTTCATGGCGTACAAGAACGCCATCATGGTCGACGATGCGCAGATGATCGAGAGCTTTGAGCGCGCGCGCGACCTGGGTGCGATCTGCCTTGTGCACGCAGAGAACGGCGACCTCGTCCACCGGATGCAGCAGGACACCTTTGCGCGCGGGATCAAGGGCCCCGAGGGGCACCCGATCTCGCGGCCGCCCGAGGTCGAGGGCGAGGCTGCGAACCGCGCGTGCCAGATCGCAGCGGTCGTGGGCGTACCGCTGTATGTCGTGCATACGAGCTGCAGGCAGGCGATGGAGGCCATCGCGCGCGCGAAGCTCGCGGGACACCGCGTCTACGGCGAGTCGCTGATCCAGCATCTCGTGATCGATGATTCGGTGTACCGCAGCACCGACTGGCGCAGCGCGGCGCACCACGTGATGAGCCCGCCGTTCCGCGCGCCCGAGCACCAGGCCGCGCTCTGGGGCGGGCTGCAGGGCGGCACGATCGAGGTGATCGGCACCGACCACTGCACCTTCCGAACCGAGCAGAAGGCGATGGGCAAGGACGATTTCCGCAGGATCCCCAACGGAACCGGCGGGCTCGAGGAACGCATGAGCGTGCTCTGGCACCACGGCGTGCGCAGCGGCCGCCTGACGCCGAGCGAGTTCGTCGCCGCGACCAGCACGAACGCCGCGCGCATCTTCAACATCCATCCGCGCAAGGGCGCGATCGCGCCCGGCGCAGACGCCGACATCGTGGTGTGGGACCCCGAGGCTACGCGCGCGCTCGGCGTGAAGCAGCACCACTCGCGCAATGACTTCAGCATCTTCGAAGGCATGACCGTGACCGGCGCGGCCGCACTCACCATGAGCCGCGGCGCCGTGCTCTGGGAGAACGGCCGTCTGGCGCCGCGCGAGGGCCATGGCCGCTACGTCGACCGACCGTGCTTCAGCGACGCCGCGCGCAGCCAGGTCGTCCGCAACACCGTGACCGCGCCGACGCCCGTCGAGCGCCAGGAGTTCGTTCCATGACCGCAGCAGCCGCGATCGGGCCATTTGCCGCGCGTACCGATGACTTCACGCCCTTCACCACTGCCCGCCACTGGATCGGCGGCACGTGGTGCGATCCCGTGTCGAACCGTGCCACCCAGGAGATCCTGAATCCGCGCTACGGCCGCTCGATGGGCGAGGTCCTCCTGGGCGGGGCGGACGATGTCGACCTCGCGGCGCGCGCCGCGCAGCGGGCCGCGTCATCGTGGTGCGAGTGGCCGATCCGCGAGCGGGCGCACGTGCTCTACCGCCTGCGTGAGCTGATGGTCAAGCACATCGACGAGCTCTCGTGGCTCGTCTCGCATGAGAACGGAAAGGTCTTCGGCGAGGCGAAGGCCGAGGTCGAGAAGGCGATCGAGTGCGTCGAGTACGGCTGTTCTCTGCCGAACCTGGCCGCGGGCAACCAGCTCGAGGTGAGCCGTGGCGTCGCCTGCGAGGTCGCGTACGCGCCGCTCGGCGTGGTCGCGGGCGTCACGCCGTTCAACTTCCCGCTCATGGTGCCGCTGTGGATGCTGCCGCAGGCGCTCGTCGGCGGCAATGCGTTCATCCTCAAGCCGAGCGAGCGCGTGCCGCTCTCGACGCTACGGCTGGCAGAGCTCCTGAAGGAGTCGGGGCTGCCCGACGGCGTCTTCAACATGGTGCAGGGCGGCCGCGACGTGGTCGAGGCGCTGTGCGACCACCCGATCGTGAAGGCGGTCGGGTTCGTCGGCAGCACGAAGGTCGCGAAGCTCGTCTACAGCCGCGCGAGCGCGCACGGAAAGCGTGCCCTCTGCCTCGGCGGCGCGAAGAACCACCTGATCGTCGTGCCTGATGCCGACCTCGAGCTCACGGCGGAGAACGTCGTCGCGTCGTTCACGGGATGCGCCGGGCAGCGCTGCATGGCGGCGAGCGTGCTGCTCGCGGTCGGTGGCGTCGACCACATCCTCGACGCCGTGCGCGCGCGCGCCGCGAAGATCGCGCCGGGGAAGAACCTCGGTCCCGTCACCACGCAGGCGGCGCGCGACCGGATCGTCGGCTACATCGATGGCGCCGAGAAGGCGGGCGCGAAGGTCGTGCTCGACGGCCGCAGCGTCAACGCCGTCGCGGGCGGCTACTGGATCGGCCCGACGATCATCGATCACTGCACGCCCGAGATGGCGTGCGCGCGCGAGGAGATCTTCGGCCCCGTCATCAGCATCGTGCGCGTGCCGAACCTCGACACCGCGATCGAGATCGAGAACGCGAATCCGTATGGCAACGCATCGAGCGTGTACACCTCGAGCGGCGATGTCGCGCGGCGGGTGATGGAGCGCGTCGAGGCGGGCATGTGCGGCGTGAACATCGGCGTGCCCGTGCCGCGCGAGCCGTTCGGCTTCGGCGGCTGGAACGACTCGTGCTTCGGGCACGGGAACATCACAGGCTGGGACGGATACCGCTTCTGGACGAGGCAGCGCAAGATCACGAGCAAGTGGGCACTGCAGCGCGACCAGACCTGGATGAGCTAGCGAACGGTGCCGTGCACCTTCCACGAGTTCAACATGACCACAACCACCGCCCCCACCATGTCCTCCCGCGAGATGATCGACGCGTGCATGAAGCACAGCCTGTTCTCGTGGAGCGCCACCGGCAAGGTCGATCCGATCCCCGTCGCGCGCGCCGAGCGCATCTACCTCTACGGTCCCGAGGGCCAGCGCTGGATCGACTTCAACAGCCAGCTCATGAGCGTCAACATCGGGCATGGGCATCCGAAGGTCATCAAGGCCATCCAGGAGCAGGCGGCGACGCTCGCCTACGCCTATCCGGGCATGGCGACCGAGATCCGTGCGAAGCTGTCGCTGCGGCTGGCCGAGCTCGTGCCCGGCGACCTCAATACCTTCTTCTACACCCTCGGCGGCGCGGAGGCGAACGAGAACGCGATCAAGGCCGCGCGCTTCTTCACGGGGCGCCACAAGATCCTCGTCCGCTACCGCAGCTACCACGGCGCGACCCACGGGGCGATCACGCTGACCGGCGATCCGCGACGGTGGCCGACCGAGCCCGGGATGCCCGGCGTCGTGCGCGTCATGGACCCGCGCCCCTATGAGTTCAGCTTCGGAACGACCGACGAGGAGATCGTCGCCAACAACCTGAAGTACCTCGAGGAGGTCATCCAGTACGAGGGCCCGAAGAACATCGCCGCGATGTTCATCGAGACGGTCACGGGAACCAACGGCATCCTTCCGCCGCCGAAGGGCTACCTGCCGGCGCTGAAGGCGCTGCTCGAGAAGCACGGCATCCTGCTCGTCACCGACGAAGTGATGTGCGGCTGGGGGCGCACCGGCAAGCTGTTCGCCTTCGAGCATGGCGGCATCGTTCCCGACATCTGCACGATGGCGAAGGGGCTCACCTCGAGCTACCTGCCGCTCGGCGTGATGGCGGTGAGCGACCGGATCGCCAACCACTTCCGCGAGAACGTCTTCTGGGGCGGCCTGACCTACAACGCGCATCCGCTCTGCCTCGCGAGCGCACTGGCAGCGGTGAACGTGCTCGTCGAGGAAGGCATGGTCGAGAACGCCGCGCGCATGGGCGACGTGATGCGCGGCCACATGGAGCGGCTGGCGCGGAAGCATCGCTCGGTGAAGGAGCACCGCAACATCGGGCTCTTCGGCACCATCGAGCTGCAGAAGAACTCGAAGGGCGAGCGGCTGGTGCCCTACGCGGGCTCGCATCCGGCGATGCCGAAGCTCGGCAAGTTCCTGCGCGACAACGGCCTCTTCACCGTGCTTCAGTGGAGCATGGTCATGTGCAATCCGCCGCTCTGCATCACCGAGGACGAGATGGCCGAGTCGTTCGGCATCATCGACCGCGGGCTCGACATCATCGACGAGGCGTTCGAGGGGTGAGCAGCAGGTAGACCCCGCCTGCGACCAGCACGCCCGTGAACCACGCGTAGGGGTAGATCGCGTCCCACATCGTCGGCTCGCCCTCGAGCACCTTCACGGCGCCCAGGAAGCCGGGCACATTCGGCGCGATCCCGATCGCGAGCGCCGCGATCGCGCGCCAGTTCGTGCCCGCGTACCGCCCCTTCACCCGGTAGAGGTCGGGCACATCGAGCTCGCATTTCCGCACGATCCAGTAGTCGGCGATCATGATGCCTGCGATGGGGCCGAGGAGCGCCGAGTAGCCGACGAGCCACTCGAAGATGTAGGTGTCGGCGCTCGAGAGGAGCTTCCACGGCATGATGAGGATGCCGAGGATGCCCGTGATCACGCCGCCGGTCTTGAAGCTGATGAGCCGCGGGGCAAGGTTGGCGAAGTCGTTCGCTGGACTGACCACGTTGGCGGCGATGTTGGTGCTGATGGTCGCGACGGCGACGCCGAGGAGCGCGATCACCGCGACCGCGATGCGGGTTCCCGCGTCCGCCAGGATCGGCTCTGTCATGCCCGCGGGCGGCGTGCTGCTCGTGATCTGCGACAGGACGACCACGGGATCCCACAGCGTCTTCGGGTCGACGCCCTTGAGGAGCAGTTCCGCTGCGCTCGTGACGACCACCGCCATCGCGCTGAAGGCGACCATGGTCGTCGGCAGCCCGAGCGTCTGCCCGAGCATCTGCTCGCGCTGGCCCTTGCCGAAGCGGGTGAAGTCGGGGATGTTCAGCGAGAGCGTCGCCCAAAAGCCGATCATGCCCGTCAGCGCAGGAATGAACACCTTCCAGAACGCTGCGGTATCCGCGAACGAGGACGGGCGGTCGAGGAGCGGTCCGATGCCGCCCGCGCGCGAGACGATCCAGACCAGGAGCCACACCGCCATCACCATGATGACCGGCGCGGACCAGTTCTCGAACACGCGGACGGCGTTCATCCCGTAGAGGATGATGGCGATGTTGATCGCCCAGAACGCCATGAAGGTGATCAGGGAGGGAATCGTCAGCCCCATCAGCGTGGCATCGCCGCCGATCGTGGCGAAGCTCGGCCACGCCGCGACGAGGAAGGTGCGGACAGCCTCGCCGCCGATGTAGGTCTGGATGCCGAACCAGCCGCAGGCGACGATGGCGCGCAGGACGGCGGGCACATTCGCGCCCGTCGTGCCAAAGCTGCTGCGGGCGAGGACGGGGAAGGGGATGCCGTACTTGGTGCCCGGGTGGGCGTTCAGCAGGATGGGGATGAGAACGATCAGGTTGCCGAGGCCGATCGTCAGGAGCGCCTGCCACCAGTTCATGCCCTGTGCGACAAGGCCGCCCGCGAGCAGATACGTCGGGATGCAGTGCGCCATGCCGATCCAGAGCGCCGCGAAGTTGTAGGTGGTCCAGGTACGCCTCGCCTTGGGGACTGGGGCGAGGTCGCCGTTGAACAGTGGGCTGTGCCCGATGTCGGGCGGTAGCTCCGCGAGCGCCTCACGCGTCAGTTCAGGGTCGTGCATGGAACCTCCGCGCGTGACTTCGGCGGTTTGCCCGCCGCGCAGCCAATATCGGGGCGCACGCCTGCGTCCAGCTGCGGGCGGTGCGCGTGAAAGCTGGCTGCACCCCTGCGAGTTTGTCGCGGTATGCTTCGAACCATGATGCTGGCCCCCGCAATCGCCCGTCTCACCGCTGTCTGCCTCTCGCTGTCCGTCGTTTCGCCTGCTCTCGCGGGCGATCCACCGCAGGCTCCCAAGCCAGCGGCCCCCAAGCAGGGCAGCCCAGGGCAAGAGACCCCCAAGCCAGACGTCCCCAAGGAGCCGATCGCCCCCATCAACCCGATCCAGACGCCCGCGAAGCCAGCCCCGATCCGCGTCGGCGACTCGATCGACCCGAAGGCGGAGGTCATCGTCAAGCGCGGCCTGCGACTCGCCGCCGACCTGCGGACGATCTCCATGATCACCCAGACGCGCTTCGAGGGCGATGCCGCCGCCAACCTCCCGCCGGGATTCGGCTCGCCGCATGAGGTCGCGCTCGAGTACATCTACAAGGACGCGCTCAGCCTGCCGCGCATGCGGATCAGCCCGGTCGCGAGCAACGGAGTCGTTGTCTTCACCCACAACGGCACCGAGGGGCTCGTCGTCGACAACGGCGCCAAGATCTACCGCAAGGGACGAGCGGACTGGCCGAAGGTCGCGCCGTTTGCCGTGTCGGCTCTCCCAGCGTGGCTGATCGCGGAGCGGCAGGGCGCCGTCTCGCAGATCAAGAAGGCGCCCGATGCGGAGCTGCGCCCCGACATGTCGGCGGCGAGCATCCTTGGCGTCGAGACCCTCGATGGCACCGAATGCGACGTCGTGCGTATCGTGAAGTACATCGACGTCTACGCCGACGACACCGGTCAGGGTCAGCCTGGCGTCGTGGACGCGAAGCGCGTGATCACCGACATCGCCTATGCGCGTCAGGATGGTTTCCCCCGCCGCATCGTGCGGTACGAGGAGGGCACTGGCTCGACGGGCCGCACGACGACCGAGTACACGAAGGTGCGCGTGAACCCGCAGCTTGATCCCGCGCTCTTCTCGGCGACGCCACCCGAGGGCTACACGCTTGCGCCGCCGGCTCCGCCAGCAGCCGCACCCGCGGCGCTACCGGCGAAGCAG
>Ga0315906_10008805_pt1 | contig 12068 bp, 4 predicted proteins | sample LakEriMetagenome_4_FD_203526 | JGI IMG/M metagenome (GOLD analysis project Ga0315906, IMG submission 203526) | Freshwater fungal communities from buoy surface, Lake Erie, Ohio, United States - Buoy 2 MA122 | ecosystem: Environmental > Aquatic > Freshwater > Lake > Lake biofilm | place: USA: Lake... | reverse complement strand
CACTCGACCAGGGAGGGTATGCGGCGTACGCGCACGGGGGATATCGGCAGGAGGTGTACGCCGACGTCGCGTTGGGCTGCCTGTCGGGAATCGAACTGCTGCAGTTTGGCATCTATCGCGAGATTGGTCTCGAAGACTGGTATCACATATTGAATTGTGGTTATCGGATTCCCGCGTTGGGGGCCAGCGATTGGCCGGCGTGCCGCTTCCTGGCCGACTGCCGCACCTATGTTCAGCTTCCCGCAGGAGAGGCGAACTTCGAAGGTTGGCTGAAGAGAATGGCCGCTGGGCGGAGTTTTGTGACGACCGGGCCGATGCTGCTGGCAACCGTCGGGGGGGGGGACCCCGGCGATGTGCTGGAGCTTGAGGCAGGTGAGCAAACGCTGCCGGTCCGAATTGAGCTTGCCAGTGAGGTGGCTCCGGTCGAACAAGTGGACATTGTGGTCAATGGGCAGGTGGTGCAGTCGTTCCCGGTTCCCGCCCGGATTGTGGGGGGCGACGCCTGGCAGCGACTGGAGGCGAAGATCACGCTTCGCGAATCGGCGTGGGTGGCGGTGCGGGCCTGGTCAAAGACACCTGGTGGACAGCCCAACGCCGAAGCCCACACGAACCCGGTGTACGTCAACTTCGCGGGGCGTCGGGCCTATTCCGCAACCTCGCTGGACCAGTGGGTCTTGCGAATCGACGGTCAGATCGAAAGACACACCCAGCGCGACTTCGCCGACAAGGCCCGGGTGCTGGACTACTTCAACGAAGCCCGTCAGCAACTGCTGAAGATTCGCGAGGAGGACGGACTGCGAAGCGATGACGACCCCGCTCGCAGATCCCGTGGGTATTTTGATCGCCTGGCCGACAGTGGCCTGAAGGCGAACGCCGCCGAGGGAGAGCCCACGGATGAAGAGCTAGCCGCCTATCTGCGGCCCGTCCCACCGCTGGAACCAGCCGAGGCGGTGCGGGCTTTTGAGACCCTGCCCGGCTTTGAGGTGCAGGTGGTGGCCAGCGAGCCACTGGTGGTCGATCCGGTGGCAGCGGCATTCGACGCCGACGGAAACCTGTTTGTCTGCGAGATGCGGGACTACCCCTACCGACCCGCCGCAGGCCAGTCTCCGCTGGGCACGCTGCGGCTGCTGCGTGACTCCGATGGCGACGGGCGATTTGACAAGGCGACCGTCTTCGCCGACCAGTTGCTCTGGTCGGCGGGAGTCGCTCCCTGGCGGAAGGGGGTGTATGTCGCGGCCCCTCCCGACATCTGGTACCTCGAAGACACCGATGGCGACGATCGAGCCGATCTTCGACGGAGGGTCTTCACCGGATTTGGCACGAACAATCAGCAGGGAATGCTGAACAACCTGGTGGTGGGAGCCGACATGAAGATCTACGGCTCCACGGCTCCCAATGGGGGACAGATCCGGCATGTGGACCGGCCGCAGGAGGCTCCCGTGGATATCGTGGGGCGGGATTTCCGGTTCGACCCTGAGACCGAGGTCTTCGAATCGATCAGTGGCACAGTGCAGTTTGGCAATACCTTCGACGACTTCGGCAATCGTTTCACCTGCAGTGAATCGCAGCCCCTGCTGCAGGTGGTTCTGCCGCAGCATTATCTCGCCCGGAATCCTCACCTGCCGGTCCCCTCGGCGGTGAAGAACCTGGCTCCCGGCCCGGTTGCGATCCATCGCATCAGCCCGATTGAGCGGTGGCGACAGATCCGGAGTGCCAGGCGGGTCACGACGGGAGAACGGGGCGCGGGGGCTCCCGGGGCCAGCCACCACGTGGTCGACGCGGCTGCTGGAGTGCAGGTGTACCGCGGCGGCAGTTGGCCCGCCGAATTTTACGGAACGGTCTTCGTGGGCGATGGTCAAAACAACCTGATCCATCACCGGACACTGGTTCCCGAGGGGCCCACTTTCGGATCTCAGCGAGTGGAGCAGCAGACCGAATTCCTCCGTTCGTCCGACATCTGGTTCCGCCCCGTGAACCTGCTCAACAGTCCCGATGGCAACCTGTACTGCCTCGACATGAGTCGGGAAGTGCTGGAGTCGATTCATGTTCCCCTCGACGTCGCCCGGCATCTGGATTTCACCAGTGGTCGAGATCGGGGGCGGATCTATCGGATTGCGCCCGCAGGATTCAAGCCCCCGCCCCCGCCACGGTTGAGCCAGGCCACCACCGCCGAGTTGGTGGCCCACCTGGGCAGCCCCCATGGCTGGTATCGCGACACAGCGGCCCGGCTGCTGTACGAGCGGCAGGACCGCGCTGCGGTGGCACCACTGGAATTGCTGGTGCGGTCCACCAAATCGCCGGCAACCCGGGTCGCCAGCCTGTGGACACTGCACAACCTCAAGGCACTGCGGTCGGAACTGCTGGCCTTGGGGTTGCGTGATCCGGTCCCGGGGGTCCGCCTGAATTCTCTCAGGCTGGCAGAGCCCCTGTTGGCCAAGGTGGCCCCGCTGCGGGCCCTGGTGCTCTCGATGGGAAGTGATGTCGACCCGCAGGTCCGGCTGCAACTGGCATTCACGCTGGGCGAGGTGGACGACGCAAAAGCGGCTGATCTCCTGGCCCGGCTGTTTAAGGCGCACGGGGCCGATCCGTGGATGAAAACCGCGCTCTTCAGCTCTGCGAGCAACCTCGCAGGGCCGACCTTGTCACAGCTTTTGAAAGAGCGCGAATGGGGCGCGTCGGGGGAGGCCGCCGGCATCCTGGAATCGCTCGCGCTGCTGATTGGGGCGCGGGGACGTGCTCCCGAGATTGGGAGCACCCTGGCACAGCTGGCGCAACTGGACGATTCGGGTCGGCAGCAGGCGCTCGTGGCCGCCGTCTCGAGAGGACTGCGAAAATCTGGCCAGCGGATTGATCTGGCAGAACTGCCCGACCCGGTGGGTAGGGCCCTGCTCCAGACCACAATGCGGGGGGCCTTGCAGGCGGCCGCCGACGCGAGTGTCGCAGAACCGGCCCGGCTGCAGGCGATTGGCCTGCTGGCGACCGCCCCGTGGGGTTACTCGGGCGTGGTGTTGTCGGAGCGGGTGGTGCCGCAGGAGCCCCCGGCGGTGCAATTGGCGGCGGTTCGGGCGATCGGGGAGTACGCCGATACTGGACTCGATGAACTGCTGCTCGGTCGGTTTCCACAGGTGACCGCCGAGGTTCAGCAGGAGATTGTGGCGACGCTGCTGCGACGGCCCGACCGTACGCTGGCGTTGCTGCAGTCAATTGGGCAAGGGAGCGTACCCGCCGGAGTGATTGACGCCACTCAGCGGCAGTTGCTGCTGGCCCATCGGCAGGAGCGGATGGCCCAGTTGGCCCAGCAGGTGTTGGGGGGGGCCGCTGCAGGGGAACGGCAGGCGATTGTGCGTGACTATCAGACCAAGGTCATGGCATTGCAGGGGAACGCCGAGCAGGGGAGCAAGGTCTTTGACCGGGTGTGTGCCACCTGCCATCAGGTGGCGGGGCGGGGACATGCGATTGGTCCTAACCTGGCGGCCTCGGCGGGGCGAGAGACACAGACCCTGATCCAGCACCTCTTTGACCCCAACCAGGTGGTGCTCCCGAACTACCTGCTGTACACGGTGCTGGACACACGCGGGCAGACCCACTCGGGGATGATTGCCTCTCAGACCGCAACGAGCCTGTCGCTGCGTCGGGAGAAAGAGACCGTCGTGACGCTGCTGCGGAGTGAAATTGAAGAGTTGAACAGCACCGGCAAGTCGCTGATGCCTGAAGGCCTGGAAAAGGACCTGACACCGCAGGATGTGAGCGATCTGGCGGCGTGGCTCCAGGGGCAGTCGGAGAGTCCGGTCGCGGTTGACGCCCGGAAGCAGCGGGACAAGGGGACCCTGGCGGGCACCCTGGTCGAGCCAGCCGAGGAGCGGAAGCCCGCGGCGCCGCCCCCCAGGAAATGACCGCGGTGGCCGCTGACTCAGCGGAACGGTCGCGGTGTGGAGAGTGCGTTCCGGGGCGCCGGTTGGATGATCAACACTGACGCGGGACGCCGGGTTCAGAACCAGGCGTTGCCCGTGGGTTCGACGACGCTGTGGCTGACTGCCCGATCGCCGCGTCGCTGGAGGCTGAATCCGACCGGAACTGGGAGACGAGATTTGCGACTAGTCGAAAGCCCGTCGGGCTTCGCAGATCCAGCCCCCCCCCAAGACTCGATCTGCGTGGTAGAAAACGACCGCCTGGCCGGGGGCGACACCGAATTCCGATTCATGGAATTCGACCTGTGCCCGATCTGGTCCGAGGATCTGCACGGTCGCCTGAACCGGGTCGTGGTTGTAACGGACCTGGGCCAGGCAGTCGAACGGATGCGACGGGAGGGAAACCAGCCAGTTGATGCGGTCGGCGACGAGCCCTGGACAGGCGAGTTCGGCGCGGGTTCCCACAACAACCCGATGGGTGGCGGCATCGACGGCGACAACGTAGCGGGGTTCACCGAAGGCAACCTTCAACCCGCGCCGCTGGCCGATGGTGAACTGCTCGTATCCCTCGTGGTGCCCCACCACCCGCCCCTGGGTGTCCACCAATTCTCCCGCCGTGTCGAGTTCTCCCCGATATCGTCGGAGAAATCCCGCGTAGTCCTGATCGGGGACAAAACAGATTTCCTGGCTGTCAGGCTTGCTGGCAACCCGCAGCCCAGCCTTCCCCGCCAGTTCACGGATCTGCGCCTTCGTGTGCCCCCCCACTGGAAACAGGACCTGCGGAAGAATCTCGGGGGCGATTCCGAACAGGACGTAGGACTGGTCTTTGTCGGGGTCGAGACCGCGACGAAGAATCACGCCACGGGTGGCTGGTGCCAACGGGGTGGGGACCTCGGAGTCGGGCCACACCTCGGTCCGCGCGTAGTGGCCACTGGCGATGTGCTCGGCGCCGATCTGACGGGCAAACTCCCAGAGTTTCCCGAACTTCAGCCAGTTGTTGCACATCACGCAGGGATTCGGAGTTCGTCCAGCGAGATACTCGTCGGCGAAGTAGTCTTTGATGCGGCCAAACGCATCGCGGAAATTGAGGGCGTGGAAAGGGATGTCCAGTTGATCGGCCACGCGGCGGGCATCGGCGGCGTCGCTGGCACTGCAGCATCCCTGTCGATGCGGCGCGGCGTGAACCACCGGGAGCAGTGGCCCGCTCTCGACGGCACAGGCCTGCTCTTCGCTGGCCCCCGAGCGCATGAACAGCCCGATCACCTCGTGCCCCTGCTCTTTCAACAGGACAGCGGCCGCCGAACTGTCGACACCACCGCTCATGGCCAGAACCACCCGCGCCATTAAGTTCTCCCAGATCGCTCAAAGAAACTGGCCCCCGTAAGGGCCGCTGTCAGACCAGCCAGGGACGGATGACCTCACCGAAGACGTCGGTGAGCCGGAATCGGCGTTCCGGGAAGTTGTAGACGGGCCGTTCGTGGTCGATTCCCAACCCGCGAAGCCTCGTGGCATCAGGCAGTTGGGCTGTGTGGGTCAGCAGTTCGCTGATCCAGGTCGTCGCCTGAACATGATGAGCAAACTTGAACTGGGACCCCGCCGTCGGAAGCGAGGCCTGGCTGCTGGTCATCCCGGTCAATCGCTGACACTGCCGGACCGAGTCGGGCCGTTGCTGATCATTCTGCTCGACCAGCGACGGTTTGTAGTCGAACGATTCAAGCTGTGAGGGGCCGCCCGACTGGAAGAGGTAACTGACCCGCTTGGCCCGAGGAGGGTGATGCAACGTCTCAAGCACGCCCGCATCGCGGGCCTGAGATGCCATGGGGCCCTCGGGCAGATCGGCGAGGGACAAGCAACCAGGACCAAGTTCAAATCGCTGGAGGAATTCCCGACGTCCTTGAATTGTGTGGTGCGGGGCGGAGAACGAGGGCTCCCCCAGGGGATGGATCATGCCTCACCTTGCTGACGGAGTCGCCACAGTGGCCCTCGGCGGAGGAACGCTTCGGAAAATCGTAACCAGAGAATCCGGGCCGGTCCAACAGGCCCGCAGGACGCTTTGCCAGTCTGCCCCTGGCGCTCCCCCAATCGAGGGAGGCCCACCTGGAGGTGACACTTCTTTTGGCGGGGAGAGTTGGACTGCCCTCCGTTGCGTGACTGCCAGGACTTGGACGAAATCGCAGCCCGCTCGCAGCAGAGCGACGAGAAAAACTTGAGCGATTCTTCGATCAGTGCAGCCCCTGCAACCCGACAGGCTGGAGCCGGCAGGTGGCCGGGAGAACTTGAGCAAATCCGCAACCGGCTGTTTTGGTCAAGTTTTCTGGTTGGTGAGATCGATACAGGAACGCAGAGAGTACCGCTCCCGTGGAAATGTAGGGCCAGCCGGAGCGAGAGGGGGGGCCGATACACATCGCCTCAACCTGCGACACCAACGGACGCTGTCAAGATGCGGATGGAATCGCTGTTGAAGGGGCTGTTTGCGATTGGCGCGGCGATGCTCTGCTTCGGCTGGGGATTGCTGACCTCCCGCACCCAGATCTTTCCCTATCGGATTCTCAAGGAAGCCGAACTCGCGGTCCAATCGGAACTGAAACTGCGAAACCAGGGTCTGAGCGACGATGACTGGCGGGCCTGGCTGCGAGAGCATCCGACCCCGCTTGCCGGTCCTCAGGCGCGATTTCTCACCAAGCGGACTCCCTCCGAGCCGATTCTGCTGACTCTCCCCGATCTGGGGAACGAGTCTCAAAGCGGTCGCCGAGAGTTGGCTCGGATTGTGGATCGCCAGGGCTATTCGCTGCACACCTGGACTGCGGACGACAAGTGGCTCCGGGAATTGGCGTCCAGGAATGGAGTCACCCTGCGGAACGAGTCCATTGTTTACGGCTGTGGGGCCGAAGTGGACGAGGCGGGCAACCTGCTGGTCTCGATGCAAACGCACCTGGGTTTTCCCTACGGAGCGACCCTCGTTCGCCTGGATCGGGAATCGAATCCCCAGTGGAGTGCTCCCCTGGCGGTGCATCACTGGTTCAGTGTCGCTGACGATGGCGCGATTTATGCGCCGTGGCACGAATCTGTAAAGACTCCGTTCACACTCGGTGGGTCCACAGTGGAAGTCGTCTCTCCATCTGGACGGCTTCTGAACGACGGAATTGTAAAGCTCTCACCACGCGGCGAAGTTCTCGAAAAGTTCAGCCTGCTGGAGGTGCTGTCGAACTCAGGTCTCGCGGGGTTGCTGGTCGGCAATGTTCCCGACATTCGCCATCCGTCGGGTGGAAAGCAGGTGGTCAAAGTCAGCGATGAGGATCCAGTGCACTTGAACGATGTGCAGGTGATCTGCCAGCGACACCTTCCGAGCCGACCCGGGCTGGAACTGGGAGATCTCCTGGTTTCCTTGCGAACTCCCTCGGTGCTGGCGGTTATTTCCCCCAAGACCAGGACAATCAAATGGCATTCCACCAGGAATACGCTGTTTCAACACAGTCCCCGACTCGTGCCCGACGGCGTGCTCGCCTTCGATAACCTGGGGGGCGGGGTGGAGACGGGTGGAACTCGACTGGCGTTGGTGGATCTCTCGGGGGGGACGTCCAGGACGCTCTTTCCCCGCCCCGACAAAAAGTTGCCAGAGTCGTTTTTTTCGGTGTTGGCGGGGCACGTCGATGTGCACCGCGATGGAACTCGTGCCCTCATCGCCTCCACTGCACAAGGAGTGGTGTGGGAGGTCGACCTGACCTCAGGGGAGGTTCTGTGGGAATATATCGCCCCGGAACCAGGCCAGCGCCCCACCGCGCGACTGAGTTGCTTCTGCGCGAAGTATTGCAGTGAACCAGAATGGATTCCCGGCCAGATTGCAGCGACGATCCCAGAGCAGCGATGATCCAAGCAGAAGCGGTCTCGACTGTGACATAGGGCTGAAAGGCCTGCTCGGAAGCGCGGCCACCTTCGTTAGACAAACATCAGTGGGACCGTCATCCGGCTGCCTGACAGAAATGAGGTGACTCGATGGGAACTCGAATTCCCATCAAGTCCATCTCTCGAGTTCAGTCCGTCCTTGCAGCCAAGAGGTCTCTCAGGGCTGGGCGGCGGGGCATCTCTGGCAGTGGTTCAGAGTGATATGAGGTTTTTTCCGTCGGTTCGGGCCGGCTGACAATTCTGGAGCCAAGTCCGTTCACGACGTCGGCTGTCATTCACTGCTGGAACTCGCCCATGCTTGGATGCCGAGGCAAACTCGAGTGTTCCGCGGAAATGCCATCCCTCACCGACAGCAAGTCGCGCAAGGTTCCTGTTCACAGACGTTATCTCCCGGGAGGGGATCGGAACGAGTTCCGGAAATCGGATAGATTCTCGGCCAACCTGGGCTGACAACGGACCGAGAAGACACTCCGGTTTGCGTCGCATTCCCAGACAGAGCAAGCGAACTCGAGGCGGAAGGCCCGTTCGCGAAGCAGATGGATGAGACCTGGCGTTGGGAGCCGGGTGGCGGATTCGAAAAGCAGCGAGGTTTCCAGATTGGCCATGAAGTCAGCTACCCAGAGGATGAATCCCTCGGTAGCCTGAAGCCGAGGGGCCTGTTGACTGCCGCAATCTGGGCCGCCAGTTGGTCGTGCCTGAGCCCCTCCGCATGCTGGGGAGAGATTTGAGATGTGGCGACTGCTTGCAATTCTGCTGACACTGGCAACCCTGGGTTGGGGAGGGTGGTGGTGGATCTCACGGCCGAACGTTCAGCCGGTTGAGTATCGCACGTCTGAGATTCGCCGGGGCGACATTCAGTCGGTCGTCAGCGCGACGGGAACACTGGAGCCCGAGGAACTCGTGGATGTGGGTGCCCAGGTCGCCGGCCGCATCCTGGAATTGGGGCGGGATCCACAGAACGAGGCGAAGCCCGTTGACTATGGCACACAAGTTGATGAGGGAACGGTGCTGGCCCGGCTGGACAGCGCGATTTATTCGTCACAGGTCGAGCAGAACAAGGCGAGCCTGCAGCGGGCTCGAGCCGAAGCGCAGCAACAGCGGATCAGGCTCGAACAACTGGAGCGGGAGTGGAATCGGGCGCAGAGCTTTCGCAAATCGCAATCGATCTCGGAGGCGGATCTGGACGTCGCCCGAACGAACTGGCAGATGGCGCAGGCGAGCGTCGATCTGGCCGAGGCGGGGCTCGAATTGGCCCGGGCGGCCCTGCATGAATCGGAAATCAATCTGGGGTACACCACCATTCGGTCGCCCGTGCGGGGTGTGATCATCGACCGGCGGGTCAATGTCGGCCAGACCGTAGTCGCCAGCTTGAATGCGCCGAGCCTGTTCCTGATCGCCAAGGATCTCAAGCGGCTGCAGGTCTGGGCCTCAGTCAACGAGGCGGATATTGCCCAGATCCACCTTGGACAGCCAGTCCGGTTTACGGTCGATGCCCGCCCGCAGGAAGTTTTCAGGGGGCAAGTCGAACAGATTCGACTCAATGCCACGATGACCCAGAATGTCGTCACCTACACCGTGGTGGTGGCCACCGACAATGCCGAGCTCAAATTACTCCCCTACCTGACGGCCAACCTGCAGTTCGAGCGGGATGCGCGGTCAAGCGTTCTGTTGGTTCCCAATTCGGCCCTCCGCTGGAAACCTCGCGTGGCGACCGGGGATGAAACGGGCGGAAAACGCCCGGAGCCGGGTCGCAGCGGTTCCCCAGTGGGGTCTGGCGGAGGCGGTCCTGGAACGGCTGGCACCGGGCCCGCCAATCGCGGGCGGGTCTATGTTCGCGAGGGACTGGGGGTGCGATCGATCGAGGTAACAGTCGGTTTGACGGATGGAGTTCAAACCGAAGTCACCGGGGAGGGGCTGACGGAGGGACTGGAGGTGGTGATCGCTGACCAGTTGATTGAAAAGCCGACGGCCGGCAGCCCGTTTGCGCCGGCGACGGCCCCCAGGTCGGCGACCGGTAACGCAGCGGGAGGTCGCTGAGATGACTCAGCCACGAAATGATGATGGCTCCAGTTCGCACGGGCACGCGGAGAAGGAAGAAACTCATGGCACGGGGGCGGGTCTGCGCGACGATTCAGCGCCACTGCGGATTCATACCGTGACCGACCAAGGTTCCGAGACCAGGCTGGGCAGGATTGATGAATCAAGCAGCGCGGCGTGCGCGGAGCGAAGCTCACCGGGTGAGCCACGTGCCTTTCTTGAACTGCAGGAGATCACCCGCACTTACGAGTTGGGCGAATTGCGGGTTCCAGTGCTGAAAGGAGTCTCACTGCGAATTGAGCGGGGTGAATATGTGGCGTTGATGGGCAGTTCGGGATCGGGCAAAACCACGCTGATGAACATTTTGGGCTGCCTGGATCGACCCACATCGGGCACCCACTTCCTGCTGGGGCAAGAAGTGGGTCAGGCAAGCTCGGATGAGCGGGCGTCGCTCCGCAACAGACAGTTGGGGTTTGTCTTTCAAAGCTTTCACCTCTTGCCCAGGACCTCGGCGCTCGACAACGTGCAACTGCCGTTCGAGTATGCTGACTCTCCCCCCGGTGATGCAGCTGAGGTGTCGGCAGCCAAACGCCTGCTGGAGCGGGTGGGGCTGGGAGAGCGGCTGGACCATGAACCCGCGCAGATGTCGGGTGGACAGCAGCAACGCGTGGCCATCGCCAGAGCCCTCGTCAACTCTCCACCGCTATTGCTGGCTGATGAACCCACGGGCAACCTCGATTCCCGTACAGGCCTGGAGATTCTCGATCTGTTCGATCGCCTGCACGCCGAGGGGGTGACCATTGTGCTGGTCACACACGATTCCGATGTCGGCGCCCGCGCGGGTCGGGTGATCCGTCTTCGCGACGGAATGATTGAAAGTGACACTGTCAACTCTCGCCCGCAGGAACCTGCGTTGGCGGTGTCGGTGACCGGCTCGCAGACTGCGGGGAATGGGCTGGTCGCTTCAAGCACGACCGGAATGACGTCGATGGATTCAGTCCTCCCGACGACTGTCGACGCAACCCGACCAACGCCACCTGGCCCACGGTCCGAATCAGGAAGTCATGCAAGTGGCAACCTAACCAATCGATCGGGCGCGAACACCGGCGGGTTTCCGGTGCCACGGGGGTTGAAAACGGCAGCCCGGGCGATCTTGCGGAACAAGCTTCGCTCGGGCCTGACGATGCTGGGAATCGTGATTGGGGTCGCGGCGGTGATCGCGATGATGGAAATCGGTCGCGGATCAAACGACGCCATCCAGAAGACCATTGCCAGCATGGGGGCTAATAACCTGCTCGTTCAGCCCGGGGCAGCTTCCAGTGGAGGGGTGACGTTCGGAGGGGGAAGTGGCCTGACCCTGACGCCCCGCGATGCCCTGGAGCTAACTCGGCAGGTTCCTACGCTGTCGAATGTCGCCCCCATCGTGCGGGCCCGCACTCAAGTCATCTACCAGGGGCGAAACTGGGTGCCCGTCTATATCTATGGTTCAACTCCCGAGTTTCTTGAAGTCAGAGACTGGACAAATCTGGCCGAGGGGGAAATGTTCGGAGAGCGCGAGGTTCGTAATGGAAGTGCGGTCTGCGTGGTTGGACAGACCATCGTCCGTGAATTGTTTCGGGGAGAATCGCCTGTGGGCCGCGAGATACGGCTGCAGAATGTCGGCTTCCGCGTGGTCGGTGTTCTGAGCCGCAAGGGGGCCAACATGACCGGGGTCGATCAGGACGATATCGTTTTGGCTCCCTGGACAACCATCAAATCACGGGTATCGGCGAACACGCTTCCGAGTTCGAACCAGAGTGCGAACGTGGTGGCCGACTCGAGCCAGAGGATCAACTCTCTCAGCCAGTTGTACCCAGGAGCAACCCGGCTGTATCCGGTTCCATCACCCCTGCAGCAGGCCAACAACCCGCAGCCAGTTCGCTTTACAAATGTGGACCAGGTTCTGGTCAAGGTCAAATCGGCTGGCGACGTGCCTGACGCGATTCAGCAGATCAAATCTGTCCTTCGCGAGTCGCACCGGCTGCGGACCGGGCAGGCCGACGATTTCAACATCCGCGACATGACCGAAGCCAACAAGGCGCTCACGCAGACCTCCGAAATGATGGGGAGTCTGCTGCTGTCTGTGGCCCTCATTTCGCTGATTGTCGGAGGGGTCGGCATCATGAACATCATGCTCGTGTCGGTCACAGAGCGGACCCGGGAAATTGGGCTGAGAATGGC
>Ga0315906_10008799_pt1 | contig 12071 bp, 23 predicted proteins | sample LakEriMetagenome_4_FD_203526 | JGI IMG/M metagenome (GOLD analysis project Ga0315906, IMG submission 203526) | Freshwater fungal communities from buoy surface, Lake Erie, Ohio, United States - Buoy 2 MA122 | ecosystem: Environmental > Aquatic > Freshwater > Lake > Lake biofilm | place: USA... | reverse complement strand
TCCTTTAGCGTGTTGTATTCGTTGCTTTTGACATCGAAATGTCTGTAAAAGGTTGTCTTATCACATGGTAGTAACGCGATTACATCCTCAATAAAGAATAGGTTGTTTTCCTCTATTGCTTTTATTGCTTGGTTGTATAGTTTTTCAGTATCGTATGCCATTACTCATGTGGGTTTAATCTTTCAAATGCCGTGTTTTCGTACATCCATTTTTTTACTTGGCACGTTGCGCGTTGTTTGCGTCTTTGTTGCCTATGTAAATGGTCTATTATGCGTGTTCTTGACTTATTCATAATCAATGCAGATAATCGCGTCATCATGCCTCATGTGGTTAGTGATGAAATCTATTGCATCGTAGTGTTCCAAGTCTTCTTCCTTCCTTAGTACTTTGATTAGTTTATTAGCCGAATAGATAGGTATTAGCGTGTTTTGACAGTAGCCTATGATACACTTATCGTAATTCGTGCTGTAAACGCGCTCAATCTTATCGTATGTGCTAAAGAACTCCAATTATCCATGTAATTACATAGTAAATACCAACTGCACCCCAAAAGGCTACAACTCTTATTGTACTACTTACCATTTCTTTTTGCGATCCAAACCATTTTTGTACGCTTTCTTGTGGTAAATGAGGCAAGAACAGTAGTATTATCTTATCCATGTAATACAATGCCGCAAATACTGGTAGTAATGTAATTCCAAATGCAACTTTCAATTTCTCTTTCATAATCATGCGTGTTTTTGGTTAAAAAAGGGGAGGCTAACTGTGCGGTGCTTAAAAGAATAGAATGTCAAATGATGCCTCCCCAACCTAACCGTTAAACATAAACTATGACAAATATAAATCAATTTTCGTTACCGTATTTCATTATGAGTATATCCCACCATAGAATCCACTCATCTTCATACCACTCATGCGGCACTGGTGATGCTTTTACTGATAGTATAGGAATGTAGTTATCACGAAGGAAATCTAACAACAAAGGAAGGCGCAAACCTTCCCCTGTAATTTTGAAACCGGTTAAAATGTAATCCTCATAATCATGCGTGAAAACAACATACATATCATCTTTCGCGAAGTCAGCGAGTAAGTTACGTATCTCCATTTTGCTTGGTGGCATGATCATAATGCAATTTAAACTTTTTTTGCTAAATAATTGCCAATTTTTTCAAGTGTTGATGTATGAAGTCCTTTTTGCTTTTCATTCATGTACACCCAAAGTTGTGCCTGATGTATTCCGGTAGCCTTAGCAAAAGCCGTTAACGTCATGTTATTAGCTTGTAAATGCGCTTTGATCAATTGGCGCACTTTGTCGTTGATATTGATGAGATCATTTGCTTTCATATCAGAATGGTAAATCGTCTCCTTCTCTTGTTAACTGCTCAAGGCTTTTCAATCGCTCCATTTTTTGGCTTGTATTTTCCATCATACGCTCCTGATATGGTTGATTCGTTTCAGGCTTTGCTTGTCCAGCCGTTTCAATTGACCAACCTTTGATCGTGTTAAACACCTTTTGCCCATCCTGACCGTTCCAAATACGACCATCTAAGTTAATTCCGATAGTTACATTATCTCCTTCCCTCAAATTGTGCAATAAGTCGCACTTTTCGTTGACAAATTGTATCTCGATTGTTTGCGGATATTTATCACCATGCGTTAACCATAGGTTTCTAAACGTGAATTTCTCGCTTTTTACTACTTTAGGCATTACCTTGAATACCTTTCCTGTGATTTTTAATTGATTCATTTTTGTTTGTTTTTAGTGAAAAATCATTAATTTTTTGTTATTTCTTATTCTTTCCTTCCAATTGTCGGATTCAGCCATGTAAGCCTCACATACAGCGCGTGTTTTACCAAACGTATTCTTGCCTTGTAACAGCTTTTCGGCTTTCTTTTGACCTATGCCATGTACACCCTTTACATTATCGCTTACATCGCCCGTTAACATCATTGTAAACTGCATCATTTCAGCCTCTGATTCTGTTACGTATCTAAACCCTTTGCGCACCTTTACGAATTGACCGAATTCATCGACCATATACTCACCATTCTCATCCTTTACCTTTAGCTGGTAGTAATCGTAATGAATGCCAGGAATCTGTTTAAGGTCTTTATCAATTGAGCATATGATATAATCGTATTGGTTCATCAGTTGCGTGTTGAAGTAGATCAGATCATCAGCCTCATACTCATCAGATGCAAAAGAACCATCCAAATAATCCAATAGATAAGATCGCAATTCGTTTACCCATCTGTTAGATTTGCGATTGGCTTTATACGTTGGATCAACATCCTTTCGAAAGTTACGCTTACACTTGGTGAAAAAATACTTAACAACCGATGTTTGGTATTCGCCATCGATCTCGTTTAGGATGTCGAACGCTATCTTTTCAAAGCGATCATATCCGCGCTGTAATATTTCCAACTCAATTGAAAAGCGTGATTCACCGTTACGCATCATTTCACGTATTTCCGAAATGGAAATAACTCGATACATCGCCTGATAGATAAGCGAATCAGCATCAAATAATACTACTTTTGGCGTCATCATTAGTACTTTAGGTTGATTTTATTTCTTGAACGGTAGTTGTAAATGTCCTCTATAAGATTTCTGTACTGCTCACGGTTGGCACAATCAACCAATGCTACTGGTTGTAGGCTTAATTTGTGCATAAATTCGTTAAAATCAAAATTCTTGTTATTCAACAACGTGATCATTGTACCTACAAAGGTCATTCTGTTGTAACCTACGTAATACGTTTTGATCATTCTGATTTTTGTTGCCATATCTTGAGCCACATCCATATTGCCGGTTCTCCATGTACCTTCCTCAAATATTTGAATAATATCTGATTTCACTTTATTTGATGCTGTTTGAGTAGCCAATGATCTTGTTGATCCGCTTCCTATGTTTTGACAAAGCGCAATACAATCGTTAAAAGTAAAGTCGTTATTTTTTTCATAAAACGCCTTCAGTTTAACATACGAATCAATACCCATATTGGCGTATCCATACATAAAATCTTTTTTGCTCCAGTTCTTTTGGTTTAGATTTAACGTATGCACTTCATTTAGTGAATAGCCTTGTATGATAATGTAGTAAACAAATGAATATGCATCTTTAGCCGCCATCAAACGGTGTTGCCCATCTATTACTTCCATTCGTTCGTTGACTAAAATAGGGTTGCACTTCATGCCATACACACGAATTGAATCAGCCAATCGCCTAACGTGTTGAATATTTGGCACTCGGTTTCCATCTATCTGTTTAAAGATTGATAAATCGCTTGTTTTGTAAACCTTGTTTACTTCTTGTCCTTTTTGCACTTGACTACTATACTTCGACAATGGTGCTGTTGTTGTGTTAAACATATCTATTTGTGTTTATTGGTTACTTAATTAATCGTGTTAAGGTCATGCTGTTGTTCAGCAGTTAGCGTGAAATTGTTTTTTAAGTCGCTTACTGATGCCTCACCTCTTGAAATAGCACTCAATGCCTTTTGGAATCTTTCAGCGTTAATTGATGGCTTTGCTTTAACTGCATTTGGAATAGGCAAGTTGTTTGAATGTGTTGTATCTGTATCATCAATTGCTCCTGTTGGAACAAGAAATGAATATAATAAAGCATTTTTAAGCGCATACGTCATTGCTTTACCAGCGGATTTATCTTGTGAATCAACACCATGACCATAGCCAACAATTACAATTGACTCCTTACTAAGTGAATGAGTAAGTTGAAATTTCACTTTTACTTTGGTGAATATAGATTGCTTTGATTTAACGCCGTATTGCGTTTCCTCATTCCACCTATCAACCTTTACATCTTCATCAATTTCAATAGGTAAACACGTTAGGTAATTGTTTGCCATTGCTGTACCTATAATGTACTTTACATCTTTATCAGCAACGCCCTTGTAACTATTTTGCCCCGTTCCTACTGTCATTGACTTATCAATGTTTTTAACTGATCTCATTACATTAATAATTGATGAATGTAAATTTTGACCATCTATTGAATTTTCTTTAATAGACTGAACGATTGGATTAATTTCATCTAAGCCTTGTTCAAACGTGTCAATTTCTTGTTTTTTTCGTGTCATGATGTTAGTATTTTACGGTGAATAAATTAAGTCCAAAGATGCGCAACTGAAACATACGCGTTTTTTCGATGTTTTTAGCCGTTTTAACGCGTTTTGTAGGCGGCGGCAATAGTGATTGTTCATGGTGATCGATAAACTCGCTCACAAGGCTTGAATCAGGTTGAGGCGTGAATTCATATTTAGGCTCAATCCTTACCGTTGTTTCAGGCTTTGCCCATTCAAATGCTGGTTGTTTTTTAGTATTAGCATATCTTTCAGCAATTTTTTCACGCAACTCAGTTACTAATGTTCTGCTTGGATCATTTCCTACCCATTCATTACCTTTTAACGTGTAACGTATTATGCCCATTTTGCGCAATATAGTTGGTATTGACTTACTGGCTTTGTTATAAGACATTACTTCTTGTAAATTAACCTGTTCGTTTAGGCTTAATTGAAGTTTAATATCCCAAAGTACCTTTAAATACTTTTCGCTTACTCCTTTTTTTCCTCGTGTTCTCATTCTGTTTATGTTTAAAATTATGCTTCAAATATACAATTATTTTTAATTATTATAATAAAATGTAAAAATATTATGCTCAAATAATGCTCAAAAAATACTCATCGGTTTAATTCTTTTGTTTTGGCTTTGTAGATTGCAATCAAATCCGTTAGTTCGTCAATAGTCCACTTCTTTGTTTCATGCGCTATTAACTCTAATACAATCAATCTCGCTGTGCCTATTCGCTTTTCTAATCCTATTCGGTAGTTGATTAAGTTACCGCTTAGATAACTGTTGCAGTGTTCGCATTGCAGATGCACGTTATCTTCGTGGAATCGTATGTTACTATGCCCACCTTGCGAAAAATAATGTCCAGCATTTTCCTTTTTAGGCTCATTTCCGCATGAAATACAGCTCATTCCTTTGTCACGTTCACGGATATATTTGTTGAATACTTGCTGTGCTATCTTTAAATAGTCCTGTAATGACATCAGTTCCTTTTTTAACTGCGTCTTTTTGGCTTTCCATTGTTTCGTCTTTTCGGTGTCAACCCATACTTTTACGCATTCAGGTTCTAAGCAATACTTTTGGAGAAAGCGTATAGGCTCAAATTTCTCTTTGCAGTGTTTACAGCGCATATTATTTCTTGTGTTTTTGATTTATTATCATTGGTGTTGTATTTATCCATTTTATTGAATGGTGTATTCTTTTGTGCGAAGCATTCATCATTGAAATACTCACATTGCTTGGTTGCATCAATACGGTTGTAAATGATTTTATATAAGTTCCTTGTAGCTTGTAAATATCACTCATTCCACTTTTTTGCGTTTGGCTATCTTTTTGATTTATTGCAAATACAGGTATCGTTAAAAAAAGTCCACCTATTCCTGCAAGTGTCGTATAGGTATTTACATCTTCATTAATTGAACCAACAAACCTAAAAGGTCTTTCGGTTGAGCAGAAAAATGAGTTCATACATTTTCTCTTTGCAAATCTATAAACACCTTTCCCATTATCAACCCCTCCAATAAAATCACCTGTTTGAGCAAAGCAAATAGATAAAGCAGAAGTGCTTTTATAAAAAGCAAACATCAAATCAAAAATCTTATTTATATCTTTAGATAGAACTTGCCCTTTTGTATCGCTAAACTTATAAATAAATTCGTAGTAATCATCATCGAGTTGAATAAAGTATTTATATCCTAATTGTTCCGCTAATTCAAAACAGTAATTTCTTGCGTGAACAATAACCTTTCTATTATCAAAGTTATTAGCTTCATCTGTTTTATCAGCCATTGCTTTTTTATCAAATACCATTACATTTTCAACTCCAAAGTTCTGTTGATATTGTTCAATACATTTATCTTCATTATCAATTACAAAATAAACCTTGCCTTTATATCCGCATTTTAATAATGTTTTATATGTCAACACATTGTCGGGTCTGCCGTGTGTCAGTATAAATACTGCAAAATCTTTATTCTCCATATTCGGTAAGGTATTGATTTCTAATTTCATCACAAAGTTTCACATAGCCATATTGTATTGCCTTTTCAAAGTCTATAATTACTAATCCGCTTCGTTCCATTAATTGTTGCATTTCAAGCGAAGCGTGAGCATAATAATCAGCAACTTTCTCATAGTTAAATACATTGTGCCTCCTTGCTGCATCCATTAAAAAGTTCTTTTCTTCAATAGGCAAATTAGACATATCAATTTCACTCATTAATCTATGAGTTTTGCTTTTATCACAAAGTTCCATCAAGTGTGGCTTTGCGTTTTTAGGCTCATAAATAGGTGCTTCAATCTTTGATGAATACTTTTGTTCATTTTTTTTAGGTGAAAATTCATCACCGAATAAATTTATCTGTTTCATAACCCTTGCATTAAGTGAGCATTTTCAGTTTTAACCTTTGTTAACTCATTCGTCAACTCCAAAACGCTTTTATGTAGGTTGTAGTTTTGGCTTATAAGATTGCGGATTTCTTTCTCGCATATCATAAGATGCAGCAGTACGTGCTTCATGCTTTCTAAGTGCTTACTACTTCCTTCAATGAATGGCTTTGCTTTGTCCTCATCAACTGTTTGTAGCCTATCTAATTCGTGTTTAAGGCTTCCGATTATTGCGCTGGTTGATGTCTGCGCTAATAGGTGTTCTAATTCGTCTATCATAATCTCATGTATAAAATTTGTGTTTTTCTTTACTTAAAGTCCGCAATAACCTGAATCGCATTCGTTAAAGTCATCGTCAAATAAATCCAGTTGCAATTTATGACTTTTTATGCTTTCATATGTCATTCCCATTTTCCAACCTCGATTTGAATTGGATGTTTTTTCTTGATCTACAAACCACTCAAATTTAATTGGTTCTTTGTTCGATAAATGTTTTAAGAGCATTGGGTTACGATGAAAACATCCAACACAATTATTCATGTATGCAAATCTTACCGGTTTGCCTTTCCAAAATTCTTCAATTGTATCCTTAAAAACAGCATCACTAATAAGTGGAAATTTTGGTATTCTCATTGGTAAATTTTTCCATTTGTTTCTACCTGATTTGTGTTTGTCAACTACAAACTTTTGCCATAAAATGCCATTCTTATCACATAATTCATTCATTCTTTGCGCTCGTGACATTTCATTTGCCCTAAAACCAATCCTCATTTCAACTGTTTCTCTTACATTATCCCACCACCATTTGTTTATTGGCTCTAATTTCATTTCAATCGTACAATGTCTTTTTGTAACATTTGGTAAATATTTCTTATCTCCTCTTAAAATGACTTCATCGAATGTTTTTCCTGTTACCCAATCAATTTCACTACCAATATACTGCTCCAAGTCGAGCATTGTGTAAATTATCATGTCCTCTTCAAGTGTTCCGATAAATTCAGTGCCTATTTTGTCGCTTACAATTTGACGAATCTTAGCGTCAGGAAATAAACACTTTTTGTCGTTTGTTCTTACCAAAGCAAATATGTTGTAATCTGCTGGATAATTTACGGCTATATAACTTGACGTTTTACCACCGCTTAGTGAGTTTACTGTTTTCATAATCAAAAAGGGCAATCCTTTACTATGTGGTTAAGTGTTGTTTGAATTGGTTGTTTAGGTGATCTATTTGCGTATATTCTGTTGCCTTTCCAATCCAGCATATAATACTGGTATTTTTCAACATCCAAAAATAAGCGATACGTTCCGTTTTTTGACACGCCTTTAGGTTTGCTTTTGGCAACTTTCAAATGTACCTCATTTTTTTCAGCACAACTACCATCTTCATTTGGCAATCCGTATGGTGGTCTCCAAGGGATAAGTACAGATAATCCCTTTCTAAACCATACTTGACCACCGGCAAAATCACGCGCTGTTGGTATTGGGAAATAACTGATCTCTGTACCGACAACTGTTTTACCGTGTATCATTGGTTGATCCCTTACATGGTTGATTATGCAATTGTGTCTGTTCGTTTTACGCGCGTTCTTTCTCGCTATTCCTAATATACGGCTAAGATATTTATCTTCGCGCCCGAGATCGCTTTGGATGTATTCCTCCGTTAACTCATTCCAAGGATCAATTGTAGTTGTGTGGATGGTTATACTGTGCGTTCGTTCAATCTCATCAACCAAATTATAAAAACCTTGCAATGTCAAATCCTCATCTATTGGATCAATCACTATGAAATGTTCGTTAACAAAGTGTTCAGCACGTATCTGTTCGGCTTGTGTCATGGAATGATCACCAATCGAATAAGGCTTACCAATGTACTTGTAGCATAGTTCCGCGTATATTTCAGCCGCGCTACCCGTTTCAGGTGAAAATACAACATGATTCCAACCGTAAATACATGAAAGGTTGATAAGAAATTCAAACCATAGTTCAGTTTTACCCGATGCTGGTGCTGCGCCTATGTAAGTTGTGCAACCTTCTTTGATTGTAAATGGTAACATATCCCAATCCCATCCAATTGACTTACCTTTAACATTTTTTACTTGACGTATCTCATTCATTTGGCTGTTTACGTCTGATAGTCTCTTGTACATATCTTTTGATTTATTAACCCTCCCAAACAACAGGCGGTAAGTTATACGGATTAGTAGGTATCTGTGGATTGTTTAGATCAATGTCATTCCAGCATTTGCCATTTATGTAAGTCAAAGGATTTTTCCTGTAAGTAACATCAGGTGTTTTGAGCAAATATATTGGCAAGGTTTCAAAGATCAAATCAATTTCTTTATCTGATAATAGCATAAACTTATCCTTGCACTTTTTCTTGTCAGATGATTTACCGTACATTTTCCAAAACTTATCAAACAATAAACTCCTTTCTTTTATTCTATTGTTCTTTTGTTCTATTATGGTGTCAGTTGGTTTGTCAGTTGCTTTGGCAGTTGCTTCGTCAAGTGCTTTGTCAGTTGCTTTGTCATTTTTTGATAGGGCAATAATCTTACTTTGATGTTGGTTTTTACTATCTGCAACAATGCGAATAAATCCAAATTCAATCAAATCATTCAAAGTTTTTTTGTAGGTGTTGTAAGATCCAATACCAAGTGATTCCATAGCCACCGAAGTAGGCAAACCGAATTCAGGTTTTTGTCCTAACCTATTCCATAGGTCAACGAGGTAACAATACATATCAGAATGTACCGCTTTTGCTTTTGATGGGTTGGCAAATTTGAAGTTGTACCAATCCCGAATAAGAATGTATCCGTTCATTTTCACACTTATTTAAACCACACACTTAAAAAAAATAGAGAGGGAAAAGAAGTGTGTGAAACTTTTTACTGGGATGCCTCCGCAAACCCTCTCTACAAATATACAAATTTAATTGTACATTCCGTTGTGTATTTTTTCTTTGATTAACAGTAAATCGGTATAGTCAAGACAACTCAACACATCGCTGTATATGTTTAACTGCACTTCCTGATTCATTATTTTGAAGGTAGTCTTTACTGGTTCAACCGCTAACTTATACGGCAAGTCGTTTACCTTGACAAAGTAATCATGGTTCTTAACAGCATATACAACCGTTGAATGGTCTTTACCGAATAACTCGCCGATCATATCAAACGTGCATCCTATCTGCCTAAGTTTAGCCATCATATAAGCGCGTCTATAAACTACTTCTCGCTTTCTACTTTTACCGGATAAACCGTACATTTCAATTACGCGTGTTGCGTTACGCACTTTGCGCACATTTGAATCCATCAGCTTTGGTCTATTGTACTTTTTTACTTCCTTCATAATTCTCCCTTGCTACACAATAATTTAAATAAAGATCCAGGTTAAATGATCCACCCTTTGCACCCTCTGACGTATGTCCTTTTCTCCACCATTCCATCACTTTTGTAATTGGTAAGGTGATGTGTTTTTGTTTCTTCATGTCTAAATGTCTAATGTTAATTTCCACTCTTGTATAATCTCATGCAACCTTTCACGCGCTATTTGATACGCCTCTTGTTGTTCGCCAGTGTTCTTAGCGTTGTACTTTACCTCTGATCTAAGCCACTGATCCAACTCGGAACATACACTTGACCATCTCCAACCGTTCAAAGCCTCTTGAATCTCATCTTGTTCCTCAACCTTATCGAATTCTAAAATCACTTTTGCCATGTTTGTTTGTTTTTGTAGTTGTTATTCCAATACTCATTAGCCCAATCATCTGCGCTATGTTCAAAACCAGCCTCAAGTGATGCTTCTCTATGGGCGTTTATGATCTGACTTTTTTCCATTGCTTTTGCAAAATCGCAAGTCGCTTGGTAACTTTCTAAGTTGAATTCCTTTATCAACCACTCTATTGCTGTCTGTTTCATTTTACTTTTTTTAAGGGTATTAACTTAAACTATTTCTTGTTTTTTCGGTTATCAACCTGAAATTCTTGCTTCAGCCTTTCTAAATATAGGACAAAATCCATTGCCTCATCTTGCGCGTGTGTGAGCCATTCTAAGGTGCTTAGATCGTTTCTTTCTAACGTAGTGGAGTATTTATCTATTCCTACCTTTGAACGTGCGTTAAATCGCTTTAAAACGCTTCTTACTATTTCGTCAGGTGTCATCACTAACACATCTTTGATCATTTCGTTATTTGCACTCATCGTAAAAGTCTTTTTCTGCCTCATAGCATTGATTCATATACGCGCCCCAATCGTAACCTTCAGCCAAATAAATACTGAATTTTTCTGCAAAGTCTTTATCAGCTTTTACTGGCTTTTCAATTTCGTAACCTTCAGCATCTAAACCCCATGTAAACAACTTCATGCTTACTATCTGTAATACTCCGATGTCTGTATCTGAATCACTTGGCTCAAGGCGTTCAATCCATGTATCGTATTGCAAATCTAAAACCTCAACTTGCGTGATCTTTCCGCGCTTGTCTTTTACCGTTAGCCTATCATTGTCGTAAGCTACAATTGTCGTGTTCTTTGTTAACTTCATAATTTGTTGTTTATGTGATTGATTAAAGGCTCTTTGTTGCCATCTTTCCATTCGTCAATTAAAGTCATGTCGGTAACTATCAGCGTAACCTTATAACCATTTTCTAATGTTACCTTAACGCGGTAAACTCCATGCCCACATGGGCGTAATTCGATGTCGTAAATATTCATCTTTCGTTCATTTTAGATTCAACGTAATTCAAGAATGATAATACTGCCATTATCATTAAAGCGTATGCCACTATATAGTTAGCAAAATAACTCCAGCAAATCATCGGCTTTGCGATAAAGAAGATTAGTGATGTGATAAAAAATCCAAATGTGTTCATAGTTTATGTTTTTAAAGTTAATAGGGGTTATTTTTCAAACCCCTTGTTAAATGCTTCAGTTAAAATTGTTCTTCTTTTTGATTCGTAGAACTTGATCAAATCCTTGTTTGATTTTTTATCTTTCTTTAGTGATTCGATTAAGATGTTTAATTCTTGAAAATTCATGTCGTTTATGTTTTTGTTTGTGCCTTATTGACCTTACAAATATATATAAGAAATCAATATAACCAACAATAAATGTGAATTATTTTCTTAAAACTTGCTGAAACCCGCGAAAACATTGAGAAAAAAATGTGAAAAAAAAACAAAGCCACCCCTAAAAAGGAATGGCGATGCGAAGAAAAACACGAATCAGACTATTAAAGTTACGCAAATTAGCGCACTTTGCCATCTATTATTCGCAAGTTCCTGAATTCATATCCGCCATTATCATCAATCACAGCAAATGCAAAGCCATGATTCCAACGGTTGAAAGGTAAATAGTCAGGTTGTAAGCCACATAAACAACCAATTGACCATGTTGTGACTACTTCGCCATCTAAATCCTTTTCAGAATGTTCAGAAGTTACATGGTGATGTCCTATTGCGCTACTTGCTTTTGCGCGTGTGTAAAGTCCTCTTGCGGCGTTTACGGGTGAGAATACACTCATTCCGAATTCATGCCCGTGTAGTAAGCGTAATTTGCCTAATCGGATCATTTGCTTTGACTTGACTAAGTTAACGCCATACTG
>Ga0315906_10008798_pt1 | contig 12072 bp, 5 predicted proteins | sample LakEriMetagenome_4_FD_203526 | JGI IMG/M metagenome (GOLD analysis project Ga0315906, IMG submission 203526) | Freshwater fungal communities from buoy surface, Lake Erie, Ohio, United States - Buoy 2 MA122 | ecosystem: Environmental > Aquatic > Freshwater > Lake > Lake biofilm | place: USA: Lake... | reverse complement strand
GCTCAATGCCCTCGAGGTTCGTGCTGCAGCCCAGGCGACGCGCGCGCTCGGCGAATCGGAATCCACCTTCGTTCACGAACAGGTGATTGCCGCTCGAGTCGTTGCCCACGAAGAGATCCACAAGCCCGTCGCCGGTGAAGTCGCACGCGATCACGTTGAGTCCGAAGCCGGGCGCCACCGCACCGACGCCGCTCGCGTCGGTCACGTCGGTGAACCGGTCGCCATCGTTGCGCAGCACGACATCACGAAGCGGCGCCAAGCCCTTGGGACCGTTGATGACCGGCTGCCCCTTGAACATCGCCGGCGCGAGCGGCTTGGTGGGGTCGTAGTCGACGTAGCGCGCGACATACAGGTCAAGATCCGAGTCGCCGTCGAGATCCGCGAGCGCGCACCCCGTGCTCCATCCGCCAGGCCCGGCGGCACCCCATGCATCGGTCGCGTCGACGAAGCGGCCTCCACCGCGATTGAGCCAGAGCGCGTTGCGCCCAAAGCCTGCGACGAAGAGATCGTCTCGCCGATCGCCATCAACATCGCCGGCGGCAACCCCGAATGACCACCCACGATGGGTGATGCCGCTCTCCTGCGTGATGTCGGTGAACCGAAGTCCGCCATCATTGCGCCAGAGCCGGGCACCGGGCCCCTGCGTGGGATCGGCGAGCGTGGCTCCGTTGGGCATGAAGAGATCGAGGTCGCCGTCGTCGTCCACATCGATCAGCGCAAGTCCCCCGCCCTTCACTTCGAGGATCTGCGAGCTCGGCTGCGCGCCGCTGGTCATCGTGGCCTGGATGCCGGACGTGGCGGTCACATCCGTGAACGTGATCGGCTTGCTCGGTGGAGGCGGAACCGGCGCCTGCACGGCGACGGTCGCGCCAGGCACGCTGCAGCACACGATCGCGCAAGCCGCAAGCCCGCGGGACCTCATGGCTGCGCTCCCTTGGGTGCATCCACGATGCGGCCCATGCGTTCACGCGCGTTGAGTTCCTCCACGCGCGCGCGATCGGCGGCCGGTGCATCGCCCAGGCGGTCGTAGCAGCGTGCCACCTTCGCCCATACTTCGTAGTGATCAGGCCACGCGCGCAACGCGCGACGGTAGAGCTCGACCGCATCCTGCGTGCGATCTGCACGCAGCGCGAGATCGCCTTGGCGGGCGAGGATCTTGCCGCGATCGCGACTGCGGGTTTCCTCCACGCGTTCGGCTTCAGGCAAGCACGTCATCGCGCGCTCAAGTGCAGCGGCAGCGGCATCCACCTGGTCTTCGTCGATCTCGACCAGGGCGATGCCGTACCACGAGTCGCCCGCCGTCGGGACCACGGCGACGTGCGACGTGAACGCCCCACGCGCGCCATCCAGATCGCCGGCGTAGTAGCGCGCCCAACCGAGGAAGTGCGCGACGTGCGCGTGTTCGGGGAATTGGGTCGCCCGCTGGGCCGCCTCGATCGCGGCCGCGCCTGCGAGCGCCCGCTCGAAGAACGGGACCGCATCGCTGTAGCGCTTCTGCTTGTGCAGGCTCAAGCCGAGCACGAAGGCCGCACGAGGCTGGTCGGGGAACGACGTCAGCAACGCGCGCGCCACGGGCTCGGCCTGCTCCGGATGGTTGCGGGCGATGAGCTGTAGCGCCACGCGAGCCTGATCATCACCCGGCGGAGGCGGCGGAACCTCCCCGTTCGCGCGTTGGAGGGCCTCGGCGACCTCGGGTGGGAGCGCTGGCTGCGCGTCTTGTCCCGCCGAAGCCGAGGACGGTTGGCTGGTTGCCTTGGCAACGTCCCCCGTCGGGGCGGGTTGATTCGCCCGGTCAGCCGCCGGATCGGTGCAACCAACGACCAAACCAAGCACGGCGAGGAGCGGAAGGCGCATGACCCCATCCTACGGAGCAAAAATCCGAGAGGTCGGCCCGGTTTTTGGCCTCAGGCACCCCCCCGAACTTGCCCGGACATGGACCCGGGTGAATAGTCCTGAAGATTCTCGCGAATGTCCTTTCATACGTTATTGAAAGGCCCGGTCAGGGGATCTACAGTCCCCGAGTCGGCTGAAGCCGTCAACGTCGTTGTCCGAAACAGTTCAAGACCAGAAGAGGAACGATTGATGCGACGCATGATGCTGCCTGCTGTCACCCTGCTTGCCGCGGCTCCACTCGCGAATGCACAGGTTGCGCTCCAGCCCAAGGCCGGTGCACCGTTGGTTGGTTTGACTCCGGCGCAGCTCGAACTGTTCTGGGCGGGTCAAGAGGCGTACTCGACGCCAGTCACCCTCGAGATGGGCCTTGGCCCCATCATGAACAAGAGCAACTGCGTGAGCTGCCACACCAACCCCATCGGCGGTTGGGGCAGCATCTCGGTCAATCACTTCGGCATGGACGACAAGGGCGAGTTCATGATGATCCCCGGCGAGACGCAGTCGCTGCTGCAGACGCTGGCCGTCTCGCCGCTCTGCGCCGAAGTGGTCCCCGAGGATGCGACCATCTTCGTGCAGCGCGTCACCAACTCCTCGATGGCCTTCGGTCTCGTCGAAGCGATCCCTGATGCAGCGATCGCCGCGAACGCCGATGCCACCGATGCCAACGGCGATGGCATCTCGGGCCGCGTGCACTGGGTGCACCTGCTCGAGGATCCCACCGGCCCGCTCCGGGCCGGCCGCTTCGGCTGGAAGGCGCAGGTCGCCACGACGCTGAGCTTCTCCGGCGATGCGGCTCGCAACGAGATGGGCCTGACCAACGATCTCGAGCCGTTCGAGAATGCCCCGAACGGCAACGAGGCGATCCTCTCGGAGTGCGACTCGGCAGCCGATCCCGAAGACACGCCGGACCTTGATGGATACCGCTTCATCGACCGCGTCACGCACTTCCAGCGCTACCTCGCCGAGCCGCCGCAGACCCCCAAGAGCGGCATGACCGGCGAAACGGTCTTCAACGCCATCGGCTGCAACGCCTGCCACGTCCGCGACTGGACGACGTCCAACTCGCCCCTGCTCGAGGACGCGATCCGCAACAAGGCGATCAAGCCCTACAGCGACTTCCTGATCCACAACATGGGCGGCCTCGGCGATGGCGTGCAGCAAGGCGACGCCGACGAGAGCGAGATGCGCACCCCCACCCTGTGGAACCTGCGCACGCGCGACCCGATGCTCCACAACGGTGCCGCCTCCGGCGGATCGTTCGCAACCCGCGTGACCAAGGCCATCGAATTGCACGGCCCGTTCGGCGAGGGCGCCGCGAGCGCAGCCGCCTTCATGGCCCTCGGCGGCACGCAGAAGGCCCAGCTGATCGCCTTCCTCGGCTCGCTCGGCAAGCTCGAGTTCGATCTGGAGCCGGACAACCAGATCGACGCCTTCGACTTCATGCTCTTCCAGTCCTGCTATGCCGTCGGCGCCGCATCGCCCGACACCAACTGCGGCGTGGCGGACTTCAACCAGGATGGCCTGATCAACATGGTCGATGCCCAAGCCTTCATGCAGGCCTATGAGGGTGCGGAAGGCACCGGCGACTGCGACAACGACGGCCAGATCGACCTGATGGAGATCCTGCTCGGCGCCCCCGATGCCGACGGTGACTTCATTCCCGACGACTGCACCGGCTGCCAGGCCGACTTCGATGGCGATGGCCAGCGCAACGGCGTCGACCTGGGCATCCTGCTCGCGGGCTGGGGCACGGCCGCGGCCGACGCCGATGGCGATGGCCAGACCAATGGCGTCGACCTCGGCATCCTGCTCGCAGGCTGGGGCGCCTGCAACTGACGCCGATCCATCTGTTTCCCGAACCAATACTTCAGACACGACCGATCTATCCAGGAGACATCATGCAGACCAGTCGATTCGTTCTGACCCTCGCCGCCGCGATCACCGCCTCGGCCAACGCCCAGTGGGCAACCTTCCAGAAGCAGACCTCGACCCGCATGGTCGCGAGCGCTTCGCTGATCGTGAACCCGAATCTTGAGCACGATTTCGCCGTCGGTGACTTCGACAAGGACGGCGACCTCGACCTGGCGTGCATGCGCAAGTTCCCCGGCTCGGTGCAGGGCGGCTTCCGCGACATCCTCTTCATGAACGAGAGCGGCGTCCTGGTGGACCGCACCGTCGAGTTCGGCTCGGCTGCCGACGCCGCCGGCTCGCAGGGCATGCTCGACCCGGCCAACGACCGTGACGTCGAAGCCTTCGACGTGGACAACGATGGCTGGCTCGACCTGATCACGGTGACCACGATGAGCGACCAGGTCAGCGCCATGCTCGGCCAGCCGCGCGTGTACCGCAACCTCGGCAACAACGCGCAGGGCCAGTGGCAGGGCTTCCGCTTCGAAGACAACCGCATCCCCACCATGGTCAGCAAGACCGGCGTGGCGGCGAACCCGCGCGCGTGCGATGCAGCGGTCGCTGACTACACGGGCGACGGCTTCGTCGACATCTACTTCGTCGACTACGACACCCCCGAGACCGTTGGCCAGACGATCTGCTACGACCTCAATTCCGACGGTGACACCAGCGACGCCGGCGAATGCCAGCAGTCGCCCGCCGAGGACGCCGCGAAGGACTACGACAATCGTCTGCTCATCAACCAGGGGGCCGCGAACCCCGGCTTCTTCACCGATTCGGGAACGACCCGCATGACGGCTGCCCAGCTCGTGAGCGAGTTCGGCAACATGTGCGAGCCCGGCGACATGAACCTGGACGGCCGCCCTGACGTGGTGCGCGTGAACACTCTGACCGCTGGCCAGGACGTGGCGGTGTACTACCCCAACGCGGGCGGCACCTCCTTCACCAAGGATGTCGTGTACCCCGGCCTCGCCCCCTACGGCCTCGGCGTCGATGACCTGAACGGCGACGGCAAGCTCGACTTCATCGTCGCCGACGACGGACAGGACCGCTACTGCCTCAACGCCGGCAACGGTACCGATGGCTTGGCCAACTTCACGACCTACGTGATCTCCGGCAGCCCATCCGAGTTCGGCAACACGATTTCGATCGCCGACCTCAACAACGATGGCCGCAAGGACGTCATCGTGACCGACGTCGACAGCGACCTTGGGCCGTTCTGCCCGACCAGCGGCCGCACGACCAAGTTCTACCGGAACACTGGTTCGGACAGCGCGCTGCTCGTGAACGAGGCAGGCACCGTGCCCTCGACGGAGCAGACCGGCTGGACCGACGCCGCGCTCTTCGACATCAACGGCGACGGCTGGAAGGACATGGTCTCCGGCACGTGCGGCGGGATCAACGTGTACATGAACACGCCGCCGATCAACATGAGCTGGTCGATCGTCGGTGGAGCGCCCGCCACGGTTCCCCCCGGACAGGCAACCGCGCTGACCGCCAACGCGGCCATCGTCGGTGGCGGATCGATCGTTTCGGGGAGCGCGAAGCTCTTCACCCGCATCAACAACAGCGCGTGGTCGGAGTCGGCGCTCACGCCCGCCTCGTCCACGCAGTTCCTCGTGAACCTCCCGGCGCTTGACTGCGGCCAGAGCCTCGACTGGTACATCTCGGCGCAGCTCTCGAACACGGGCACGGCGACGTGGACCCTGCCGAGCGGTGGTGCCGCCGGGCCGTTCAGCCTCGATCCGGTCTCGGGAACCGAACTGGTCTACTCGAGCGAATTCGAGAACGGCACCGAAGGCTGGACCGTCGAGAACACGTCCGTCACGTTCGGTGCCTGGGAACTCGGCGATCCGATCGGCACCAACAGCGGCGCCACCCCGGTGCAGCCCGAGCTCGACAACTCGGCAAGCGGCGTGAACTGCTGGTTCACGGGTCAGGGCACCGCCGGCGGCACGGCAGGCGCCGGCGACCTCGACGGTGGCCCCACGGTGCTCGTCTCGCCGGTCTTCACGATTGGCGGGCAGGACGTGAACATCTCGTACGCCCGTTGGTTCGCCTGCGTCGAGCCGACCGCCGCCGAAGTGGACTCGTTGACCGTCGACGTTCGAGTCGATGGCGGCGCGTGGCGCAACCTCGAGACCTTCACCTCGAACACCGGCTTCTGGTCGGTCCGCGCCGGCAACCTGAGCTCGGCGTTGGCGCCGGGCAACACCCTCCAGATCCGCTTCGTCGCTCGCGACAACCCCAACAACTCCACGACCGAGGCGGCGATCGACTCGATCCGCATCGAGCGCGTGGTCTGCACGCAGGCCCCGGCCTGCACGGGTGACCTCGACGACAACGGCGCGGTCGATGGCGCCGACCTCGGCACGCTGCTCGGCCAGTGGGGTGGAGCCGGTTCGGCCGACCTCGATGGCAACGGCACGGTCGATGGCGCCGACCTCGGCGTCATGCTCGGCGCGTGGGGCGCTTGCCCCTGAGCCGAGCGGAACGGTGAATGACCATGGCGGCCCCGGCCTCGTGCCGGGGCCGTTTTCTTTGGCAGCGTCAGCGCTCCGAGGCGCGGATCAAGACCGTCCTGCCGGCACCGTCGACCACGAGGCGGGAGTCGGCCGCGTTGCTTCCCGCAGGCCACGCGACGGTGACGATGGTCCGCGCCTGGCCTTCGGGCAGGCCGATCGTGAACGCCGGATCGCACGCGCTCAGGTAGCTGCGGGCGCCGCTGACGATGGTCGCGGCCGTGGGTGCGGGCTCCACCGCGAAGGGCGCGATGGTCACCCGCGCACCGATCCCCTGCGGATTGCCGGGCGGTCCCTTGAGCACAATGCGCAGCCATCGACCATTCGCGGGAAGGTCGTTGCGAAGGAGCATCGGCGCGCCGCCAGCCTGCGTGAGCGCCAGATCAAGGTCGCCGTCGCCGTCGATGTCCGCGGTTGCCAAGCCGCGACCGACGACCGGCCGCGCCAGATCGCCGATCATGCCGGCAGGCAGTTCACGCAGGAGCGGACTCGATGCCACCGGGCTGGCATTCAGGAAGAGCTGGCCCCGCTGCCGCCAGGCCTGGCTTGGCTGCACCTTGGCGATGCGTTCCTCGATGTGACCGTTGGCCTGGACGAGATCAGCATCGCCATCGAGATCCATGTCGGCCATGACGAGGCCAAACGTCAGGAACGCGCGTGATGCAGGGCCGAGGCCCTCGATGATGGCATCGTCGCTGAAGGCCATCGTGGTGCCGCGCTCGACGTAGAGCGAGCTCATCTCGTTGGCGAAGTTGCCGATCGCGATCGCCCACGCCCGCGGTCGCAGCCACCCGGTGTCGATGCCCATGGCGCCTGTGGCGCTGCCGTTGCGGTCAAAGGCGATGCCGCTGGGTCCGCCAACCTCGACGAACCTGGCACGCCCCGGCTCCCCTTCGTTTCGGAAGAGGAAGTTCGCCACGGTGTCGTTGGCGATGGCCACGTCGATGCGACCGTCCTCGTTCCAGTCGCCGAGCACCACGCCGAGCGCCTTGCCCACGGGCTTGCCGGTGCTGGCGTTGGCGACGGCAAACCCGCTCTCGGCCGTTGCATCGACCAGGCCCGCCGCGCCATCGTTGCGCAGATAGGTCAGGTCGACGCCCTCGAACCCGGTGGGCGAGCCGTACGCGCGCCCGATGCCGGTGAGCCGGTAGTCGACAGCCAGATCGATCTCGCGCGACCAGCGCACATAGTTGCAGACGATGACGTCGAGGTCGCCGTCCTGATCGCCATCGACCATGGCCGCGCTCGTGCCCCAACGAGAGGCTCGGGGAACGTTCAGACGGTCCGTGGCATCCTCGAAGCGTGGTCCGCCGCCGCGCTCGGTACGGTTCAGATAGACGGCGTTGCGTCCGACTGCCGTCACGAACAGGTCGATGCGTCCATCGCCGTCGAGATCGCCAGTGGCCACGCCCATGCCGTAACGCGGCCCCTCGAGTCCGCTGCCTTTGGTGGCCTCACGGAACTGGCCGCGCCCGTCGTTGGTCCAGAGCCGAACGCTGTCGTGCCCGGGCTCAGGCTCGCTGGCGAAGGGCTCCCCCTGCCAGCGACAGCCATCGATCAGGACCAGGTCCTGATCGCCGTCTGCATCGACGTCGAGGAAGCCCACGCCCCCACCCATCGTCTCCGGCAGGAGGTACTCGCCGGTCGCCCCGGTCGTGTGCACGAAGTCGATGCCCGCGGCCTTGGCAATGTCCGTGAACGGCACCGCCGTCATGGGTTGATCGACCACCCGCGGCAGCGCCGGCGTGACCGGCGTGGGATCGGGCTGGCGCACGGGCGCTGGCTTGCGCAGGATGAACCACGCCCCCGTACCGATGGCGCCGAGCGCCACGACGGCAGCCAGCGACCACCATGTGGCACGACCGATGATGCCATCGTCCTGGACCTGATCGGGCTCGGGTTGGGTCATCGCGGGCGCAGCCTACGCGCAGCGGCAGACGCCATCACTCGCTGCTGCCACCGGCCGCACTGCCTGCGGCCGCCTGCGGGGCGGCCGGCGCCGCGATCGACGCCTCGAAGCGCCCCTGTCGCTGCAGGTCGTAGATCACGATCGGTTCAGCGGCGTGGTTCGCGGCCGGGTAGCGCGCGCGGGCGGCGGTGATCGCCGAGTCGCGGGCGTTGTCATCCAGCTTGTAGGTCGCATGCTGCGCGCGGGCGCGCTCGGCCAGAGCGGCATCGCCCTGCTCGGTCGCGACCTGCGAGAGCACGTACCAAGCGCTGGCACTCTCGGGATCGAGCGCCAAGGCGGCATCCAGGTTGGCGCGCGAGCGGGCGAGCAGATCGCGTGCTTTCGAGGCATCGTTGGAGCAGGCTCGCGCCCACTCATACTGGACCTGCGCCAGCTCGACGAGCAGCCGATCATCGTGGCTGAAGTCGAAGCCGCGCTCGATGGCGAGCGGGAATGCACTGGCCTTGACAGCCTCCATGTTGCGAACCGCAGCCTCGAAGTTGCCGTTCTGGCGATCGACTTGGGCGCTGAACCAAGCGACCGACCAGGGATAGGCCGGCGAGGTGGCCTGGCCTGCGCGACCAAGCGCCGCCACCGCCTCATCGAGACGCCCCTCCTTCAGGTACGCACGAGCCAAGCCGAGCGCGCCCTCGCCGCGACCGAGTTCTTCGACCTTGCGGAACGCCAGTTCGGCACCGCGAAGGTCACCCTTCTGGCTGCCGCGGTTGCCTTGGCGGAACAGACCAATGCCGTAGTCGTACCAACGCTGCCACTCGGGGAACGCCGGCGGTGAAGCGCCCGCCGCCGGCTGCGCGACGGCCGCGACCGCTGGGGACTGTGCAGCACCGACCGCCGGAGCCTGTACGGCTTCGGCCGCCGCGGTTGCTGAAACGCCAGGCATGGTCGGCGATGCGGAAGGCGTCGCGGCCAGCGGCAGCGTGACTGAGTCCGTCGCCAGCGTGAGCACGGGCACGGTGTTGGTGCCGCTGCCCGGATAGACGTAGTGCACGTAGGTCGTGTCGAACTTGCGATAGCGCAGCGCGACCTCGATGGTGACCGGTTCGGTCAGGTCCGCGGGCAGCGTCAGGCCGAAGTGCGTCACATCACCCGCACCGGGCGGCACTTGGTTGTTGTAGAGCGGGACGAAGATGTCCTGCGGATTGCGGCGGTCGATCCGGTTGCCCGCCCGATCGAGCATGAACACGTTGAAGAACTTGCTCCACGGGTCGACGGCGCGTTCGCCGTCGACACCGCCACTGCGACCAATCACGCGATCGCCGGAGCGCGCCGTCACGTCCAGCCACACCTCGTTGCTGTCGGCCGTTCCCTGCGTGAACTCGTGGCCGAGCTTCAGCGTGCGCGTGACGACCTCGACGAGCAACGGCTCGCCCGGCGTGACCGCAGGCAGCATCGGGTCGAGCGGCGCCTCGAGCGGTGCATCGATGTCGCTGCCGCGGCGAATCCCGAACACATCCACACGCATGGTCCCCTGCAGGAAGGCCTCGCACTCGGCCTGCACCTCGTCGGCGCCCGTCAGGCCCGAGAGCAGCGGCGTGGCAGGGTTCGCGGTGGCGAAGCCGTGGTCCAGCGTCGCCAGCCTGCCGTCGCGGACCTTCGACCCGAAGTCGTCGCTGGGGCGCGCGGGCATGTGGCAGCCGTTGCAGTTCGATTCGGCCTTGGCTGGGTAGTACCAGCTCTCGATGCCGTGGCCGCTCACCCCCGAGAGGCGGAACGAGTCGTAGTGATTCTGCCCGCGGAGCCAGCGATAGTCGTTCACGGCCTGCGGCAGGTTCACCTTGTGGCAGCTGCCGCAGAATTCGGCGCTGCGGTGCACCTCGGGCTTCAGGAAGGTCTGCTTGTGGAAGGCGGGCTTGGCCTTGATCAGCTGGCGGTTCACCCACTTGAGGAAGGGGTTCTGGCTGAAGGCGAACGGGTAGTGCTGGGACTCCTCGATCGTGTAGTCGGCGTTGCCGCGGGGCGAGTTCACCGCGACGACCGAGTGGCACGAGGTGCACGTGAGGCTGGCCGCGCCGAGCGGATCCTTCGACACGTCGTAGTCGGGATCATCGAACCGGGCATGCTCGAAGGCACCCGAGAAGAATGGCACCGGATCGTGGCACCCCGCGCAGAAGCGGGCATCCTGCACCGAACCCTCGCGCTCATGGGCCTGGCGGCGCGTCTCGCGCACGCTGAAGGCATAGAGCGGGTTGTTGAAGCTGCTCGCCGCGTGCACCGAGTGCGCCCACGAGTTGTAGGCGTCCTCGTGGCATTCGAGGCAGTACTCGTTCATCATCAGGCTCTCGGCCGGGATGAAACCGCCCGAAGCCGTGCGCGCAAGGCTGGGTTCGAAGTAGTCCGCGTTACGAGGACCGATGGTCGACCACGGCCGTGCATCGGCGCCGTGCAGAGCCACCATCGCGATGGCGAACGCCGCAGCAACGGCCCCCCATCGCACGCCGACCTGCCACTTGATGCGCCGGCCCGCGAGCCGGTGGAGCACGTACAGCCAGATCGCGGCGACCGGCAGCACGACATGCAGCCAGTAGACGATGCGACGTGAGTCGGGGCTACGCAGCCCGACATCACGCCCTCCGACCTCGACGTTCGTCAGCAGGAACCCCGTGACGAGCACGCCGACCGAGGCCCACAAGAGGATCCACCCCGCACGGACGGCGCTGCGATTGGGCCGATCATGCGTGTTGCGCAGGTGCACCGCCGCGAACACGATGAAGGGCAGCGTGAACGCCAAGCCCAAGAGCAGGTGACCGCCAAACATCCACTGGTAGAACTGGTTCTGCAGCGACTGGCCCGAAGCCCACTCGGCCACGGTGATGCCCGAGAGATAGACGCTGTTGACGACCAGGATCGCAAAGAGCCCAAGCACGGCCGAGAGCACGGGCGCAAGCCGCGGCGGCACGGGGTGCTTGAAGGGCTTGCGGGGGTCGACCGACATCCATGCCAGTCTAGGCGAGCGGCTTTGAGCATCGATGCACCTCGAGCCCGAATGGGCCCGACGGATCTGGAGATCGACTTCAGCGCCCACCCTGCAGGCGCGTATTGAAACGCTCATGCAGCGCTTGGGCGGCCCGCGACCGCGCGTCGCCACGCATCGGCTGAGGATCCAGCGTCTCGCCATCCTTGGTGAACAGATCCATGTCCTTGCACCAGCCATCGAGTTCGAGCACCCAGTGGCGCGTGCGGCCAGCGTGCTCAGACGGCGCGTCGAACGAGCACTGGAGCTCCTCGCCGCCGGCGAAGATCGCGCAGGCATCGTCCTGCGTGACCGTGAGCGGCAAGCAGTCGCCAAGCTGCGTGTACTCGCCCACCTGCACGCGGCAGTCCCAGAGCGGCACCGCGCGGGCATCGTCGTACTGCGGCAGGAACTGCGGCCCGGTGGAGCGCAGCGCGTAGCCGCGCCGAGCGATGGCTGCCGAGCGGGGCGCACAGGCGATGGGTTCGATCGGCGCCGGCTCGGCCTCGATCACGGCGAGCCGATCCCAGTAGATCTGGTGGTTGGTCGACAGTCGCAGCGCGGTGGTTCCGGTGGGCAGCGGCGGCAGCGGCAGCATCGCGCGGCGTGGCATCCCCGCGGGGTAGCCGAACTGCTCAGCGACCATGGTCCACGTGCCGTCAGCACCGCGGGCTTCGAGCGATGGCGCACGGAACGCCGCATCTGCCTGCCAGGCGGCGAACATCGTCTGGCAGTACGGGTACTCGATCCATCCATCCATGACGAGCCAAGCGTTCGAAAGCGCGGCAAGATCACGGCCAAACTCGAGCTCGACCACATGGTCTGAGGTC
>Ga0315906_10008795_pt1 | contig 12073 bp, 15 predicted proteins | sample LakEriMetagenome_4_FD_203526 | JGI IMG/M metagenome (GOLD analysis project Ga0315906, IMG submission 203526) | Freshwater fungal communities from buoy surface, Lake Erie, Ohio, United States - Buoy 2 MA122 | ecosystem: Environmental > Aquatic > Freshwater > Lake > Lake biofilm | place: USA... | reverse complement strand
TTTTTGTGTTAGTGTAATGTGCGCACTATTTTGTCCGGATCAAAACCTCTTTCTTGCAAATTGCGGATGATGGTATTATATACATCAGGGCTCATTTCCGGTTTTCGAGATAGTATCCAAAGATAGTTACGGTTAGGGTGACTGACAACAGCAAAGCTATAATCGTCGGCAAGGGAAATTATCCAGTATTTTGCCAGAAAAGGCCAGAAAAACCTCACTTTCAGCTTCGAATTGCCCGAATTCTTTTCCACAAATGCTTTCCCTTTAATGTAAGTAGGTTTCCCGTTCAGGCTATCGCGGTTGCAGCGATTCTCCACTATAACGTAGCCTTTATCCGTTAAAGTGTATTCAGCGGTTGTTTGGTGGCAGCCCTTTTGGAAGCGTTGAGGATAAGATGCTATTTCATGCCACTTGCCCGCATAACGGTTGAGATCAGTAAAAGTAACTGCCTGCAGCGGCCTCTGTGCGTTTGATTTTGACATAAGAAGGATGAAAAATAAAAGGAAGAGAGCGTAAAGCTGATTGTTGTGAAAGCGCCTTGTTCTGTGAGTGTTCATCTAAAATAGTTTGTTCAGCAGAAGTCAAGCTACAATCCGATGGTATCCCATATAATAAAACTGCAAGATAAAAGTATGCCAAGTCTCAGGTGGACGAAACCTGAAAATATGGATTAAAATTCTGAAAAAATCAACCAGCAGTCAGAATCAATGGTTCATTGGCTTAGCCTGCAGAATTATTCTTTTTAAAATATTTCAGAGGAACCCACAACATGCCAAAGCATTCCCCATCATCTTTACCTAAATGCTTATGATGCATTTTATGAGCGCGTCGAATGGCTTTGAAATAAAAATTATCGGTATTGCGCAGGATTTTAAATCGTTGATGTATGAAAAGGTCATGCACAGTGAAATACGCGAATCCATAGATAGTTATTCCGAGACCAATCCAGAAGAGCGCATTGTACCCGGGCTGCGTACCAAAGAATAATCCTGCCATTCCGGGTAGCGCAAAAATCAGGAAGAAGTAATCATTCTTTTCGAAAAAACCGTAAGTATCTTTTTTATGATGATCATGGTGTAGCGACCATAGGAATCCATGCATCACATATTTATGGCAGATCCAGGCAATTGCTTCCATACTGCAGAAGGAAGCGATTACTATTAGGGTGTTTACTAGAATGGAGTTCATTTTGACTTGAAGAGTGAATTAAGGACTTTGGTTCGGTATTCGAAGATTTTTTCAATTTTCTTCCTGACAAGGAGCCGATGTGCGATATCCCCCAGGAATCCCATCGGGAGTTCATAGTATACCACATCTTTCATGAGCACTCCACCCTCTACTTCTGTAAAGGTATGGGTATGTTCCCAGACTTTATATGGCCCCTTGATTTGTTTGTCCATGAAAGAGTGAAGTCGTTCCGTAGGACCAATTTCTGTTTTCCAGCGCATCGGAATTCCGAACAGGGGCCTTACGATATATTCAATGTGCATGCCTTCATAGATATCCTTGCCGTCGAGTTTGGTCAGAATACGGAACTCCATTTCGGGAGGGGTGATCTTAGCCAGATTGCCTGGTGAAGAAAAGAAAGTCCACGCATGCTCAATGTCGATGGGAAGTAACTGTTCCGATTTAAAGGTATATCCGCTCATATCAGCTTGCAATAGTTAATGGTTGGAACTTCAGAAAATGTTTGCGTACTTCCGGCAGACAAATTTTCATCCATTCTGTATAGAGTTCAGGATTTTCCTCAACTGATTTTTCGAGTGTTTCTAAGTTCATGTATTTCCATGACTTCACTTCTTCGGAGTTAGGCGCCGGATGGTTGTCGGATACGCCAAAAAACACGTGGTCAAATTCATGTTCTATCAGTCCGTTTACAAACTCTGCGCGGTAGGTAAAATTGAAAGCGAAGGTGGTCTTACACTGCATACCCATCTCTTCTTCCATGCGCCTTTCAACTGCATCCTGGAGGTCTTCGCCATAGGACGGATGACTGCAACAGGTGTTGGTCCATAAGCCACCCGAATGGTATTTATGGTCGGCTCTTTGCTGAAGTAAAAGTTCGCCCTTCGAATTGAATATAAATACTGAGAAGGCGCGGTGTAAGAGTCCCAGTTCATGCACCAGCATTTTTTCAAGCTTGCCCCATTGCCGGTCATTTTCGTCTACGAGTATCAGGTAGTTCTTCATGGCAGCTTATTTTTTTCTTCGCCGGTGACCCGCTCGGAGTGCCGGAGATAATCAGCAATCATTTTCTTCAGCGCTGCATCCGACAAATTGTTTACCTGTGCAATCAGGAATTTTTTATCACTTTCAATTGCTTTATTGTAGCCGATAAAAGAAGGTACGTTGGTTTGAATGGTGTAGCGGAGGTAGCGCAATTCGGGGTTCTCTGAATTCTTCTGAATAACATTCTCGAGGAGATCTCTTCCCTCGTAGAAGGCGGAAAGTTTCCGGGCGGGATTGTAAGTGTAATTCGCCATCATCATGGTGGCGCAGCCTTTGTAGCCGGCAGCAACCGGTTCCTTTAACGGATCGATATTTTGTAGCTTCTTCAGGAGTTCTGAACAGGAGGCTTCGTCTTTGTGACTTCTAAGGTACAGCGACCTGATTTCCTGCAAGGAAAGGGGAGATGCTGTAGCGATAGCGACCATAAATAACAGAAGCGCTGTAAATTTCATAGCATACCGGTTTTATTTTGCACCATACTGTTAATCATCAGCGTGAATTTATGTCCGTTGCTGATACGTATCCGCTCCTTAAGAATACGGTCGGGGGAAACATTTTTTATTTTCTTAAACAAGGATACATAGTAAACATAAGCGAGATAAACTCCGCCCCGGCTGCTTGCCGGTAGCTTTCGTATTCCGATAAGCGCTTCTTTAAAATCTGCTTCTATCTCATCCTGTATTTTCTGTTTATCCTCCGGTGTAAAATTGTTCATGTTAACATCCGGAAAATAAGTGCGTCCGAGTTTGTTAAAATCATCACGGACATCACGCAGAAAGTTTACCTTTTGAAAAGCTGCCCCCAGTTTCATGGCATAAGGTTTCAGCTCCAGATATTGTTGCTTGTCTATAGTGAATACATGCAAACACATCAGACCTACAACTTCCGCCGAGCCGAGAATGTATTGCTCATAGCTTTTTCTGGAATGATCATGCTGATCCAGATCCATCCGCATACTGGCCAGGAAAGTGTCGATCAACTCAATTTCAATATCGAAACGATGTACTGTATTTTGGAAGGCGTTCAGGATCGGATTTAACGAAATCCGGTTCTCCAGTGCATCATAGGTGTCGGCAATGAATTTATCGAGAAGGTGAACCTTGTTATAATTATCAAAGGTGTCAACAATTTCATCGGCAAACCGAACAAAGCCGTAGATGGAGTAAACATGCTGGCGCAGCTCTTTCCCCAGAAACTGAATTCCGAGTGAAAAGCTGGTACTATAAGCCTTCGTAGTCAGTTTACTGCACTGAAGCGAAACATCGTCAAACAGTGATTTCATGGCTTGCTTTGTTTAAATAAGTCATTAATTGATCAGCGGCTACTTTGCCGGAAATAATTGATGGTGGTACTCCGGGACCAGGTACTGTAAGTTGGCCGGTATAATATAAGTTTGGAATAATTTTATTCCTGATTTTAGGTTTCAGAATGGCGGTTTGCATTAAGGTATTGGCAAGACCATAGGCATTTCCCTTGTAGGAATTATAGTCTTTGATAAAATCCATGACGCAATAACTGCGCTTGAAATCTACGACATCGCGAATAGTAGTTCCGAGGTGAGCTTCAAGCCGATCCATCATGATGTGGAAGTACTTTTCACGAATTTCTTCGTTGTCAGTAAGCCCCGGAGCAATCGGCATCAACAGAAATAGATTTTCATGTCCGTCCGGCGCTACCTGAGTATCCGACTTTGAAGTGCAGCTTACATAGAATAAGGGTTTTGCCGGCCATTTAGGCTGTTTGTAAATTTCTACGGAGTGTTCGGCGAGCGATTCATCGAAAAACAAAGTGTGATGATTCAAAGGTAACTTCTTCTTTACGCCCAGGTAATAGATAAGACTGGAAGGAGCGAATGTTTTTTTGCTCCAGTATTCCTCGTTATAATTTCTATACTCTTCGGGTAGCAATGCACTTTCCGTGTGGTGATAATCAGAGGCTGCAATAATGGCATCGAACTCGATCCTTTTCCCATTCACCTTTAGTCCGTTGGCTGATTTATTAAGGACTTCAATTTCTTCTACTGTGGAATCAAAGTGGAAGCGGACACCGGTTGATTCTGCAACCTTCTGCATTCCGCTGATTACTTTACCAAATCCGCCTTCGGGATAGTAGGTCCCTAACTTAAGTCCCGCATAATTCATTAGGCTGTACAAAGCCGGAGTTTCTTCGGGCATGGCTCCAAGGAAAAGCACCGGGAATTCCATCAGCGCTACGAGTTTCGGGTGCGTGAAATATTTTTTGACGTGCTTGCTGAAGGAGGAGAATAATTGCAATCGGAACATTCCGCGTATCACCTCCATATCCGCAAACTCCATTATGGATAAGCCGGGTTTGTAAACCAGGTTTTCTATTCCGGTTTTGTATTTATATTCGGCTTCTTCTAAAAATTCAATCAGCTTTGCAGCACTTCCGGTTTCGATGCTTTCGAAAATCTTGCAGAGCTCTTCGAAGTTGGCAGGAATATGTAGTGTGTCGTTCCAAGCATATACTACATCAAAAGCGGGATCAAGCAGTTTCAGCTTGTAGAAATCTTCAACCTTAAATCCGAAGTCGTTAAAGAATTTTTCAAATACGCCCGGCATCCAATACCAACTCGGACCCATATCGAATAGGTAGCCGTTATCGGTAGTAAACTGACGTGCGCGACCTCCAACGTCGCTGTTTTTCTCGAAAACATGGACTTCATGACCTTCTTTGCCGAGATAGGACGCCGCGCTGATGCCGGAAAACCCTGAACCTATTATCGCAATTTTTGACATGGCTTAAAATTATAGGATTCGGAGAAGATCATCCGTATTTCGAAGTAATTTAAAATTCTCGGGCAATTGAAGTTGTTCAACGAGTTGGAGATTTCCTGAAACACAAAAATGAATTTTGGAATATTTTTTGGAGAGTTCTGTCAGATATTTCTCAATTGTTTCCGGGTCATCATTGTGAACTAGAAAAAGGAGAGTATGTGATGGCTTTATTTTCTCTACGGCCTGATTCAAGGTATCGAAAGGTACATTACTTCCGAGGTAGATTACTTTTTTCCCTGCATAACGTAAAAGGTAGTGAGAAAATAGCAAACCTAGTTCATGGAATTCATTTTCAGGAAGATAGAGCAGCCAGGTTTGTTCGTTTTCTTTTGGAGGAGGCAGCGAATCAATTGCCGAAAAAAGTTTCTGACGGATCAGGTTGCTGATAAAATGTTCCTGAGCAGGAAGCATGGTGTTGTTTGCCCACATCAGACCTATACGCACCAGCAACGGGTGCAAAACATGGATATAACTGTTAACAATTCCGAAACGAAGGAACATCGTGGCAAATATTTTTTCAAAATGCGCTTCGTCATAGGACATTCCCGCTATTATAAGCTGCGATACAAAATAGCCGTGCAATTCATCGGCCGGCTTATCGGATTCCAGTCTTCGCTGCAGAATATCAAAGAGCTGCTGATCGCTCATCGTACAAAGTTCAGAGACTTTGTAGTCGCTATTCATCAAACTGGTAATATTCAGGAGACGTCGCAGCTGGAAGTTGTCGTAGTATCGCGTATTGCCTTTCGACCGTATGGGGCTTAGGGCCTTGTAGCGGGATTCCCAAATCCGGATGGTGTGTGCTTTGACACCGGAAAACTGCTGGAGCTGCGAAATGGTGAATCGATTCATTGTGTTTAATTATTTACAAAAATATTTAAACAAAATCGCCCAAACAAGTTGCAACTCCTAATTTTACCATGCGCTGGTCATTCGGCATCTTCGAAGGGTACAGGTTGGAAAGTCAAATCACTTAAAATATTGAAATTCAATATTTTAAGTGATTTTTGAAAATTGCACATTGCTTTTTCAGTAAAGCATTGCATAAAAGGCCATTGCGATGAAAATTCGCTTCTGACGTGATTACTTATGATTAACCAAAGCCTAAAAAAAATCCCGGCAGGTTTATGCCGGGATTTTGACCTGTTCACAACAAGATTTTAAGAAATTTCAATTTTTCTTGCCGAGGATTTTGGCGTAGATTGTTTTTTCGGAATGATCAGATTCAATAATCCATTTTCATAAACCGCATTAATCTTTTCCGAAACACAGTTATCAGGTAGCCGGAAGGAGCGCGAGAAATTATTGTAGGAAAATTCGCGGCGAGTATAGTTTTCCTTTTCTTCTGATTTTTCTTCTGATTTTTCTGCACTGATCGTTAGCATACTGTCATCGAACGTAATCTTAAAATCTTTCTTTTCAAGTCCGGGTGCCGCAAATGAAATCCGGTAATCATTTTCATTGTCAGTGATGTTGACCGAAGGCATTCTATTTACCAATTCCATTTCCGGAAAATCTCCGTTCATATTCCAGAAGCGGGGGTTGAAAATGCTTTCTTTGTCGAATAAATCGCTTGTTATACGTGGGAACAAGCTTTTTCGGGTTAAGGTGGGAGTTGACATGGTTTTTGTTTTTTAATGTTCTTGATGAAGCCAAAAATACGATAGGTTACCAGCCTCCGTCAATGATTAAAATTCGTCTGCAAAATGATTCCGGTCAGGAATCTGCCAGTATTTTTATGTCTTTTACTTCAACCTGATGTTTGGAATATCCATTGACAGCGCATGCAATCATTGCCCTGCCCAATTCCGACAATTTAGTCAGGTAATTGGGCATTACCACCCGGATAATCGGCAGGAGCCATCCGGTATATTTATAAAACGATAGGGTGTTGTGTAATCCCTTTGTAGGCTCCAGTATGGCAGGTCGAAAATTGTAAACGGCCGAAAAAGGCAATTTCATTAGATCATTTTCGGTTTTACCTTTTACACGGGCCCAGGCAACTTTCCCCTGCTCTGTGCTGTCAGTACCTGCACCGGATATGTAACAGAAAGTCATGTCGGGGTTCAGCGCAGAAAGTACTGTGGCAAAGGAAAGGGTAAGGGTATAGGTGAGTTTATAATACACTTCTTTTTCCATGCCCACCGAGGAAACACCCAGACAGAAAAGACAGGTGTTGTAACCTTTCAGTAATTCTTTCACCGGTTCAAGATTGAAAAAGTCGCTGTGGATTATTTCTTTCAGTTTCGGATCACTGACTCCGCAGGGTTTACGATTTATAACCAGCACACTTTCCACCTCTTTACTTAGCAAACATTCGTGCAACACCCCTTCACCTACCATTCCTGTAGCACCGGTGAGAATCACTTTCAATAATTTGCGTCCGGTATTCATTGGATTTTTTCTTGAGAAATAATTTAAAGTAATCAGTAGTGATTATTCAGCAGGTCATGTTCGGAGGCTTCCATTTTTCAGAAAATATATTTAAAATTGGAAACAATCACTTCGCTTACAAGAAATTCTTACTTAGCACTTACTTAATCATTCTATGTTACGCATTAAATATTACGCCACATCATTCTCCTTCGTAAAAATCCATCAGACTTCCGAAATAATTCTGATTCCACCCTTCCGAAATATCTTCAAAAGCTTCATCAGGAATATTGCTGTGTTTCAATTCAACCGAAGTGCCTTGTTTATGGGGATGAAGTTTTAGGATCACAATGGATTCTTCCGGCTGACCTTCAAAATACCATTGTTGTTTGATCATTTTTCCCTCTTCGAATTCCAGGTTTTTTCCGACAATATTTCCATCCCACAGAGAGAATTCAGAACCGGGTTCTGTCGACATGATCGCTTCATCTCCCGACCATAATCGAATCGTGATGGGGTTGGTTAATGCGGCATACACTTCTTCCGGAGGTGCCAACAGCACGTAGTAATTTTTGTAGTCTCTCAATGGGTTTACATTTTTAACTTTCCTAATCCGCCATCAATGCCGAGTACCTGACCGGTGATCCAGCCTGCGTTCTCACTCGTTAAAAACTTTACTGCCTGAGCCATATCATCGGTTGTGCCAATTCGCTGCAAGGGATGTCGCTTGCCTGCTGCTTCTCGTTTTTCAGGAGTACTCAGTAAATTACCCGCCAGCGTTGTGTCGGTTAAAGAAGGCGCAATAACGTTTACCCGAATATTCAACGATGCGAATTCGGCAGCGAGACTTCTCGCAAGGGCTTCCAGTCCGCCTTTAGCAGCAGCAATACTTGCGTGAAACGGCATTCCAGTACCAACAGCTACGGTGCTAAAAAGAACTATCGAAGCTCCTCCGGCCCTTTTCATCGCGGGCAGGTATTTCTGAATCAGATTAACAGCTCCCAGAACATTCTGGTTAAAATCGTCCTGAAAATCTTTTAGGGTCAGGCGATTGAAGGGTTTCAGATTGATTGAGCCGGGACAATAAACCAGTCCATGTAAAACTTCAGGTATTTCCGGCAGGGCATCTGTATTTTCCTTCGCATCAAACGCAATAAATTCGGTATTCAGTGCTGCCAATTCCGGAGTAAGATTGCGGGATATGGTGATCAGGTGATGATCAGCGCTTAATAATTCCGCGGTTTTGAGTCCGATACCTTTTCCTGCACCTGCGATTAAGATTACTCTTTTTTCCATTTTTCAAAATTAACTTTTCGTCGGGTTAATTGCCTCCGGTTTCATTCCGGGACGTGCATATGACAATCTTGTGATGAATTCTGCCCGGTAATAGGCATCTAGTCCGGTGCAGGCAAGCACACCTTCTTTTTCCAATGAAACAAATCCATCCTCCGCAACGCAATGCTCCGGGAGATCGATAGAAAGGATGCTGCCAATCACGATACTGTTGCCATTTATTTTTAGATCGATTTTTTCCTCCAGTTTCATAGCAATTTGAATGGCACTTTCTTTTACAAAAGGCGACTGAAAGTTGTTGGCATAGCTTTCTGTAAATCCGCAGGCTTCAAATTCACTCACCGAAGCAGGATATTTTGCAGAAGTCTGATGCACTTTTTCATAATCTTCCGAATGCATGTAGTTCAGAGTGTAATATCCTGTTTCCAGAATGTTCTTCAAAGTATGCCTTTCAACGGTCTCGGGACGAAAGACGAGGCCGTAGAGTGGGGGAGAGGCGCCGACATGAATCAGTGAATTAAATACAGCAAGATTTGTTTGTCCCTCCGCCGATTTAGTTCCAACCAGCAGCGCAGTTTTATAGCCGGCGAGTGAATTAATAAGGGTGGCCCTGTAGCGGGAAGGTTTTGCCAGTAGCTGGCTTAATTCCAGATGCATTTCGTTAGTCTAAACTTTTCAGGTACTTTTCTGCAATAGTAAGGTGTTGTTTTTGTTTTGCTGTATCCATTTTGTCAAATGTTCGGATAAGCATTCCAAGTCGCGGATTTTGCAAAAAGAAATCACGGTGCACATGCATGAAGCGCCAGAATAATGCATCCCAGATGGCGGTCCAATCTCCTTTAGGGTGATCACTCATTTTGAGCACATAATTGCTACCGCTGATATAGGGTTTGGTACACATCAGGCCGCCGTCGGCAAACTGACTCATACCATACACATTCGGAACCATCACCCAGTCATAGGCATCGATATACATTTCCATAAACCATCGATATACCTCATCCGGATCAAACTCACATAAAAGCATGAAGTTGCCAAGAATCATGAGTCTTTCAATATGATGCGAATACCCATGCTTTAATAATTTCCGGATGGTTGTATCTATCGGAACGATGCCTGTTGTTCCAGTATAGAATGATTCAGGAATCTTGCGACTGAATTTCCAGTAATTGCTCGTGCGCTGGCGGACACTTTCCCGGTGATACATAGCTCTGATAAATTCTCTCCAGCCGATAATTTGTCGGATGAAGCCTTCCAGACTATTCATCGGAATGTTATTTTTTGCAGCCTGTTGAAGGGCGGTATCAATCACTTCTCCGGGAAGTAATAATCCGGTATTCAGCATGGGTGTAAGCAGCGAGTGATGCAAAACAACTTCAGCACTTACAATTGCATCCTCATAACTTCCGAACTCTTCAAATCGTTCCTTCAAGAAATTATCCAGCCATTTTTTTGCTTCTGCATGTGTGTGGGGATAGCTAATTTTTTCAGGAAGTTCACCATAATTAGATGAAAAATTTTCCTTTACATATTTTCTTGCTTCTTTCTGAAAAGCATCGTCAATAGGGTAAGTAACGGTTGGCACCATTTTTTTGGCTGGATACTTCAGGCGATTTTCAGCATCGAAACTCCATTTACCTTCAGCAGGTTCTCCTGCAGGAGTCAGAAGTATTTTAAATTTCTTGCGCTGATGAATGTAGAAATCAGTCTGAAAATAGCGCTTTCTTCCTTCAAAATAAGTTTCAATTTCTGCAATAGAATTCAGGAAAAGCGGACTCTCGTTTTGTTGGATTTTGATATTTGATTTTGCAGCTGCTTTTATGATTCGTTTTTCCAGCCATTGATCACTTACATCAGAAAATTCAATAGTGTTAAATCCAGATATTTTAAGTTGTGGTATCAGCAATCGGATGTCTGATAAAGCATCTGTTGAATCAATGTATTGAACAGGTATTTTCTTCGACTTTAGTAATGCCTCATAGGTCTTCATCGAAGCTCTATGAAAGACAAGCTTCTGTTTATGAAACTTATATTGTTTAAAAAATAAGAATTCTTCAATGAGATAAACCGTATCCGCATTCTGGAAGCGGGAGGTGTCTTCAAATAACTGGTGTGGAAATACCAAACAGGCAGTTTTGTTTTTCATAATTAATGCACTGGATACTCTTTTTGTTTTATGAAAATGTAACCGCCCGCTTTGGCACCCCACACTTGCTTTTCATTGGCATCCCAACCGCGGTCCCAGCTCACAAGTTTGGTAGTGCTGATTATTACTTCGGAAGTAGCATAAGTGGCTCCACGGAGAGAACTTAAGCATTCTTTACCCGGCGTGGATCCTGCAAAATCTCCTGGTGCATCCTTATGAAGGAAAATACTGCACCCGGTTCTGTCTACCAGAGAATCTTTGCTTAGGGTTTTCAACTTTTTTTCATCTTGCCAGCCTCCTGTATAAGTTGATGCCGATTTAATTTCATAAACTTTGCTCACAATTGTGGTATCATCCTGCTGGTACACATGATAAACTCGCTGGCGGTAAGGTTTTTCCTGCATAGTAGCCATCGATTGTTCCACATACAGCCAATAACCATCCTTCTCTTTTTTCCAAATGGGTTTCATGCGAAGTTTAATGTGGAAGTAGCTTGAGTCCTCTATTGATTGTTGCTCACTGCTGAATTCTCCGGACATACGAATTACCAGTTGTTTCAGATCGTTGCTGGAGAGTTTTTGATATTGTGCTTCTGCCGGACAGATAGCTGTCAAAAAGCAGATTAAGAAGAAGAGTTGAAGCGTGTTTTTCATCTTGTGGTAATTTAAAGGTAGATGTTGAAATTGCTAAAGGTAATTTTGCCAAAGTCGGCTGGTGTTTTGGTTTCCACTTCAACCGAGTCCGTATTCAGTGCATCAAACAATTTGGATTCATCCTTTGTCAGAAACCAATCGCGGGTACCTGGTTCATAAGTAAACGTTAAGGACCTTGTCCATCGTTCTGCCGCTCCGCCATAATGAGCGATGGTGAAAGTAGGCGCATCGATTTGAAGCCCGGCATAAGGGTCTCCGTACATTCCGCCACAACTATAGCAGTAAACGGCGTTTTCTGACTGCGCAGCCAGCGTGTATTGATTGCCCGCGGATGCTTTTAAAATCAGCATCTTTCGATGGAGAAGGCTATCTTCAGCAATGGAAAGTGTGTCTTCTCCTATCGGACGGCAGATTAAGAGGAAGTCTTTGAGATTATCATTATCAAGATTTCCGGAAACGCTGTCAAGAAGTTCAAATCCGGCGGGAATAAAAGTGATAGGGTCAGGGGATGTGTTTTCAACTTTGCTGCTAACTGTTCCGTCGGATTGCCTTCCGCAGGAACTAAACAGGGTTACGACAAC
>Ga0315906_10008794_pt1 | contig 12073 bp, 12 predicted proteins | sample LakEriMetagenome_4_FD_203526 | JGI IMG/M metagenome (GOLD analysis project Ga0315906, IMG submission 203526) | Freshwater fungal communities from buoy surface, Lake Erie, Ohio, United States - Buoy 2 MA122 | ecosystem: Environmental > Aquatic > Freshwater > Lake > Lake biofilm | place: USA... | reverse complement strand
GGGTAGTATGTGAATATGCTCATATTAGAAAATTGTTCTTGATGCGTTGCTATGATCTGTAAATACTGCGCCGTCTGTTGGCAATGCTGTTTCTTTCAAGCTAAGGCTTAATGTAACTTCTGATGGATAATACTTACCACCAGTAGCACCTTCAGGACTAAAAAATACCATTTTGTTTTGTCCACCATAATCGACCTGCACATTCTCTATGACACAATACTCACTAGAGAAAACTTGAGTTAAAAACGTATCAGTAGTTCCACCTCCGAATGCGCCTTTTTGCAAAACGATTTCGAATCTGCACATGTCTGGATATCCAAAACTAAAGTTACTTACTGATGTTCTTGCGCCTACATCCAGTGATACTGCTCCGGTGTTACCATTACTGAATAAATCGTTAATTTCTGTTTGAGTAAACGTTCCTGCATTCGGGTCTGGTGGCGCATTTGGGTCTGGCGCCGCAGTTTCGGGTGCTCGATTTGTTACCGTATCGTCTGCGCCTTTGACTTTAAGTGTTATATTATCGCCTGCGCCTTTTGGTGATGCGGCAATTCTAAATGATTTTATGATCTGTATCATTTTTTCAGCTTCTTGCATACTTGTCGGCTTCATCGTAAATGGTAACGTGAATCTTCTGAAAGTTGGACCTTGATAAACTAATTGTTGAAATGTGTTTAGCACTCTTCGTGTCATGAATTCGTATTGCGCTTTTCCTGACAAACCAGCAGAACCAAGAAAACCAGCGGCACTACCAGCAGCCCCTGCTACTTGTTTATATAGCGCATCGAGTCCGCCTTTGGCTGCGGCACCAAGGGCACCAGAAACCGTTCCATCTGAACTTGGTTGACCAAAAATTGACTGCGTTTCTTGAAATCCATTAGATAGCGCACTCTGAAACGATCCACCCATGCGTATAAATACGATTGGACCTCTTGCTGTCGTTCCTAATGGATCAAAGAATTGAAATCTTGCCATTGGTGTGACAAATCCTGAATGCCCATAATCTGCTCCGAAAATTAATGTTGTGCCGCTACCGACAGGATATGACGCCGCACTTCTATTCGTTTCAAACGGACCTATTGATATTGTCATTGCTGTTTCCTTAAACTAATCATTATTCTATTTATGTCATACAAAGGTAAATTTAAGCCTAAAAACTATCAAAAGTACAAAGGCAACCCAACAAATATTGTGTATCGTAGTTTGTTGGAGAGAAGATTCATGGTGTATTGTGATGAGACTCCATCTATACTCGAATGGTCTTCCGAAGAAGTTGTCGTGCCTTATGTGTCTCCTGTTGACAATCGATATCATAGATATTTTGTTGATTTCTGGATGAAATACAAAGACAGAAACGGAGAGATAAAATCTGTACTGATTGAAGTCAAGCCAGACATACAGACTCGACCACCTGTCAGAAAAAACACACCCAATGGTAAACCAACTAGACGATTTATCAATGAAGTAATGACATGGGGTGTCAATCAAGCAAAGTGGGAAGCGGCAACAAAGTACTCAATTGAAAGAAATTGGGAATTTAAAATCATAACCGACAAAGATTTGAGATAAATAGAAGTATGATATTCGATAACATACTCATTCAAGGCGCACGACAAGGCATCATTCCTGCAAGAACAGTTGCGGCAAGGGATTGGTACAGGTCTGCGGCTGGCAAATTAATGTCAAACATAAGTCCATCAGTCTTTGAGAAAAGAACCGATGAGGCAAGAAAAGTTTCGTCAATGGAATTTGGATACATGTATGCATTCAAATACGATCCAAAAACAAAAAATGATTTGCCATACTACGATACCTTTCCATTAATCTTTCCAGTTAGAATGGACTCTGATGGATTTTTAGGAATTAACTTTCACTATTTACCTCCAGTGCTACGTGCTAAATTAATGAATGCATTATATTCTACATTGACAAACAAAAAATATGATGACACAACAAAAGTTAAAATTTCATATTCTATTCTACAATCCGCATCTAAGTACAGATACTTTAAACCGATGCTAAAGAAATATCTAAGAAGTCAAGTTCGTTCACAATTCTTAGAAGTGCAAGTAAACGAATGGGATATTGCTATTTTTCTACCAACAGAGTCTTTCAGAAAAGCAGACACAGGACGTGTTTGGGAAGAGTCACGCAAAAAGATAGGAAGAACATAATATGGCAACATACAACCTTTCCGGTACCGCATCTGGATATGCAATATCGAATTTACGTTCTAAATTAGGTGCTATTGCTAGACCAAACAATTTTTTAGTGTCTTTACAAACCCCAAGTTTTACTCAAGGCGGTAGTGTCAGAGCAGATAAGCCAAATCAATCTACCATCGCACAAACTTTTGAATTTAGATGCGAAAGAGCCGAATTGCCAGGAAGAACAGTTGCGACCTCAGAAGACATAGGGTCTGGTCCAACAATTAAACTTGGCTACGATATAACGTACAATGACATTCAATTGTCTATAATATGTGCTACTGATATGAAAGAGCGAAAGTTCTTTGAGAAGTGGATGGACTATATCATAAAACCTTGGGGTTCACCAGATGCTGGAACAGTTGCATATTACAGCGACTATGCGCTAGGCAATACGCTTTTTGTGTCTCAACTTGACGATACTGGAAAAACAATTTTAACATATCAATGTACAGATGTTTATCCAATTGCACTTACTCCTATGAATGCAACTTGGGAAGAAACTAACACCTATCAACGATTTGGCGTTACACTTGCATATAGGCATCACACGTTTTCATAATCATTTTTTAATATAACTACCGGAGAAATACTATGGCTTTACCAAAAATTAATAACCCAATATTTGAATTGACTTTACCATCAACAGGTGCAAGTATCAAATACAGACCATTCTTAGTGAAAGAACAAAAAATTCTTTTACTTGCTATGGAATCACAGGATCAAAAATCAGTATTGACAGCAATTAAACAAATTGTCAATAACTGTGCTATTGATGAAATCGACACAAGCAAAATTCCAACATTCGACTTAGAATATTTCTTTATGAGATTGAGAGCAAAGTCAATTGGAGAAACAATTGATTTGAAATTGCGTCATCCAACTGGATACAATTCTGACGTTCAAGAGTGTGACGGCATTACTGATGGAAAATTAAACTTGTTGGAAATTGAAGTTATAAAAACAGAAAACCACACAGATAAGATTCTTCTTGACGAAGAAACTGGCATTGGTATTAAATTAAAATATCCTAACGTCAATATGGCGATAGATGCTGGTTCGAATATTGAAGACAAGCATCAAATGGATCTTGCGACAGATGCAATCATCAACAGCATTGAGTACATCTTTGATAAAGAAAATGTATTCAAGAAAGAAGATTACACAAAGAAAGAGTTGTTAGAGTTCATTGAAAACTTGAATCAAGATCAATACTTGAAACTGACAAAGTTCTTTGAGTTGATGCCTAAGTTGAAACACAAAGTAGAGTGGAAGTGTCAGAAATGCGGATGTAGAGATGAGATTACTATGGAAGGTCTGCAAAGTTTTTTCGGCTTCTGATAGGAGGTGAAAGCCTAGCTACCTACTATCAAACAAACTTTTCTCTAATGCAACATCATAAATATGACTTGGAAACGTTAGAGAATATGATACCCTTTGAACGTGAATTGTATATAATGTTATTATCTCAACATATTGAGAGTGTAAATGAACAGCAAAAATTACAAGCACAACAAAGAGGACGAAGATAAATGGCTACGCAAAAAGAATACGAAAAACTGAGTGATAGCGACAAGAAAAAAGAAGATTGGATGAACGCCAAATGGCGCCCAATGATGGGTTGGATTTACATGATAACTTGTGTGACCGACTTCATCCTCTTTCCTATTCTCTGGTCTATATTACAAGCGTCACTAAAACAACCAGTGACTGCTTGGCAACCAATTACACTACAAGGTGCAGGATTGTTTCATTTGTCTATGGGTGCTATTATTGGTATTGCCGCATTTGGTCGTACACAAGAAAAACTAGCAGGAGCAAACAATGGCGGAATGCAACCCGTTGGACAAAGCGTCACAACAACATATGGTTCGCCTTCAGCGGGCGGATTCGGAGCATCAAGTAGCTTTGGTAGCAGTCCAAGCCTTGGAGCATCAACGTCTAGCTTTGGTGCATCATCAAAACCCGCAACAGGAAAATCAGCACGATTTGCAGAAGCCGATCCAGACTCTGTATTCGACAGAGGATAATTAATATATGGCAACAATAGGATACGCAAGCGCACTCGGTAGCATCGCAAAAGATGCAATTAGTGGTGCGGGTAAAGGATTCGTTGGCGGGCTAAAAGGCGCAATGATGAGTGAGGCTCCAGGTATTACTGGTGCTTACGCATTTGGAAAAGAATTAAAAAATCGTGCTAATGCGCCAAGAGTAACAGCTGGTGGAAAATCTTCTCCTACTAGTTCATCATCTCCTGCAATGGGTGGTTTCGGTGCAAGCGTTGCAATGGTTGCTAGTCAATCACAAGGTAACGTTATTAGTCTTGAACAAGTCAGACAACTAAAACAATTAAATAAAAATGTTGTTAATCAGTCTAAACTTCTTTTAGCCCAAATCAACGAAACAAAAAGAAAAGATTTGTTTGCAGAAGAGATTGCAAATGAACAAACATTACGTGACGAAAAACTTTTAAATGCTGTTGAAAGACTTGGTGGTGGTAGAGGTGGTAGAGGCGGTGCTGGAGGTGGTGGCGGTGATGATGATGGAAGTTTCATCGGCGGGGTTGCGGGTGGATTTGTTTTAAGAAAACTCATAGTTGGTGTAGTTCGTGCATTAGCAATGACGCCACAAGGCCGTATTGCAACTGCCGCCGTCTTAGGTGGTATGGCAGTCAATAGCGCAATGGCTGATACTAAACCAGCGCCCACGCCCGCACAAACTAAATCTGACTATGATAATTTAGTTAAACGTCAAGCGGCACTTCAAGCCGCAGCCGAAAAAGAATATAAGCGATCAGCAACAGGCGCTGGCCAGTCATCCAAATATCAACAGATACAGGCTGAAAAAAGAAAAGTAGACGAACAGATAAAGATGATGAAGCCGAGTGTCGCAAATAAAGACGGCACAGCAAAAGTAGTTACCGAAAGTAATTATCTTGATAATTTAGCAAGAGCAGAATCGAGTAATGATCCTAATGCTAGAAATCCTCTGCCCGGTCAAACTGCATCTGGACTATATCAATTCACAAAAGGCACATGGAGTGGCACAGTTGAAAAGATGGCTGCCAGAGGGTTGATATCAAGAGCCGATTATGCAGATGAGAAAAATAGATTTGATCCAGCTAAAGCAAAAAAAGTTGCAGAATTCTTTACAGAACAAAACGCATTAGGATTAAGAAAAAGTCTAGGGCGTGATCCTACGCAAGCCGATCTTTACATGGCCCACTTTTTAGGCTTGGGCGCAACCGACAGCGGCGCAATTAGATTCTTACAAGCGTATCAACAAAACCCTGATGCATTAGCAATTAGTTTTGTTGGTCCAGAACAAGCAAAAGCCAATCAATCAATATTCTACACAAAAGATGTTCCTCCTAGACCTCGCACGTTAGCTGAAGTCTATGCAATTATGTCTAATAAAATTGGTGGTGGACCAGTAGCATCAACGGGAAATAAAAATACAGTACCTAGTACAGGCAATACACCTGTTGTGCCTAACGCACCAAGCGTTGGCGCATTTAAAAAGGAATTTAAAGTCGCAGGCTATCGTGCAGGAAATCAATTAGATGCCGGCGGTGTGTCTCCTGTTGAAGACTTCTATAAAGGACTTGCATCAACGCCAGAAGGTGCGGCATTAGTCGCAGTCGCATCTAAGTCTAGAAGCCTTAGTGTTGGTGGTGGCGGAACCCAAATTAAAGACGATAAGCCAGTATCCGTTCACGACAAAAAAGCATTTGAACAAAATGCAAAGATTGCAAAAGCACAAGGTATCAATCCAACGAGTGGTGCTCTTTTAAAAAGTGCGGCTGGTTCTTACGGAAATGCACTTAACACACAAGCGTTCAAGCCGTTATTTCGTTCGAACAGCGACATTATTTCACAAGTAAACAAAACGTTTTTACAGCAGTTTAGAAGCACTGCAACAGCCGCATTCACACAAGCAATAACAAAAGGTTTATTCCCTAAAGGTTTTGGTGTATCATTCAGCCAAGCTAGCCAAGACGATATGTATCGTGGTCAGCAACTACAAAAGATTTTCGGTACAGACAAAATAATTACTGATGCAACAACTAAACTTTTAGGCAAACAGTATGGACCAATGTTTGCACCTTTGTTTAGTAATCTTGCACAAGGATATCTAGAAGTTGGTTCTAGAATGGCTGGAAAAGCAATTTTCCAAGGCATAGGTGGTTTAGACGCAATAGAAACCCAAGGCATCACAGGACAAGTTCTTGGAAACCTTGCCGCAGGAAATAAAAAGTTAGCGTTTGAGCAATTACTATTCGGTGCATCTGGCGGTGCAAAGAGTGGTGTTGCGTTGGGTGCAGAGACTCTTTTCGCTAAGTACGGCTTTGCTAATCCAGCAGAAGGCATCTCATACTTTGCAAGTGCATTAGGCGAAAGAGCGACACAACCATTTGCAAAATTAATGGGCGCAGACGATAGAAGTAAATCTATAATATTTGATCCTAGAACAAAACAACATGTGTATGCTGACACAGGTGAACGTGCTAGTCAAGCGGATATTAATGCCGCAGGCATGGGCTACGGAGGTCGTATAAGTCAAACTCCGATGTTTGGTCCTGGTATGAATAATTATGGTATGGGATTTGATCCGTATGGAACAACTGCCGGCGTAAACGGAACATTTAGATATAATGCTGGTGGTTCTCAGTTTCAACAAATTTTACAATCAAAACCAGGTACTGGACCTAGCAGATCGCAATATTTTGGATTAACAGATCAACAGCAAGCCGCAGGTGGTGCTAAGTTAATTGCTGAACAAAATACAATGCTTAGAGCGCAAGGTGAAGTACAAAATAAACAATTAGAACAACAGGCTAAGTTAGCAGAAGAAGCCGCAAAGCGTGAATTTGATATTGCAAGTAAACAAGCCAGCAGTCAAGCTGAAGCTGATGCGGCTCAAGCGGCATACGATAAAGCATTGAATGAAGCTAAGACTAGTACAGATAGAGTAGATACTGATAGAGTCATTGCAAAGTTGGATCAAGTTGGTGGTAAACCTTCTGGTGGTGGAACAGAAGTTAGAGACAAAGATGGTAATCTTGTTGTTAGAAGACCGGGTCAATTATTCGGACAAAGTTATGATAAAGATGGAAAGGCAATTAATGATCCGATGAAAGAAATCGGAAACTTTGCATTTGATATGGGTAAAATTGCGTTGGGTAATAATTTGACTAAAGGCATTAAGAATCCATACATGCAGATGGTTGCAAACTTTGCAATTCAAAAAGGATTGAATTACGGTGTCGAGGCATTATTTGGTAAAGGTGGTTTAGATTTCGGAAGTATCTTAGATAAAGCTGGCGGCAGTCTAATGGATTTTTTTGGTTTTGGTAGCAGTGCGGCATCTAGTTCTATTATAGATTCGGCCGCAACTACCCTTTTTGATGGAGTATCGGCAGATATTCTACCTGATGTATTCAGTTTCTTGGCCGCTGATGGCGGTTATATTTCAGGTCCAGGAACAGGAAGATCAGACTCTATACCTGCTAGGTTGTCTAATGGTGAATTTGTTGTCAATGCGGCAGCTACTGAAATATATCGTCCTTTGTTAGATTCGATAAATGCTAAAAAATATGCAGACGGAACAACAAGTACGCCAGGATCATCAAAAGCACTATCTACTGCACTAGGAACAGATAAGCAATTAAGTGCGCTAGGCGATCAAACAGATTTACTCACAAGCATTGATGGTTCCCTCAGAGTAATTTCAGGACAAGGAACATCATCTGGTACTGGACTCGCATTCGATACTGGATTAGGTGGTGCTTTTGGTGGTGGCGGTGGAAGTATTAGTAGTGGTAGTGCTATGGTAGTGAATGGAGTGTCTAGATCAGGTAGCGTCCGAGGTCGAGCGACACAAAAACCATCAACGATGGATTATGTAGAAGCAATTGGCGGCAGTATGCTGAAGAGTTTCGCAATCAACAAAGCAATCGGTGCGGTGTCTACATCATTGTTTGGTGCTACGCCCATGGCTCTAGCCAGCAATTTTTATAGTGGCGCACAACTTGGAATGGCAGGTTTCACGCCTGCTACCTTTGTGGGTCCACTTCAGCCTGGCGCTCTTACGGGTCTGGAAATGTTTGGTGGTAGTGCGGCCGCTTCGACTGCACCAGTTGTTGCGGGTGAGGTTGCTGGCACTGCCGCTTTGACAGAAGGTAGCCTTGCGGCCGCACCTGAATTAGCCGCAATGGGTCCTGTTGGATGGACAGTGCTGGCTGTTGTTGCGGCTTTTCTAATATTCGATAGCTACGGCGGAGGTGGCGGTTCTTCACCTCCACCAAAAGAGCCTAAATTTCATGCCGCAATATACATAACAGGAAATAATAATGTCAATGCAATTCAGACTATGTATGAGACAATCGATTATCATGCTGTGCCTGACGCATATAAAACAATCGCATATGGATTATTGAGAGTAGCATTCAATGCAACTAAGTCATCAGAAGCTGTTACTAAGATTTCATCTCCATATGATTTCATTTATATGAAAACGCAGTTTGATAGAATATCAATGCTTGTTGGTAAAGGTGCTCCAAGTCTCTCATCACTTACAGCCGATAGTGCGACTGAGGTATTGAGTTGGCCTGCGGCTGCTGAAGGCACAAATTTGAATCGCATTGCACAAGATATTATTAATTGGGTTAGAGATGAATTCAAGAAAGTTGCAAAAGACGAAAACTTAGATAAGCTAGATAAAGCCGCTAGTGCTTTAGGTTCATACTCATTAGATGAAATTAGTCGTGGACTTATTCCCGATTTGAAGAAAGGTAAATACGCACTTGATACCTCTGTAGAAAAAGGAATATATGCAAATAACGTTGCAGAGTCGAATCGTATAGCACAATTGATTCAAACAGCCGAAGCAAATGCCGCTTATATAACAGAGGCAACAGAAGATGAATATGGTTTTGACCCTAATGATATGAATTATCGAGGTCCCCGCAAGAGGATTAAAATTAAAGAGGGTGAAGCGGGTGGTGTTGCTATGGTTTATAGTTTGAAGGAGGGTAAATTTATTGAGAGTAAATTTCCTGGCGCAATATTGATCGATACTGCTGGAAGACCTGTCTACGATATTGAAGGAACATCAGTCGGTTTAACTGTTGAAGACTTTGCTAGTGCATCTGTTGTTGGTGCTAACAGACAAGCAAATATATTAGTTGACACTCCAGCAAGTACAGCTGGTGGTGCTGGATCAACTGTTGTCACAACAGTCACAGGACCAACAGTTGATAACTCTGCTGTCACAAATTATTATAACAGCCTTAGTACTGTTGTTGATCCTATTAGAGGAGCAACTTCGAACGTGACATAAAAAAAGGGGAAGCATTTTACTGCTTCCCCAAAGTCACAAAGGAGATTACGAAATATTAATCTTCAGCCAACTTCTCAAAATAACTCAAATCTTCATCGTCATCATCAACTGAGTCTGCAACTGTAGGTTTCTTAGCAGGTGCTGGCGCAGGTTTTGCTGTTGAAGCAGTAACTGGCACATTAGGTTTAGTAGAGTAATAATTATCTCCAGCAGAACCATCTTCAAGACCAAGCACTTTGTTCAAACGTGCTTTCAATTCGTCATAAGACTTGAAGTTCTTTTCGCTTAAGAATTCAGACAAACTGTGTTCTTGTTTCCAGATGCGTTCCAAGTCATCTTCATCACCAGACAATGGCGCTGGTGATTCAAATTCAGACTTATCATAGTTCTGATAACCTTCAACTTTACGAATCTTCAACTTGAAGTTCGCACCTTCCCAAAGGTCGAATGGGTTGACAGGAGTTTCATCTTCAAACTCAGGATTCATCAAGTCATTCAACTTGTCAAAAATCTTCTTACCGAATTTGAACAATTTAACTGTTCCGTCATTATCAGGATTTGCAGGATCCTTGATAACATAGATGTTTGCGATATACTGCAACTTACGCTTTTGCTTACGTGCAATATCTTTGTTAGCATCAGAACCAGAGTTCCAAAGGATGCTATTGTGTTCAGACACAGGGTCTTTCTTGTTGAGTGTAGTCAACGAATTTTCAATGTACCATCCACCAGGACCTTGGAATGAATGATTGAAAACTTGAACCCAAGGTACATCTTCGCCTGAGGGTGCGGGAAGAAAACGGATCGTTGCGAAACCGTTACCTGCTTTGTCTACTGTGGGTTTCCAGAATCGGGTGTCTTCATAAGACTTCTTACCTTCTTCTTTATTTGTGAGTTTGGAAACTGCGTCTGTGAGTTTTTCCAAATCTTTGGTGCGTGACTTTTTCATGTCTGCAAATGATGCTGATGCCATATTAGTATATTCCTTGTATGTTAAGTATTGAATGTATGTTTTGCTTGTCCACTTTTATCATAATCTACTATAGTATATAGTCTATCACAATTCTCTTTTTGTGTCAATAGTCGGCAAACCTTACTAGGTTTACGCATTACTGCCACTACGTCACCACTAACTCTCTGAGTGACTTTTTCATCCGTGCCGTATCGTAATTTAAAAAGGGCTGGTACTTTTTGCATAACTTGCTTACCTCTTTGTAGATTGGATCATGTATCATTGTATCATACCTTTTGACAAATTGCAATAGTGAATTCAATATTGCTAATGTCTCCAGACTGATTTCTTTCCTTAAATATTTCTTTATGATTGGTGGATGATCTCCACCTTTCGCATTAAAAAATTCATTCAATTCATCTGGCTTCCAACCAGAGATAAAATCCATCTCATTTTTAAATACATACGTCAAAGATTCTTGCCTACGTTTCCATTCTTTGTAGCGTTCTTCACACTCTTCAGACAGAAGTTCACCGACCCACATTTTTGTGTCGTACAGAAAATTAGAAACTAAAAATTCTTCTAAGTAAGCATCTTTACGATTACCGAGTTTAGCAAAAAAGATTTTGTCTTTACGTTTCAAAAAAGAATCGTATGTGACATTGACTTTCTTGTTGTATTTAAACCAATCGTAGCTATCTTGCGTGAAGTGATTTTTAACTCCCAAATAAACTTTGTATGCGTCTATAGCATCCATCTTCATCAGTCTTCGACCTCAATAGGTAATCTAGCTTTTGGTGCGATCATCTTTAATTTCATTGCTTCGCCTTCAATAGTAGATTTCATGCGAGGTGTAATTAAAGATGCCGCAGTCTCAACTTCAACATTTTTGATTGTGCAGTATTCTAAGATAGCATCAATCATTGTGATTGGAAACTTATCACGCTGAATCTGTTTAATTTCTGCTTCAAATTCTTTCTGAGTCAGAATTTTAAGATTCATGGAAACGCACCGATGTGATTCGACCATTTCGAAAATGCCCGAATTGTGTTGGAGTAACTGCTGGTTTAGCAGTACGAAACTTAGGGTTAGTTACATCGGCTTCAGTCGCATAGTAAGACAATGGATAACCATTCTTACGCTGATACGTTTTCATTTCAATTTTTTTCTTCATAATACTCATGATGTAATTTCCTATGGTAAACGATAAAAGATATGTCCTTCGATCTGTGCAACCTTATGCACTTTGTTAATCCAGTCTGGTTTAACGCTTGTTGCATGAAAGTGTGTTGCACCCTCTAAGAGTTTAATTATATCACTACTGATTGTCTTTGTCAATAGCATTTTAGCTACTTCGTATGATTCTTTCCATCGATTGTTGCTTGGTGGCGGAGTGTTTGCACTTTTGCTATTGTACCAAGAAAATTGATATGGATCAGTTACTACGTCACGAATGTTTTTTGGATATCTTTTATCATTCAGTCTATTCATAGTTACGATGCCTACTGCAATCTTTCCAATGAGTGGTTGATTGCCAGCTTCGTGATAGATGTTCATCGTCATCCAATATAAG
>Ga0315906_10008793_pt1 | contig 12075 bp, 4 predicted proteins | sample LakEriMetagenome_4_FD_203526 | JGI IMG/M metagenome (GOLD analysis project Ga0315906, IMG submission 203526) | Freshwater fungal communities from buoy surface, Lake Erie, Ohio, United States - Buoy 2 MA122 | ecosystem: Environmental > Aquatic > Freshwater > Lake > Lake biofilm | place: USA: Lake... | reverse complement strand
AGAATCTCGCCCTTCTCCGGGTCGATCGACGCGTTGACGGCCGGATGCAGCCGCAGCGACAGACTGACGGCCTTGATCACGAAGGCAAGCGCCGTGAGCTTGACGTTGGCCTTTGCGTGCTCCTGTGCGCTGGCCTTGCGGAGCCGCTCGAGCTCCGTCACGTCGGCGTCGTCGAAGTTCGTGAGATGGGGGATCGTGGTCACGCTACGGAGCATGTTGGCGGCGATCGTCTTGCGCATCCGCGACATCTGCTCGCGACGCACAGGCCCCCAGTCGTCCCGCTCCGTGGCCGTGGAATCGCCCGCCCTGGACCGCACGGCGGGCCCTTGCGCGCTGGCCTGACGCACCGCGGCGACGACGTCCTCGCGGACGATCCGGCCGCCCGGGCCGGTTCCCCGGACCCGCGCCAGATCCACGCCCAACTCACGTGCCAGCCGGCGAACCGCGGGCCCTGCCGGCTCGACCGCGGACGCGGCGGACTCCCCGGAGTCGACGTCGCCTGCCTCCGCCACGGCGGCGACTTCCTTCACCACCGGGGCCGGCGGCGTGGGCGGCTGCTGAGCGGGAGCGGCGACGGGCCGCGTGGCGGCGGGAGCCGCCGCCGGCTTCGCAGGCGGGGCCGCGGGCCGGGGCTCCGGCTTGGGCTCGGCCTTGGCCTGCGGTGGAGCCGCAGGCTTCGCCGCCGGTGCCGCCGGTGCCGCAGCGGCCGCGGGCTTGACGCCGGCCGCGGCCGCCGCCCCGGCGGGCTCCAGCGTGACCAACGGCTGGCCCACCTTCACGGTGTCGCCCTTCTTCACCAGCACGCTGGCGACACGGCCGCCCGGCGGGCACGGCACCTCGATGACGGCCTTGTCGGTCTCGACCTCGAGCAGCGCCTGCCCCGGCCGGACAACGTCGCCGGCCGAAACGAACACCGACACCACGTCGCCGGACGCGATGTTCTCACCGAGGTCGGGAAGCTTGAATTCAATCGCCATGGGGGGAATATCTTCAGGGTTGCAGGAGTCGTCCAATCTCGTTCGTCCGTTCGCCACGACCGGCTGCGGACAGTCCGTTCACGCCGAGGCCGCATCGACCTTGTCGGGATCCACCCCCAGCCGGCGGATCGCCTCCGCCACGACGTGGGTGCCGATCGCCCCGGCCGCGGCGAGCCTCGAAAGCGCCGCGATCGCGATGCACTCGGCATCCACCTCGAAGTGGCGACGGAGCGGCCCCCGCGTGTCGCTGCGGCCGAAGCCGTCGGTGCCGAGCACGAAGAGACCTCCGGGAATCCACGGATCGAGCTGCTCGGGCACGCCGCGCACATGGTCGCTGGCGGCCACGAACACGGCCCCCTGGCCGCCGGCACCCGGCGCCGCTCCGGTGGCCGCGGCCTGTTCGATCGTCCGCTCGAGGTAGCTTTGCCGCGGAGCGGCCTCGGGATGGAGCATGTTCCACCGGCGGCACTCCAGCGCCTCGCGGCGGAGCTCCTTCCAACTCGTCACGCTCCAGACCGTGCTCGCCACGCCCCAGTGCTCCGCCAGCAGCTCGGCCGCGCGGATCACCTCGCGGAGAATGGCGCCGGAGCCCAGCAGGTTGAGCGGCGGCAACGCGGCCGCGGGCTTCGCCTTCGCGGCGACGTCGCGGAGCCGGTACATGCCCTTCAAGATGCCCTCGGTGCACCCGGGCGGCATCGGGGGCATCTCGTAGTTCTCGTTGTAGACGGTGATGTAGTAGATCCAGTCCTCGCCCTTGGCGTACATCCGCTCCATGCCGTCGAGCATGATCACGGTCGCCTCGTACACGAACGCGGGATCGTAGGCCTTCACGGTCGGGTACGCGATCGCGAACAGCTGGCTGTTGCCGTCCTGGTGCTGCAGCCCCTCGCCGGCGAGCGTCGTGCGGCCCGCCGTTCCGCCGAGGAGGAAGCCGCGGGCCCGGCAGTCACAGGCCGCCCAGATCTGGTCGCCGATCCGCTGGAAGCCGAACATCGAGTAGTAGATGAAGATGGGAATCATGGGCACGCCGTGACTGGCGTACGCGGTGCCGGCGGCGATGAAGCTGGAGATGCTTCCCGCCTCGGTGATGCCCTCCTCGAGGATCTGCCCGTCCTTGGCCTCGCGGTAGTACAGCAGCTGGTCGGAGTCGACCGGCTCGTAGAGCTGGCCGGTGTGGGCGTAGATCCCGCACTGCTTGAAGAGCGGATCCATGCCGAACGTCCGTGACTCGTCGGGCACGATCGGCACGATGTACCGGCCGATCGACTTGTCCTTGAGCAGCGACGCCATCAACGTCACCACCCCGGTGGTGGTCGACACCTCGCGGCCGGCGCTCTTCTCGATGAAACCCATGTAATCGGCGAGCGGAGGCGTCTTCAGCAACGGCGGATCCTTCGGCCTGCTGGGCACGGCGCCGCCGAGCGCCTCCCGACGCTCCCGCAGGTAGCGAATCTCCGGCGAATCCTCCGGCGGGCGGTAGAACGGGGCCTTGGCGACCTCGTCGTCGGAGATCGGAATGCCGAACCGGGTGCGGAAGGCCCGCAGCTCCTCCTCGTTGAGCTTCTTCTGCTGGTGGGTGACGTTGCGGCCCTCGCCCACCTCGCCGAGCCCGTAGCCCTTGATCGTCTTGGCGATGATCACGGTCGGCTTGCCGTGGCACTTCATCGCGGCGTCGTAGGCCGCGTACACCTTCTCCGGATCGTGGCCGCCGCGGCGGAGCTTCTTGAGCTTCTCGTCGGAGAGGTGCGTCACCATCTCGGCGAGCTCCGGATCGGCGCCGAAGAAGTGCTCGCGGATGTAGCCGCCCGGCATGACGACGTACTTTTGGTACTGGCCGTCGACGACCTCGCCCATCCGCTTGACGAGCTTGCCCTTCTCGTCCTTCGCCAGCAGCGCGTCCCACTCGTCGCCCCAGATCACCTTGATGACGTTCCAGCCCGCGCCACGAAACACTCCCTCCAGTTCCTGGATGATCTTGCCGTTGCCCCGCACGGGGCCGTCGAGCCGCTGCAGGTTGCAATTGATCACGAACACCAGATTGTCGAGCTTTTCGCGGCATGCGAGGGAGATGGCGCCGAGCGTCTCGGGCTCGTCGCACTCGCCGTCGCCGATGAAGCACCAGACGTGCTGACGGCTGGTGTCCTTGATGCCCCGGTCCTGCAGGTACTTGTTGAACCGCGCCTGGTAGATCGCCATCAGCGGGCCGAGGCCCATCGAGACCGTGGGAAACTCCCAGAAATCGGGCATCAGCCACGGGTGCGGATAGCTCGAAAGGCCGCCGCCCTCGGCCAGCTCGCGGCGGAAATTCTCCAGCTTCTTCTCGCTCAGCCGGCCTTCGAGGAAGGCGCGGGAGTAGATGCCGGGGGACGCGTGCCCCTGGAAGTAGACCTGGTCGCCGGAAAAGTCGCTGCCCCGCCCGCGGATGAAGTGGTTCATCGCCACTTCGACGAGCGTGGCCGACGAGGCGAACGTCGAGATGTGGCCGCCGATGCTCTTGTCCTCGCGGTTCGCCCGCACCACCATCGCCATCGCGTTCCAGCGGATGATGCTCTTGATCCGCCGCTCCAGTTCACGGTTGCCGGGGAACGGCGGCTGCTTGTCCGCGGGAATCGTGTTGATGTAGGGCGTGGTCGTCGAGAAGGGGATCGGCACGCCCAGCCGGTAGGCCTCCTGCTCGATCGCGTGCAGCAGGTAGGCGGCCCGATCGGAGCCCCGGCTGTTGATGACGTACCGCAGCGAGTCGAGCCATTCGGTCGTCTCGGTGGGATCGCTGTCGACCGACGTCACGCCGTCGGCGGGCACCGGCTGACCGGCCGAACTGTCGCTGACCTGGCCGATCGACATCGGCCCCGGGCCGACCTCCGGCCCCGCGACCCCTCCGCCCGGATGACCGTTTGCAACTCCAGCCGCCTCAACGACTTCGCTGCCGGACTGTTCGATCTCGCGGCTGGCCATGGGCTGCTCCGGGAAGGTGGGCGGACTTTTCCCATTATCCCGATGTTTTCGGGGGGCGTAAAGCCCGACTTCATCCCCGCGGGGCCGTGCGAACTGCGTGGTCCTCCGGCGATCGGCCGCCGGCCACCGGCCGGGGCTGGCAGGAGCGTCCGCCGCTCAGGTGGCGGCTTCGGATCGGGGCCGGTAGATCTCGGTCGCGAGGCCGAAGTAGTTCTCGGCGGAGAACGCCACCGTCTCGCCCAGCGTCGGATGCGCGTGGATCGACTCCATGAGGTCTCGGGCCGAGCAGCCCATCTCGATCGCCAGCACCCCCTCGGCGATGAGTTCACCGGCGCCCGGTCCCACGATCCCGACGCCGAGCACCGTGTCGGTCTCGGGATCGACGAGCATCTTCGTGAGGCCGTCGGTGCGTCCCAGCGCGTGGGCCCGTCCGCTGGCGGCCCAGGGATAGCGGCTGATCTCCACCTCCCTGCCCGACGCCTGCGCCTCCTGCTCCGTGAGACCGGCCCAGGCGATCTCGGGATCGGTGAACACGACGGCGGGGATGGCCCGCGGCGCGAAGATCGCCGGCTCCCCATGGAGCACCTCGACGGCCACCTTGCCCTGGTGGCTGGCCCGATGCGCCAGCATCGGTTCGCCGCACACGTCGCCGATCGCCAGGATGTGCGGATCGGCCGTCCGCTGCTCGTCGTCGACCTCCACGAAGCCCTTCGCGTTCACCTTGACGAGCGTGTTCTCCAGGCCGATGCCGTCGGAGTTCGGCCGGCGGCCCACAGCGACGAGCACCCGGGAAAAATCGCGGGCGGAGGGCCCGTCGGGCCCCTCGAAGTGCACCCTGATCGACTCGCCGCCCCCGGCCCCCGCCACCCGCTCGAGCTTCACGACCTTCGTCCGCAGGTGGATCTTTTCAAACAGCTTCTCGAGCCGTTGCTGCAGCGGCTTGACGAGGTCGCGGTCGGCGCCGGGCAGGAGCGTATCGGTGAGTTCGACGACCGACACCCTCGATCCCAGTTCGGCGTAGACCGTCCCCATCTCCAGGCCGATGTAGCCGCCGCCGACCACCAGCAGCGATGCGGGAATGTCGGCCAGTTCGAGCGCGGCCGTCGAATCCATGACGAGTGGGCTGCCGACGTCGAAGGCTGGGATGCGGGCGGGCCGCGAGCCGCTGGCGAGGATGCAGTGGTCGAACGTGAGCGTCTGGCTCGCGGCGCCGGGCTGCGCGGCGGCGACCTCGAGCGTGTTCGAGTTCGTGAACCGCGCCTGGCCCCGCACGATCGTGACGTTGCGGCGCTTCGCCAGTTGGGCAAGACCGCCGGTGAGGGTGGCGATGACCTTGTCCTTGCGGCTGCGCAGGCCGTCCACCTTCACGACGGGGCGGTCGAAGTGGATGCCCCACTCCTCCATCTCCCGCGCCTCGGCCAGCACGCGGCCCACGTGCAGCAGGGCCTTCGACGGGATGCAGCCCCGCAGCAGGCAGGTCCCACCGAGCCGCTCGTCCCGTTCCACGAGCGCCACCGGCATGCCCAGATCGGCCGCCAGGAACGCCGCGGCGTATCCGCCCGGTCCGCCGCCCAGGACCACCAGTGGAACGTGCATCGTGAGGGGCTCTCCTCCGGGGCTGGGATCGCTCAAACTGCGACCGGTGTTGTAGTTTCGGAAAGCCGGATGTTCAAGAAGCCGGGCGGGCGAACACCCGGGATCCCGAGTGGAGTTTGAGCCGCCGCGATGAATCGCCGCGAATGCCCCGACGCCGCGTTGACCAACGGGACGTCCGCCTGGATGCGGCGGACGTTCGCCCTCGATCTGCGCAGCCTCGCCGCCTTTCGGATGGCGGTCGGCGCCACCGTGGCCGCCGACGCCCTGCTCCGCAGCCGGGATGTCGGGCTGATGTTCGCGCCCGACGGCATGTTTCCGTTGACGGCGCTGCGAGAGTACCTGCCCGGCCCCTGCGCCTGGTCGCTGGCGACGCTCGTCGACGCGGCGTGGTGCGGGCCGGCGGTCCTCTGCCTGGAATTCGCCGCGGGCGTTCTGCTGGCGGCGGGGTGCGGCACCCGGTGGGCGACGTGCGCCGCCTGGATGGCGGTCGTGAGCGTGCTCCGCCGCACGGCGCCGGCCACCAACGCCGGCGATGCCTGGCTCGCCGCGCTGCTCTTCTGGGGAATCTTTCTGCCGCTCGGGGCGGCCTGGTCGCACGACCGGCGCTGGGTGGCCGCGCGCGGCCGCGTGCTCTCTGCCGCCTCCGTGGCGATCGTCCTGCAGATCGCGGTGGTGTACCTGGTGGCCGGGCTGTCGAAGTGGAACGGCACGTGGCTCTCGGGCGCAGCCATCCGCCATGCGCTATCGGTGCACGACCACGGCACGCCGCTCGGCGAGCGGCTGTTCGGCTCCGGCTGGCTGAGCGCGCCGTTGTCGTGGGGCGTGCTGGGCTGGGAGATCCTGGGCCCGCTCGCGCTGCTCCTGCTGCCCGCGCCGTCGCTCCGGCTGATCCTGGTCGCCGGCTTCATGCTCTTCCACGCGGCCACCTGCCTGACGATGTCGGTGGGTCTCTTCGGCTACGTGGGGCTGGCCGCCTGGCTGGCGCTCGTGCCGACGGAGCTGTGGGATCGATTCGGTCGCGCCGTGAGCGGTCCCGAGTGCGTCGTGCCCGCGAGCCGTCGCGGCATCGGCACCTGGGTCTGCATGGCCGCCGGCGGCCTGGCCTGCGTCAGCCTCGCGCATGACCTGGGCCCCTGGCGGACGAAGCCGCTGCCCCGCTGGCTCGTCGGACTCGTCAACATCCCCTGCCTGCACCAGGAGTGGCGGATGTTCGACGAGGTGCGGCCGCAGGACCAGTGGGCCTACGCGCGGGGCGAGCTGGCGGACGGCCGGCTCGTCGACGTCGTGCGCGACGGGCGTCCGCTGCAGTCGATCCGTCCTGACGGCGGCTTCACGTCGCTGCCGCACCACCGTTGGCACAAGCTCTTTTGGTGCCTGGCAGGCCGCCGCGACGCGGCCGCCGTGGGGCGGACGGTCGCCGACGCCCTCGCCAGGGATTGGAACACCCGGCACGGACCGCGGGAGCAGCTCGTCTCGCTGGAAATCCGGCTTGCGCGGCAGAGCCGCGCGCCGGGCGACGACACGCTGCAGGATGTCCTGCTCGCGGCCTGGCCGCCGCGCGACGCCCTGGGCAGCGGCGGACTCGATCGGCTTCTGGGGAGCGGCGGACGGCCGCGGGACGGGATGTAGACTGAGGCGGGCGTCAGCCCCGCGAGAGTGGCGAAACTGGCAGACGCGCTGGATTTAGGTTCCAGTGCCGCAAGGCGTGCGGGTTCGACTCCCGCCTCTCGCAATCACGCCCGCCCGCTCGATCACATCGCCATGGCGGCCGGATGCCGGTGGATGGACGCGGCCCGGAGACCGCATCGCCCTCACCGCTCCTCGCGGGCCGCCCGCCGCGCGGCAGCAGTGAACGATCGCCACGGGGTGCTGCGCGGACCCTCGTCGAGGTTGAAGAGATCCTCGTCGGCGGGAGGCTTGGGGGTGTCGCCCGGCCGCTTGTCCGACGGGGCCCGCGGCTCGGTGGCACGCTGCGGCGGTGTCTGCTCGGCCGCGTCGGGCGGCGCATCGGCGGGCTTCGCCTCGGGCGCGGGCTGCATCGGTGGTTCGTCTTCCCGCCGAGGCTCCCCCTCGTCGCGCGAGTCGTCCGCGGCCGGGTCCTGCCTCGGAAGGGCGGGGACGTCGGTCTCTCGCGTATCCCTCGCCGGCTGCCTGCCCGAGTCCGACGGCATCGGGAGCTCATCCGCCGGCGCGAGGGCGGCGGGCGGCGGCGAGACCGCTGCGTCCGCACCGGGAGCGGGTGCGGGTTCCAGCGATTCCTCCGTCGGTCCTGGAACTGCCGACCGCTGCGGCCGGGCGGGAGTGGCGGCTTCGAGATTGGAGGCCTGGACGACGCCCGATCCGGGCCAGCGTCGCCACTGCGTGCCGTAAAATCCGAAGACGTCGGGGCGGACGGGGCAGTGGGCGGGGCAGAGCCCGTGCTGGCAGGGCGCATGACCGGCATGCCGCTCCTGCGCCAGCCGGCACTGAGGGCAGGCCGACTTGCGGCAATGTGCGCAGGGGGCGTGCATTCCGCCAGCCGGTCTGACGGCATGGTCGACTTTGCGCGGGGCCGTCGCCTGTGCCTGCGGTCCTCGAGCAGCGGTCGCCCGACCCGCGCTCGTCTCGGCGGCGGCGAGGCTGGGGGCCGCCGCCAACGCGCAGAGCGTGAGAAGGACCACCGGTCCGCTGCGATGCCACTGCGTTTGAAGCGTCGACCGTCTCATCGTCTTCTTCCCTGCCAGCGGAAGCCCGCCGCCACCGCCCGGCGGCCAGGACGTCCGTGACCAGTTTGCCGTGTGCAAGGTCTGCCCGACCCGCAACCTTCGCGTGATCGAAACTATCGTCCACGCACCTGTCAATCTTGTGGCGATCCCGAGCATTCCCTTCGGAATGGCGACGGCCCCGAAAGCCGCGTAAGCCGGCCAACTTGGGGGAAATCACGCTCGGGGCATGGCCTGCGTCGCCTGTGTAAACTGAGGCCGTTCTGCACGGCCGACGGCGTCGAGCCCCAGCGGCTCCGCGGCGGTCGGAATCGCCCCCGTGCCAACTCGGCCCAGTCACCCCAGAGGTCTTGAACCACAGTGAAACCCGCCAAGCGCATCAACGCCCGCATGGTGCTCGCGATCGCGGCGGCGATCCTCGTCGCCTGCGTCGCGGTCGCCGTCGTGAACCGCTTCCAGGTGCATCGCAACGCCGAGGGGCTCGCGAGCCTGGCGCGGGCCAAGCTCGCCGAGGGCAAGTCGGGGGAGGCGATCGCACTGTTTTCCCGCTACCTGGTCCATCGGCCAAACGACGCCGCCGCGCGGGCGGACTTCGCCAAGCTGCTCGTCGTGCGTGCCGAACGGCCGGACGCGACCCGGGGCGAACGGGCCATGGCGTACGACGCGCTCGAGGCCGCCGTCAGCAAAAACCCCGATGACCGCCCGCTGCGGGCCAAGCTCGCCGATCTGATGCTGAAATCCGGCCGCTTCGGGGCCGCGGGCCAACAGCTCGACATCCTGCTCGATCGGACCGCCGGCGCCGAGGGCGTCTCCGCGGCAGCCGACTCGTCCCGCGGCGAGGACTGGGACTCGCTGCGACTGATGCGGGCTCGGTCCTACCTCGGAACGGGCGACTACCGAGAGGCGGCCGACCTCCTCGCCGACATCTGCGGCTTCGACATGACGACGAAGACGTTCGCTGCCGCGCCGCCGGCGGCGGAGACGGCCGCAAAGCCGGCGCCGGAGGCCGGCTCCGTCGTGTATCCGGCCTCGGTCTTCCTCAGCGCCCTGCTCGAGGAGAAGCTCAAGGATCCGGCGGCGGGCCGCATCGTGCTCGATCACCTCGTCGAGGTGAACGCGGATGATTTCCGCGGCTGGCTGGCGCGGGCGAACTGGCATCGCTCCCACGACGACTTTTCCGAGGCCACCGCCGACCTCGAACGCGCCAGCCAGATCGCCCCCGACGACGACGGGGTGATCTTCACGAAATTCGAGCTGGCGATCTCCCAACGACGGTTCGCCGAAGCGGAGCAGCTCGCCGCCAGGGCGCGGAGCCTGTTCCCCACGGACGAGCGGGTCTATCGCGGCTTGGCCGCGGTCGCGGCCCGGCAGGGCGATCTGGCACGTGCGGCCTCGATCCTGCAGGAGGCGCTGAACGCGAAGCTGAACGACTACTATCGGATCAACCTCATGCTCATCGACGTGCTCCTGCAGCAGAACCGCGTGCCGGAGGCCGAAGATGCCATCGATGCGTTCGCCAAGAATCTGGGAGGGGACATCCCCGAAGTGGGGCTGCTGCAGGCGAGGCTGCTGATCGCGCAGGGGCGCTGGCTGCCCGCCAAGAAGAAGCTGGAGGAGGTGCGTCCCCTGGTCGCGGCTTCCACCGAGCTCACGAATCAAGTCGACCTCTACCTGGCACAGTGCCACGAACATCTCGGGGAGTTCGACGAGCAGCTGGCGGCCAATCGACGGGTTCTCAGCGAGGACCATGCCTCGCTCCCCGCGCGAGTCGGCGCCGCGGCCGCGCTCGCCACCACCGGCAGGCAGGACGACGCCCTGGCGGAATACGAGGCCATCGCCGCGTCGCTGCCGCCGGAACAGCTGGCGGCGATGCCGCAGGTCTGGAGCCCGCTGCTGCAGCTGCGCGTGGGACAGCAGCTGAAGCTGCCGGCCGCGGACCGGGATTGGTCGCGCAGCGACGCGCTGCTCGACGTGCTCGAGCAGTCGCCGGCGATCTCATCCACGCAGATGGCGCTGCTGAAATCCGACTCCCTGCTCCGCAAGGGGGACGCGGCGGCGGCCGAGCAGACGCTCCGGTCGCAGCTGGCGACCGATCCGAAGAGTCCTCAGCTCACTGCGGCGCTCATGATGCTCGTCCTGAGGTCCCAGGGCGCCGCCGCAGCCCGCAGCCTGCTGGAGGCGGCGCCGCCCGAGGTCGTCGAGAGCCCCGTGGTGATGACGATGGAAGCCCAGGTCGCCGCCCGGATGTCGGCCGAGGAGTCGGCGGCGGTCTTCGCGGCGATCGAGTCGAAGGCCGGCGGGATGCCGGACGACGAGGCCGGCCAGTTGCTGGCGGCGATCGGCGCGGTCCGCAAGAACACCGGCAGCCCCGCCGAAGCCGACCGGCTCCTGAGCGCGGCGCTGAAGAAGCGGCCCGATGATCCCCAGATCCTCAACGCCCTGCTGGAAATTGCCTGCGATCGCGGGGATACGGAGAAGGCCGCGGCCCATGCCGCCGAGATCTGCCGCGTTTCGGGCCGGGAGAGCCCGCAGGGGCGGGTGGCGACCGCGGCGGCGGTCGTGCTCGCGGTCCGCCAGCAGCAGGTCAAGCGCGCCGAGGAGGCAGCGCGGCTCGCCCCGAGCGGTGGCGGCATCAGGCCGACCGACGAGGAAAAGCATGAGCTGACGTCCGCCTTCAACCTGCTCATCGAGGCGGAGAATGACCGACCCGGCTGGGTGCGCATCCAGAAGCTCTTCGCGGACATCGCCGGGCTGCGCGGGGACGTGCCGGAAGCGATCGATCGGCTGCAGAAGGCGACCCGCATGGGCGCGAGGGATCCGCTCCTGTTGCGGCAGCTGCTCTCGTTGCTCTACGTCTCCAACCGGCTCGACGAGGCGCAGCAGACGCTCGCCACGCTCGGCCCCGACGGCGCTTCGGGCCTCGAGCGGCTCTCGGCCGAGATCGAGTTGAGCACAGGCAAGTTCGACGACGCCGTGGCCTTCGCGGAACGGAGCATCGAATCGGCCGAGAACGTCGGCGCCGGCGACCTGCTCTGGTACGGGCAGGTGCTGGCCCGTGCGGGCAAGCTGGAGAAGGCGACGGAAGTGCTGCAAAGGGCCGTCGATGCCGACCCGAAGCAGCCCGCGGGCTGGCTGGCCCTGCTGTCCAGCCAGTTCACGGCCGGGCAGCGCAAGTCCGCGGAGCGGACGCTGGAGCAGGCATTCGCGGCGCTCGAGCCCCCCCGTCAGCAGGCGGTGATGGCCCAGGGAAGCGAGCTGTTGGGCCGCATCGACGACGCCGAGCGGTACTTCCGCGAGGCGGCCGCCGCCGATCCGCGGAATCCCGCCGCGGCCCGCGGACTGGCTTCGTTCCTCGTGCGTCGGGGCCGCTTGGCGGCGGCCCGTGACGAGTTGCGAAGCATCGTCGCCTCGACCGTCGACGACACTGAAGCGAATGCCCTGCGCGTCTGGGCCCGCCGGACGCTGGCGGTCCTGCTGTCGCAGTCGGGCAGCTACCGCGACATCGAGGAGGCCCTGGCCCTTCTGAACCAGAACGCCGAGGACGGTACGCTGCCGGTCGAGGACATCACCCTCACGGTCGGCATCCTGGCCAACCGCCCGGAGCCGGGCAACTGGCGGCGGGCGATCGACCTGCTGAACCAGCTCTCGCAGCTGCAGCCACTCACCAACGCCCAGCGGATCGAGCGGGCGCAGTTGCTCGAAAAGTGCGGCCGCTGGGACGAAGCGCGGGACGAGCTCGTCGCGATCGTCTCGCGTCCCGGCACGCCCCTGGCGGTCCAGGCGTTGCTGATCGAAAAGCTGATCCTGCACGGCGAGCGGGACAACGCCCGCGTCTGGCTCAAGAA
>Ga0315906_10008792_pt1 | contig 12075 bp, 10 predicted proteins | sample LakEriMetagenome_4_FD_203526 | JGI IMG/M metagenome (GOLD analysis project Ga0315906, IMG submission 203526) | Freshwater fungal communities from buoy surface, Lake Erie, Ohio, United States - Buoy 2 MA122 | ecosystem: Environmental > Aquatic > Freshwater > Lake > Lake biofilm | place: USA... | reverse complement strand
GATCGGGTCGCTTGTACCAGCGTACTTGTCCTTGGCGTTCTATTGGTTCTACTCCTTGCAGTTCTACTAAGTAGCTAGGGTTGATAAGTGTTTCGTCCCAGATAATAAACTCGCAGTCCATCTCACGGCGGAAACGCTCATCACCTAGCTGTGCTCGTTGTTGTACAGCCCAATTCTCATCTCTGTCTGGATGTTCATTCCAGTAACTACGGAATGCTTTAAATCCATTGATGCCAATTTCAGTTGGGTTACCAAACTCATCAAACTGCTTGTTAGCACCTTTCCATAGAGTAGCAAACTGGTCTTCATCGCTGTTTGGTGTTGATGTAATAATACATTTACCACCAGTTGCTAAGGTGGGACTGATAGAAGTCCAGAATTCTCGTCCTATGGTAGGACGGACGAACGCAAACTCATCTGCGTATAATAGTGATATAGACATACCTCGGCCAGTGTTTTCAGTAGTTGTGGCCGAAACTATACGACTACCATTATCAAAGTCAATGCTACCTTTGTTATAACTTACAGCACCTGCACGTATGAAGTCTGGTACGCTTTCATAAGCGTAGCGTATACGTTGCATGATTTCCTGTGAGCCAGTGTACTTGTGTGCTGCAATAAGAATTGTACTATCAGGTACGAACATAGCGTACCATAACAAGTAACCTGCGGCACTTGTTGACTTACCTGTCTGCCGAGGCATTAATGAAATGCTGAATCGATAAGCATGGTATGTGTGTATTAGGCGTTTCTGATAATCAAATGGCGTATACAGCATACGTCCTTTGGTAGGATGCTGTATATAGAAATAGTGACTCATAAAGTATTCAGGCCCCGTGACGGGATCTGCGCACTTTGCGAATTCTCTTAGCTGTTCTTCTGTAAAAGATTCTCTGGTATGCGGTTTCTTTACTAGAACTGAATCTGTGCCTTTTGCTGTTGCCATAGTAATACTTATCTTGGCTTTAACAAGGTGTTACAATTACCAGGGCTTTTCGCCTGTTAGGTATGGTAGGCTGAACCAAAGTTTGAACCATTCTGGTGTGCCTGGTTGGATGTTATGCTTCTTTTGATACTGTATTTTTTCATTGGCTGTGATACTGGGATTACTACCTTGATTAGCCATTTCACTTTCTGGACCTTTGTATTCTTGCAGTTTGCCCAGATTACCAATACTACTCAGTCCTGCTAGGGTTTTAATTTCGTGTATAGGGTCGTTAGCATCTAACACAGCTTCTTCAATATGGCTGTTAGTGTAATCTTGTGTGCGGATTGAATATTGTTTAGACACCGTATTTGTTCTTTTTACGTTGAGGTACTGGACTAGATTTATTAACACTATCTAATTCAAGACTGCGATGGTCGGGGATGGAATGTTCTACTTCGCTGTCAATAGTTTTAAATGCTGAACGCATCATTATGTGTTCTGCTTCGGTGTATGGACGAGCTACGTTCATCTTTCCATACCAACTCTGTTCAGGACAATCTTGTGCTTCGACTTTTTTACCGTCTGATTTTGCGGCTGCCATCATCACACGATTAAGATTATATATTCTGTCAATACCATCATCGCGCCAGAGCCATTCACCCTTAGCGGCTTGGCTAGCACGTTTAGGAATTTTTCCTATTTTACCTTCGATGATGATTTCGTTAATCTTCACGGATTAAACACTCCAAAATTGTCTTAGATGTTTTAGAGTTGCGTCTAGATCCGCGTCAGGATTAACCTCACCGTCTTCATCGTAAAACGCTTCTGAAGCTTGATTAAAGGCATTATTCCTAGCATCAAAAGTTCTGCTATCAATTCCCTCATCATCATAGTCTGCTCTTAAAGCATCTTCTGTAAAGTCCATAGCCCATTCTAATGTACGAGCATCTGCTTGTGGTGCTAGCAATATTTTTTTTAAACGTTGACTAGTGAGATGATCAAACGTCTGTGATTCATACATGTCTTCTTCGTCATCGTCTTCTTGGCTGTCAATTAACATATTACGTAGGCTAGGAATGCTACCTGGTTGGCGACGATCATCTAAAAAACTTTCTAGGTGTGGTGTAAGATAACTACGGATCTGACCTGCGAATGGTCCTGGAAGATCACGACCAAAACGTGCTAGATCATTAGCGATGCCCACAGCTTGATTGAGATGTTCTTCAAGTTGATCTAGCATATCGCTGAGATGTGCTGCATCTACAGCGTCTTCCTGGATAGGCTTACCTTCCTGGATAGCATCCATTAGTTCAATAAATTCGCGTAGCTCTTTCATTGTATTAGGCCTTAATGTCGTTAATCATACTTTCGTATGCTTTCCAAAGATTTTCTTCGATTGGGTTTGCACCACGATTAGCAGCCAATGGATATTGTTTCTTAACACCACCAAGACCACCACCAGCATCAGTTGTTACTGCTGTGATTGGTGCTGTTTTTTCTTCTGGAGTGTTATCCCATTCGATATCACGTTCTTCTTCAAGTGAATCACAGCCACATGGTGTAGAACCACATGTACCACATGATTCTTCAGCCGGTGCAGCTTGGATAGCAACTACAGGCATACCACTTAGCTTGCGGATTAGGTTAACTACATCTTCTTCACCATCTGCTGCCACAGTGATGTTCATATTTTCTGTAACTGCTTGTTTTTCGTCATCAATGCTTTCAACTTGTGTTTTTTCTGCTGATGTATCACCGCTGACTTTATAAGTCTTACCACCAACTGTGAATGTGTCTTTACCTGCAGCGATAGCATCTAATCGAGCTTTGGTAAATTCATTACCTTCGTCCATTTCTTCTTCACCTACTAGAACTGTAGCAGGAGACATTCCACATTCAGCTACGTCAATACCGCATGCGGCATAAAACATTTCTTCTTTGAAACGAGGATTGTCTGCCTTTGCCATGTCTGCAAATGTTTTGCATATCTTTTTAGCATCTTCTCTGTCAGCCATGTTTTTGATTTTTTCTGCCATCTCACGATAGTTTTTACGTGACATAGCTTCTTTTAATTCTTCCATACTGCAGCCTATACCTTCTTCTGTATGTGTTAGTGGACTTGCTGAATCAGCTGGTACCATCGGATCTAAATTTTCATTGCACTCGCATTTTTCACACTTGCAACTTGGGCATACTGATTTAGCTTCCATCTTAGGAGCAAGACCTGCTAGTCTAGCGATCTCATTAAGCTCTTCTTGTACATCAACTACTGGAGCTTCCATGCAATCTGCTTCCATAGCCTCTTGTTCGTCAAGCTCTTGCTTATAGTGATTCCATGCTTCTTCATTTGTGTAAATAGGATGGTTGCGGATAGATTCCTTACCTTCTGTAACTTTAACTTTAGTCATTTTCGCTTCACTGTTTTTAATAGTGTCTCCAAATTCTGTACCTTCTTCTACTTGTCCTTTGTTATGTGCTTTCCAGGCTGTAGCATAAGCAATACCTTTTTCACGTTTAGTTAGTTTGCCATCTTTGGCATAACCTTTCTTAATGTGTTTAACCATGCGTTCTGCTTTGTCACCTGGAGGTGCTACTTCATCTAAGTCATCTTTTTCTTCTGCATCTTTTTGTGCGGAACCACCATAAGCACGACCTTTAACAACGCGACTTGATGATTTGTCGTCGTCACCACGTTCAGCACGCTCATCTTCCTGTTTGTCTTTTAGTGCTTGTAGGCGTTTGCGTTTAGCCACAGCATCAGCGTCTGGTTTAGCTGGCTCTTCGTCTTTAGCATCTTTAGCAGCTTTTTTCATTGGCTCTTCAGTATCACCATCTTTGTCTAGGTCTAAGAAGTCTGGTTTAGCTTCTTCGCCTAATTTTTTGCCTGCGGCGGCAGCTTTTTGGAATTTGGCTTTGCCATATTTCTTGCGGCCAATCGCGGCTGCTACAGCTTCTGGATCTTCAGCACTGCCACTTTTTTTAATTGCGGCTACAGTTTTGTCAAAGCCCATGTATTTTTCTTCTATCTGGCGAACACCTTCTAAGATGCTGTTAGTTTTAATATTTTCTTGCATGGTATCGTTTCCTACGTTTTCTTCTAATTGTGAATCACCTTGTTGATAAGGATGTGGTTGTGGATATGCTGGATCATAGTCTGGTGAATTTGGATCTGTTTTAGGATTGTAGTTTGGATCTTGGAATCCTTTTTTTGGATCTGGTGCACTTAACTGATATTTGCCTTTTTCTATTTCCCTAGCACGTTGCTTGAATATTGGACTGGTTTTTTCAAATTGTGGAAATAGACTTATATATCTCTTAACTTTTGGAGTCTGTAGCAAATTAACTACAGCATCATAACTACTCATTATATTTTCAATTCTTGCAATTTTACGCTCTTCATTTTGATCACTACCCAATTCTGATAATAATCCATACGCTTGATAATCGTATAGTGTTAGATCTTTTCCTGGACCAAAATTAAGACTAATTTTTTGTACGCCGGTTTTAAATTTTTGTAGTAGTGTATTATAGTTTAAGAGACCCATATCTGGATCACCTTCTCTATACTCTTTTACTAGCTCTATGCTTTCTTTTAACATATCTTTCATAGATTTGTTCTCATTTTTAAATTGTTGTCCTACAGCTTTTTTAAGTGGTGTTTTTTCTAACGTTGGAAAATCAATTACATTTGGTGCACGCACTTGGTTCTGTGCTGGTGCAAGTTCATCTGAAGTAGGTTGATCTAATGTCGGTACAACCTTTCTACCAACTGCTGGTTTTTTCTCACCCGCTGGTTTATATGTTCTAGCAGGTTTAACTTGAGCAGGTACTTCAGCAGTGGCTGGTGCTTGAGCTGGTACTTCAGCTTGAGCAGGTACTTCAGCAGTGGCTGGTGTTGGCATTCTCAATATAGTTGCTGAAGGTCTTGCCGCAGGAGTTGGCGTCGGTGCTGCCGCTGTTGGTGTTGGTATCGTTGGAGCTGGTGTTGGCTCTACAGCTGGTGTTGGTTTGACTGTAGATAATGCTGTAACTTTAGCATCTAGATCAGCAATTTTTTGTTCTTGCTCATCGTTGGCCGCTGTTGCTTTGGCTAATTCTTTATTGGCCTTGACCATCTGATAGGCTAATGCTTCAGCGTCGCTGGCAGCGGTTGGTCTTTCTAATCTTGCTTTGTGTACTAATTTAACTAGTTCAGGTTCACCGCGAGTTAGATCAGCGTCTTTTTGACTTTGCGATTTTTTAGCTGTTTCTTCTAATAGAAAATTTTGATATTTTTCTTCTAGGCTATTCACAGCCGGAGTGATATCATTGGGATCTATGCTTTCATACACAGGTTCAGCAGACATGCTGACGGGATTGTCCTTTGGACCAAGACCGTTGAGTTTTCCTATGATGTCATAGATATTATCACTCATTATTTCTTCGCTTTTGGTATCTTGTTCTGATGGCTACCTACTGGACTTTTATCTCCTGTTGGTAGATCATTTGTAGTTTTAGCTTCCGGTGTTGCGCCACCTGCGGCTTCTTCTAGTTTAACTTCGTTCAATTCTTTAAGGATGCTGTTGAAACTAGCATAGGCATCACCAGCTTTCTTAGCTTCTGGATTGTCTTCATATGGTTTGTCTAATACAGCTTCACCTTGTTTATATTCTTTGATATCGCTAGCGTCATCTTCATTCCAACGACGTTGCTCTTCTGGGTGATTTTTAGGAACTACGACGATATTAGCCTGTGCGATACCTGCACGTTCTGCGATGATAGTACGTAGCTGATATTCATTACACGGATATGTAAGCACAGCATCCATTAGATGCAATTCTACAGTACCGTGATTAGGAAAATCGACATCGCTTTCTTTTAGTGGTAAGCGTTTTGGTTTGCTGAGACTTTCTAATCCATACGCATCTAACGCTGACTCTAGCATTTTAAGTTTTTCTGCTGGGTCTGTATTAGCGATCTTAATACGGAATTCGTAGGTCTTTTGGCTTTGTTGTAAATAGTTTAAAAAGTTTTTCATACGTTTGTGTCCTATATTTGTTATTTATCTTGTTTGGGTGATTTAGTCCTTGGGCTTTTCACCTAAGATCTGTTTTAGCAATTCGTTACGATCTAGTATTACAGCTTTACCATCAGCGGCATCTACTATCTTTTCGCCATCATTTTTGGTGTTTTGTGCGTCTAACCGAGCCTTTTTCAGCTGTAAATCTACCATACGTAGCTTCTTATCCAGCTTGGCTTGCTTGGCTGTAATAGCGTGTCCTAATAAGGTGCCTGCTGTGGCTAGGATGTGCCCGCTGAAGCGTGCTTCAACATTCATGCCTAGATCAATTAGGTCCTGGAATTTTTCTTTAGCAAGGTCGCTGAGTTCATCTAGCTCTCGATCGCTGACGTCTAAGTTATCTACGAATGGCAGTGCTGCATCGATCTTATCTATAGCTGAATCTACTTCTTGTATGATAGCACGCTGTTCTTCTATAGAAGGTTTGCCTTCCGCAGTGCTGTCCGTTTCACCTGTTCCCGTAGTTTCCTCTGCAGGAGGCAAATTAAAAAGTTCTTGGAGTTTTTGTGTCATACCAATATTTATCGCTTGGTATTTTTGAATATGTCGTATTCGGTGATTACTCTGAATCGCATGTTATTAGCACGAGCCCACGAATCCGCGGCTGCCCATTTGGCCATGTTCATAGCTACCATTAATTTGTCGCGATAGCTACGTGCCGATTCCATGGTAGTTTCTGTGCTGGGTTTGACTTCTACTAATTCAGTGTGTTTGCGTTGATTAGCATCTACATAGACGATAAGGAAATCTGGAACATAAACGGTATTCTTACCGCTTACAGGATTAAAGTAAGGTATCTTAACGCTTTCACTGGTCCAATTTAATACAGCAGGATTATTATCACAGAAATTCATAAAAGCGAATTCCCAACTACTACGATAAGTTGGGTTACGTTTGCCCATATATTTCTCTGGGTTCTTTACTGTGTATTTGCCGTTAGCGTATTTGGCCATTATGCTAGAATACTACGTTGTACGTATTTGTTAACCGGAGGACTATTACTGATACCTAACAAGCTGGTATTCACACGATTTTGATTGAGCAGTACTGTTAGGAAAGGAGTTATTTCATCCTCTTCTACAGTGTATGAAATATAAAAGTAATTATATTCGTATTGTCCGTTGCCTATGCTGACAGTTTCACGTTTATAGTTGGCGGCGGCCTGTATTTGTATTGCCTGATCTAGGTATGATTTAATTATAAATTGATCTGTATCTGAAATACCTATAGGAATATCAAATTCAATCGCCCCTAGACTAGCAGGATCAATCACAGATTCTACAGTCGGCGTAGAAACACTTTCGCCAATGGGTGCATCATTGGCAGCTAAGAAAGGCATCCCATCGGCAACGTATACTGGAGTTTCTGGAATCACAACATCTTCTAGTATTGACATACCACTTAGAATAGCATCTCGCTGTATGTCAATCACATTGGCATTAAAGGTTGGATTAGTGAACGTTGTTTGTACTGCCAAAGGTTGATCTGTAGGTAATTCCGCATAATAAGATCTATAAAAAGTTTTAGTTGTTGATAGGTAAAACAACTGACCGACTTCATATTCATTTTTATCTGCTACTATCTGATCAAATGTGGTATATGTATCTACTACCGACGAAGATGGGATAGGAGTTTTCACTTCTACCCTGCGGCCTGCTTTTAGTCTTCTAAATTCATCGACTAAGCTCATAGGATCTAATCCCTGGCTGAGCGCAGTATATATTACTGTTGCGGCTAACGTCCTTCCAGATTCTTGTTCCCCAGTGACAGTTTGGAAATACCCTACCACAGCATCATTAATACCAGGACTAGTAGTTAATAAATCTTCAAAATAATTATTAAAATACTCTGTTGTAGAATTTATATTGGTATTTGGTGGTAAATTTCCGTTTACTGACATGTTTATTCCTTAGATGATACTACGTCCTTGGTTGCTAGATGGAATCTGTGCGTTTTGTGAATTTATATTAGTACCTGGTACACCACCAGGTATAGCACTTATAGCTCTAGCTATGCCTTGATTAACTTGTCCTGCTGTTGGTACAAAAACTGTGCTCAATGGATTACGCCCAGACAGTACGTTTCTACCTAATTGGCTAAGTTCAGCACCACCGACACGCCTGATATCTGTATTTTTAAAATTATTAGCGGTACGGAAGCCGCCCAAGGCAGCTCCAAGGAAATTGCCATTCTGTAGATTTGTGATCACATCACCAGCACCTTCAACTAATCCGCCAGGGCCAAGAATGCTGGTAGTACCACCACCTAGTGATGTTAATGGGCTCGGACTATTATCATAGTGCAGTGTGCTGAATCCAAGCACTGTTCCTTCGCTCACTGGACCTGTTGCATACTGTACAGCTTCATAGGCCAAGGTCATCGTATGTTCCATTGGTACGTATTCGCCTGCGGTGTGTTGTCCATGTTGGAAACTGGTTATAGTTGGACGTATTAATGTGTAACTGCTAAATGATTTTTGGTGTAGGCTATAGATCCTGATAGCATTGATGTAATTCTGTGTGCCGTTGTTGCTGAGCGGAGTAAATCCCCAACTTTGTTCTTGGCGTTTTTTATATTTGTGATCTTGATTGTAAAGTGGTTCCTGGTGATCGGCATCTCTATAATAGTAGGAATAATATCCATACCAAAAATTACGCACTATATCAGCACTATCGTCATGAAATGTTATGGTCAATGGATCATAGTTAATCTTTTCTTGTGCTATGTTCTTGCGATTATAGGCATTATAGGTCTTAGTAGATACTGAAAATCTCGGTAATGCCACGCTCTTGGCCATAAGACCTATTTCAATCTGGCTGTTTTGATCAACCTGTGCTACTACCGGATTTAGATCCATGAATACATGGTACATAGTACCTGTTTTAGGACTTAATCTATATAAGCTGTCAATGAAAGTGCGTGAGGCATGTTGCCAATCACGTATCTCATCGCCTGTGGCTAATTGTTGTAAGAACTGATTAAAGAATCCGGCCATATATCTTATCCATTTATATTATTTATCGAGATAAAAAAGCCCGGATTTAGACCGGGCTTTGTGAGTTTTCGTCTGGATTAACCAGTAATAACTGTGCCTAAGGTTCTGCCTACTGCTGTACCAAGACCTGTACCAATTGGAGTTTGGATAGCATTATCATAACGGATAGTTAGAGCAATAGTCATTGGTTCGTTAGTAGCATAGTTGGCGTCTGCGTAGTCAGTATTGGCTAAGTAGCAACCATACATTTCCCATGTTTCTAATACTGTAGGTTCACTAGCGCCATTACCACCGTCCAGTACTTCAAATCTAGTTAGGAATTTATAGTCGATACCTGAACTTGCTGAAGCTTGTTCCATGAAGTCAAATTGTTTCTGTAGCTGTTCGCCAACACGTTTAGCAACTTCACCGCCTGCGTCATCGCGTAGGGTAGTAGTAACAGGTTCCCAAGTCGGTTTACCGGCTAGGTAGACTTTACTGTTATAGATTGGGATAACCATTTCCTCAAAAGACAGTGTCGGTCTCTTAAAATCTATAACTTGTTTAGTCAACTCAGTTGTTGGTTGGCTTACACCAAAGTTCTCAAATGACACGCGAAAACGGAACTTGAGTTTTGGCATCAACAGACCTTGTGCTGTTGCGCTTTGGTTAGTACTTAGGGGTACCGTAAACTTGCTTAATGATGCTGTTGCCATCTTATTTTCCTTTTAATACTTTATAGTATTTAGCTATTTTCCAGTTGAGTTAAGGGAGTGTCGCCACTCCCATTAACTGCGTATATTATGTTATTGTTAAGCTAGCACCAGTGTTAACGATTCGCACTGGAATATATACAAACTCGATAGCTTTAACTGGTTTAATTGCTATGTCAACATATAATTCATTTCGATCAATACGATCTGGTGTGTTATTTGTTGTATCACAAACTACTAGATAGTCATATAACCCACGTTTAGCTACAAGATCATTTAATACGCTTTCAAAAGCTTGTTTAACTTGATTTCTTGTAATAGTATCATTTGGTTCAAATATAAACGGACGAGCCACTGAATCTAATACTAAACGCAAGTAAGCTATCAATCTAGCTACGTTAATACGATCCATAGCTGATGCCTGTGCTGAACGTGTTTTTTGACCATACGCTACTAGACCAACACCAGGTAATACTGTTAATGGGTTGACTCTGTCTGCATATAGCACATCACGCAAGCCTACTGTAACACCAATCGATTTAAATAAATTACCGTCATTAACGTCAATGTAACCAATGCTGGTTGCGTTATCGATTAAACCACGACGTACACCTGCCGGAGCAAACCATGGATAAGAAACGTTATCGCTACGGATTATTGTACGTAACATCATATGGCTTGGTGGAACTACCACGCTTTCTCCTGCTAGGTCAGTAGCAAGACCAGATGGATAGTAAACACCTAGATATTCACTGTTACTTACTAGACCATTATCACCATTATCTAATGCAAGTGCTGTGTTCTGTATCCAAGCTTGAACACCAGTTGTATTAAGTGTTAGTGGGCTGTCGCCAATAATGAATGCTGTTTGTTTGCGATCATTATTTAAAGTAATCATGTTTTGGATTAGCTCTGGATAACCTGGACAAGCAATAAGGTTGAACTGTGTTTGTTCTTCACGTAATGCTGTGCTAGATTCTATACTTGATTTAAGAGCTTCAACTACTACATTACGTTGTGCTTTGCGACCAAAGAATGGAACACCAGTAGTTGGATCATTACCACTAGCACTTACCCAGGCAGCAACCACTGAAGCTGGAGTTGGATCAGCTGCTAGTGCTGTGCTATTAAATGATTTAACGTTATAACCACTGCGACGTGTGTTAAACAACAATGTACCACGTGCATAAAGTTGATAGCTTGGGCAATCGTAGTCAATATAGTCACTGGTTAACAAATCTGCTATAGCTGGAACATCATCCACTATAGGATCTGTAGTTCCGTTTGTTGCCCAACGTGCATCAGCAAATAGCACACCATCTGATGTGATTTGATCTGTATTGTCAAGCAATTCAAAAGCAGTACCATTGTAACGATATATTCTTGGATAGTTTTCTAGATCACCTGTGTCAATCCATAAGTCACCAGCGACCAATTGACCGCCGCCACTTTGTTCTGTTGGTTCACTTGCTGCCAAGATCGGACCATCTGGGTCTGTAGCTGATAGATCATAGCCACGAGCATCGTTTACTACGTTTTGATATCCTCTCCATCCACTACCATCATTGATCAAGATGTCAACTTCAAGTGCTGTGTTGTAATACCATAATGTTTCATCAGCTGGATCGCTGTATGGAGCAGTTGTAGAATATGTATATGTTAGTGCCTTGAATGGGCTAGCTAGATATACTGCACCTGCTGAAATTACTTGAATCTGATTGTCACTGATAATACCAGCTGTAGTCAATGGAGTACCAGTGCCATATGTAAATCTAATAGTACCACCAGCTAGATGACTGATGCTGATCGCACCACTTGATTCGATAGCTGCGACTACGTTTGGTAAGTTAGCCGCTAATATCTTAGCCACTAAACTGGTAGCTGTAGTACCGATTGATGTGATAGTAGCACTTTGTGTTACTGCTGATCCTGGTACGCTTACTTCCATTGTAAAGCTGTCAGTATTAGTATATACTGCACTACCACCTGCTACTGTACCTGTAAGTTTTAGAACACCAGCGACATTTTTACGATATAGTTTAAATGTACCAGTTGTAGTACCTAATGTATCGTACTGTACATATAATGTGCCTGCTGGTAAATCTGATCCGCCTGCTACTGGACTTAGTCCATAAATGGCTGCAGTATCGCTAGCATATAGTGGAGCAGTTTGAAGTGTCCATGAGTCTAAATTAGCATCGTATTCTTTGATACCATAATTTGCACCGTTACCAGTAGCTGATGTTTTAAACCATACAGAACCTGCTGGACGTGGATTTGTGTCTGTGTCTTTCCATGCTGGAACATTTCTATAGCTGTCAAATGCTACTGTTGGTCCTAATAGTGTTCTGCTGTTACCGCTGATGCCTTCACCATTGAATATACCTAGCTTCATTGAGCA
>Ga0315906_10008790_pt1 | contig 12078 bp, 10 predicted proteins | sample LakEriMetagenome_4_FD_203526 | JGI IMG/M metagenome (GOLD analysis project Ga0315906, IMG submission 203526) | Freshwater fungal communities from buoy surface, Lake Erie, Ohio, United States - Buoy 2 MA122 | ecosystem: Environmental > Aquatic > Freshwater > Lake > Lake biofilm | place: USA... | reverse complement strand
CTTTGTAATTTACGCCAAAACACTGAGTTAGTACTATTCAACATCTTGCTATAGTAATTAATAAATTTTATCCTATACTTTAGAATCAGTTAGTTCCTTAATTCCAGCATCGTAACTTTGATACATGTCGCTCAACAAAGAAAAACTCGAAAAAAAATTTGCAGAGGAATATCAAAACCTCAATGAACAGCAACGTCTTGCGGTTAATACCATTGAAGGCCCGGTAATGGTAATTGCAGGCCCCGGTACAGGTAAAACACAAATTCTTGCCAGCCGTATTGGAAAAATTTTGCTGGATACTGATGCATTGCCGCAAAATATTCTTTGTCTTACATATACCGATGCAGGCGTAGTAGCCATGCGCAAACGGCTGCTCAGGTTCATTGGCCCCGATGCGTATAAAGTAAACATAAGCACCTTTCATGCATTTTGCAATGATGTAATACAGGAAAATTTATCACTCTTTGAAAAAACAGCATTAGATCCCGTTTCAGATCTGGAGCGTATTGAACTATTTAAAGAACTTATTGATAACCTTCCCAAGAACCATCCGCTCAAACGCTACCGTGGTGATGTATATTTTGAAATCAATAACCTTCAGCATCTTTTCAGCAATATGAAGAAAGAAGGATGGACGCCTTCGTTCATCAATCAAAAAATTGATGAGTACATTGCTGATCTACCTCTGCGTGATGAATTTATATATAAGAAAAAGTATAAAGAATATAACGCCGGAGATGTAAAGCAGGATAAGCTGGATGAGGAAAAAGAAAAAATGGAAAAGCTGCGTGCTGCTGTTAATCTGTTTGATGAATTTCAGCAGCTCATGCGCCGCCGCAACCGTTATGATTTTGATGATATGATTAACTGGGTCATCAAAGCATTTGAAGAAAATAAAAATTTACTTGCCCGTTACCAGGAACAATTTTTATATGTGCTGGTTGATGAGTACCAGGACACAAGCGGCACACAAAACCGAATTGTAGAATTGCTCATTAATTATTGGGAACAGCCCAATGTATTTGTGGTGGGTGATGATGATCAGAGTATTTATCGTTTTCAGGGGGCAAACGTTGAAAACATGAAACACTTTGCTGATAGTTTTCAAAACGATTTGCTCACAGTAGTGCTTACCAATAATTACCGCTCTGTACAACCCATACTGGATGTTTCAAAAACACTCATCAATAAAAACGAAGAGCGGTTGATCAAACAACTGCCCAACCTCAGTAAAGAATTGATTGCAGCAAAAGAGAGTTTAAAAGCAATCCATCATCAGCCTCGCATCAGAGAATATGAAACACAAAGGCAGGAGATGATTGATATTACTCTGCAAATACAGCAGTTGTTACAACAGGGAACGCTGCCGGGAAAAATTGCAGTGATTTATAAAGAAAATAAATATGGCGAAGAGCTTACACAATATTTTAAACAGCTAAACATACCTGTTTACAGCAAAAGGAGTTTAAATGTATTTGAACTGCCATTGGTACAAAAACTTATTTTACTATTTCGTTATTTGGCTGCTGAGCATGATACACCTTATGGTGGCGATGAAATTCTGTTTGAATTACTGCATGTAAATTGGTTTGGCATACCACCAATTGAAATAGCAAAACTTACTGTGCAGGTATCGCAAACTAAATTTACGGATGGAGCAACTTCCCTACGCCGGTTGTTGTATGAGAAATCGAAAGAGCAACCAAAGGATTTGTTTTCAACTACCATTCATCCGGGTTTAATTAGAGCATCAAACATCACAGAGCAATTAATTGCCGAAGTTTCAAATGTTACTTTGCAGCACTTACTTGAAAACACTATACAGCAAACAGGTTTGCTCAAACAAATGATGCAGGCCAATGATAAACATTGGCAACTGCAGGTGCTCACCGCTTTTTTTGATTTTGTAAAAGAAGAAACACGCCGTAACCCTTCCTTGTCCTTGCAGCAGTTGGTAAACATTATTGATTTAATGGAAAAAGAAGACATTCCATTACCACTCGTGCAAGTAAGTGGAAGTGATAAGGGCGTTAATTTATTAACCGTGCATGGAAGTAAGGGGTTGGAATTTGAATATGTGTTTTTTGCAGGATGCAATGCAGGCTTTTGGGAAAAGAAACGCAAACCGGGGGGCGGTTATAAGTTGCCAGATACAATGTTTGATTCTAAATCATCAACCAATGAAAGCGGGGAAGAGGAGTTAAGAAGACTTTTTTATGTTGCACTCACAAGAGCAGAACTGCATCTTTTTATCTCCTACAGCAAATTTAAAAACGACGGTAAAGAGCTGGAACCATCTATGTTTATTGCGGAAATTCAGGATATACATGAGTTGAAAGAAGAAAAAGTTTTATTGAGTGCTGAAGCATTGAGTGCATTTACCGCTTTGCAATTTGGCGAAGCTGCAGCACCGGAGATTGATAAAATGGAAGAAGAATTTATTACCGGGCTACTGGAAAAATTCACTATGAATGTAACAGCACTCAACAATTACCTCAATTGTCCGCTCGGATTTTATTTTAAAAATCTCATTCGTATTCCATCACCCAAGAACGAAGCAACTGAATTTGGCAGTGCCGTGCATTTTGCACTTGAAAAATTATTTCGCAAAATGCAGGATAGTGGCAACGAAACTTTTTCATCAAAAGATGAGTTTATCAGTGATTTTAACTGGTACATCCATCGCCACAGAGAAAGTTTTACCAAAGAGCAATTCAACCGCAGATTAGAATATGGTGCAGAAGTGCTCAGTAATTATTACGACCGTTACATCAACTCCTTTACTAAAATTGTAGCAATTGAACGCAACATCAGCAAAGTGCTTGTAAAAGGTATTCCCTTAAAAGGGAAATTGGATAAACTGGAATTTGATGGTAAAGCTGTGAACGTAGTAGATTATAAAACAGGAGATATTGATAAAGCTAAAGAAAAACTCAAAGGCCCCAATGATAAAGAACCTAATGGAGGCGATTACTGGAGGCAGGCCGTATTCTATAAAATACTGGTTGATAATTATGAATTAAAAGACTGGAAAGTGGTAAGTACCGAGTTTGATTTTATTGAACCCAATAAAAAGAAAGAATACCGTAAAGAAAAAATAGTTATCACACCTGCTGACATTGAAACCGTAACACAACAAATAACTACGGTGTGGCAAAAAATTCAGAACAGGGAGTTTTACATTGGTTGTGGTAAAGAAGATTGCCATTGGTGTAATTTTGTGAAAACAAATAACATGGCGGTTTCATTACATGAGTTGGAGGAAGAAACCGAGTAAAAAGGCGATAGCTTTAATAAAGCGATTGTCTTTTAACTCTGTATTAAATAGCACCGCCTCTTTGCAAAATCCTGTTAATCCTGCATATCTCTTAAATCTCAGTTGACACAATTACTTTAAGTTTGCAACCTCATGCGTTTTTTAAAACCCGTTCCATATCTCATCGTTCTGGTATTTGCAGGTATCAATTTGCTTTCAGGTTCTGGCTGTGCCAATATTGTACCGCCTGCTGGCGGGCCAAGAGACAGTTTGGCGCCAGTGCCTTTAAGTGCATCGCCAAAAGATTTGGCACTTAATGTAACCACTCAAAAAATCATCATCAATTTTAATGAGTTTATTGAATTAAAGAATATCAATGAAAAATTACTCATCTCACCTTTTCCTGTAAAACAACCGATAACAGAATCCAAATTGCGTTCTGTTATCATCCGTTTAAAAGATTCCCTGCTGCCCAATACAACGTACACGCTTGATTTTGGTGACGCCATTGTTGATTTGAATGAAGGCAATGTGCTTAAAAATTTTAAATACACTTTCTCAACAGGTAACAGTATTGATACCAATGAACTGAAAGGGGAAATTTATATAGCAGAAACCGGGAATACTGATAGTACGTTTTTTGCTTTACTCTACCGCAAACAGGAGGATTCAACTGTGGCAAAAGAAAAACCCATGTACGTAACAAGGGTTGACAGTAAAGGAAATTTTCATTTTACCAATATTCCACAGGGCACATTTTATGTTTATGCCCTTCAGGATGCTGACGGAGATAAAAGGTACAGTCAGCCCACAGAAGCTTTCGCTTTTGCAGATGAACCTGTTGTAATCAATAATAATCAAAGGCCAATTATCCTCTATGCGTTTGCTGCAGAAAAGCCAAAAGTTAAATTAAATACTCCTGCAACAGCAGGAGCACGTGGTGAAAAGCAGGGTGCAGTAAAACGGTTGACTTATACAAACAACCTTGAAGGAGGAGCGCAGGATTTGCTGGATAGCTTAAAATTTACTTTTCAGAAACCATTAAAATATTTTGATACGGCAAAAATCAGGTTGTTTAAAGACAGTACAACACCTGTGACAAATCTCAGGTATCGTTATGATAGTGTAAATCTGAAATTAATTTTATTTACAGCGTGGCAGCAGGGTGCATCTTACCGTTTGATTCTGGAAAAAGAATTTGCGGCTGATACCACAGGCCTGCAATTATTAAAGACTGATACTTTAAATTTCCGCACAAAAGCAGATAAGGAGTATGGCTCCATCCGCATAAAATTCAAAAACCTTGCGCCTGAAAAAAATCCTGTGATGTTGTTGTACAGTAATGATCAGTTAGCTGGGTCTTATCCGCTCAGTTCTGCTGAGTGGTTGCAAAAAATGTATAAACCGGGTGATTACCAGGTTCGTTTATTGTATGATGATAATAGAAACGGCCGTTGGGATGCCGGGGACTATTTTTCAAAACCCAAACGCCAGCCAGAGCGGGTTAAAAATCTCAATATAAAAATCACTATAAAACCTAATTGGGACAATGAAGCAAATGTGGATCTTGGTACCCAACAATAAACTGTTTGTATTCTTGCCCTTCGTATTTTCGCTTCATGTCTTTCTCCTCTTCTTTACTGGAACAATCAGTTAATGAGTTTGCCAAACTTCCCGGTATTGGTAAAAAAACAGCATTACGGTTGGTATTACATTTATTAAAGCAAAGCAAAGAAGAAGTGCTGCAGTTTACTGATGCAGTAGCTCACATGCGCAATGAAATAAAATTCTGTAAAGAGTGTTTTAATGTTGCTGATGCTGAAACCTGTAATATTTGCAGTAACAGCAGCCGTAAAAAACAAGTTGTCTGTGTGGTGGAAAGCATTCGAGATGTCATTGCAATTGAAAGCACACAACAGTTCAGCGGAAGATACCATGTACTCGGCGGTATTATTTCGCCATTGGATGGGGTGGGGCCAGACCAACTCAATATAGAACCCCTCATCAACCGAATAAAAAATGATGAAGTTGAAGAACTCATCTTCGCCCTTAATCCAAACATACAGGGTGATACTACACTGTTCTACATCAGCAAACAATTAAAAGATGTGCCTGTAAAAATCACCACCATTGCCCGAGGTATTGCATTTGGCGGTGAGTTGGAATATGCTGATGAAATGACACTGGCAAGAAGTATACAAAACCGTCAGCCAGTTGGGAATTATATCGGAATGAAATAGTACCCCTTTTTTTCAATCTAACTTTTTACTCGTTCAGCCATTGTTTATTCCTGTTCAGTTCAACGGGCAGCCATAACAGCAATGAACAATTTAAATTGAAGTAATTATTTTCAAACACAAAAACAGATGAAGAAAATAGCTCTTCTTATATTGGTTTTGCTGCTGGCCGTTGCTGCCTATGTATGGTTTTTTGTTTGGAATAAACCTCAAACCAATGTAGCAGGAGCAACGGCTATCAAAACGGAAGCTGTGGCTTTATTTAATGAGTACAGCACCAATGAACAGGCTGCTAATCAAAAGTATTTGGAAAAGATACTGGAAGTAGCAGGAATAGTGACGAGCGTCAATAAAAATGCGGAGGGGCAAACCGTAATTTTGCTTAAAACAAATGACCCTATGTTTGGTATCAACTGTACCATGGAAGAAAAGCATATTGTTTTAAAGGAAGGAGATGCAGTTACACTTAAAGGTATTTGTACGGGGTATTTAACAGATGTAGTATTAATACGTTGTTATAAAATAAACTGAATCTTATGATTAAGATTACAACTATAAGTATAGTGTTATTGCTTGTACTCATGTATGCTTGCAGGCATGAGCCTCTGTTAGTAAACGGGGCGCCACCAGATGTCACACCGCCTGCACCGGGTGCAACTACAATTTGTTTTCAAACCAATGTGCTTCCGGTTTTTGTTTCTAACTGTGCCAAAAGCGGTTGTCATGATGCTGTAACTAAAAAAGAAGGCATACAGTTAGATAACTATGCTGATATCATGAAAGGTATAAAACCAAATAATCCATCAGGCAGTAAGTATTGGAGAGTGATAATATATACTGATCCCAACGACCGTATGCCACCTCCGCCTGCTGCTCCTTTAACTACTGCACAGAAAGATTCTATATACAAATGGATTGTACAAGGAGCACAAAACACAACAAACTGTGCCACTCTATGCGATGTATTACAATTTGCCTATACTCCTACGATAATAGGAATCATTAATAACAATTGTGCAGGATGTCATGGGTCAGTTGCACCAAGTGCGGGTGTAAATCTTACGGATTACAATACAATAAAAGGTTTGGCATTAAACGGAAGGTTGCTTGGTTCTATCAGACAACAAAGCGGGTTTAAACCAATGCCTCCCGTAGGGAAATTGAGTGATTGTAATATTCAGCAAATTGCAAACTGGGCTAATGCAGGCGCACCCAATAATTAATTTTTATGAAATTGAAAATCGTTTTTTTGTTTTTAATCATTTCCGGTGTTTTTTCTGCCTGCTATTATGATAAAGAAGAACTCTTGTATGGAGCAGGAAATTGTGATACGGTGAATGTAAAATATAGTGTACAAATCATTGGCATTATGAACTCAAGTTGCATTAGCTGTCATGGTGGTACTGCAGCAAACGGTGGTGGCATTAAATTAGGATCATATAACGATATTAAAACGTATGCGGACAATGGTGCTTTGCTCAATGCAGTTACAAGAACAGTGAATCCAATGCCCAAAGGCGGCACACGACTCAGTAATTGCCGTATAGCAGAGTTGCGCACATGGATACGAAATGGAGCTCCCAATAATTAATTAATGTAAAACAATTTTCATGAAACAGTTATTTTCTGTCTGCCTTATCATTTTTTGCTCAATGAAGTTAACTGCCCAGGATGTGCATCTTACACGTAATGGTAAAATCAGTTTCTTTTCCCACACCAGTATTGAAGATATTGATGCAGTAAACAATGAAGTAACAAGTACTATTAATACCAAAACAGGTGCAATGCAGTTTCTGGTGTTGATTAAAAGTTTTCAATTTAAGAAAGCATCCATGCAACAGCACTTTAATGATGATGATTATATGAACAGCTCTGTGTACCCAAAAGCTGATTTTAAAGGAACCATTAAAGAAATAAGCAAAATCGATTTTTCAAAAGATGGCTCCTACCCGGTAGTGGTAGATGGTAATTTAACCATGCATGGTGTTACCAATAAGACCATGGTGAAAGGAATTATTACTGTTAAAAGTGGTAAAATAAGTTCCAGCTCAAAGTTTGCAGTTAAATTAGCTGATTATAAAGTTTCAGTCCCTTCTATCGTAACAGAAAAAGTAGCTGAATTTGTGGATGTAACCGTTACCTGTACATACGAGCCTTATAAAAATTAAATTGCAATTCCAAAACAATTGTTATGATAAAGTTGAAAATGCTATTCCTCTTTTTGTTGGCTGCTACTGTTTCTAAAGCACAGGAAGTGGATTTGGATAAAATGCTGGAGGAGGAACAAAAAAAAGAGACGAAGAATAAAGTGCTATACACAGTAGCTACTTTTAAAACTACAAGACTCATCAATGGACACAGCATTGAAAATACAGCGCCTGGAATTTTGGATTTAAAAATTCAGCACCGGTTTGGGCAGTTGAATGCAGGATTGTATGAGTTCTTTGGTTTGGATAATGCAAGCATGCGCTGGGGTTTTGATTATGGTATTGCACCAAGGTTAACAGTTGGTTTTGGACGAAGCACTTACCAAAAGCAATACGATGCATTTGTGAAATACAAAATACTTAGACAATCAACAGGTAAAATAAACATGCCCGTGAGTTTAAGTTTTGTGGGAAGTGCAATGATTCAAACATTAAAATGGGCTGACCCCAATAGAGAAAATTATTTTTCATCCAGGTTGTATTATGCGTATCAGTTATTAGTGGCACGCAAGTTTTCTGAAAATACGTCCCTCCAGTTTATGCCCACATTGGTACATTACAACTTAGTGCCATTGACAAGCGATCCAAATGATATTATTGCATTAGGCATTGGCGGCCGTCAAAAAATAAGTAAGCGGGTAAGTATCAATTTTGAGTATTATTATCAATTGCCCGATTATAAATTGAGCAACACCACCAACTCACTATCTTTTGGTTTTGATATTGAAACAGGCGGTCACGTGTTTCAGCTCCACGTAACCAACTCGCCCGGTATGACAGAACGAACATTTATTTCAGAAAATTTTGGCAGATGGGATAAAGGAGATATTCTGTTTGGTTTCAATATCTCACGTGTGTTTTCCTTTAAAAAACGGAAAAAGTAAATACGTTTAATACAACCAATGTGCAGTAACTTGATTTTCAAATGAAGATATTAGCTATCATACTTTCTGCTGTTCTGTTGTTAAGTGCTGCACATAAACAAAAAATTTATACAACCAATACAGGCTCTATACATTTCAGCTCAGATGCTCCAATGGAACTCATCAATGCCACGAGCAAAGAATTGAAAGGTGCTGTGGATGCAGATAAACGAACATTTGCCTTCCGTGTTCGAATCAATTCATTTGAAGGGTTTAACAGCCCTTTGCAAAGGGAACACTTCAATGAAAACTACATGGAAACGGAAAAAATTCCTGAAGCTTTGTTTAGCGGAAAAATTATCGAAGATGTAAACCTGCTAACAAATGGCAACTATACCATTCGTTCAAAAGGATTACTCACCATTCACGGCGTGGCACAGGAGCGCATCATTAAGAGTGATGTGGAAGTGCGTAATGGTGTGATGAAAATAAAATCAAAATTTACAGTTCTGCTTAGCGATCATAATATTCCCATTCCACGTGTGGTAAAAGAAAAGCTGGCCAACGAAATAAAAGTGGAAATAACGGCTGAGTTGATTCAAAAATAAACATGCGTTTTCTATTATTATATAGCTTTTTGTTTGCAGCGTGTATCACTTCATCAGCGCAAAATAATACCACTTTGGTACAGGTTATCAATGCTGATGCTGTGAGCGGCAAACCTTCCTGTTTACTCTTTTCAAAACAGGGATTTTTTTATGCAGCTACATCAGATGGTTTGTATTTATTCAATGGGAGCAGTTTAAAACCACTTTCACAAAAAGCAGATAGTGTTAAAAACATCACTGCTTTATTTGAGGAAAAAAGCGGCGTATTATGGATAGGTTGTGCCAACGGCACTGTTTTTTTATTTGAAAATAATAAGATTCAACCATGGAAACCGCAGGAAGGGCTTCCTCAAAAAGGCATTAGCGCTTTTGAAATGGATGCACAGGGACAACTCTGGATTGCTACTAAAGGTGAAGGCATTTATGTATGGAGCAATAAAAAACTATACAACATCAATAGCGCTGATGGATTGAGCGATGATTATGTTTATGATTTGCATTTCATCGGTAATCACATGATAGCAGCTACGGATCAGGGAATCAGCATTTGCAAATTCAATAATGGGAAAAAAGAAATAGAAACCATTAACACCGCACAGGGCCTGGCTGATAACATAGTACAAACAATCAGTGCTGATACAAGGCAAAAGAATAAAATATGGCTCGGCTTTCAAAACGGCAATGCAGGTGTGTTTGATGTGGCTGCACATATTTATGAAAATATTTACCAGGCATCAGAGACTGAGGCATCTGTTCAGCAAATACTTCCGCTGGATGAAGAAATTTGGATACTGCATAATCTTGGAATCACCAGAATACCACGTACTTCATCTGCTGTAATTAGTAAAACAACAGCACCTCCACTGGCAAATGCAGCAAGAGACGCAGAAGGAAATATATGGCTCTTTACACAGTCCGGTTTATATCGCTCTTCTGGCGAGCAATTACAACCGCTGTTTACCATTCCTGATGAGCAAGTGAATTTTATCAACGATATGCTGGTTGATAATAATGGAAGCTTTTGGCTCACTGCAAAAGGAGGCATCCGTTGTTTCAAACCTTCAATGAAGGGCTATGAAAGTTTGTTTGTGTCATTGCCGTTGCAATCAAAGTCTGAAATCACTTGTTTATACCTGGATGCACAGCAAACCCTCTGGATTGGAACCATGGGCGATGGAGTGTTTACATACAACATCTCAACAAAAAAAATCATATCCATCACAACTGCGGCAGGTATACAAAAAGCAAGTGTTCTTTCCGTCACAGGCAATGCACAAAATGTTTGGATAAATTCACTGGAAGGAGTATGGCGTTACAGCAGACAAAAGCAGATCTATGAAAAATTTGCAACTGCATCCATCACTGGTTCAGCCTACGTCTATTTTGTATTTGAGGACAGCAAGGGCCGAGTGTGGTTTGCTACAGATGGCAAAGGACTTTCTGTTTGGCAAAACGGAGGCTATACTACGTTTCGTGAAAAAGATGGATTAACAGCAAAAGTAATTTATGCTGTGGCAGAAGATAAGTTTGGTAACATTTGGTGCAACTCATTAAACAATGGTATTTATAAATATGACGGAAAACAGTTTACACATTTTGGTAAAGAACAGGGCTTGCCAGATGCTACCATCTCTTCAATTACAGCAGATGAAAACGGTAATATTTTTTGTATAGCAGCAAAAGAATGTTTTCTGCTAAATGCTTTATCAGGCGCCATCACACCCGTAACATCACCTTCTGAAGTAGGGGCTATCAATACCAATCTCAACAGCACTTTCAGCAGTGGAAGCAAAACATGGTTTCATGCAGGTAATCAGCTGTATTCTTATCAAACACCTTCTTACAAAACAATCACAGCGCCGCAAACAAAGATTGTAAGCGTAGAATTGTTTTTGAATACGATTGATACTGCCATCAAAACATTTGCACACAACGAAAACAATCTCTCTTTTACCTTCACCGGTTTTTATTATTCTGACCCTTCAAAAGTTTCTTATCAGTACAAACTGGAAGGTTATAACAATGAATGGCAATCCACTAAAGATGGTTTTGTAAATTTTCCCAAGCTTTCACCAAGTACTTATACATTCCGGGTGCGTTCGTCAGTAAATGGAAGTTTTGAAAACGCTTCTGAAGCTGTCTATAAGTTTACCATCAGCAAGCCCTTTTGGCGCACATGGTGGTTTTTATTATTAAGTATTGCAACTGTTACTGGCATTCTCATCTTCATCATCAAAACAAGAGAGGCTGAAGTACAAAAGATGCAGCAACTTAAAACGGAGAAACTTAAATCACAATACGAAACATTAAAGAACCAGGTAAACCCGCATTTTCTCTTCAACAGCTTTAATACACTTCTCAATGTAATTGATGAAGATCCGAAGAAAGCAGCTGTGTACGTGGAGCATCTGAGTGATTTTTACCGCAGCATTGTAAACCTGCGGGAAAAAGATTTAATACCGCTGGGCGAAGAATTAAAAATTATTGAACATTATTTCTTTATTCAGAAAAAGCGTTTTGGAGAAGCCTTGCAATTTGTAAATGAAGTTGCAGAAGCAGATAAATCTGTTTACTCCATTCCTCCGCTTACATTGCAATTGCTGGCAGAAAATGCAGTAAAGCACAATGCAGTGTCAAAAGATAAACCGCTCACATTGCATATTCGCACAGCCAATGATGCATTGATTGTTGAAAACAACATCAACCCAAAACTTAATACAGAGAAGGGTGAAGGACTGGGATTGCAGAATATCAAAAACCGTTTTCAATTGATTGCCGATAAAGAAGTAAAAATTGAACATACTGTAACAGGATTTATTGTAACACTTCCATTAATCAAAGTTCTATGATAAGGATTGTAATGCTTGAAGATGAAGAGCCTGCAGCAAAGCGGCTGCAAAAGCTCAT